>Ga0209098_1001462_pt1 | contig 22597 bp, 17 predicted proteins | sample AD_JPNHW1_MetaG_FD_184429 | JGI IMG/M metagenome (GOLD analysis project Ga0209098, IMG submission 184429) | Active sludge microbial communities of municipal wastewater-treating anaerobic digesters from Japan - AD_JPNHW1_MetaG (SPAdes) (version 2) | ecosystem: Engineered > Bioreactor > Anaerobic...
AAGAAACTCTTTCTTCTTAGCATCAAAAGCCCCATCAAACTTTGAGATATATAAAGGATTACTTTCTACCTGCATACGACCATTTTTACCATATACTGGTGCCTTGGCCCAAAAATCACTTGCAGCTTCATTATAGGTACTTGGAAGGTTTCTATAAGAAAAAGGAACAAAAGAATCACCAACTTTCCTCATAGCAAGTTTATTGCCAATAGAATTCTGATTTATTGCTGTCTGAGATTCTTCATATCGACTTGCATTATAATCAAGTACAGGAATATTACTTTCATTTTCTTTTTTCTGTAATGCTAACATCCTTAATTCCGTTACAAGACCTTTGGCCTCATCAGTTTTTATCCAAGAGTTATAATCGTTATACTGTGAAAAAGATTTTTCTATCTTTGATTGTACGGCACTCATAGCATAGTCAATTACCTGAGCTCTACCCATAAAATCTTTTCTTCCACCCTCGGTACCCGGTATAACAAGATAGGAGTCCTTTTGAGACTCCTGGTTATCAGATTCTGATTTTTTCGACATCATAGACTTAGCGTATGTTAAAAGACCCAATGGCTCTTTTATTTCTGGCATCTTAGAAGGAGTAAATCCTAATAACGTAGATCCCGATCCTGTTGATGAAAAATATCCCATGACTTAAACTTTTTTAGGTGTTACCTGTTCGCTGGCTAAACTACCATTTTTTTCTATATAGGTAAGACCTTTTGCACTAGCAATAAGATCTTGTACCTTATCCCACTGACCGGCTTTTGCATAAGACTGTAACAAAGCATATAGAGAAGCATTCTGATTTTTAAGGTTAAAGATATTCAATGCACTCTCTCCAACACCGGTTGTTGTCGCTGCGATATTGGACATCTGCTCTTTGATATTGGTATTTCTATCTTTATCCCAATTGGCTCTCTGTGCCATATTGACTTCACCAATACGTTCATTGATACCAGCTTCAGTATTTTCATTCTGAAGGGTACTCTGCAGGTATTGTAGTTGCATCTGACCAAGATTCTGACCTCTCTGTTCAAGAATTTTCTGTACGGCTTGATCAGAAGCGCCCTGTAATCCGGGAAGTAATTCCGTGGCTCCCATTTGTTTTGCCAACTGCTGATTACTTATCGAAGAACCAATAGTATCTTTAATAGCACTTTGATAAGGATCCTCATTGAAGTTAAATTCCGGATGTGCTAGGTTATATTGTCCTAATCCATCAGGAGGAGTAGCGGTAAGGTTTTGTTCCAAGGTAGCAAGTTCTGGTAATAGATTTGTTATACCAGCGCCCATGATAAGTTGTTTTGCTCGATTAAGATAATCCTCATCATTCTTTTTTGCTATATCAACAAAACTCTTTATATCAATAGCATTAGGATCTGTTTTAACTCCTGTATTTTTAGGCGTGATATTATAAGGCCAAATATGCCTATAAGTTATAGGAAGTCCAGTTTTTATTTCCATTTGAAACTGTTTCATATGTTCCAGATTATCTATTGCCTTGGCAAGTCCTGCCTTGGCGTCGAGTCCTTCTTGTCCTGCAGCAATATCATAAAGACTTTCAGCTTTAAAATGAGGAGCAAAAGGTCGCAGATTATATTCATACCCTTGATTATTATAATCTTCAAAGGTATTTATAGGTCTTACATTAAATTTTGCAAGAGCCTTTTTTAATATTTCGGGATCGTTGACAATCATAACTTTATAAATTAAAATTTTTGTTTACTCCATTTTTGTGACCATTGATCAAGAATATTTTGCACATCAAGATTACCAACACCACCAATACCAGAAGAGCCCTCAAATCCGGTTATTGTCTTAGGAAGATCTGTAATAGTATTCTTTAGAACATTATCAAAATCATATTGAGGAATAATATTTGGATTAAAATTATAACCTTTTGACTTCTGACCTCCAATAAGATTTCCACCAAAGTTATTAAAATCCTTTGCTGCCTGTTCAAGAGTTCTGTCTGTCTTTCCAATAAGTCCTGATTCATTTCCTATTACACTTGTAGGTGCATGTATGGACGGCATAGTATCAATAGCTTTTTTTGATGTAAGGCCTCCCATATTGAAGAAACTCAATGCTGTATTGACAAGACCTCCTACTGAATCACCAATGGCTGTTGTAAAGTCTGTCATATGACTTGGCATCTTCCCGGATACCATAGAGATATTTTCCCTTGTTCCAAACTTGTTAGGATTATAAAACTGAGAAGTATTCATTTCTTCTACAGCTTTCATTTCTTTTGTAACTCCACCAGGTGATGTTACGGCATTAGCGATCGTACCACCAAAAAAAGGTAGTAATCTACCCAATCCTGTAGCAAGAGAACGTTGCCAATCTTTACTGCCATATACTTCTGCCATGATATTTAAGATTTTGAAATTTCATAATTAGTTAAAAATTCTTTTATAAAGATAGGAATATTTCCGTTATAAGATAGTGTTGTTTTCAAATAAGTTCCTCTCATATCAGAATCCGGTTGATATTGATCTTCTATAGGATCTGTTTTAACAAAGATAGGAACATTCCATTTATGTTCTAAATATTCTGGTTGAGCATAAAATCTTACATCGGTAGGATCAACAAAAGGATTAAGTTCTCCTTTTTGAAATTCTGTTTCCCACTCTATCTTTGAGAATACAGGATATTCAGCATGTATCATCTGTGAATAAAACTGTTTACTTACAAGTTGTGTTCCCTCGGATCCTTGTGTATATAAGGATAACTGCCATTCATATTGTCTACCATAAAAATTCAAAGGAATACCACTATCTTCCAACCAAGCTTTATTTAATGAATGAAAAGTAGTAATATTATCCATTTCAAAAGTAATAAATTCATCATCCAACGACATATACATTGCAGGATTATAAGCAAAAGTAGTTTCAAAAGCATCAATAAGAAGAGGATTAAAGATAATTCCTGTACTTAACATTTCATATTTATCTTTCCCATTTTCAACCTCTATAATAACTTTTTTAAAAAAAGAGAAATATATCTCTTTATTCTTCTGATCATGACCAGTAACAATTCCTTCTCCATTACGAGGATAATCGAGTATTCCTTGATTAATGTCTGTCTGACTATCAATAGTCTTTGCAAAGTCATTAAACCACTTTCCAATAAGTTTTCCGGTAGAGAGATCTTCCGCGATATTCACACTTGTCATTTTCTTATCATCTTCTTTAACTCTCCATATAATCCTTCTCTGCCAGTCAACACCATAACCATTCAAGACAGATGTCATATGCTGAGTTCCATAATTAGCAAGTTTCTGTACTTTCTTGGACAAGATAGGACCGGTACCTATTATCAATTCACTTTCGTTACTCGGTAGTTTTACCTGTTCCTGATTAGTTGAATGTTCACTGATAGTATCTCTTTGGACAGATATGATCTTTCCTTGATTTTCAAAGATCTTGTGTATAGGACCGTATTCTAGACTATAATCAACATAATTACCTTCCAGGACAGTTCTAAATCCATCGATAAAAGAAGACTCCAAATGTACTCCGGAATGATATATGCGTGTCTCATGTTCTTCTACAATGTAAGGAACCTCTTTAAAGTAATGAGAGAAACTACGTTCTGATAGTTGCTGATTATATCCTTTATTGAGTATCAATGACTCAATACCATTTGTATTTAATGCTGCTCTGGCAAAACTATTGGAATCATAAACTTTCGGATAATAGTTATTTGTCTCTCCGGAACTTCTCATTGCAACGTTATTTTCACATTCAAGGATAAGACCAACGATAAGACCATGAGTGAAATTACTATACCGGCCACTACCAGTAGTTGCCTTACAGTTATCTACCGCATTAATATCAAGTCCTACCTCATCATAGGCGCCATGAAGCTCACTATTTCCAAAAGAACTTCCATTCCAATACATCTGTTTAAAATAAGACCTTTGCAAAAAACAATCCCCGCGATAAAGGTCATAAGATAAAAGATTGGTATGATCAATAGAATAAATACCATATAGTTCTGAAACAGAATATGGTTTTGAGATTATATGATAAGATAACTCTACCGGATTATATAGGGTTGTTATATCAAGAATATCATAAGGATCTTTCTCATAAAAATTAAAAATATCATGATTAGCATCTTTATCATCATCACCTTCATGCCCCCATACTTGAAAATCAATATCAATCCCAATATATTTTTGTGCAAACATACTTCTACATGTTGATACTTGATCTCTATCTCCTTGGGCCGTATCATGAATAAACCACATGGTATTTTGAGGAGACTGCCAATATTCCATAGCACTATTGATAAATCGGTATGACAGTCCTGTAGTATCGGTAATCTTTATAGGTCTTGATTCACCTATCTTTTCAAAATATTTATCTGTACCACCAGCTAATGGAGTGATAGGATTAGGAAGAAACTGAAGAACTGGCACATTGGTAAGATAATATCCATCATGATAATCATATCTTGGAGAATATTGATGTCTACTGACAAAAGTATCAATCATATACACTGCCGGGAAAATAGAAGGAGTACCCTTTTGTCCATTACCCCAATATTCTTTCCATTCGTCAAAACCTTTAAAGTATTTCGCATTACTTTCTCTATCCCAGGTTAAGACTCTCCGGAAGTGATTAATATTCTCAATGTCGTTGTATTGCTTGAATAAGAAGTCATAGGAATAAAAAGCATACTTATTTCCAATGAAAAACATTCTTTCAAGATAGTTTATATTGATTGCCTTATAGTCACAATGTGTGCCGGCTGGTTCCTTATCCTTATAATAATGAGCCGGGCAATAAGCTTTGTAAAGAGGTATAAGAGCATCATTATAAGTATGAAACCATGAATGATGTTCTGGATCATGACCATATCTATTCCAAGGATCCCGGAAAGTACCAAAGAGACCATCAGCTTCATAAACCTGATTACATTCTATCCCAGATCCTATACCACCATTTGCTGCATTATCGAAAGCATATGGAGGAAATTGAGTAACAACACTTGTATTATTACCATCATCATAACTATACAGGCCGGTATATGAAACCATATTTCCAGTATGTGAATTGGAACATACCATCATTAATCCCTGGTAACGAAGATTTTTATTCCTATCTGCTCTGGCAATGTGTATTGCTCTTACATGGTCTTTGATATAAGTATACTTAGGATCATCGAGTAATGCCATAGCATATTTATAAATAAAAACAGGGTGTAAGATATTTACATGGGGTGCTATCCAATTATCAATAACAGATTTCTTCCATTGGACAGTACCAGTATTCACAGGTACCGTTACTCCAAATTCATTTAGTATTGTATTCTTGGTATGTTGTCCATATCCCGGGAAACGAAAAATACCTTTTGTGTTTGGAAGACAAACATGTTGACCATAATGACTATGCCAGATAGTATAATCATAGGTATGAGTAGGAGTAACATCCATATCCTGCATGAAGGAGTCATACATGTTCTCTATATCAACCTGGTTTAACATTAAAGCATCGATACCAGTTATAGGATAACCATCTGTCATAGTACCATCATCGAGTTCCAATAAGGCAACAAAAGCATATGCCTCTGTACGAAAATAACCTACTTTGTCATAGGTTAGTTTATAGTCTTTATATTGGTTCCTTAAAGGAGAATGATCTTTATGCCAATCTGCAGTTTCAGCTTCTTTCTGTTCTATAGAATAAGAGATACAGATCCTCTTGCAAAAATCTACATAGATATCAAGATGTTTGGCCTTGTCCTTCCAGTTAGCTCCAAAGTAGCGATTCTCTACAGAACAATGTGTCTTACACCTATCCGCGATAGGATATTTTCTTAAAAGAGTTACATCATTCAATAAAGCCGATGTTTCATTACCTCTTATGGCAAGAGTCATATAGGTTTGTGTTATCCCACCTACTACATCAAAAGCGATAAGATAAGGAGTATTGATTTGTCGTGTCTCATGAACAAGGACATCATCCTGATTTGAAAAGTACCTGGTATAGAATATCTGAATGTATTTGTATGTAGTATCCGGATTGTTAAGTTTTAGGAATATCGTCTTTCCTGAGTCTTCATTTTGCATACCACCCTCAACATCGGAAACGGTACCTACGTCATAGACAGGATTAGCATTGCCAAAACTACCTCCGCGATATACCTGACATGGCCCACTCTCTGCCACAATATTTGTGACATCAAAGTTATCATTCATCAACCGGAAGTAAAAGATATATATCCCACATTTTAACTCTCCTGGACTAATGATCTTGTCAAGATCCACAGAGATAATATTATTGAAAGTAGGGTATTGATTGATATAACTATTAAAGTGTTTATCGGTATATATCCTGTTTAACTGAGCACCACCTTGTGTAAAGTTGGTATTGATGATACGGTTAGGATTTTTTCTTTCACAAAAATACAGATCCACAGAACCATCATAAGATTTCTTTGCGAACATATCAACGACGATATTCAGATCCCAATTAAAAAGAGTAGTACGTAGATTTCCCAAGACAGATGTTACGGGATCTATATAGTTCTGCAATGGAGTATAAATTCTTGTAAAACCTGAACCTGTCGGGGTAGGAAAACTTCCAATCTCTCCCTCTCCGGTAGAAGGATTATGAGAAGCTATGTAGAGCACTCCATTATACTCACAGGCGCCCAAAGGAACAAAACCATTAGAAAGGTCAAAATGTTCTGTATTGCCCTTCATTTCGGTTATTATAAAACCATGACCATCTTTTGATATTATCCTGGCATGGACAGTAGGAAATGTCCAGTTACCATTTGGTACTATCATAGGATCGATATCCGATATGAGACCTTTCTGAAATATGTTTACCTCTGTTCTCATAATTTTACCAAACTACTTTGTAATGATTGTTGTGGTAATCCTTTTTTCCCGGGATAAGGATAACCATACATCTGTTCAAACTTCTTTGCATAGTCTTCTTCTATCTTACTATTCTTACCGGTATAACGAAAAAGATTGTATTCCTGTTTTGGATTTAAATAATTATTTTCATTTGATAACGGCCCCTCATGACCTTCTGAAAAAGCTTTTACTTTTGTTCCTTCAATAGGTCCAGATGTAAGAATTGAATGAAATGGGATATCACCAACAGTAAATTGTAAAATATCTCCTGGTTGTTGTTTATCTACCTTAGTAAAAGGAATATTACCCTTATCAACTTGATTGATAAAATCTTTATTTGAAGGAATAACCTTAACCGAAGGTTCCAATCCTAATGCTACCTCAGCCTTTCTTGCATTTTCACAGGCCCATCCAATACAGGTGTTATTACCCCATGAAGGATTATAGTATTTACTGGATCCGGGAGCCTCCATATCATAACCTGCAGCATAATCTTTTTGAGCTTGTTTAAGCATTTCCTGTCTTACAAGATCATTAGTTACCTGTTCCTTGACATACTGTTGTCTTATCGCATCTAAGTCGTTATAACCACTAATATCCCTTATCACAGGTTTTTTAAAATATGATGTGTTTACTTGAATAGGACTTAAAGGATTATAAATTGGCATCTTACTTAAAATTTAAATGATACAATACTAATCCACCGATCTTAGGAATCATGTTTCCATGAATAACATTCAACTGGTTAAACTTATCGCGAGTCCAATTTCTGAATACATCATAACGTGCGTTCTTAACCTGGTTAGAAAACTTAGTATCCCACATCGCCCAGATATTCGCATCGAACTTCCTGTTGGTGACATCTTCTTCAAAATGATTAATCTTACAGTAGGTCTTACAAACTTCTTCGTGGCCCTTAAGAATAAGTATTTCCCCTTCTTCATTGATAGGACAACCTACATAGTTGATATAAACATAGTCAAGACTATAATCTACCGGCATAATAAGATAAACTCCATTATCACTTGCATTGACAACAGAGTTTTCATTGTCCGGATCTGAATAAATATCCAATATCCTTGTGATGTTACAAGGTGTTAGTGCCATACCATTCTCAACAGTAAGACAAATTTGTAAGAAGTGTACAAGAGTATCCGCATTATCAGTATATCGTGTTTCTACCTGAGCACACCATTCTTGAACATCGTTGATGTCAAAAGGTTTATGTTTGTAGATACGGTTTAGTTCCGAATGTACTACGCGATAAGAAGAATATTTATTATTTTGAATAAATTTTGCCATTATAATTATGGTTTAAAAAAGTCAATACCTTGATTTAAAATCATATTAGGTTCCTTGATCTGAGACTGGTTATTGATATTACCATCATCTCTTCCAAGAAAAATCTTACCATTAATTTCCAGTTCCACCCCGGGTTCATTCTTACTAAAATATTCAAGATATCTCTCTGACCCCCAATACTCAATTTGACTTTGTGAAGGTGTAAACCTGTCTTTTGTCATTTTACTACGACTCCATTTCCCGGGTTTTATAATGATAGGTTTATAGTCTTTACCTATCGGAATATCTTTATAAGGAGAGTAAATACTTTCGTTACTATATGTAATATGAGTTGGAGTTTTGTAAGTATCATAGAAGTGATTACCATTGGTATGATCCAGTTCAACGGCTTTTTCATGGTTTGGCATGTTCTTATCAGTAAAGACAGAGACAAAATAATTATAATAATCATAATCTCCTAGTTTATACTCCTTACCACTTCTTCCTTCCGGAGTATTTGTCTTATACCATTCATTAAATATTTCCCAATAGGGTAAATCTCCATCGTGAACAACTTTTGAAGCATCCTTGGCACTATTGACCATAACATCATCAGCATTCGTTGTACCATCTAAAAACACTTCCCGGGCACCGCGTGGAACAATTTTATTTGTGATAGACACATAAGCAAGAGAACTCTCATCGGAATAAGGGTTCAGAATAGGTTTATCAGTAAAATCAGAATGGATCTCATTGGTATCAGGATTGATCTCCATTTCATTTCTATCAACCAGTATTTTTCGTTTTTGAGCTATCATCAATAAAAATTTAAATCGAATTGATCAAAAGTAAATCTCTCTCCATCTTCTCTTTTCCATAAAGCTTTTTCCAATAAATCACCCTCAAATATCATATAAGCATTGGTTTTCATTCTTACTATCTTAGTATTATTAATGAACATGCAAAACGGCAAATTGGTTCTTTTATCAGAAATAACTTTTAACTTGAATGTATTGTAGGGTAATATAAAAGTTCCTTTGTTGTCTATCAGGTCGTTTAAAAGAAGTTTCCAAAATAAAAAGGTTATGTCACTAGCAATGTCATTGGCATATTCCTTATCACTCCTCTTGCTTAACCTTCTTTTTTTCTTAATAGTTCTTTCAAAGATCGATACTAACGGTTTATTCTTTAATCCTCTATGACTTTGTTTTCCATGAACAATATCACGTAATGTCAAAGGCGTTGTCTTTATCATTGTTCTCCGTCTCCTGGTTCTATGTTTTTGAATTCTTTATTCGGTGAATAATCATAACCATTATGCACGACAGTATTGCCGGCCTTGATATCTATGCCTAATAAATCTTTGGTGACTTTCCACATGTCTTTTGGTTGTTCATTACGTAACTTCCAATACTCATTAAGATCTTGTTTCTCACAATTGGTCTTGATGTTTGTCTTCACTCCATGGTCGGCCGGGATCAAAAACTCCTCGTCATTGAATACAATCTTATAATGTAATGTCGGTTCGTTATCTGTACAGATACAACAAGGACAACCCTCAACGATAACATCTTCCACATAACAATACTGAAGATATGGTTTGAATAACTTCAAAGTACCATTGCTTCCTGTTACTCTTATTGATACTATTATCGTTAAGTAGTCCATTGTTATTCTTGTTGAGCATCGTCGTTAGTGGCTTGTTGTCTTTGTGGTCTTTGCTGTTGGTTGTCCTCCGGGGGCCTGGAATCTTGTCTGTTGTCTGGTAGGATAGGATATACAGCATTGATATCCTTTTTTACTAACATCTGTATCGTCATATCATCGGGTGCCGGATAGGGTTTATCATCATCCCAATTACAGACTGACGTTGGATCATATACAAGGGCAATAATACAGATGAACTTAATGCCTTGTGTCGGTAAATTTTTTAAATATAAATCAGAGCCTACTATCGTGCCGGCAGGTAATGTTCCTGTGGCGATATTCCCTTCTACGTTCATCCATGCTTCGAAATTCATAAGTGACCATGGCCTGGAATAGTTGTCTTGTCCTACATAGATAAGATTAAGATCATCGACATCGGTTATCAGAGCCGGTAAGACAGCATGCCAGATAGTCTCTCCTGAAGCCACAAAGACTCCATTGAAAGTACATCCTTGTGGCAGACAGTCTACCTCTACACAACAGATACGTTGATAGTAGGCAGGATCAATCTTTTTCGAATCTTTATATTCTCTTCTTATTATCGCGGCCCTTGCATCATGGATCTTGTCAAGGATAAGTTTTCTTGGAATAGGAAAATCATCGGAAGGTTGATATTGTTGTAGTTCATCAACCAACATGTCGTAAATTTTCTTTAGACTCTTTGCCATAACTTTAATTATATCCCAAAGCCATAAGTGCCGGCCCGAAGGCCAGCACTTTTGACAGAGGGTAATTTTACCAGTTATTTATGGCAGCTTTAGCCCATACACCTAAAGCATCATCAAGGTCTGTGTTCGGGGTACCGGTCTCAACAGTTTTGCTTAATGAATGTTCAAGGTCACCAACAGGAGTAGCATCATCCCATACAAGCTTTGAAGTCTGATCTTTTTTGATATACAGATCAATATGGACTTTGTAAGCATTATAATGAGAAGCACCATGCAGGTTCGGAACGACATTTGTTGAAGCTGTAATACGATAATGGCAATATTCAGCACCCTGGATAGCCTGTTCCTGCCAGGTCATATTATCAAGATCTCCATTATGTCTTTCAGCAAATAAGCGGAATACATCTGCTGCAGTAAGATAAGGAAAGTGTCCTTCTCCGGAATAATCAAAGGTAAGGACAGAGGTAGAAGCGGTCGTAAAGGAAACATCGATATTATCAATCAGACCACTGCCCCATACATAGACACCTATAGTTCCAATACCTGTAGCACTTGTCATGCCTGTAGTATGGAAAGCGCCCATGGCAGTATTGATGTTCGTAGCATAGGTAGCCTCTGTAGCATGGTCAGCAGCTGTACCGGCAACGGTAGTATATCCTGCAGCAATAACCTGAACATCGGTAAGTCCAGCTGTAGTAGTAGCTGTGATAAACAATCCTGTCTGTTTTGTAACGGTGGCAAAACCTGCATCTACACGCGGGTATACATGACGATACAGATCTCTGTTCTTCACAATAATTCCTCTTTCAACAATCGTACAAGCTACCAAGGTTGTTGAGTCAATGGTAAACAATACTCCGGGAAGAAAAGAAGTGATCTGGATAATATCATGTGTGCTCGTGGTAAAAGCATATAGTCCTGCAGTAACAGAATCAGGATCGGCATTGAAAGCATCAGCCAATTGTTGTGCGGCACCGGTAGCAGCTGTAACAACATACGAAGTTCCATTTTCTAAGATTACTGTTAAAGAAGAAGGGTTCGTAAGTAATGTGTTATCAACTGTATAAAAACGATAAGCATCAACCCATCCCTGAGCATCAGAATTGATCTGTTGAATAAGATCATCTTCCATTTCCAGGAGATAAGAATCATCAATCAGGCCACCAGTACATGAGAATTTTTCAAGTTTGCCGGCATAACCTCTGTAATGTGGAACATAATCCTGGTTATTCACACCGGGTTCTTTTACTTTGTCGGTAAAACCAATGGAATATTCATAATCACATTCATCACAAGGACAGTTTGGATCCAGGACAATCTTGTACATTCCCAAATCTCCGGGATCTGTGCATGATTTTTTAATCGTAATAAGTTCGGGTTTGCTGTTCAAAAAACCAGTCTTAACAGTAATGGTATCAGCAGCGATATCACCTGTTACATAAGGAGCTCCGGAAATTTGAAATCCGATCTTATTGAAAGAGAGAATCCTTCTTTTTGTGATAGTGTCAGGGTAGACAGCGATATCACCAACAGTAAGGTCATTAATGAGGATCAAAGTCCTCGGATATTTTAAGTTTTCCATGATAGAGAATAATTAAAAATTAAATTAATATTATTTTTGAGAAATATTTGACATCATTTGTTCTTGAAAGAACGTTTTATACCTCTGGTCTTGTACTCGTTCTAAGTAAAGTCTTACCGCAATTTTTACGATCTCATTCTTTTGCTCGTATCCTAACTCACAATTTACTGAACCTACACCAGGAGTATAACTCGGGTTAGGAGCATCTGCCGGTTGGTAGGCATCATAGAATAAAGGTCTTAGTTCGCGATAATATTCCAGTCGCATAGCATAAGCCGTAGAAGAAGTGCCTGTGATTAATCTTATAACACCATTAATCATTTCATAGTAAAGATTATCATCTGCCGGTTTACGATACTCTGAAGATTCATTAAAGGATCTTTTATCAGTTCTCATAATACGGGCATCTAACCAATCTGAAATACCTGTGAGGTCACAGATATTATCAATATAGTTGATTTTAAACTTCACATTAAGAAATCTTCTATACAACGGCATTGTCTGTTGTGCAACCGGACCAACAACATTCATAACCTGAGTGTACTTAGGATAAACAAAGGAGTTCGTTGTCGCCACAGGCGCTATAGGATACCATATGGCACCCTGCCAAGATGATAACTGTCCATCAGTGACAACCCTTAAAATTTCAAGGTCTCCCATCTGTTTTTCAGTTATCTCACTCCCTTGTTCATCAGAGAGATTACGAGTCATCCATTCTTCCTGAGCCCATTCGTTCCATATGCGATTAAACACAGCAGGAATAACAGTTCCGGTATATGGTTTTTTAATCCCATCAAGGAATGCTTCGTAAACTTCTCTGGTTGTACCTAAGTTCATTGGTTATTCTTTTATGAATGAAACGTGATAACGAATGAGTTGTTCTTTGTTAAGACCTTCCCAATCCGTTTTTTTCCTTTTGGAATCCCGGGCCATCTCCTGGAGAGTTTCTATTTCAAGTGTCTGCAATTCATCATATCGTGCTTTTTGCTTTTTCGACATGTTACCGGCAGAACTCTCATTAGTATCACCTTTAGGAATATTGATAAACCTCACCTGTTGTAGATCTTTTCGAAGTCCATCAATTCTTTCATTTTCAGGATATATAGCTTCCAGGCTGTCAAGTTCTTTTTCTGCATCATCAAACTTTTTGTCAAAGATAAGAACTTTTATAGAGTTCATCACCTTTTCGAAAAGTTCATCTTTGCTGCTAACCTTCCGGCCTTTTGCTGTATCAAGTTGAGACATCCAACGTGATTTGGACTGAGCATTATCTACCTTTGACATATACTCTTTTACATCAAGGATATTTCCACCAACAAAACGAGTACCATCATAAAACTTACCTTCTTTCAAAGACAAGATATTATAATGTACCAATTCCATAATGAAAATATCATCCTGGGCTCCGGGTTGAAAACATGATAGGACAACTTTTGGACTCTTCTTGCAAAGTTCATAAAGAAGTGACTTTATAATATCAGAGGAAGAATTTCTCACGTCGATACTTGAATTTTTGACAAGATAGTTCAACAGCAAGGAAATCTGTCTCATTTTATCAATGGAAGAATTTGCAACTTTCTGTCTTGCCTCAAACCAAAGATCGTCATTATCGATGATGATTTTTGCCTCTGCCTCTTTATCTTCAAAATACCATTCATGTTTCCCGCGGTTATATACGGCTTTGTTCTCAGCCACCTTATCAGAGTTCAAAAGGATAAATTTCATGAATGCACGATCCATGTAATTATCTGTTTCAAACCTGTGACCATCGGGCCATTTGTAGGTATTCAAAGGATCGATAATAAAGGGAAACTTTTCAGCCTGTTCATCTGTCAGAAGTTTTTCCTTCCTCATTTGTTCTGGTGTCAAGTTTCCTCTTGTTGATTTGTCAGAGGAATCAATATGTTGTCCTGTAGCGTATGTACCATCATACTCACTGGCAAGAACGAGTAATCCGCCCTTCTTGCCAGCCTTTGTCATTGCTCTTAATTTGATAATCATTGTTCTGTTTTTTTAAGGTTAATAATTATTGACCTATCGGAGTTGGAGTTCCAATGAAAGAACTTCTTTTTACATAACGCGGTTTGTAGATCCTGAAAGGTTGAATAGCAGAGATAACACCATTCTGGAATAAGATGTGTGTCTGAGAACCATCAACAGAAGATGCTATGTTTCCACCAATATCAATACCGGCAACAGTACCACGTGACATAGGACGTAACTGAACAAGTTCGATCATTGGTTTACCTTCCTGGTTGAAGCCAATAGGTGTAATCATACCATCCCATTCATTAGAATAGGTACCATCATCCATCATTAAACCAGGCCTTCTTTGCTGACTGAACCATGAGGAACGAACAGGAATAAGTCTGATGCCATCGAGTTCATAGAAAGCATAACTGTCAATGATACCTTTTGAGGCGCCATCACCAACGATATTGTTGTTTTGTGTCAAGCCCATAGTTCTCATCATTTCATGGAAAGACAGGGAACTTTGCTGACCTACCGTTACTACAGCTTCACGTTTACCATCACCACCGCGGGTAATATAGGAATCGATATTCATAAGTAACGTATTGACAAATTTCTTATTCCATCCATTGTAAGGAATATCAATAGGGCCATCACCACCATACATGATACCGGCACCACCGAGAACATCACGACCTTGTTCGTTTCGTAAGGTAACTTTACGGGTATCGGCATTAACGGTTGTTTTTCCAAAGATAAGTTGATATTCAAGATAACGAGCAGCACGTCTCATCATCTGGTCTTCAGCTTCTGTCAGGAATAGTTTCTGACCATTATGGATAACCCATTTCCCGGAAACTTTCATTGCTTTAGCGGTACCTGACCAGGAATATTTGAAACGTTGTAATGAAAGATAAGCATCACCCCATCCATCAAAGGTGTATTTTTCAACACCACGTTCTGAGAAATCCTGTTCAGCAGGCGCCATAACAGCTGCAGCTTCACGATTTTCTTCCAGTAAGAAAGGATCGCAGAATACAGTGTCGTCTTCAGCACCATAGATCTTTACTTTTAACCGCCAGGTCTCATTGGTATCTTCTTCCGGATCGGTAAGAATGTACAAGAGAGTACGGTTATCAGCAAGCTCTATAACTTCCTGGAATCCGGCCCAGTTTGTGTCAACCCATATATAAAAGAAAGAATATCCAAGACCGGGAGTAGTCGGGCCATTTTTATCATCGAGGTATGTTTTACCATCAGCATTGGCACGAAGATAAATCTTTCTTTCATCGGAATTTGCAATAGCATACTGAACATGGTTGGATCCTACAGTTCTGTAAGATGCATTGTTCGTTGAGAAGTTTAATCCTTTAGTCTTTAATCCTTTAATGTCAAGGATAGAAGTCAGAGGACTTTCATCGTCTTGATATAGACGCATGATTGTAGGTAAAAAATCGGGGTTATTGATACCAGCCTGCATGAGCATACGTGAAGTAATACTTTCCTGGGCTATGGTTTGGACCCCACCGGGTACGAATTTCATTGCATTAAGTGTTAAAAATTAATAATTTTGGTTCAATGTTACTGTTGGTCGTCTCCGTAGAGTTTATTCCAATCAGTACCTGGATCGCCACTGGCTCCTTCTCGGAATCCATTGCCATCCACTCCTAGTTTCTTTTCTACTTGTTTCTTTACATCTTCTACACGATTACTCATGTAGGTATCAAGCTTACCTTGCATGTCTAAAATAATAAAGGGAAGAAGCTTTTCGAAATTCTTATTGCTTTGCAGATAGGTTTCTAGGGCATTCAATCCAGTATTGGGATCACGTTTGATAAGTTGAGGAATGTCTTCGAGAAATTTCTTTTTTTCGGCATCGCCAAAAGAAAGTCCACGAATAGTTTTTTCATTTTGAATACTTGCGATATATTGTTGGATAAGTTTTTGATTTTCGGCTTCTTCAGTTTCGAATTGATTTTTAACTTCTCCAAAGAATTCTTTGATTTTTAATTGGTCTTGATCTTGAATATATTGAGCATAATTTGCTTTTAGTTTTTCAACAAGGGCATCCCGTTCTATAGGATTCATCTTAGAAACATGGTCTTTGATTTGTTCATCGGTATAACCATCTGGTTTTGTTTCTGACTTTCCTCCCTGTTGTTTATAGGCGTTAAAGAGATATTCTTCTGAGGGCATATTGAAGATCTTAATTCTTTCTGTCTCCTGCGTCATAAAAGTATTATAATCGAAATCTTTACTCATACGAGCAATTTTATAACGATTGATAAAAGGATCCTCATCAACTTCCGGTCTGATATGTTTCTTAAGGGTATCTTTAAGAAGTTCATATTCCCTTTTTTCTGTTAATGGAGTACCATCTTCGTTCTTTCTTGAAATAACTTCTTTTGGAATTTCAAGTTTGTAAGTGTCATTGGATACTTCGTTGAAGAGTTCTTTCCAAACATAAGGAATGTTTTTCAGTTCTTCGGGAATAACAACGTGTGTGCTTTCTGTTTCAGTTTTTTCAGTAGCAGGTTTACCTTCAGATGTTTGTTCTATAGGTTTTGTACCCATAATTTCTGCTGTAATACTTTCTTGTGTTATTCCAGTCTCGTCTACAGGAGTATCGGAAAATAACTTTTCCTGATCGATTGCTCCTAAATCTGTGTTTTCTAATTCCATTTTTCTGATTTTTAATTAAACAAATATATAACTTTTTTATTACGATATGCAAATTTTATAAAAAAATATTTTAATCCTTGATTTTTTCTTTGTTCTGTCCTTTCTTAAGATAATGGTCAGAGGTTATTTTAGTCATTCCTTCTAAATGACTATCCTCTCCTTGTTTCTTTTGTATATCAAGTTGAATTGCTGATAATTGAACTTTAATAGCCTCTAACTGATTTTGGAAGTTAAGATTTTTATCCTGACTACCAAGATAGGCACCTTCGATATCTCTCTCATTTTGTATTTCAGTAGCTTTAAGTTGAGACTTATTATTATCCTGTGAATATTTAAACTCAATTTCAGATTTGAACTTTTCCTGTTCAAGGGTAAGTTTGGCTTCTTCTAACTTCAACTTCATCATTTCTGTCTGTTGTTTAAGTTTTTCGATAGCCATATCATATTCCTTGGTAAACTGGATCTTCTTTTGTTCTATCATTATCTGTTGTTCCGGACCGGCCTGTTGTTGTTGTCTTTGTATTTCCTCTGACATATTAGTAAAATACTCTACTTTCTTATAAAGTTCAGTAAGACTTTCTGTTCTATAGAAGTCCAGGATCTGCGAAAAGGGAACAAGTCCTTTTTGATAATTTTGGAAAGTAATCTGTTTTAATTCTTTTAAAGAAGACTCTTCCTTATTGTTATTAGCAACCAATACATCAAAGAAAGAATCTGTAAAGATCCCTTTTGGTATTTTATAAGTGCTAATCCCGGAGTCCGGATTGATAAGATTTAAAACCTGTTCTTCATTGAAACAATATCGTACAGAAAGATTTAATAGTTGTGCCAGGGCCTGACGCTCTATTTCATCATGATCATTATAAACGATCTCTGTGATAAGTGATGCTTGTTCGTTGGCTGCATTGAAGGTGCCTACTTGGTCAGTATTTACCACTTGGCCTTGGCGCGGTCTTGGAACACCTATAATATTACCCATGGTATCATTAACCATTTCTTTCATATTCTTTATATATTGTATAGATGCAGAGAGAGAGTTGTCGATCGACTGCCACTGATTAAAACTATTTCCTGTAGCATGACCATTTTCATCAGCAGTCTGGATATATATCCGACCTAATTTCATCTGGTATTCCCATTCATCCTGTGTAAGATGTTTTGGTTTTTGTGATACGTCAATGACATTTCCTTTAGCGCCGGCAAGAGCCAACATAAGTTCTTCATGATAATGAAGAATATTGTAAAGATCTTGAAGATCGATTGTAGCTTTGATAAGAGAATAAGGTTGTTTTGTCCTACTAGAAAATGAAGGGCCTACGATCGGAAGTTTTGTAATAGTATAATTATCAGTATTCATTACTACAAATCTTTTTCTATCTAAAACAGCAATAAGATCATCACCAATAATTACAGCTTCATAAACATCTGAAATATAACGAGTAATTATCTCATCACCTTTTTTTGTTGAAAAAGTTTCTACATCTTCTTTTTTATAGGTCTTTGTCTTATTGTTCTTGTAGATATAATATCCATTCTGAAATTTATATTCATCCTGGTCGATAAGAACCTTTTCATCGTCAACAAAATGTCTGAAATAAGCACCCTGTTCATATTTATTTAAAGACTTTTTGATACGTACCATTCGAGGTACCTTAAACCATATCCGGAGTCTTTTGATATTATTTGAAGGATCATTGATGCCAGGGTAATATGCTTCAGAAGTATTATTCATATACATAGCACCATAACCTGATGTTGAAACAAAAGTAGAAGAAGAACTATATCCATAGGTATTCTGAATTTCTTTTATCTTATCTTCTCCATATTTTTTCTTGATATCATTAGCGTACATTATCTGTAACTGTTCAAATGAAATCTTATCTTCTATAGCGCCCCATGGTCCATCCTGTACCCATTCTACGTTGTCAATCTTGGGATAATAAACCTTAAAATGGTCAATAGGTTCGAATATCGGATATTTTTGTCCTTCCAAATAATCAACATAATAAAATTGTTTTCCGGAGACCACATGACTGACAAAGTTCTGATTGGACTTTCTCTGAATATCCAACTGTTGACGTAAGGTAAGGGAAACCTTCTGTGCCAGTTCTTCCTTTAACTCCTTATCAGTATATCGGTGATAACGTTCTTGTTTCTGAACGGTTATCTGATCCAATAGTTCCTGTTCTTTAAAACTCTTAATGATAGTATTAAGTTGCATAGAAATAAGAGGAAACTGTTGTTTGGCTGCCTCTAACTGTTTTGCTTGTTCAGCATCCTGCGGTTCCTGTTGTAGTTGTTGCTGTATCTGACTTAATTGACTTTCAAGTTGAGTACGTTGCATTACTGTATTCGCGGCCTGAGCATCAGCAGACTTTAACATAAGGTCGACATAGTTTTTTACTATCCTATCATATCTGTTATTCGCTGATGTTTCATCTACGGCAGAGATAGAGAATACAAAAGGTCTTCGTACCTGTTGGCTTATAAGAAGATTAAGCATATTCCTTTGAAGAGGAATATGTCTTAATTTGGCCGGTAGGTCATAATTACCTATTTTAGTAAGGTATTCGAAATCTGAAATAGAAACGGTATTATTGAAATAATCCCAACATTTCATATCATTTTTATATACCACTTCATTATAGGTGGCAACATTCCTGATATGATATGCAATCTTTTCTTGTTCAGTTTTTGGTAATATGGTTGGCTTAGCCACCATTTCATTTAATATACTCATACGACAATTCTTTTAATAACACCACCTTGATTAACAAAGGCATACATACCTTTTAATTTATTGTCATTTTCCTTTTCTTTGATAACACTAACAAATTCATACTCTTTTGCAGCTAGTTCTCCATAAGCTGTAGAAACAGTAATATCACAATTATATTTCTTTCCTGAAGGATCATAGATAAACTTGGCAAGTTTGAATATCTGTTGCTTTATAAATAGCCGGTCGATAAACTCCTTACTCAACTTATCCCTTAAGATACCCAAAGAAATTGGTTTTAAAGATTTATCAGCACCAAATCGATTAGACAGTTGAGAGTTTTTTATCATATTTGCGGTAGCCATTTTTGGTCTTTCCATTAACAAAGGTTGGAAACCATTATTTACATACCAGTCAAAGATACGAGGATTTCCCCATTCTATGATATTTACACAACCATAAAAGATACAGGCCATGACAGTATGCTCATAGAAGAGTTCTGCTCCACCGGTTGCTGCAGTTGGTCTTTCAAAAATCTGAGCAACATATGTCTCCCAATGTTTATCCCGGCCATTAAATCTTTTACGAATATGCATAGCGCCTTTTGATGAACTATAAACAGCCTCATCCTGATCATAACTATCTGTTGATCCAAGATACAAGTTCTTATATGGTTTTCCTGTTATCTCATCGACTTCCGGAGGTTCGATCATAGTAAACCACCCATCAGGATCATCGACGAATCTTACGCCTTCCCATGGCTTACCTTTTACTTTCCATTCAAGATATCCTCTTCTTTCGATATGACATTCTCTATGAGTAGTAATATAGATGTAACGTTCTGTCAATAATTGAGTGATCTCCTGACCAAAGAAACCACCAGAGTTCAATGAGAATATCTCTTCCGGATATATCGGATATTGACTTGTAGCAATATATCTTGCCTTTAAAGACTTCTTTTCTCTTGACATTAAAAGATCTTCAATGGACTTCTCCTTTAAAGAGTTTCCTTCTTCATCGACAAGTCTAAATTTCCATGCCGGTACAAAATGAGCTGTCTTGACATCAGCGGTCTTATCCCTGGAATATCTATTAGGAAATGATAATATTCCATTCTTTTCAGGTTCATCAAAAAGTTCTTCCATATCCTCAATAGAATCTTCTATCTCTCCACCGGTACCTGTCAATTGAATATAACCTGTTTTCTCACCTTCGGCCTCCATAGAAGCACGTAGATATGATAATGTATCAAGGACAAGACCTTTTTTCCAAATACCAATTTCTTCAAAAAGAACCTTAGATGGAGATAAACCTGAAAGAACTTCCGGATTATCTTTAGCGGTACGTGAATAAATTTCGGATCCAGTATATTTCGAAAGAATATAATCCTCTGAGTTTCTTTCCAAGATCTTATAAAACTGTGTGTTGAGAAGATGTTTTAATCCTCTTTTTACAAATCGAAAAGTATTAAGGTTATATTTTTCCTCACCGGCCACAATAACACCTTGTGATTCTGGTATAAATAAAAAGTCATAAGCCAGGTTACAAGCTTCTTCTTCGGAGAAACCTTTCTGTCGTGATTTTGTCCAAAGATTGTCTCTTTGTCTCCTGGTCATTAATTCACGTACTTCCCAATTCTCCCAACTTAGATCTGTAAATCTTGGAGCTCCCACCTTTTTTAATTTACTTCCTTCTTCTTTTCTTTTTATCTTCCAAAAATTAAGATAGAAATACATTCTACCAGAAATATGAATAGAATTATTATGAATTTTTAAATCGAGGTATGGAACGTAACGAGTATTTTCGTCTATCTTAATAACATCTTCTCCATCGATAAAGGTATCTCCGCCATCGATCACAGCATTTTCTACAGTATATCCATGGATACAATAATAGTGTTGCCTATCCCAATATTCATCATCGGTTATAATACCTTTTTCTGCCACAAATCTTTCAAACTGTTTTTCACTTTCGGGAACATGCCTAGGCGGTATATGAAATAGATCTTTCTCATGAGGAACATCATTCTCATATATCACAGGTTGAAACCGTTTTGTGTTGACGAATAACATTGTTATTTTGTATCAAATTTTCTTCTTGAACCCTGACTTACTAATTCCTGATCAATCAACAACCTTAACCTTTTTTCCATATTAAAAAGTACCTCAGCATTATCAAGAGCCTTTCTTTTCTCCGGACTATTATCAATGGTAATTTCTACTTTTTGTGATACAGGAATAGTTACAGTATGAGTCTTCTTCTTATATTCTACTTCTATTTCTACTTCACGATCAATCTGTATTTTTTCTTTTTTGTAAAAAGAGATATTCATTAAATGAGCACGCAGTTCCGGGATATCTTTAAATAATAGATTTTCAAGTTCTTTCTCTGTAGTAGTATATTGTAAGTTGTTATATTCTTTGATTACTTTTTGGAAAAACTTATTATCCTCAAAGAATTCAGGTTTATAATCATGAAGATAGGTTATACAAACCTTTCCTCTACGGATCTCATATTCCAAATTTCTAAAGATGCTTTTTTTACAATAAGTATGATACCAATAGATAAGAAACTTATCAAAATTCTCTTTAACTGATTCTTTAAGAGCAATAATATCCGGATGTGTCTTTGCCCCATCTTCGAGTTTAATGTTTCCATCTTTATCAATTTCTATCATTTTTTATTCTTTATAATGATTAGGTGGAGATTCTTGTTTTTCAATGATCTTATTATAGATAGAATTTACGAGTCCTCCAAAAGTATTATCTTTTTTACATTGATTTGAATTTATCTTCCAGGTATTGGTTAAATCAATTTTTGTTATTGCTGTAGTGATATCAGAAACTTTAATATCAAGATTTGTAAGGATCCATTCAAAGATACTTCCAGGCACAACAGGATTTGTTAAAAGGTAATTCCATATCTGAGCCGGTGTTGTTCCGGTGATACTACTAACAGGTACATCAAGATTATCTTTTATTAATTTACCAATACTTCCAGCAACCGATATTCCAGTTAAAAGATGGTCCCATACATCACTTGCACTTGCAGGTGCTAATGTTCCAACTACATTATCGGTAGGAACTCCTAATAAAACCGTTGCAGGGGAA
>Ga0209098_1001463_pt1 | contig 22569 bp, 14 predicted proteins | sample AD_JPNHW1_MetaG_FD_184429 | JGI IMG/M metagenome (GOLD analysis project Ga0209098, IMG submission 184429) | Active sludge microbial communities of municipal wastewater-treating anaerobic digesters from Japan - AD_JPNHW1_MetaG (SPAdes) (version 2) | ecosystem: Engineered > Bioreactor > Anaerobic...
CGGATTGTCGTTCCTGTACGAACTGTCGCTGGTGAATATCGACTGGAACAGCGCGATGGTTGGATGGGTGACGCCGAGTTTTCCGAAAGGTTCCATGCTGGTAATCATGAGCGTGCTGGGAGCTGTAGTAATGCCCCACAACCTGTTTCTTCACTCCGAAGTAATCCAAAGCCGTCAGTGGAACCGTGAGGACGAAACCGTGATTAAGAAGCAGTTGAAATACGAGTTTTTCGATACCCTGATGTCCATGCTGATAGGCTGGGCTATCAACAGCGCCATGATACTGCTGGCAGCGGCTACTTTTTTTCAGACAAAGACACCCGTATCTGAACTTCAGCAGGCTAATTATCTTCTTACACCGCTTCTGGGCAACAACGCCGCTATCGTCTTCGCGGTGGCACTGCTTTTTTCAGGCATAGCATCCACCACCACTTCGGGCATGGCAGCCGGAACAATATTTGCCGGAATGTACAGCGAACCCTACGACATCAAGGACAATCACTCGCGCATGGGGGTAGGCATATCGTTGATCATCGCTTTTCTCATCATCCTGCTTATCAGCAATCCGTTCAAGGGACTGATCATTTCTCAGATGATCCTCAGTATTCAGTTACCGATAACTATCTTTTCGCAGGTTTATCTCACCTCCTCCGAAAAGGTCATGGGGAAATACAAAAACCGCGCTTTCACACGATTTGTGTTGTATTCTTTGGGAGCAGTGGTTTCGATGCTTAACGTTGCATTATTCATCAGTTTCTTCCTGTAAACAAAGCAACAGCATCACCTGAAATGAGGATTTGTAATCCTGAATGCAAGTGTTGATTTAAAATTCAAGAGGCATTTTCTTTACAGGAATTTGCCTCTTTTGCTTTTCAGTGCGGAAGTGTAATACAGCACTCCGGATGCAGGATATTCAAATGCAAAACTTCGTGGATTTTTACTTTATATAACTCACTCTAAACTCACCTCCTAAAATGGAATTAACAGATTAAAATCTTCCGTTTTTAACAAATTACCATGTTCCTTATGCTCTTCTTTCATGCTTTATAACATCTTTTTCGGCTTGCCCGTATGGTTATTTATCTGTATGTTTATTGCAAATAATTTCAAAACATTAACGCTCCCGATGCAAAGTTTTGGGGTGGCAATACATCTTATACAAAACATACTTTTATTGACATATTAAAAATACAAATTACACATGAAAAAGAAAATGATTTTATTAATCTGGCTGACAACAATTTCATTCGTCGGATTTTCTCAAGATTTCAGAAAGATAGGGATAGGAATAGGTTACCACACTACTTCTATTGTAGGTGACAGTGTGAGACCACTTGAACTATCATTACGATACAGAATAAATAATAAACACACAGTGCAGGTTTATGCGCCTCTATGGCTGAAGAAAGAAAAACAGAAGATAGAACATTGGGCAGATTTTACAAAGGAAGAGCATAAGAAAATGTATAAGCAAATCTATAATCACAGTCTATGGGGTGTCGGTGTGGGATATGATTATACATTCTATTCTTATTCTCAATTCAATTTATTTACTGGAATAAATGCAGATTTTCAATGGTATGAGTATCGAAAAGACTTTTACCATATCAACTATATACAATTAGGACCTATAGATAATAGACCACCCATATATGATGATTTTTATAAAAAGATAGAAACCTCATATTATTGGGATAGAAAGATGGGAATTAGTATTATCCCCAACACAGGTATTCGTTTTGCTACTGATAAAATTACAATGGAAGCAAAATTAGGACTTTATTTCTCCGGATTTAATATGAAAGCTTATTATTTTGGAAAAGAAAAAGGATTGTTTGATGAAGAATGGATGGGTACATGGGAATCGTTTTATCCTGAAAAAAACAAACAAGAACTTTGTATCCGTCCAAATATATCAATAGCATTATCTTATTATTTATAACTTTAACAACTATAGCTATGATAAACTTAAAAAACATAATTTGCTTAATAGCCATTAGCTCATTTGTACAAGGATTGGTTGCCGCAACTATACCCATAAATCGCAATACAGAATTAGAAAATTTTGCTTGTCCAAAAACAGAGTATCAATATTGGGTAGATACTAATGATACATATGGCAAGTATGAATGGAAAATAACCGGCGGTTACTTTAAAAAGTGGGGACAAAACGTTACGGAGATATATGAAACGGACTGGGCCAATGTAACAGTGGTTTGGAACAATGTTAAATCTACAAACGGTAATACACCGAAAGGAACAATAACCTTAAAAATATACAACAAAAACAATCAAAGTACTGTGGTTGACAACGGAAGTATAGAACAAAAAATCAAAAGTTTAAATGATATACTGCCTCAAACGCCTCAATCTGCTGAAACAGCTATAAATTACGGTATCCAGACTATCAGGGTAACTGGACAAGCGATTAATATCCAGGGCATTACATATCCAAATGGCACAAAAAAATGTACAAATTTTTTAAAAACAGGATGCTATGAGAACTAAAAAATCAATGCAATTTATTAGTGCAATCTTAATTATCTTAAGTGCAGTTAGCTGTACCCCTATCGACAAAGTATTAGAAAAAGATGAATATCCTGTCGTATCTCCGAACGGGAAGTTCATATTATATTCTCATACGATATATAATGGAACCGGTGGAGATGTCAGCACTACGGGTTTATATATGCTTTCAGCAGACGATAAATCAGAAAAATACCAATTGTACCAGGATCAAATTTCGATAAGCTCCGATTTTCATCCATTTAGAAATGAAATACTATGTAATAAAGGAATTATCTATTTTGATGATGATTATAATATAACCAACACCTATTTTCCTACAGATTTTACATTAATCGCTCCCAAATGGTCCTCCGATGGTAAAACAATTTTATATCGTGAATACAATAAAATTTATCTTATTGACACCCTTTTTGAAAATAAGAGAGAACTTTTCCATGGATTGGACCCGAATTGGACTCCTGACGGCAAAATTATATATTATAATCACGATAAACAAGGCATCTGTATAACAGATACACTAAAAAAAGAAGAAATAAAATTGACCAACAATAAGAACGATCAGTATCCTTCTTATTCACCCGACGGGAGTAAAATTATTTGGAACAAAATGGAGGAAATATGGATTATGAATAGCGACGGTACCAATCAGCATTTTTTAACAGATGGAATTCATCCATCCTGGTATCCGGATTCAAAAAATATAATTTACAGTAAAAGTAATTACAAAAAATATGCTTCATACTACTTGTGGAAAATAAACATTGAAACTAAAAATAAAATTCAGTTAACACAATGATACAAATACCAATATGAAAAAAATATTATGTATGATACTGTTATGTTTTACGGCTAATTTATTTTGCCAAAAACAAACAGAAAATTCAGAAGTAAGAGTTTTGCTAAATTTTAGTAACAGTCTATTGACAAATCAATATAAATCCGTATCAATAGATTCAATACGCTCGTTGAAAATACAAAAAATTTTATCTAATTTAGGTATTACTGACTTAACAGCAGTCTTTAAGAATAGATACATTTCTAGAAATTTTATTGCAGATAATAAATCATCGTCAAACTGACGAATGATAAAATCTGTAAATACGGATTTAGCCAAAAGAGTTGTTAAAGAATTACAGGAAACAAATGAATTAGATGCTGTGTATATTGAATATCCCTGTCCGATTCAACCTAAATATGAATTTAATTCTAATTTCCAATGGTACCTACAAACCACTAACAATGGTATAGATGTACAGAGAGCTTGGACTATAAACAAAGGAAGAAGTGATGTTATCATAGCAGTATGTGATGGTGGAGTAGATTATACGCATCCGAATCTAGACCCTGGAGACAGAAGCAGGATAATAACCGGATATGATACAGGAAACGAAGACAATGACCCTATGGATGACTTACCCGATAGTCCAGATAGTTATGCAAATCATGGAACACATATAGCTGGTATCATCGGAGCTAATCCAACTTCAACACATAATATATCCGGAGTAATGCAGAATTGTAAAATAATGCCGGTTAAAATGGTAGGTTCCGGAGGTATAAAGATACCTTTTTCATCCGTTTATTTATGGGACTTTTCTACAACGGCATTTCCATCTGATGTTGCTGATGCGATTGACTATGCTGTAAACAACGGTGCTAACGTAATAAATTTAAGTTTTGGCTTTTCATTTCCTAACGTACCACTAATTGATGTCTTAAGTGGCTTGAATGTACTTGTACAATCAGTAGAAAGAGCCTATCAAAACAATGTAGTTATAGTAGCTTCAATGGGGAATGAAGCGCTTGAAGGTAATCCGAGAAACTTCCCTGCCTATTTTAGTCAAGTTATTGCTGTCGGAAATACAACTGCAAATAAAGTAAAAGCTTCGACATCAAATACTGCATCTTATATTAGTGTTTGTGCTCCGGGAACTAATATTTTATCGACTGTAAGAAATAATTCAACAGACTGGAAATCTGGGACATCTATGGCTGCGCCAGTTGTATCAGGTTTAGCCGGATTAATAATATCACAAGGAAAAGACAGAGGATTTAATTTAACTAATGATGATATTCGTCAAATATTAGAACGAACGGCAGATGACGTAGGGGATGTAGGATTTGATAATGAAACAGGCTATGGAATAGTGAATGCTTTTAATGCTTTATCTCTTTTGGATTTACCAAATTCGCTTGTGCATGGAAATTCTTATGGTGGAGGAAGTGTAAAATTACAGATGATTGACAAATGGATTGTTTCAAGTTCTATATGGGGATTAGCAGCAGGAACTTATCTTAATGTTGACCAATACGAAGTTACGAAACGAATTAATTTTGATAAACCATTTATAAATCCTCCAATCGTATGGTTAAGGGAGAGAGAAAGTGTTTCTCTTAGTTTCGAAATTCAGAATAATTTACGTCCTTTTGTTCAAATTTCTAACATAACAAATACAGGTTTTGATGTCCGCTATGCAGCATATTATATCAGATATAATTCAGTAGGTCAAACATTAAACAAGTGGGTTCCATCAAATATACCAACAACAAAAATAGCATATACTGCCGTTGGAATACCTGCACCTTCCATCTCCGGTCCCTCTTCCATTTGCTCTCAAGCAACCTACAAGATTGATAATTTGCCGGTGGGCGCTACAATACAGTGGAGTGTAAATATCCCTTATGTGACATTACAACCCGGGCAGGACAGTGTGATAATACAAAAGACCGGTTCCGGCTTTATCAATCTCACTGCTTCCATATTTATTAACGGCGCTTTGATTACAACCATTGTAAAAGATGATATTTTAGTAGGAGGAGTTGCCGGATTGGGATTAAGCAGCTATTCCAACTTGCAGATGCTTGATGATGGGAGTTATTATAAAATTCTGCCTTCTTCAGATGTCTGGAGTTACAGAGGAAGTCTTACCGTAGTTGCTTCAGGTTCGAACCTGAATTATTCCTGGTCGGAGACATACGCTTCATCCAACTTTATTCAGTGGTCGGCTAATGGCTCTACGGTGGATGTTTATAGTAAATATGATAACTTGAACCTGACTCTTAAATGTACGGCAAGTAATTCTTGTGGTTCCATGAACAGATACTATTCCTTCACTTCAAGTACTAATCCCATCCTGCCCGAATCTATCATTCTTAGTCCAAATCCTGCATCTGGTTATGTAAATGTCACAGTTTCCGATGAGGAGGTACCGGCAGAAAAAACATTATCAGCAGTATCACTTAAATCTTCATCTAATTATCAAATCCAACTCTGGAACAGTTCCGGTCTGATAAAAACAGTACAAACCGACCAAAAGAAGTATCAGCTGGATTTGAGCGGCTTATCACCCGGGTTTTACTATGTGCTGGTTATCAGGGATGGAAAAACTTACCGCAGGCAGCTGATGGTGAAATAAAACGGACTACAAACACTTCTTAAAAATAAAAAAGAGGCATTTCCTTCATCGGGAGTTGCCTCTTTTGCTATTTTCTTTTATTCTCGGGGTGACTTTGAGTCACCCCGAGAATTTCAGAGACATTGCAAATTAAAGCCTTGTAGAGGGTGCATCAGGATTAAAAAGTGTATTTTTTCAGCCGCAAAACTGCGGCAACACATTATCAGTTGATATTGCCTTCCCGCAAAACTGCGGCGGAAAAATACTCCCGGCTGAACACTTTTCAAGATATTTCAACGAAAAATTTTGTTATTAAACGAGATAAAATAAACTAACCGGTGAATTAACAGCAAAGAAAAGATTAATGAAAAACTCCCGAATTCAGATGAATTTCGGGAGCTTTTCATTAATACCTGAGTAAGTAAATTTAGTACTGCAACAAACAAACCGGAGCTCCAAGTTCCACTTTATTGTCCGTTAATGTAAGTTTACCCGTGTATTTATTCCGGGAGAAAACGGTGATGTTATTGGTGCGCTGATTTGCTACAAAGACAAATTTTCCATCGGGTGTGATGGTGAAATTACGGGGCCCGTTGCCTTCTGTCGGATACTGCGCTTTGAAAGCGATGCTGCCGTTCTTATTTACTTTGAAGCAGCTGATGTTGTTCGCTTCTCCCCGGTTGGTGGCATAGAGGTATTTCCCGTCGGGGCTGAGGTGGATGTCGGCAGCGCCGTTTTTCTTCGTGCTGTCGGTTACCAACGTTGTTTCCTGAATAATTCTCAGCCGTCCCTCTTCGTTCACCGAGAATACAGTCACACCGGCGTCAAGCTCCTGCACCAGATAAAGATACCTGCCGTCAGCGCTGAAAACCGTATGCCGGGGGCCGCTGTGCTTTCTCACCGAAATCTGATCAATGTACTTAAGCGTATTCTTATTGTCGTCGGGGTTGTAGGAATAGCTGAACACATGGTCAGTGCCCAGGTTGGTGGCTATCATCACCTTGCGGTCGGGTGAAAATAGTACCTGATGAGCATTGCTCGGCCCGAAACGTCCACGTCCGAAATTCTTCCGCTGATGTCTGATGACTTTCAGGGTGTCGGTAACCGCGCCTCCGGCTTTTCTGCCGAATACTGAAATACTTCCTCCCGAATAGTTGGCCGTGAAAACATGATTGTCGGTAACGGTAATGAAGCAGGGGTCAGCTCCACCCGCATTGACTTTATTGATGAAAGTCAGGGTTTCGTGCTCCCGGTCGAATGCAAACGCGCTCACCGTACTTTCGGTTCCCGTTTCGTTCACGGCATAAACATTTTTTCCATCCGGCGACAGAGCCAGATAGCTCGGGTTGTCGCTTGTTGCCAGTAGCTTTTGCGAAAGGAGTTTGCCTTTGCCCGAGAATTCAAGCGAATATATCCCCTTGCTGGTAGTGCCGCGCGTATACGTCCCGACAAGCATTTTATAACTGCTCTGCGAAAAACAAATTGACGTCAGTAAGAGAAAGAGAGTAAATATCTGTTTTTTTAGCATAATTATATACGTTTGATGTTAATTAAAAGCCGGGACTTTGAGACTTTGAGAACTGGTGACATTGAGACTTTGATAGCAAAGACTTATAGAACCAGGACATTGAGACTTGGTGTGACGGGACTTTTGAACCATTAATACAATTACTTAATAACCAATTACAATTTACGGATTTTCAAATTGGCACATTGGCCATCTTCAAGAGCTCACTAATTCAATTCAAATTCATTCAGGTAAGCGGGTATTTCTATATTTTCAAAGCCGTCCTTGTTCAAGATATCTTTGTAGAATTGCTGGACTTCGTATTCGCCGTGAACGAGGAATGTTTTTTTAATCAGCGCACTGTCCTGACATTCGAGGAAACTCTTCATTTCGTTGTAGTCGCCATGACCGGAGAAAGCTTCCATCCGTGCAATCCGCGCTTTCACTTCGTGCACTTCGCCAAAGATTGAAATTTCCTTCAGACCCGGTTCCTGAATACGTGCACCGAGTGAAGTGGGGGAGCAGTATCCAACCATCAGAATTGTATTCAGCGGATTGGATATGTTGTTGGCCAGGTGGTGCTTGATGCGTCCGGCTTCAGCCATTCCCGATGCCGAGATGATGATACAGGGTTCTTTCAGGTCATTCAGTTCTTTTGATTGTTCCACTTTTTTGATGTAAATGAGGTCTTTGAAACCAAATGGATCACCATCTCCTTCCTTCAGTTCTCGTTTTACATCTTCGTTCATGCAGTCCAAGTGCATTCTGTAAATATCCGTGGCATTGACCGCGAGCGGACTATCCACATATACTTTTATGTGTGGCAGCAATCCGTCGTTGAAGAATTTGTTGAGTACGAAAACCACTTCCTGCGTGCGTCCGATGGCAAATGAAGGGATAATCAGTTTTCCCTTGTTGACAACGCAGGTATCGGTAATGATTTTAAGAAAATCCTCTTCGGTTTGTTTCTCGGTTTCGTGGAGGCGGTTTCCGTAGGTGGATTCGGTAATGAGGTAATCACATTGCGGGAAGGGAACGGGACCGCTCAGAATACGGTTGTGAGGTCTGCCGATATCACCGGTGTATGCCAGGTGAATTTTTCTATCGTTTTCTTTGACTTCGATGTTTACCACGCCGCTCCCCAGCATGTGGCCGGTATTGGTGAATTTAACCTTCACTTTATCGTTGATATAGAACCAGCGGTTGTAATCCACGGCAATGAACAGCTTCAACGCGTCTTCAGCATCCTGAACATCGTAAATCGGATTTACAGGCGGCAGATTTTGCCTTGCCCGTTTCTTGTTGAACCACACGGTATCGGCTTCCTGTATATGTCCGCTGTCGGGGAGCATGATGGAGCAGAGATTACGGGTGGCGGTAGTGCAAATCACTGAACCCCGGAAGCCCAGTTTGTAAAAGTAGGGGATTAGCCCCGAATGATCGATATGAGCATGTGAAAGGATGATATGGTTTAATTCGGCAGGATTTATACCGGTCTTCCGGTTCAGTTCGTCGGTTTCAAGTCCTTTACCCTGAAACATACCGCAGTCAAGCAGTATTTTTTTGCCATCGTCAGTTGTAATCAGCGTTTTGCTGCCTGTAACTTCGCGTGCTGCGCCAATAAATTTTACCTTCATATTTTTGTGTGTTTATAGGATTTGCTTTCGAATACCACAAAAATAGGTTTTTTAATCGGAAGTTAACATCACGAAGCGAAATATCTTTTTTTTCAGATAAAAATTTCCAGCAACCGGAATATTAATTTTATCTTTATCATCCGAAACAAAGTTGAATTCAAAGCAGTTAGTATAATGACAGTGGGATAAATCCTAAACAAATAATCCAATAAAACATATGGACACCAATCATGTACGTGTAAGTCTGGAAGTTGATCTGGAAGAAAAACTTTACAAGATGCTGGAAGGTGAAATGATTGAAAAAATCATTGCTGAAGCCAATTACGAACCGGAAGAAAATATCTGGAAGAATATTCTCGAGGGTCACAGTTTTAAGGTGACTCACGAGATGGCACCCAAACTTTTCGATTTATTTCAGGATGTAAAGGAAAAACTCAGATACAGCAAACCCATTGACTTTTATATTACCAATTCGGCCGAACTCAACGCCTTCGCGCTGACCCGCATCGAAAAGGGTGAGGCAGACATTATCAATATCAACTCAGGCCTGATCAGCATGTTCGATGATGAGGAACTAAAATTTGTTATCGGTCATGAGATTGGTCATCTGGTTACACGCTACGCGCGGGTAGTGAAACTGATTGATTTCATATTTCCCGGACTGGAAGACATACCCCTTATCCTGGCTCATAAAATTGAACTCTGGCAGAAGGTGTCCGAACTTACTGCCGACCGCTTTGGTTACATGGCAAGTCCGAGTGTGGAGAAGTGTGTATCGGGATTTTTCAAGATGGCTTCTGGTCTCAATACCGACCGGATCAAGTTCGATTATCAGGCTTACATCCGCGATAATGAAAAAATACTCGACTACTTCAGCGAAAACCGGAACCTGCTCAGTCATCCGGTGAATCCGCTTCGGATAAAAGCGATCGAACTCTTCGGCGAATCGAAATTGTTTGCCGCCATTTCTCAGGGAAAAGACCTGGAACACGATGTGGAACTGGACCGGAAAATGCAAAAGCTGATAGAAATTCTGATTACCATCAGTTCATCGCCAATGGATAATCAGCGAAAGTTATTCGTAGCCTCAGCCGGAATTCTAATGGCACAGATAGATAAAGAAATGGACGAAGAGGAATATGAGGAAATTCTGGAAGCGCTGAGCATGTACACGGTATTCCCGAAAGAATTTCTGAGTGATATGATAAAAGAGGATGTGCCGAAGATATTTCAGGATTCAATTAAAAATATAATCAGCCAGAATCCTGCCGAACGAACCCAGCTCCTGGAATACATGGCCAGTGTTGCTTTCTGCGACAGCAATATGTTTCAGAATGAGATGGATTTTCTGTTTGAGACCGGTGAAAGAATGCTGGGGCTTACGCGGCGTGAAACGGCACAAATCATGGCTGCAACCTTGCAGCAGGGTTTTATTCCGGAACTGTATAAATAAAGTGATTGTTGTTTGGTCAATTTAAAAGCAATCGCTCCGGTATTTTCCGGAGCGATTTGCGTGTAGTGTTATTTAAGTGCCTTCTGTTTTTCAGACAGAAGCATTTTCTCCACTAACCTGTACAGTTTTTTGTAATGGTTTGGCAATGCAGTTTCTAAAAAATCGTTTTGTAATTCTTTTTTTCCGGATATAAAATATTATTCATATTTGAGTATTAACACATCACCAGCTTCCACCTGAAAAAAGGATAAACCTGAAGGCAGAAGATGCATTTTTCCATTTTTTAATACCTGCCTGACAGAGTTTGAGTTTAATTCTATTCGTACTTCCATGGTTTCCAGAAAACTACGGTTAACGATTATCAGGTACTTTTTATCTCCGTTTTTCAGATCAGAAACCACTGCGCCCGAGTTACCGGTATCTATTTTCAGAAAAGGAGCGGGCAGCTTTTTAAATCGTTTGGTGCCTTTGGGAATGCTAGTCCCGGTATGACGTACCGATATGACCGTTGCCCCCAGAAATACGCCCGAAAGCGCTCTGATTTCAGTATTCATCGCTTTTATTAGTTCGTATGCATTGGTTCGCTTTCCGTCAAGGGTGATGGGACCGTGATGAAAATCATAAGCATCGACCGGGGGTGTCCAATAGGTAAAGTACTGAATGCCCTGAGCACCGTATGCCAGGTTACTGTAGATTTGAAGCCGCAATTCCGCCAGATCGGGGACGGGGTAATAATCGTGGGCGGTAGTTAGGGCAAAAGCCCAGAAAGGCAGGTTGTGTTTGCGTGAGGCGGCAGCAATAATTTCCAGATTTTCATACCAGATGGGTCGCAAAGTCTCACCAACAACCGGATAATGGTCGAACGAAAGAAACGGGACCGGAACTTCTTTCAGGAAACGGCTAACATAGCTGCGATAGCCAGACGCTTCGAGTTTACGGGGTCTTACATCGTTGGGAAATAAATTGATATAGCAATAATGCATGCTGTCCGCTGCACGAACGTGTTTTACCCATTCACGGAGTTTGCCGAATTGGGTGGCTGTCGGCTCGTCCTGCAGATAATATCCTGCCAGCGCCGGATGATACATGAACCGTCTGACTGTTTTTTTGGTTTCGGTTTCCAGTTCAGGACACGATATGATTACTTTCAGATTGTGCTCTTCCGCCAGATCCAATGCTTTTTGTACCTCATTAGCATCGGAATAAAATGAAAAATGGAGATTGATACCTGTTTCTGCAAGTTCGCCAAATCGTTCAGTGGTACTGAATGCTTCAGGTATACTGTACCAGGCTAATATGGGTATTGTTTGCTGAGGAACGGTGTCACTGGTTTGTTGCCCGGTTTTATTTGTACCCGATGCATACGAACTTATCGAGATCAAAAAGATAAAAATGATGAGCTGTCTTATGTTTAGAATAGGTCTGTTCATTTGAATTCCTGATTATTGCAGAGGACTAATATTGCGAGGTTTAACTTCAGCCGGTATTATCTATTTTCAAAAACACAAGATACAAAAAAAACCGGGATATTCAATTATGTGTTTATAAAAGTTTAATAATCAGAAAGAGCAGCTTTTTTTAAGGCTGCTCTTTCTGATTATCGCGTGATATTTATTTTATGATTACTTTTTCGATTATATTTTGATTTTTCGTTTTAATAAATACAAAATAGACGCCTGATTCGAACTTAATATTAGGCGAGATTGTTGAGTTTGGCCCTATCGCTCCACTGAACTTGAAAACACCAAATTCATCACTTATGCTGTATGTCGCGTTTTCTTCTGTCAGGTTTTGTATTTTAATAGCATTGTTCGCGGTGAATGCTCTTAATTTTACAGCTTTATTATTTTCAAAGTCTCTGATGTCTGTTATCACTTTAAATACGAACCTTTTTTCCGGACTTCCATTATTGAATGCTACAAACGGATAGACCGTAATGCTGTCGGATAGGTTGATGATCGTATTAGCAATGGAGTCAAACAGAATTAAATTGTTGTTGTCTCTTAATGACGATTTATTGATAGTAAGTGTATAATCGGTTGTAGCTCCTGCCTGGAATGTGAGCCATATATTTTCCAGATTTTCGGTTGTACTTACCTGATATTTTCTGTTTTCTTCTTCCGCGTACAATGCCACTCCGTTTGTTTGCAGGATTTTTTCACCATCCCAGCCGTTATCAAATCCGCGGGTGGTACCTGGCTGACTGAAAATCCATACCCTGTCAAAACTATTCTCACCTGCAACATCAACAGTCATCCGGGATAATTCTTCGTTGGCTGATATTTTCTGCCTTACCCGCTGCTGTGAGGTATTAGCCGTGGCAGCTGATGTTACACTGTTGTAAGGGATGGTAACTGTTGCTCCGTTTGTGCCCGTTATAAGCAGAAATCCCTGCATCGATGGAATGGAACCCATTGCAGGTGCCGTATTGACCGGAATGGCATAGTAAGCACCGGCGATATTCCCTGATTGATTTTGTTGACTGCCCCAGTCCTGAAGACTTCCTGTATTATAAAGATATACCGTCTGCTGTACTCCTGCTCCAAAGCTTAATTTAGAAACATCAATAGCAGCCGTAAATGAATTTCCATAGATATTATATCCAGAACCATAATTCTTTGTACCTGATATTTCAGATTTGGTTAAAGTCAGCGTACGATCGCCGGTTACAATTTTTCCGCTGAAAGAGATGATTTTTGGACTGCCTTGTGTTATTTCATATCCGCTGAAGGGAAGTAATTGGTCATAATTTCCGAGGTTACTCCATTTTTGGTAGTAACTGTTGAGTTCAAGTCCCTCATTGTATTTCCGGATATACGATCCCCACAGCGAGCTGTTTGATACAAGAGTTGAGGTGCTTTCCACCGGAACGCCGAAATATTGCCAGCGGTAGTATCCGGAATATGGTTTTCCATCCGGATCGGTCCAGGTCCATTGTGTTGCACCTTTGTATCCTGTAGTGTACATCTGTACGGTGGCATTCACATTCGGGTTTGATAGTGGATTTGTAAATATCAGGCAGCCGTTAACTTTATCGGGTGCTGCCTGAATCTGGATTTTTGCAGGATTGTCATTGGCCGGAGCTGTGTTATTGATGATAAGCGTTGTCGCGGGTTTAATAACCAAGCTCTTGTTGCTTGCATTTACCAGGCTTCCGATGGTTCTTTGGGTATCGAGGTGTAAATCGCGTAATGCCATTGAACCGTAACTGTTGGTAGATGCTGCAAATACTACATCGGCTCCTGTTGGAGGAATACCACAGGTCCAGTTGGCCTCTGTATTCCAGTCATTACTTACTATACCCACCCAGTAGGATTGGTTTGCACTTATGGTGCCCGATTGCTGAGCAGCTAAACAGGTTCCGGTAGTTGTGACTGTATAATTAAATGTTCCTGCTACAGTGGGCGTACCGCTTATGGTTGCCACTCCGTCCGAATAAGTTCCGGTAACTCCGGCGGGCAAGCCGCTGAATGTCACTCCGGTAGCGCCGGTTGCTGTATAAGTGATATTGGCCAGCGGTTTGTTAATACATACCGTTTGGTTGGCAGTGGCAGTACCCGATGTTAATGACAATGAAGCATTCGGTAATACAGTAATTGTAACAGTCTTGCTGTTTGTGAAAGTATAGGTTGTTTTGTTGGTTCTTGTTGTTGTAACGGTGAGTGTCACTGTATAAATGCCCACTTCACTACCAATTAAACTGTAATTCATCTGACTGGAGGTGGTGGTGGTGCCACCTGGTGATACGACAGACCATGAATACGAGGGACTTGTGTCAATCGTACCGCTGTAACTTCCGGCTAAAGATATCGTATTCCCCACACATATCGGTGAAGTGTATCCTATTTCTGCTTCCAGCGTTCCCCTGCAACCGTACATTATCTCATCAAACGTAAACTGTGTCTTGTTGCTGTTACCTACTGCATACCACTGATTGCCAATAAAAATATTCTGGTTGGCATTACCATCGGAGGATGACCCGTATAAGCCACCGGAGCAAACTTCAATCACACTGTTAGCCGGTAAAGCCAGGTTGACTTTATTACCGTTGAAATACAATACTCCTCCTGAGTTAACGTTCAGTTCAGATGTTTTCATGTAAAATGTATCATTACCGCTACCACCGCTTGAGCCTTGTAATACTAATATAGCATCGCTTTGGACTGTGATAATTCCAACAGGATAAGGGGTAGTATATGCTGTGAAAGGATTATTATTGTTAATCCCGATTACAGTCAGCTGTATGGGTGTAAGTGTTGAAGGATAAATAAAATTAGCATAAATCGTGTTTCCGGATCTAATGTTGATGGCACCTGTGCCCGTGTATTGGCCCGGATATCCCTGAGCTGCGGTAGGGGTTACCCAGCTGGTTCCGTCATAACGCTGCCAGGTGTTAAGTGATGTCCAGTTCCCCGAAGTTATGTTTGAGCGGTAGTCGCCAACGTTTTGGGCTTGAATACCAGATACGCATAAAAAACTTAATACTATCAGTATTATAGTAGTTATGCGGAAATTGTATTTGTTGAAATTATAACCTCTAATCATAATTGTCTAATTTAAGATTTTTAATTACAGACAGATAGATTAAAGAAGGATGGGAAATTCAATAGTTCTTTCTTTCGAAGATGAACTATTCGATAAGTAACGGTTAAAATATTTACAATATTAGCAATAATAAACTAAATTGATTAACTAAAGGATAAATTTAACACAATCATTTAACGTTTTCTGAAAGAAGATTCTACACGTTGAATTCCTGAGAATGTTTTTATAGGTGTAACATGTAATGTTTTTACAGTAAAAAATAGTCTTCCTGGTGATGATTTTATGATTAGATCCCGGCTCATCTCAAAAATAGATTTAATACTTAAAACTATCCAACAGAAGTTTTTTTCGATAAAGAGCATATCCCACTACCAACAAAAGCATTACCCAAATCCCATTTCCTATCGGTGTACCTTCCGGTGGAGGGTTTTCACCATCGCCATCCATTCTCATTGGTCCGGAGATATTACTTTCCGAAAAAGGAGCAGACAGATTTGATGCAAGCAGTTCGCTTTCTACATTTTTACCTGAAGTAACCAGGTTCATGGTACCAGTTGGCTTTACACTCAGGGAAAGCATTAATGCCATTGGTCTGAAATTCAGCGAATTTTCATCCGATGATTTTTTCGATTTTAGCGAATAAATGCTTTTATCTGTACCTGGCATTGAAAAGCCGGATGAAATTGCTTTATCTACACTCTTTATGGGCACATATACATTACCTGCGCTTTGCCTGTTCACAGATATATTTGCCGGTCTGTGACGGGTAGCGGTGGTACTTCCCTCTTTATAAGCCGGAATTTTCATCATAAACTCATTTGAATTAAATGTAGGTGCACCAGCGCCGTGACAAACTTTATATGACTTGAGTGACTCTTTTGGCATATTTATATACAGAATTTTTATCCCCCAAAAAGTCAATATAAAGACTCCAAGCAACATTAAACTTATAGTTCTTATTTTTGTTTTCATACCTTGTTATTTTTAATTGTTTCCACAATTGTCTTTTAAATCAAATCAGGATTATTTAGCAAGAATACAATCCCGAATTTGAATATCAGGCTCGTTTTTTTTTGACGGTATTTTAATGTATAGTTGACTTAAATATTTTTTTTCTTCCGGAATTAATCGATCTTGCTTCTAAAATGTAAGTCCCTTTCGTCAGATTGTGACTTATATATTGAACACCCACGGCAGCTTTCCCGATCAAAACGGACTGTCCTGTCAGGTTGTACACTTTTATTGTTACTTCGCCATTCGTGTTGTTATTAATCCGGATTTTTGAAGAATTAGCGGTCACTTTAATAGCTTCATGAATATCAGAGGTTATAACGCCGGTTTTTATTTTAGCTCCCGATATTTTAAATCGTTTCTCGGCCGTGCCGGCTGTTGCATCAAAATTCATGGTCATACCATCCGTTATCTCCTGCATACTTCCCGTTACCAGATCCTGTATATAGAGTGATTCGTACACATCATTCATCTCGTTATTGAATTTGAACCTCAGTGTGTATGTGTTTTCACCTCCGGTACGGAAGCCGATATACGTATCGTTCAGATCGTTGTCGGTATTGACCTGCATTCGTTTGCTGTCGGCATCCATGGTGTAAAGTTGCACAATACCGGTGGATAACGATTTGTAACCATCCCATCCCGGGTCATATGATTTTCCTGTTTCCTCAGCAGTGATGAGATACACCCTGTCGGAACTGTTTTCGCCAATAACATCTACCATAAGCAGTGGTTTAATATCCTTATTTTCAGTTTCAACTGATCTATTGACTTTCATAGGTTCATTGGGATAAGTCAATGTGCCACGATTTACAGTTGCGTATCGGAATTTGAAGTTTGTAGCAGGAGCTGCGTCCGAAATAGCTTTTACCATAAATGCCTGCATGGAAGGTATTTGTGTTTTACCAATTGTATTTGCGGCATTGATTGGTATGGCTGAATAGGTTCCCGGCAAATCTCCAATCTGGGAAGAACCATTATTGGTCAACCAATCCTGTCGGCTACCGGTATTGAAGATGTAGATGGTCGGTGCCAGATTGACAAAGTCGGATGAAAGCATTTTGCTGATAAATATCGGTGCTGTATAGGGGTTGGCAAGTATGTAATTGCCGCGCGAATATACGCCTGTTGGCGATATTGTGAAATTAAGTGTTTTGTCATCAGTGACTATGGTTCCCGCAAGATTATGTTTCGTGCCTTCAATCGGTTGAGTAATTTCATAGCCATAGTAAGGTGATAAAACTGAGTTTGCATCCAAGTCTTCCCATTTTTCCTGATAGCTGTAACTTAAATTAAGAGACTCTTTGTATTTACGAACAATGGTATTGATTGCCGGATTTCCTCCATAGATGCTTCCCTGAACATTAGGACCGAATAAATCTGCAAGCGTTCGGTCTACCACGGGTACACCAAAGAATTGCCATGCAGACGACCTGGCTCCGCTACCCGGTTTTGATTTTGAAGCAAACTGTATAGTAGCCTGAAATCCGGGATTAATACCAGGCCTGTTAAATATCAAGGCTCCGTTAGCTTTAGTAATGTCCGACTCAATTATTACCTGTGAAGCCGTTCCTGTGTTCGCAAGGCTATCAACTATTAATGTTATATTCGCAGGAATAATTATTTTTCTGGTTGAAAGATTGGTTATGTTTTTTACAGACCTGTTTTGATCAAGTATTAAATCACTTAATGCTTCTCCGGTATAATTATGTGGTGTAGCAAAAGAAATATTATCGGTTGGTGCCGGTATTGCCCCCTGTGTCCAGTTAGCTGTATTTCCCCAATTTGAATCCGTACCACCATACCATAGGTTGCAATCTTCGACCTTAATCTCGAATTCCCACCAACAGGTTGATGCTCCCGGAGGTATTGCATAGTATGCGGTAGTTCCTATTGTAGCAGGAAAATTAGTAGTAACTGTGTATTCTGTAGCATCTTCTGCCGGTTTTACTACTATTACTCCGTCAATATTTTCTGTTACTACTGCATTATAAAATCTTGAACCAACTGGAAAATTAATGGCTATTAAATTATAATCAATGGTGGAAGATCCGGGTTTTTTACAAAAATTGTATATTTTAGCACCACCCAGATAAGATTCAGTACCACAGTTTTGAGCAACAAAATCCTCATAATCTATATTCATAGACAAGGGACCTATAATTGGTTCGCCCTGACAAACACCATCTCTGTAGCCGTGTATAAATCTCAGATTGTGAAATTCTGTGCCCGATGTTTCTCCGGATCCGCTTGAAGTTCCTTCTAAAAGAACCGTGGGTGAACAATTATTGTTCACCAATAAGAAACAGTCTCCGGTTGCTTTCAACTTGAATTTTAATCGTGCCAATAGGTTGGTTCCACCTTTAGGTATAGTTCCAATATTCCAATGGATAAATTTAGAAACACCCGAAATGGTAAAAACCGGCTGCTGAGGCGTAGTACCTCCCGTTCCCAGAAAATATTCAGCTGAAGCGCTTACGAATGTGGCGGTATAGGGGATTGGGATGTCAATGGCGGCATTCAGTAATTGTTCAGTCCCTGGATTTCGTAATTCCAATGAATATTCTATTTCTCCATTCGGAAGAACTTCAGAATTCGTAGGGCTATAAGGTTCTCCATTCACCGAACCAACAGAGATATAGGGAACCAATTCGGGCACATAAGCATCAACCGCCATGACAATACATGGAATGATATAGGTGTCCTGATTTGTTCCGTATCTGAATTTTGTGGAGGTTTGATTATTTGTTAATGCTGTGCTGGGTACATTAATATTCACAATGTCGAGTCCGGTGTTGTTATAAAGGCTCGGATTACGGACACCATTCGTTACAATGGAACTGGCAAAAAAGTTATTAACGGGATTATCGGGGGTAGATAGTGGAATCCAGGCATCGTCCTGATAATTACGTATACTAAAATTGTCAATATTTGTACCATCTCCTCCAATACTACGATCTCCTTCACCTGCAATAATGCCTACTTTCATGTTTACAGCGCCACTTTGCGCTGTATGAAAGCCGGTAACTGGTAATTCATAGTAGGTCATTGCATTGCTGTTAGCCTCGTCCCGAATATAAGCATGTCCGTCAAAAATCGTAATATCCCGCCAATTCATTTTGGAGTTTTCATACACCACTATCATAGCCCATCCTCCGTAAAAACCGGTAGATCCACCGTCTCCTTCTCTCAAAGCAATATCTGATACAGTATACGAACCCATTCCGTGTTGCTTTACATAATCCGTTACTTCAGCATAAGCAGAGTACATATAGCCGTCGGTTGTAGTCGGGTAATATATATTTTGAGTAAAATTGATATCGGAGGCTGTAATAGTTGTGTAGCCTGTTTCTGTTGTATGTTTAAGATATACTACGCTTTTATCCAGATTTTTATTAATTGTTTGGGGTGGTGTGTAGGTGCCGGTAACATTTGTATAAGCGAGGGCATCATTAATATCGGCATTTTTTCCATTCCGGTACAAATGATTAACGGTTAGATCGATACCTCCAGCATCATTATAGATGGTATAGGGAGAGAAGACTGCATCTTTGTCATTGATTGATGTAGTTGTGACCGCGGTTGGTGTTGCCCCGTTAACACTTACACTTAATGTTGGACTTCCACTATTATATGCGTAAATGAATGCAACTGTATTACCTGTATCTGAAGATGTAAATGTATAGGTAATCGTTCTATTGTTTCTATCCCCGCTTCTTACTATGGTTAAACTATAATTGGTATAAGTAATTTTGGAATTATTACCCGGAGTTTGATTGTTATTCACGGTAATTGGAGAACCGGGTACTGTAATGGGAACCGTAAATGTATTTGAGCTTTCACCATCGTGTGCCCTTCCCGTCCAGTAAAGTCCGGCATAAATGATGTTGGAACATGAAGGTAAAGACTCGTTTTCAACCGGAAATGTTAATTCGGCCGAAGATGAATTTATAGTTTGCGGATTGTTATCCACATCAACATAAATCATTTGATTATTGGAATTGGGAATGTTATCTCCGTAAGCCTCCAGTGTCAGATTTGTATTACCAATCATCTGGAAGTCGCCCTTTATATTATATATTTTCTGATTTGGGGTGACAGCGGAAGTACGTTGTGTAAATGGAACTTTTACCTGTGCATTTGAAGGCAGCCATGGTATAAGCATCATCATGATAGTTATTATCAAAACCGCCTTATTGGATAACTTGTTCTTGAGTTTCATAATAATTATTTCTTAAAGGTTTAGGTGTATCTGGTTATTCCGGTATGGAGAGTAAGTATAGTATTTTTACCATTGTATCAGCTGGTGTATAGACTTTACTTTCGGTAGTAGCCTGCAGGCAGGTGTCTTTATTATCTCCGCAGTAATTAAACTGATATACATAAAGTACATACTTTAGAGCACTAAATGCGGTCAGTCGCGATAAATCCAGTTTTACAGCTTCATCAGTATCACTATTAATCCTGATTTTTAACAATTCAACTTTGTTGTAGTCAGTTTTGTCGGCATACAGCATGGGAATGGATGCAATATCTGTATTGACAACAATAGCTGCTGTATTACTACTTAATCTTATGTCTGCGTTGTCTTTCATGTATATGCTTGGCTTGATTTCGGTCACCAGCGATATCAGATGACTGTCGCTACTTGCTTTCAGATAGTTACTGTAGCTTAATACTACTTGTCCGAAAGTGGGCATCACGGCAAAATAAATTAAAAGGAAACTTAGTAGTTTTGTCCGAAATGATTTTTTTTTATCGTTAATCATAGGTTGGGTGTTTTAGATTTTTTGATAATGATTTATTTTTATAGAAGTTGAAACTACACGTTGATCTATTAATGGTTCTACTGTTGCATAATAGTTGATTGCTCCGCTGTGAGCTGACTTGCAAATCAATATTGCAGACTGGAAACAAGAGGTATGATTTATGAAAGTAATGCTAAAGAGAGATGAGGTCAATACACTTATGTTTGGACATTGTGTACCTGAAGGAAATGAATGTGTCAAATCAGTGAAAAGAATTGAAGAAGTTAATGTTCGGGACTTTTTATCTGCCAGAGTGCATTTTTTGTCAAAAATCGAAGAGTTAAAATAATGATAGGGTAAGTTGTAAAATGTAATGCTCTTATTAATAGTTTTATTCCCTGTTGGAAAGGAATAAATAGATGATACTACAGAATTGTATGCGAAAGCTGTGTCAATATTAATATCACGATTACTAATCTTAATATTTAAATTGTTTATTCCAAGAGGTGGAATGAAGGGAGTGTGTAAATGTATTTTTTGATAGAATTTAATAGTTATCCCTGAACTGACCCCTGAACCGACAATTTTAGGTGACAGGGTGGCAGGTGTTGTTGTATTATAATGGGTAGAACTGAAGGTATAATCTTCTGTGATTGTAGTACACAGAGTTAATATACTAGAGAGTGAACCAAGGGCGAGTATGAAGACGAAGAGTGGAATGAATATCCGACTCTTTGGTAAAGAGCTTAATGTATTCATCATAAATAAGTATTTAAGTTAAAAGTAAAGTAAACAGTGTAAACAGAAGATCGTTGTAAACGAACATCAAAATATAAGAAACACCTTTCTTATTTGGGATCAGTAGATTATATGCAATCTGTTATCATCAAACATATGTGGATTGTATAGATTGCAAACTTAAACATAATATTTTTAAAAGATATGTTTATTTCTAAAAAAATTAAAGTTTAACATAATTTAATCTAACAAATTAAGTTGATAACAATTGAAGAGAGCCGATAATTTTAATTTATACCCTTCATTAATCTTCCGGAAACAATTTTTCCGATATAAAACCTTGATTACAATTGCCGGGAGTGTCCAAGAAACTGTGTAAATTGAAAAAGTGATTTGCGATGAGCGATGAGAGGTGAGCGTCCAGAGCAAAGAGCCAGAAACCAGGACTTTGAGACAGGGAGAGGTGTAAATAGTGATGAGTGATAATGTTATGATTTGAAGATTTGAGGATTTGAAGATTGTTTATTGATGAATAGGGGAGAGGGGATGATTTTGTAAGCCGCGGGAGTGATTATGTATGCCGCGGTCATAAAAATGTAAGCTGCGGTCATAAAAATGTAAGCTGCGGGGATAAAAATGTAAGGAGCGGGAATGGTTTTGTAAGCTGCGGGCAAGGTTTTGTAAGCTGCGGGGAAGGTTTTGTAAGTCGCGGGGAAGGTTTTGTAAGTCGCGGGAATAAAAATGTAAAGAGCGGAATAGTTTTGTGATTGCTTCGACAGGACTTGACCTCGACTACACTCAGCCAAACTTAATTTATTTTCACTCTGTGGCAAGAAATATTATTTTGAACCAATGTAAAATACAACCTCTTTTATTATATCTACTCCACCTGCTTTTTACATTGATCCACATAATACTTGTTTCTTGAAGAACTGAAAAGAATATAGACGTAGTACATAATTATCCGGCAAATCAAAAAAAGGCTGCAACCTGCAACCTTTTTGTA
>Ga0209098_1001464_pt1 | contig 22566 bp, 21 predicted proteins | sample AD_JPNHW1_MetaG_FD_184429 | JGI IMG/M metagenome (GOLD analysis project Ga0209098, IMG submission 184429) | Active sludge microbial communities of municipal wastewater-treating anaerobic digesters from Japan - AD_JPNHW1_MetaG (SPAdes) (version 2) | ecosystem: Engineered > Bioreactor > Anaerobic...
CCCCGGAGCGTAAAGGAAAAGCGGGGGTTAAGGCCGACTGTGCCTGCTAAACGGCATATCGTTCCGGCTCTGGTTTTCCGGCTCGGCACTGCCCAGCGGTTCCTTCGCGGGGGTGCCCGCCTTGCGGGGATAGGTGCGGGGGGTGATCAGCCGCTTTTCGCTCACCAGCAGGCAATGCTGCCAGTCCGGCTGACCCGGCACCTCTACCGGCAGCGTTTGCAGAGGCGCGCCCCCAAGCATTTTTGCGACACGGTTCCCGGCCTGCAATTCCTCCCCGGCGGAAGGCCCTTTGTAGCAAACCGCTTTCCCGCCGACCTTCACAAGCGGCAACAGCAGCTCCATCAGCGTCGGCGCGGCTGCCACCGCCCGCGCTGTCGCCACATCGAAACGTTCGCGCAGCGCAGAATCATGTCCCGCATCCTCAGCGCGCGCATGCGCCGTACGCACATTCGTCAGCCCCAGTTCCGCAATCACCGCGTCCAGAAACTTCAATCGTTTCTGCAGTGAATCCAGAAGAAGAACCTCAAGGTCCGGGCGCGCAATCGCCAGCGGCAGCCCGGGGAAGCCTGCCCCGCTGCCCACGTCGATCATTTTGGCCTTTTGCGGAAACAATCCGGCAACCGTTAGCGGCGCCAGCGAATCGATGTAATGCCTGTCCAGCATGGCTTCCAGCGTCGCATCCGCAGTCAGGTTCACGCGCTGGTTCCACTCCTCCAGCAGCGTGTGATAGATTGCCAGCCTCTCCGCCGTCCGCGCATCACACCCGGCGTCCAGCGCATCCAGCCGTTCCTGAAACCGTTGTCTGTTCTCGTTTTGCGTCACAGTTTCAACCCCACATACTTTACTAACCAGTATTTAACCCAGGCCAGCGCCTCGCGGCCATGGTTCTGCATCCAAAACTGAAACTCCGGTCTGCAAAGGCTGCCCGCGCCCTGCGGCGTCAGCCCGGCGTCCTGAGCGATCGCCATCGCCCGCGGCAGGTGATAATCGCTGGTGACAACCAGCGGGCTGACAAGCCCCAGCCGATCCAGAATCACTTTGGCATTCTGCATGTTTTGCCGCGTATCCATGCTGGTATCATCCACATAAACGGCTTCCGCCGGCACGCCGTCCGCCGCCAGAAGATCGCGCATCACATCCCCCTCCGGTCTGGGTTCGTTTGCGCCCTGCGCCCCGCACACTACAACCACACAGGGAGCCGCGCGGTACATTTCCAGCGCTTTATCCAGCCGCCAGCGAAGCTGTACCGATGCCGTCCCATCCTCCTTCACCTGCGCGCCCAGCACGATAATGCTGTCGTACTGCGTCGGCGCGGGCACGTGGGTTTCCCGGTAATATACATACCCGATCAGAGACGCGTACCCCAGCACAGCTACCAGCGCCAGCACGCCGATCACGCGGAGCCCCCGTCGCCACGGCGAACGTTTTTTGGCAGAATCCGTATCGTTTTCATGTTTTTTCATAGTCCCTCCGTCGTCGGACGATCAATCTTCAGGTTTCGGGCCAGCCGGATTTCCCCGTCCGAGCTGGCCACGCGCACCGCAACGCCCGCAGAGGTGACCTGCTGGCGGATAAAGCCGTTGCGCACCATGCTGAGGGCTTCCCCCTCCGATACGATGATATGATCCACAAGGGTTACCTCGATTTCCGTAAGTAATCGAGATAACGTCGCTGTCGCGTCCAAATCCGCCTGCGATGGCGCGATGGAACCGCCCGGATGATTATGGCAAAGCAGTACCCCGTGCGCATTACGCGTCAGCACCGCGTCCATCACAATCCGTGGGTAAGCGGGAACATCGCTGAGCGATCCTTTCGCGATCAGCGCGGCGCCCAGTGTTTCCATCTGTCCGTTCAGGCATACGGCGTAAAAAAGTTCCCGTTTTTCCCCGTCCAGCAGCCGCGCACAGTAATCTACCGCCGCCCTGCGAGTGGACAGCTTTTCGCGGCCCGCCGTTCGGCCCTGCTCTGCTGCGCGGGGAACGCTGCCAAACAGCGACAGCAGCGTAGCGGCATATTCACCCACCCCGTCCGTCTGCATCAGCTGCTCGGGGGTCGCGTGCAGTACACCGTACAGCGAACCGAAACGTTCGATCAGCATATGGGCCAGCGGGTTTACGTTTTTCTGGGGGATGGCATAAAACAGCATCAGTTCCAGCAGTTCATGCGGAGCAAAACCATCCGCGCCCTGCTTCTGGTAGCGCTCGCGCATTCTTTTCCGATGTCCGTCGTGCTCCATATCGCACCCTCCCCAGCCCGGTTTCACCTCGTGTCAGGCACGGCCGGCAGCCGCGCGGCAAACCTTTGTTATTATAACATGTTCTCTCCACCTTGTAAAAAAACGCAGGAAATTTGCGCCCGCAAGGATGATTCCGCAACGCTGTTCCGTTCTCTGTAAGGCATGGGATGTGTCATGAAATTTCCCCCGCAGGGTTTATCTGCAAGGCTTGTTGTAGTATAATCGAAAGCGGGAGCGATCACTTCCTATAGAAAGTGGGGCTGGGAACGTATGCAAACGCTTTGGCTGCAAATCCAGAACGTTCTTTGGAACGTATTCAACCGCCCCAGCATCACCGATATCGTCGATATCCTGATCGTTGCCTTCCTGTTGTACGAGTTGCTTATGCTAACGCGCGAAACCCGGGCCAGCGCCGTTTTAAAAGGTCTGGTCATGCTGGTGCTGGCCAGCTGGATCAGCGATCTGCTGGGGCTTACGGCCCTCAACTGGATTTTGCTCAACATTGTCAATAACGGCGCGGTCGTGCTGGTGATTCTCTTTCAGCCGGAATTACGCAAGGCGCTGGAGCAGATCGGGCGCGGCGCGATCCGAGACACCTCCCGCGTAACCGATCACGAAGAGAATGAACAGATCGTCCGGGAAATCTCCAATTGCCTGCTGTCGTTAAGCCGCAGGCGTGTCGGCGCGCTGATCGTATTTGAACAGCGAATCGGCCTGAAAGACATTATCGAGACCGGAACCGCCCTGAACAGCCGCATCAGCAGTGCGTTGCTGGAGAATATCTTTGAGCCGAACACCCCGCTGCACGACGGGGCGGTCGTGATACGCGGCAACCAGATCATGGCCGCAGGATGTTTCCTCACCCTCAGCGAAGGAAAAAGCATCAGCCGGGAACTGGGCACGCGGCATCGCGCGGCTCTGGGCATCACAGAGACCACCGACGCGATCACCCTGATTGTCAGCGAAGAGACGGGGATTATCTCCATGGCCAAAGAAGGTCGGCTGACCCGGCATCTGGATCGGATGTCGCTGGAGCAGGTTCTTCTATCCATGTACCACCAGAAAGACAGCAGCCTCTGGTCCGCCCTGATGGAGAAAACCAGACGGCGTAAAGGAGGGGCGGAATGAATACGGAACCTGATACCAGCAGCCGTAAACCCGCCCATTCGGAACGGCCTGTGCGCAGCGCTTTCCGGCAACTGCCCAAGCGTTTCTGGCGGATGTTGTCCCATAACCTGATCTGGAAACTGATTGCACTGGTGCTGGCAATCGCCCTGTGGGCAGGGTTGATCACCCAGGACCCGACGCTTACGCGCGAGCGTATTTTTAACGACGTGCCGGTTACGGTAACCGGCAGCGATACCCTGCGCCGCAACGGCCTGATCGTAACCGACGGTCTGGATGAAGCTTCCACACTGGCACGCCTGAAGGTGGAAGTGCCTCAGCGCGAATATAACACCGTTTCCTCTTCTAATTATTCACCGCGCATCGACCTGTCCAAGATCACCTCCACGGGAGAACAGTCGCTTAAAATCGCAACGACTTCTTCCACCACCTACGGCACGGTGACCGAAGTGAATCCGGACAGTGTAAATGTTAAAGTGGATAACTACATTACCAGCTACCGCCTGCCGGTAACGGTGCACGTTCTGGGGGATTATCCTTCCGGTTTTTACGGCACCACTCCGACGCTGGACCCCTCCATCATCTCGGTAAGCGGCCCGGAAAGCGTCGTAACCCGCATCGCGCGCGTGGGCATCAGCTTCGACGTGTCCAGACTGCCCGCTCAGGCCGGACTGGTTCGTACCTCTCTCGCCATGAGTTATGAGGATGCGGATGGCAACCTGCTGGACAGTTCCCTGATTGAAGCCAGCAACTCCGGCGTGCTGCTGCGCTCCATCGTGGTGGAACAGCAGTTGTATCCCGCTAAAACGCTCGCGCTGAACACGCTTGCGTTAACCACCGGTACCCCTGCGGAAGGGTATGAAGTAAAGTCGGTTACGCTGACCCCCAATGTACTGATTGCCGCCGGGGATGAAACATCGCTGAATACGCTGGACTCGCTTTTTACCGATCAGGCGGTGGACGTTGCGGGCCGTAAAGCGTCCTTCACCACAAATGTCGGTGTCCGCAAGCCCTCGGAACTGGTATATCTCAGCGCGGACAGCGTAATGGTCGCCGTGGAGATCGGGCCGGTCATGGTCACCCGGGATTTCAGCAACATTCCACTGGAGATCACCGGCACAGCAGACGGGCTGATGGCTTCCTGCGAAACCAAAACCGTTTCCGTTACCGTAACAGGGCCGAAGCTGACATTCGATCTGCTAAAGTCTTCGTCGCTTAAAGCCTTCGTTTCAGCGGATGGTTTGGGTGAAGGCAGTTATGCTTTGCCCGTTCAACTTTCCATCCGCGGTATGGATGAGTCCTCGTTTACCTACGTAATTACACCGCAGAATGTGCCGGTTTCGGTCGCTTCTGCCCAGTAACCGATTGTATCGGAAAGGAGCCGATGGATGAACGGTTTTACCAACGCGGTGCTGACCCTTTTGCTCGGTTGGCTTCGCTCGCTCTTCAACGCCGTTTGGGCGGCTTTAAGCAGCGACGGTAACGGCGCGCTGGTGAGTTTCCTTCGCAGCCAGTGGAAAACTGTATTGATCGTACTATGCGTCGGTGGGTTTGTGATAGACCGTATCGTCTATCTGTTCCGCTGGCGCCCTTACTATGTTTGGCGGTCCCGGCGGAAGAGCCGTGCCGCTCGCGGGAACGCCGCACCCGATGCCTTTGCAGCTCCTCCTGCTCCGGTACAGAACAGCGATGATGTGCGCCCGTCGGAGCCGCGACAGGATGAGTACGAGGAGCCAACACAGATGTACCGGCCACCACTTCACGCGGCCAGTTCACCTGGTTTTGCACCGGCCTATCGATATACTGCCCCGGCCGCAGGCACGGTCCGGCAGGTTCCTCCCGCCTACAGCCCATCGTTGCCCTATGAGGATGAAGCGGCGTCCGTGCTGCCCTATCAGCGGCCTGAAACTTATGTGCCTCCTGCCCCGGAACCAATGGATGATACGATTGCCTATTCCGGTTCGACTGATCCGATGGCTCCAACGAAGTTTCCGGACGAAATCGCCGATCTTTCGGAATGGGATGCGCCTCAGGGCGGTTTTCAGGATTTTGCTCCCCGGGTCGCCGCCGTGCCCACACCTCCTTCACAACCGGCCGCTTCACCTTCTGTACCGGCGGAACCCGGACGGATGCGGCGGGTGAGCCGCCTGCAAAACGAGCAATACCTGAACGATGTGCGTTCCGGCTTCGCGCCGCCTCCCACTCCGGAAGACCTGTATGCGTCTCCTGAAGAACCCGTATGGGATGGGCCTATCCATCCCGGGCTGGATCTGGAGACGTTTCAACAGAACATCGGCCTTAATCAGGACGAGCTGTCCGGCGAATACGACGAGCGCGACGATATGAGCGCTTACCCCAACTTCGCTCCGTTCACCGCCGCAACTCAGGATTCCTCCGCTGATAAAGCGGGAAAGCTGGGCGCGTTTGCCAAAAAAGCACGTATCTTTATGCGCGGAGAGGACGAGAACAATCCGCCCAGCATCCGCGACCTTCAATCCACCGTAGACGTCGGAAACGCCTTCCATGCCCCGGTATACCCCAAAAAACCGCCCGAAAGCGGGGAGGAATAATGGTACACTTCAACGCACATTACTACGTGATTGTCGGAAATTACGGCAGTGGAAAAACCGAGCTGTCGTTATCGCTGGCCCGCCGCCTGCGCCAAGAAACCACCGGGCGTGTCGCGCTGGTAGATTTGGATATTGTGAACCCCTATTTTCGCAGTGCCGAGCGCGCAGACTTGCTGCGAAGCGAAGGCATTGAGGTATTGATGCCTTCCTTTGCGCTGACCACAGTGGATATTCCCGCCCTGCCCGCCGAGATTCAGTCCGTTTTTGAACCGGGCCGCTATGACCGCGTCGTCTTCGACGTGGGCGGCGACGAGGTGGGCGCTACGGCGCTTGGGCGTTATCATCCGTATCTGCTTCCCGTTCGCGCGGAAACAAAGGTATTTTACGTCGTCAATCCCTTCCGCCCCCTCTCCGGAACCGAGGACGATATCTGCTCACTGTTTGAACTGATTTCACAGCGCGCGCGTATACGACCGGATGGGCTGGTGAACAACGCCAACCTCCAGCGACAGACCGCTGCGAAGGACCTGACCGATGCGCAGGAACTGCTTTTGCGGGTTTCCCGTCGCCTGAACGTGCCCGTTGAGATGGTCGTTGGGTACGCGAAATTTTTACCGGAGCTGCCCCCGGAAATACAGAAGCTGTATTTCCCGATTGAACCTCTGATGCTGCCGGAATGGCTGGAGGACGATCAGGCATGACCGTACCGTCGCTTCCCACCGCTTTTATACGCAGGATGCAGGCCCAACTTGGTTTGGAAGCGGACGCTTTTTTTTCGGCGCTGCAGCAGCCACCATACCGGGGGCTTCGCAGAAATCCGCTGAAACAGACCGGCAGCCCGTTGTCCGACCAAGTCGGGCAGATTGGCGACCCCGTGTCGTGGGAACCCAATGGTTTTCTGCTTCCTGCCGCCAGCCGCGCGGGCGCGCATCCGCTGCACGAAGCGGGCGCTTACTATTTGCAGGAGCCCAGCGCCATGCTGCCGGCAACGCTGCTTGCTGTGCAGCCCGGTGAGACAGTACTGGATCTGTGCGCCGCTCCCGGAGGGAAAAGCACGCAGCTTGCCGCTGCGCTGGCAGGCCGCGGTACACTGATCTGCAATGAAATCGTACCCAACCGCGCGCAAATCCTCAGCCGCAATCTGGAGCGTATGGGCGTAACCAATTCGCTGGTTGTCAACGCCGACCCGGCCCGCCTCGCCGCCGCGTGGCCGCAGCTGTTTGACGCGATACTGGTTGACGCGCCCTGCAGCGGAGAGGGCATGTTTCGCCGTCACCCGGAAACAAGGCTGGAATGGAGCGAGGGTTCTCCCGAACGATGCGCCGTCCGCCAGCGGCTGATTCTGGACAGCGCCTGCGCCATGCTCAAGGTTGGCGGCAGATTATGTTACTCCACCTGCACCTTCAGCCCGGAGGAGAATGAAAACGTCGTGGCGGCGTTGCTGCTGGCTCACCCGGAGCTGCAACCCCTGCCTTTTTCGGTAGCGGTTGCAAAGGGCCGTATTTACAACGCCTCTGACGGTATGGTTCGCCTCTTCCCCCACAAGGTCGCGGGAGAAGGTCAGTTTGCGGCTCTGTTTGTAAAAACAGGTTGCGGAACCGGCGAGGTTCCCACTCCATGCCGCCTGCTCCCTGCGATGAACGCGCTGGAACGTCCAGATCGTTCTTTGAAGGATTCGTTTTGTGATTTCTGGCATGGGTTATCTTCCGCTGATATGCCAGAGCCAAACGCCAGTATGGGGGCCACGTTGCTCGCGGCGCCAGAACTGCCGCCGCTTCGTGGAATCCGTGTACTGCGTGCCGGAGTGGCACTGGGGCAGGCCAAAGGGCGCGTGTTCGCGCCGGATCACGCACTGGCCATGGCCGCGCCCGCTCCCGCCCTGCCCCGCATCGCTTTGCCGTTAAACGAGGCGTTCCGCTATCTGGCCGGGGAAACCCTGCCCGCGCCGGACTCCGCGCGGGGATATACACTGGCAACTTATGCCGGCCTTCCACTGGGGTTTGGGAAGGTCAGCGACGGGATGTTGAAGAACCATTATCCCAAGGGGCTTCGCCGTATGCTGGCCAATGCCCCGGAGCCTGAAGGAGAATTTGATGGAAACGATTAAGTTAAAAGGCACATCGCTTACCGTGAGCCGGCTTTGCATGGGCGGTTGCCCGGCGGGCGAGTACGGCTGGGGCAACGTATCCAGGGCTGAGGTAGAACACGCCATGCTTCACGCGCTGGAGCTGGGCGTGAACTTTTTTGATACAGCCGATACCTATGGGCTGGGCCGCAGTGAAGAAACACTGGGCGAAACGCTGGCGGCTCATCGTGGGGAAGTGGTTTTCGCCACCAAGTTTGGCGTGCGGGTGGAAAATGGGCACACTTTTTACGATAACAGTCCGACATACATCGCTCAGGCGCTGGCTGCCAGCCTGAAACGCCTGCATACTGACCACATCGATCTGTATCAGGTGCATTATCTGGACGGACATACGCCGATCCCAACGCTGATGGAATCGCTGATTGCTCATCGGGAAAAGGGCGACATCCTCGCGATCGGCCTAAGCAACATCACCCCGGAGGCATTGCCCGAGCTGCTCCCGTATCGCGACTACATCGCCGGATTCCAGAACCATTTCAGTCTTGCCCACCGCGACGATGAAGCCGCCATGCTCCAGACCGCTCAATCTCTCGCCGCAGCACCCCTCACCTGGGGAAGCCTCGGGCAGGGCATCCTGACCGGTAAGTACGGCGCGGATGTGCATTTTGACGCAAACGACCGCCGCAGCCGCCCCGTATACGACAATTTTTACGGCGACAAACTGCAAAAGAACCTGAAAATCGTTGAGGCGATGCGCCCGATTGCCAAAGCCCACGGCGTGCCTGTATCCGCCGTCGCCGTGCGCTGGATACTGGACGAGTTGCCCGGAAGCGTCGTGATTACCGGGGTCAAGTCGCCTGCACAGGCCGAGGCCAACGCCGCCGCCATGTCGTTTGCCCTGTCTCCGGACGAACGGGCAACTTTGACCGAAATATCTAAGTAGGGAGGAATTGCCGTGCAAACGCTGCCGAAAGTCGCGTTCGTATGCACCCACAACTCCTGCCGCAGCCAGATGGCGGAGGCGCTGGGCCGGTTGTTTGCGGCTGATGTGTTCATCAGTTACTCCGCCGGTACGCACCCCGCCGATCAGATCAATCCGGATGCCGTCCGCGTGATCCGGCAACTGTACGGCGTGGAACTGCAGACGCAGCAGCGCCCCAAGCTGTTAGCCGAACTGCCTGCCATTGATGTGCTCATCACCATGGGTTGCGGGGTGGAGTGCCCATTTCTGCCCTGCCGCTACCGTGAAGATTGGGACTTAAGCGACCCGACCGGGCAGCCCGACGAAGCCTTCACCCAAACGGCTCACACGATCGAGGCAAAGGTGCACGCGTTGGCCGAACGCATACAGGGCGGCCTGCTCGCCTGACCAGAACAGCGGAGTAGCGAAAGGAGCGTCCATTCAGCGGGCGCTCCTTTCACCGTTCAGTAAAACATATGCCTTTCCCATAACGGGTGGCGTACCCTATCCGTTCCAGCAGTGCGCCGATCCTTACCCCTGCCTGACCATGCCGTTTTCGTCCAGCTCCCAGCCGGGATTGTGCGCCACTTCCCAGTAATAACCGTCCGGGTCGGCGAAGTAGGCATGATAACCGCCCCAGAAAACGGGCTGCGGTTCCTTAACAATCTTCGCGCCCGCGCCGCGCGCCAGTTCCACCGTGGCGCGCACGTCTGCGTCGCTGGGTACGTTGTAGGCAAGCGTGATCCCGCCAAAACCCGGAGCGATCGCAGGCGGATGATCCGGAGAAATATCTTCCGCCAGCAGGGAAAGCGGGTACAGTTCCAGCATCGTGCCGTTCGTGTTAAAGAAAATCACATCCGGCGTATCGCTCTTCTCCTGCGTGAGAAAGCCCAGACCGTCGCGGTAGAAGCGCACGGAAGCTGCCATGTCGCGCACGCCAAGACAGATCACGTTCACGCGGTTCATACGGTCGCGCTTCTGCTCGTCCATGTGCCGGATCAGCTTGCGTTGTATTTTTCCGCTGACTGTTTTGGGCAGTTCTTCCACAAACTCGATGATACGCGGATATTTATATGGCGCGGTCACTGCTTTTACGTGTTCCTGCAGCTCGCGTTTCAGCTCCTCGCTGGGTTCGTAACCGCGATTTTTTACCAGTACGACCGTCGCCTTCACGATCTGACCGCGTTCCGGATGCGGTACGGCGGTAATGGCACACTCCAGCACGGCGGGGTGGGTCATCAAGGCGCTTTCTACCTCGAAAGGCCCGATACGGTAGCCGCTGGACTTGATTACATCGTCGCCACGCCCGATAAAGAAGTAGTACCCCTCCACGTCGCGCCAGGCCATATCGCCCGTGTGGTATAACCCACCATAGAACACCTCGTCGGTCTGGGGCTGGTTACGGTAATATCCCGTCAGCAGACCCGCCGGATGTCCATGGTTCAGGCGGATGCAGATTTCTCCTTCTACGCCGTCTTCCACGTCGTTGCCGTTTTCATCCACCAGAGCGATTTGATAGGCTGGCGAGGGTTTGCCGGTGCTGCCGGTTTTCGGCTCCATCCACTTGCTGGTCATCAGCAACGGTGTAGTCTCGCTCTGACCGAACGCCTCGTGGATTTTCACCCCGGTCGCCTTCAAAAACTGCTCGTACACTTCAGGGTTCAGCGGCTCGCCCGCACAGTTGGCCCACCGCAGAGCGCTTAAGTCATATTGGCTCAGGTCTTCCTTGATGATAAAGCGGTACACGGTCGGCGGCGCACAAAATGAGGTGACGTGGTACTTTGCCAGCCGTTCCAGCAGGTCGGCGGCCACGAAACGGTCAAAGTCGTACACAAACAGGGTGGCGCCGCAAATCCATTGGCCGTACATCTTCCCCCAGCCCGCCTTGGCCCAGCCCGTATCCGCCACGGCAAGGTGGATGTCCCGATCGCCTACGTTATGCCAGTAATACGCCGTCACCGTCTGCGCGATGGGATAGGTCCAGGTATGGGCCGCCATCTTGGGCATGCCCGTGGTACCGCTGGTAAAGTACATCAGCATGATGTCGTCATTGCCCGGCAGTTCCTGCGGTTTTTCCCAATGCGGATCAGCCTGCTCCACCAGCGTATCAAAATTCAGGAAGCCTTCCGCGTCGCACAGGGTAAACAGCACCGGCTGCGGATCGCATTCCGCTTTCGCGGCCAGCACATGCCCGCGTACTTCTTCTTCTTCCACGCAGATCAGCGCTCTCGCGCCGCTAGCCTGCACGCGGTACACAATATCTTTTTTCTGAAACTGCGCCGTTGCGGGGATCAGCACACAGCCTACCTTAAGCAGGCCCAGTGCGGCGATCCAAAACTGATAGCGGCGTTTGAGCATTAAAATGACAGGGTCGCCTTTTTTCAGGCCCTGTGCTTTGAACACATTCGCCGCTTTGTCGCTCAAACGGCTGAACTCGCCGAAAGTGAACGTACGCTCCCGCCCGTGAATGTCGCACCAGATCATGGCGCGTTTATCAGGCGACTGGCGCGCATACTCGTCCACCACGTCGTAAGCAAAGTGGAAATGTTCCGGAATCTTTAATTCAAAATGTTGTTCGAAATCCTCCTGAGAGGTAAAATCCGTCCGTATATATCGATCCGCCAGCATGGGTGGCTCTTCCTTTCCTTAACGGGGTCGCTTGCCCAGGCCTTATGGAATGACCATGGCCAGAAAGTGTACGGGTTCGTTGCCTTCGGCTTTCATCGCGTGCGGCGTACGACTGTCGTAATATACGCTGTCGCCGGGGTTGAGAACGATGTCGTTCTTGCCGATCATAATGCGCATCACGCCGGAAAGGATGTAGTCAAACTCCTGCCCTTCGTGGCTGTTGGGGATCATTTCTTCGTTTTCTCCCACAGGCACGGTCACATACAGGGGCTCGATCTTGCGGTGCGCAAAATTGGAACCCAGGTTTTTGTACACATACTGGTTGTGGCGGGTAATATCCTCCCCCTTGCCTGCGCGCGTTACGCTGAACACGTTCAGCCTTGGGGCTTCGCCCGTCAACAGTTCGGTCATATCCATGTGAAAGGTCTCGCCGACCTTCACCAGAAAGCTGATGGGTATGTCAATCTCCCCGGACTCGATCTTCTTGTATTCTTCCACGGGAACATCCAGCGCGGCCGCCATCCGTTCGACCGTGTAGTCCGAAATCTCGCGAAGATCTGAAATTCTCATAGCGATCTGCTTCACTTGATCGGACACGACGGGTGCGCCTCCTTTTACCCCAGTAACGGGTTAAGTTGTCTTATTATAGCCATTCCCGGTCCATGGCGCAAGTTTTTCCGCGGTTTTCCGGTCAAAGCACTTCAGGCGATGGTTTGACGGTCACCGTTCAGGATCGCGTCCAGTTTGAACAGCGCGGTCTCGGCGCTGCCTTCCTGCGGGGTCTGCCCGGATTTTAAGCGATATTCCAGATCAAACAGATAATCGTATGCGGCTTTCAGCTTTTCCACAGGATAGCGCCGCGCCTGCGCCTGCGTGCGGGCCAGTGTGAACGGCGGAATCCCCAGCAGACTGGCCAGAGAATTGGCGGGCGCGCGCTCGTCCAGCAGGCACCGCATATGATATAAAATTCGGTATTGCCTCAGCAGCATCGCCAGCACCATAAACCGGTCCTCACCGCCTTCCAGCACGCTGTTCAGCAGCTGGCAGGCATCGCGGTTGTTGCCCGCCACCTGCGCGTCCACCATCTGGAACACGGAGCACTCCAGCGAGCGGATACAGATGGCCGCAATATCCTCTTCCGTAACGGTTTCACGTTCTCCCGCATAAGCGGCCAGTTTTTCCATTTCCTGTTTTAACAGGGCCGCGTCGTGCCCCACGGTAAACACCAGCGTTTGCGCACAGCCCGCGTCCATCTGTTTGCCTAACGCGCGCATGGTGCGAACAGCCCATTTGGCGGCTTCCTGATCTTCCATGGGGGAAAAATCAACAATCGCGCCGCGTTTTTTCAGGTTCTGGTAGAGCTTTTTCCGACCGTCCGCCTTGCCCTTGTTGTAAAAAACCAAGCAGGTTTCGGGCGACTGGTGATCCAGATAGGCCTCAATCGCTTCCAGTTTGGTTCCGTTATCGCCGGAGGACGCGGTGGTGAGCAGGTCGCAATCCCGTATGAGCAACACCCTTTTTTCCGCCATGAAGGGCAGGGTTTCGGCGGCGGCCACCAGTGCATCCGCATCCGGGTTCAGCAGTTCGGAATAGTTCATCTGCTCCATCCCCTGCGGCAACAGCTGTTCGCACAAGCGAGCCGCCGCTTGCCCCTTGATGTACTCCTCCGTGCCTTCAAAAAGATACAGTGGCCGGATTGTTCCGTTTTTCAACGAGTCGAAGAATTCGTTATGGTTCATCGTTTTCTCCTGTTCGGTAAGTGGTAATCCGATAAGTACCGTTGACAGCTGACAGGGTGATCTCCCCTGTTTCATCCGTACGTAATACCTGTGCGCCATGTTCCGTTAAGCGTTCCAGCGTATCCGCCGAGGGAAGGCGCGCGTTGGAACGGCAGGAAACCAGCGCGATGGTCGGATCTGCCTGATCCAGAAACGCATCCGAGGTGGAAGCTGCGCTGCCATGGTGCCCCACCTTGAGGATGTCGCAGGGCTCCACAATGTAGCGCTCGTACAGGGAGGTATCGTCCGCCATGCTTAGAATTCGCAGACTGTCCAGCGTAATCATCGTCGCCATGGAGCGTTCGTTGGCATCCAGCCCGGTTCTTGTTTTTCCTTTTTCGGGCCAGAGTACCTGAATATTCAATTCGGGATAGGTCAGCGTATCCCCTGCCGACAGAAACGTGACCGGGATTCCGCTACGTGTGATCGCGTCCCAGATCACGGGGGCATCCGCATCCAGCGTTACATCCAGCGCACCGTCCGGGAGGTAAATATGCCCGATCGGAATATCTTCCTTCAACAGCTGTAATAAACCCTTGGCATGGTCGGCATGCAGATGCGTAAGCAGCACCGCGTCCAACGACCGACCTTCCGCCAGCAGGCGGCCTGCCATTTCGCTGCCCTGCTCACCCACGTCAATTGCAATGGTACGGTTTCCAGCCATCAGCAGCGCCGCGTCCCCCTGACCCACCGACAGTTGATCATATCGCAGGGCTGCGGGGCGCGTAAGATACGCACCCGTACAGGCAAGGCAGCAGATCAGGCCGATCGCCAGCACACGCCTGCCGCGTCCTGCGCGAAGATACCCCGACAGGGCCAGCACACCCAGCAGTAAGCCCGCACACGCCCACAGGTTGGGCGAAGGCACGCGGATCTGTGCATAAGGCAGTTGTGCGGACAGTTCCAGTACCCTTAACAGCAGCCAACTCCCCCATTTTGCCACAAACCCCAGCGCCATGCCCAGCGGGGCGCCCACTAACGGTAAAAACGATGCCAGCAGCGTTACGGCATACAGCGGCACCAGAATCCCTGCCAGCGGTACGGCCAGCAGGTTAAAAAGCATCCCATACAGCGGCAGTTTATGAAAATACGCCGCCGTGGGCAACAATACGCCAATCTGCGCTGAAAGGCTGACCGCGAGGACGCCAAGCGTCGAATCCCTGCCCTTTGTCAGCAGAGCCGCGATTTTTGTACGCGGGCGAAGCTGGTTTGTGCCAAAGGGGCGCGAGAGCAGGGTGAGGATGGGTCGATACAGGAACATGATCCCCGCCATCGCGGTAAAGGAGAGAACGAAGCCCGCTGAAAACAGCTGTAGCGGGTTGATCGCCAACACCAGAGTCGCCGCCGTGGAAAGCGTGGTAAGCGGATCGTGCTTTCGCCCGACCGCATCCGCGCCCAGCACCAGCAGCGCCATGGTCGCCGCGCGCACCGCCGCGGGCGGAAACCCGGTGATCCAGCAGTACAGCGCCAGAAAAGCTGCGGTTACCGGCAGCCGGAAACTCTTCTTCAGCGTAAGCAGGTTCAACAGCCATAATAAACCACCCAACAGGAAACCCACATGCAGGCCGGAAACCGCCATCAGGTGCGCCACGCCCGCGCGTTGGAAAGCCAGCTGCTCGTCCTCCGCCAGGCCGTCCTTATCGCCAAGCAGCATCGCCATGGCCAGACTGCCCTCGTCCCCCATCAGGGTTTGAAAACGCTCGGCGCAAAAAACGCGGATACGGGCAGGAAAGCTTACGACAGGCGCAGTCTCCCGCGTGTTGAGCACAGAGGGATTCTTTACGCCCGAGATTCCATACCCGATCCCGTTTTGCAGCAGCCACATGCGGAAATCGAAGTCATTCTCATTCAGTTTTCCCGTCGGCAGATAGACCTTTCCCTGAAAGCGGATTTGTGCGCCGTCAAAAAGATCGTCCGCTGTAAGCCCCGCGGTTTCGTCGATGGTGCAATACGCGCGACCCGGCTGCTCCACACCGTTGAGCGTTACCCGGCACAGCGTCGCCGATACACCCCCGGCAGTGCGTTCCGATGGCTCCCCATACACCGTCGCGGTGATCTCGTCGTAGCTTCCCGGTACAGGAACCGCCGGATTCAGCCATGTATTCGTCCATAAAAGCGCCGCCGCCAGCGCCAGCGGGAGGCAAGCCCACCGTATCGGCAACCTGAAACAGGCCAACGGGATCACCAGCAGCGCCGCCAGCGCAACCAGCCACAACGGCCAAAGCCCCGTAGTTACACGCGGCGCCAACCAAATCCCCACACCAAAGCACAGCGCCAGCAACGGCAAAAAAAAGCCTCGCTCCCGCGGGGCTGATCGCTGTGCTATGCTCCGGGCCGGGCGATTCATTGTCTGGTTACGGAGTCGGTTCGATCCGCGAGCAGACATACCGCATGCGCGGAAATCCCCTTCTCTTCGCCCTCAAACCCAAGGCCTTCGGTGGTGGTCGCCTTCACGCTTACACAGCCCATCGGCAGGCCCAACCGCTCCGCCAGTTTCTTGCGCATTTCATCCACATAGGGCCGCAGTCTGGGGCGCTGCGCCACAATGGTCACGTCCACATTCACGGGGGCGAAGCCGAGCTCCGCGATCCTGGCCGCCACAACATCCAGCAATTCCAGCGAGCAAGCCCCGCGATACCGTTCCTCCGTATCCGGGAACAGCGCGCCGATATCGCCCAGCGCGGCAGCCCCCAGCAGAGCGTCCATCAGAGCATGGGTCGCCACATCAGCGTCGCTGTGCCCCAACAATCCCCTCTCGTGCGGGATTTTCACGCCGCAGAGAATCAGCTCGCGTCCCGGCACCAACCGGTGCGTATCCATGCCATGTCCAATGCGCATTATGCTTCCTCCCGTGCCGATAAGATTGCTTCGGCAAGCGACAAATCAATAGCCGTCGTCAGTTTGATGTTCTCGCGGCTGCCTTCGCAAAGGCGTACCGGCAGGCCCGCGTGTTCCAGCAAAGCGGCATCGTCCGTGCCGCGGAAGCCGTCGCGTTCCGCTTCGGCATGCGCCCGCTTTAGCTCTGTCACACGGAAAGCCTGAGGCGTCTGCATGGCGAAAAGTGTGTCCCGGTCGAGCGTTTCCTGCACATTTCCCTGCCGATCCGCACGTTTCACGGTGTCCGTCACCGGGACGCTCGCCACGCCGGAGCCATACTTTTCCATGGATTCAATGGCCCGGCGGATGATTTCCACCGTAACCAGCGCCCGCGCACCGTCGTGCACCAGAACACTTTCCGCGTCGGCAGGCAGCGCGTTCAGCCCTGCGGCCACCGAAGCCTGCCGATCCGCTCCACCCGGCACGACCGCCAGCACAGCACCGCTCAACCCATATCGGGTGAGCATCTGCCGCATCGTATCGCCTTCGCCCTCCCGGGCGACCAGCACGATACCCGCGCAAAGGCCCGTGAAAGGCGCGATGGCGCGCACAATGGCGGGAACGCCGCGCAGGGGTAAAAGCACCTTGTTCATGCCTGCCCCCATGCGCGCGCCGCTGCCACCACCCAGCACAATCGCGTACGTTTTCATTCCGCGCCGCGCTCCGCCTTGGTCTGTTCGTCCTCCGCCAGCACTTCGTACAGGTCGGCAGCCCCTTCCTTGCGCACTGTTTCCTGCACGCTCAGGATACGGTAACGGCCCACACGGTTACCAAAGCGAATCTCCATCACGTCGTTTTCCTTCACTTCCGCGCCGGGCTTGGCCGTGCGGCCATTCAGGCTGACCCGGCCGCCCGCGCACGCGTCGTTGGCGACCGTGCGGCGCTTGATAATCCGGGAAACCTTCAGGTATTTATCCAGTCTCATATTGCCTCCGTATTGAAAAGCGGCGCTCCCCTGTCCCCGCCATTTTCGGGGCCGGAGCGCCGCGTTGATTCAGTCTACCGTTGCTTCGTCGTCTCCGGCCAGCGACACGATCGCCCGGGCCAGAATGCGCACGTTCGTCATCAGGGATTCCAGCGTGAGGTATTCGTCCGCCTGATGGGCTACGTCGTCCTCCTCGGGGAAGTGCGCGCCGAAAGCGACGCCTTCCTGCAGGCAGCGGGCATAGGTGCCGCCACCGGTTGCCACGCATTCCTTCGCGCGGCCCGTTTCGTCGTGGTAAGCGTCCAGCAGGGCAGTTACCAGCGGGCTGTTGGGCGCCACATGGTGCGGTTCCTTCTGGGCTTCCACCGTGGCGGTAATGTCCGGCCCCAGTGCGGCCGTGACCGTTTCGGCGATCCGTTTGCCGTTGGCCAGCAGCGGGAAACGGAAATCCAGCACCGCGTACAGGCCGTTCTCGTCGTAACGGAGAATACCGAGGTTGCAGGTTAACGCCCCGCTGGCGTCGTCACGGCAGGCTGCGCCGAGGCTTTCCCCGTCGTATTCCACGCCGATCGTATCCGCAAGTGTTTTCAGCGGCCCTTTCACACCCAGCGCGCGCAGCATCAGCAACAGTACGCCGCTGGCGTTACGAGCGATTTCCGGGTAGGCGGCATGGCCGAGTATCCCCTTCGCGGTCAGTTTCAGCCCGCCTTCCGCAGGCTCGGCGGTCACATCCAGCGTCATCTCTTCCGCAAGCCGGTTGATGCGGTCGCAAAGGTCCGCATCCCCTTCTACCAAAGCGGTAGCGATCCCGGGGATCACGTTGTGCCTTTCGCCCACGGCGATTTTCAGCACATTCAGGCCGTCCGCGGCGGGCTTGGCGCGCAGTTCCATCACCAGCAGGCCTTTTTCCGTATTGATGATCGGGTAACTCGCATCAGGGCTGAAGCCGGTGCGCGGCATATCGCAGTGTGCGGTGTAATAAGCGATATCGTCCCAGCCGCTTTCCTCGTCGCAGCCGAAAATCAGGCGAACTTCCCTTTTCAGCGGTATCCCCGCCTGGCGGATGGCGTTCATGGCATACAGCGCCGCCGCGGCAGGGCCCTTATCATCGCTGGTTCCGCGGCCGATGATACGGTCGCCGGCCACAATGGCTTCAAACGGGTTGCAGGTCCAGCCGTCGCCTACGGGCACAACGTCCAGATGTACCAGTATACCCAGCGGGTCCACACCCAGCGGCCCCATTCGCACGTCGCCCGCGTAATGATCAAAGTTCCGCACGGCAAAGCCCATAGCCTTCGCGTCGTTCAGCGCCATATCAAGCGCCCGGGCCACTTCCGCGCCAAAGGGCGCGCCGTCGACCGCTTCGCTTTTCACGCTGGGTACGCCGATCCAGCGCTGCAGGGTACCGATCAGTTCGTTCCGGCTTTCCTCGATCATTTGATGAACCGTTTCCACAATCGTTCCTCCATCTATTCGTCCGTCGTTCCGGTTATTACTGTTTAATCGCCTTCGTAAGGCGGTTCACCGCTTCCCGCGTCTGGCTGTGGGGGCAACCGAAGTTGATACGCAGGAACCCCTCCCCCTGCGCTTTGCCAAAGAACTGGCCGGGCGTGAAGGCTACGCCGCATTCATGGGTACGCTTCATCAGCTCGTCCGTAGACAATCCATAGGCGCGCAGATCAATCCACGCCAGATAGGTGGCCTCCTGCGGCGTCATCACCGCCTCCGGCAACTGCGCTGCCAGCTCGGCACGTAAAAGTATGTGCGCTTCGTTCAGATAGGCCAGCAACCCGTCCAGCCACTCGTCACCGCAGCAGTAGGCCGCCTCGGTCGCCGCAAGAGCGAAAATATTGCCCGCCGTAACGCCCGCTCGCTTCATCTCCGATACGATAGCGTCTTTATATGCCTGATTCCGCGTCAGCATTACGCCCTGCTGAAGCCCCGCGAGGTTGAATGTTTTTCCAGCGCTGGTCAGCACGATGATCTTCGCATCGTCACTCTCGTCCAGCGTAAGCGCGCTCTGGAAGGTGCCGGGCGCATAAACGAAATCCTCGTGAATTTCATCCACGATCAGCGTAACGCCGTACCGTTTGCAAAGCGAGTACACGGCGCCCATCTCTTCCCGCGTCCACACCCGGGCCGCCGGGTTATGGGGGTTACAGAGCATCGCCAGCTTCACCCCGCCGCGGAAGGCGTCCTCCATACCGTTCAGGTCCATGGAGTACCGACCGTTCCGGTCCGCAACCAGTGGGTTTTCCACCAGCACGCGCCCATTTTGACGAATCGAATCAAAAAACGGTCCGTATACGGGCGGCTGTATCAACACTCCGTCGCCCGGCGCGGTCAGCGTGCGCACGGCCGTACGAAGGCCGGTTACCACGCACGGGATCAGCGCCTGTTGCTCCCGGGTTAAAGTCAGCCCGTGCCTACGGCTGTAAAAACCCAGTGTCGCATCTACGGCGGCGTCGGTTTGCGCAGTGTATCCGTACACGGGATGCTGCGCGCGGCAAACCAGCGCTTCAGTAATCTCGTGTGCGGAGCGGAAATCCATATCCGCTACCCACATGGGCAGCAGATCCCGCTTTTCGCGTTCCATCAGTCCGTCCCATTTTTCACACGCGGTTCCACAGCGATTGATCGGCTGGTCAAAAAAAGCAAAATCGTAACGGTTCATCGGCTCGCGTCACTTTCTGTTAAGCTAGATTTGGTTTCCGCAGGGATCGGGTTCTTACACTGTAACACCCAATATCCGGCGCTGCGGTCCGCGATCTCCACCGTTTGAAACAGTGTGCGCAGATATTCGCGTGCGGAGGGCGCCCCCTGCTGTTTTCGGATCACCAGCGCCATTGTTCCCCCGGGGTTCAGCGCCTTCGCGCCATCCGTAAACATGCGGTAAATGATCGCTTTTCCGGCGCGGATGGGCGGGTTGGTCACAATCCAGTCGAATGTCTGCCCCGAAAGCGCCGCATATCCATCGCTTTGCAGCGTGCGGGCCTTTACGCTATTGTTTTGAGCGTTTCGGGTCGCCAGTATCACCGCGCGTTCGTTGATATCCGCCATGGTAAGGTCAATGCCGGGATTGCCTTTCGCAAGGCTTACTCCCAGCGCGCCATATCCGCAGCCCATATCCAGCACCCGTCCGGCGATGTCTTCCGGCAGAGCGTTCAACAGGATTTCCGTTCCTTTGTCCAACCCTGATCGGGAAAAGACGCCGCTGTCTGTGTCGAAGATCAACTTTTGTCCACGGAATGTGGTTTCAAACTGTCCGGGTTGGTGTTCGCTCTGCGGCGAGGGGGTAAAGTAATGGTCGTTCATGCCATCCGTCCTATCCCTGCGCCGCTGCCCGAAGCGCGGCGATTTCCTGAAGGGTCAGCGGTCTGTACGCGCCCTCCTCCACATCCAAAACAAGGGGGCCGAAGGCCTGCCTGTGCAGCGTCAGCACTTCCCGGCCACGTGCGGCAAACATACGCTTTACCTGATGGAACTTGCCCTCCGACAGGCACACCACGGAAACGCTCCGTTCCTCCGCGCTCTCCAGCACCGTTAGCTTCGCCGGTTTCGCGGTAAAGTCGGAAAGCTCCAGCCCGGTCTCAAACGCCTCCACATCTTCCCGCCCCAGCGGGCCGTCCGCCACCACGCGGTATTCCTTCCATACGTGGCGTTGGGGGGCGAGCAATCGGTGCGCCAGTTCGCCGTCGTTAGTTAACAGCAGCAAGCCCGTGGTATCTTTATCCAGCCTGCCAACCGGCAGCACATCCCGCCTGCGCAGCGCTTCCGGCAGAAGGTCCATCACGGTTTTCGCCTTCCGGTCGCGCGCCGCGGTCAACACCCCCGCCGGTTTGTGAAACATCAGGTATCGGTAAGGCTCGTCCAGAACCGGTTGACCGTTCAGCAGCACGGCTGCGGTATCCGCATCCAGCTTCCGGGCCGGGTCGCGCGCGGGCTGACCGTCCACCGTAACGCATCCGGCACGCACCAGCCTGGCCGCCTCGGTCCGCGAGCGCTCCCCGCTTTGAGCCAGTAACTTATCCAGTCGAATCCAGCCCATCGTCAGGTATTCTCTCCGGTCGTCTGGCTGGCGTTTTCGTGATTCGCGTCCCCAGCGTCCGGCTGTGCGGGTTGCGCCACTGGTTCCGCCTCACGATAGGCTGTGAGCTGGTCAATGTCGTCCTCGTCCGTTTCCGCGTTCGCCGCGTTGGGTTCAACCGACGGCGCGTTTTCCTGCGGACGGTAGGGCTGATAGGGCTGGTAGGCCGTTTCTCCCTGCCCGGGTCGATATGCGGGCACAGGGGCGGATTCGGAAGGGCGCGCGGTATAGGCGGGGGTAAATCCGCCAAAGAACGGTCCGGAGGTCTGCGTGCCGATATATTCGGAGTCTTCCGCCGTCTGCACCGGCATAGCGGTTTCCGCAACCGCTTGTGGCTGTGCTGCGGGCACACCGGGCAGGCGGCGTGCCGCGAAGAACGCCGTTAATATCCGACGGATCGGCAACAGCGGCATGTAGCAAATGAGGAACGCGAAAAGCAACGGCCACAGCGCGTCGGACAGTTGCGGCAGGTTGAGTTTCTGGGTGCTCACAAAGGTAAACATCGCATCCGACAAGCCACTTAAAACGCCTTTCAGCGCCGTAAAAGTCACGTAAAGCGCCGGCAGCCACAGTACCAGATTGATCGCCGCCACGCCGAACTGCTGCCAGCGGTGGCCCCGCAGTCTGCGGCGCGCTTCGGCGCGGGGGTCCTTGTCCGCCTTCTGGGCCAGCGCCCAGATATAACGGAACGCGCTGTTGCGTACGGCGCCCAGCAAAAGAACCAGTACGCCCAGCCCCAACAGCGCCGCAACGGTATACAGACCTTCCATCAGGTCGCCGTTCGCCACCACCTGCGTACCGCCGAAGATGCCGATAAAAAAGTTTGCAATCGCGGCCAGCACAACCATGGTGCCTGCGCCAAGATTGCTCAAGCCGGTCAGCAGGGTGATCACGTCGGTATTATAGTAGAAATACACGCCCATGATCAGCATTGCCGCCAGCGGAATCCCCCATTTGGCAACGTTCAGGGCATGCACCAGGCTTTCGCCCAGCTTTTCGCCATAATCAGCGGTGTTCAACGCAACGTCAAACGAAAAACGGCGATCTTTCCCGGATTGCACCAGCGCCTGCGCAAAGCTGAAACGCAGCGGCAGCACCAGGAAAATAAGCAGCGCGGGGCACAGCAGCGCCAGCCAGCGCAGCGCGGAACCATGCGGAAACACTGCCAGCGCACACAGCGGCGCAAGCGCCAGCAAACGCAACAGCAATGCCGTAAACAGGTAAAGCAGCGTGCGAAAATAGAACGTAACCGGATTATGTCGGGTATTCAGCAAACGATCGTTTCCCGTATTT
>Ga0209098_1001465_pt1 | contig 22560 bp, 19 predicted proteins | sample AD_JPNHW1_MetaG_FD_184429 | JGI IMG/M metagenome (GOLD analysis project Ga0209098, IMG submission 184429) | Active sludge microbial communities of municipal wastewater-treating anaerobic digesters from Japan - AD_JPNHW1_MetaG (SPAdes) (version 2) | ecosystem: Engineered > Bioreactor > Anaerobic...
TGATCTATCACAATTCCAAAACGGAATATATATTTTAATGGTTAACGACGGATCAAAACGTCATACTTTGAAAGTTATTAAGCAATAATAACCGTTTTGTATCGGTTAAGAACCCGCGAGAAATCGCGGGTTCTTTTTTATCATAACGATACTTCCTTAAACCATTTTGCATTTAATTTGTCTATGGTAATAAACGAAATTATTAACGCTTGATAAACCTTCTTCAGATGAAAAAATCCATTATTACAACCGTTTTTCTTCTAGTTTCAGTTGTATTATTTGCACAAGAAAAGGCAAATGTTTATAACCCAAATTCAAATGCAAAAACGGATCTAAAGAATGCTATTGCTAAGGCAAAAGCTGAGAATAAGCATGTGCTAATTCAAGTTGGGGGTAACTGGTGTCCTTGGTGTATTAAGTTTCATAAAATGGCCACTACCGATGCTAAAATTGATTCTACAATTAAGGCCGATTATGTTTATCTTCTTTTAAACTATAGCAAGGAGAATAAGAACTTTGAAGTATTGAAGACTCTTCAATACCCACAGCGCTTTGGATTCCCTGTTTTCGTTATTCTTGATGGGGATGGAAAACTTCTTCACACACAAGACTCAGGATTATTAGAGCTAGATAAAGGTTACGATCCTAAAAAGGTATTAACTTTCTTAAAACAGTGGAACGTAAAAGCGCTTGATCCTAGGAGTTATCCTGAAAAATAGTTGGGTTTTCAAAGAGAATAAAAGAGACGAAAATTTTTCGTCTCTTTCTTTTTTAGCCGAGCAAAAATATGCTGGCTTGGCCGAAAATCTTATCCTAAAAGCTAGTCGGCAAAGTATGCTCCGTTTGGACCAATCCCTACAGAGTATGATCCTAAAAGTTCTCCAGATGGGCTGAATGTTTTTAGAGTTCCTGGTGAAGTAAAAGATGGAGATTGTAGTCCATATATTACCCCATCTGTTGGGTCAACATTAAAACCGTAGAAATAGTCATTAATTAAGGGGGTTGTGGCCTTTGCAGAAGCAGTTATAGATATTGAAAAGACTCCCGAAGTACTCCAATCTCCTCCATAGTATAAAACATCTCCTGTTGCATTGATTTCTAGTAAGGATGGATGATAAGCTTCGCCAAGGCTAATGGTTGCTTCAATCTCATTTGTTGTTGGGCTGATTCTTACTAATTGAGATTCAGTTTGTGATACAATATTATAGTTTCCATCGTAAACAACATTACCAGCACATAGCACCCAAATCTTGCCATTTTTATCCACTACAATATCTTTTGGATTATCGCCAACTGTAATTGTTGCTGATACTTCGTCAGTAGTTGTATTTATTACGGAAATCTTATTATCGGTACTCCAACCACCACTATTTGCAACAAACACTTTACCCGAAACCATTGCCATTTTTTCAGGACCGATTCCAACGGTTATCTCCTTGGTAAGTGTATTTGTTAAAAGGTTCAGTACTCCAACTTTACCACCATTCCCCCAAAGGGAAATATAAGCTTTCTGATTGCTCAGGCTTAAAAAGTATCTCGGACTTGAGAGATCAGTAATGGTGGTAATCTGATAGCATGAGTCTTTATCAATTACCTCAATTTTATTAGAAGCGTTTAGTACCATGTAAGCGTTATCTCCGGCAAACCCAATTGATTGTAAAACATCACCTAGCGAAACGCCGTTAACATTAAAATAAACATTGTTAGAAACACTATCGCCAGTTGGATAAAAAATACTAAAAGAAGCGTTTCCAGATCCATAGGCACCTTCGTTGGCAATAGTTACTCCTTGGGTAAGGTTAAAATATGTTTCTTGTTCTGGTACATATGGCTTTTCGGAATCATCCTTTTTGCACGATGTAATAAAAGTACCGATTACCGATATTAATATTAGCAAGTAGGGTTGTTTAAATTTACGTTGATAGATCATTGTTAAAAGTTTTAGAATTAGTGACTGGGTTTATTGAATAGTATCGATACTCCAAATTGATAATTGCGTAAAGGCATTGGGTAGTAAACCCTTACCTGATACTCTTTATTCCAGAGATTGTTAATCCTAATGAAGGTGCTTAAAGTTGAGGATTTCAATTCAAAAATTTTCTCGATTGTAAGATTGGCAATCGAATATGAATCTAGAAATGTAGAATTATCCTGAGATGTATATCGTTTACCTGTGAAAGTTTCATAATATCGAATTGAAAACTTATTGTAATCAATATGGAATGACCCGCTTACCTTAATTTTTGGTACATATATAAGTTGTTTTCCAACTTCGTTTTTGGTATTTGAGCTTTCGATTGTTGAAATTGTCTCGGTTCCCATTAGCTCAATCCCATATTTAATCTTGCTAAAAGTCATTTCACAGTTCACGCTTGCATCAATACCTCGAGCCCATACCTTTTTTACATTAAAAGGGGTCCATGTTTTTTTTTCGTCTTGCATCCATACTATCCATTTTGAGACATTGTTATTGAATGCGCTAATTTTAGAGACCAACGAAAGATTACTTTTTATGAAAATAAAATCTAGTCCCAATTCTTCACTATAGCCCTGCTCGGGTTTTAGGGTTGGGTTTCCTTTCGACATAAAACCTGACCAATAAAGATCGTTCATGACGGGAATCCTATAGTTTTTGGAGATATTCCCTCTAATATAGATAAACCGTGAAAGTTTTACTCTTGAACCCATTGTCCATGTAATGGGGTTCGATTCGGTCTCGATCATTTCTTCTCTTAAACCTGCGTAAAAGTCAAAACCACCATTAATTTTCGAGTATTTATATGTAAGCGCAAAAGCTGGTCTCGTTCGCTTTTTTATTGACGGGTAGTTGGTTGAGGTAACTTGCTCGTTATTTACATTTATGCCTGCTTCAATTTTATGCTCTTGCGAAAGTTTCAGTATTCCTTCTGTTTCAAATATTGTACTTCTTAGCGAATGATTACTTGTGTCAGAGATTCCAGGGTTTCGATACTTTTCGGTATCGAAAAGGTAACACGCTTTTGTATTAATGTCAATCCATTCGTGTGTTGATGACCATTGCACAACATTTCGAAAAAAGGTATTGTAATCCTTCTCTCTATTAGTATAACCAGTTGTCATTGGTCCATAGCGATTGAAGGCATTCTGAAACCAGGTCGAAGAGTTTAGCTTATCCTTTTTCGAAATTTGGTAAGCAAAGTTTTGCATCAAACCAAACATACTCCAATTCGCATTAATCTGCCTCTCATAAGGCCTTCCTGCCCTATCTAAGTTGTGATATTTATAATCGTTGGCAGATTCAGCGTAAAAAACTCTTGTTGAAGAAGCAAATTTATTACCACTATACGTAGCGTTTAATCCCGTGAAATAGGAACTGTAACTTCCATATGTTTGGGTTAATTCCAAAGAATACCCTTTGCCTAATTCTAGTGTATTGGAAAGTTGAATTGTACCACCAATAGCTCCACTTCCAAACAATGCACCGTTACCACCATACTGAATTGCCAGTTGATCGATAAAATTTACAGGGATATTAGTAAGGTTTACACCGCCATTCATCGAGTTTTGAAGGTTTATTCCATTCCATAGAATGGCAGTGTGATAGGATCCCAGCCCTCTTAGCGTAGCAACAGAAACACCTCCTTGACCATAATTGTTAATAGCAATATTTGATAGAGGGGATAGCACATCGGTAAGAACCAATTGCTTGCTAATCTTTAGCTGTGAAGCAGGTATAACTTTAAGCGATAACGAATTGGAGAATCGTTGAAGCTTTGAATTAACAACAATCCCCTCAATATTTATCGTATCGATGGGATCATCCCCGTCGGGTTTTGTTGGACTGAAATATGAAAGCCCCGCCAATAAAATAACTTTGCACAACATCAGCTACAAATGATTAAAATCGTTATGATTCAATCACCTATAACCTACGGAATTAAAGAATAGATTGTAATTTAAGATTACACCGAGCCTTTTATCCGAAAGCTATAAATGCTATTGAAATGGCAGGTCTTCTGACTTTCTCTCCTTTGCCGGCCTTCCCGTTAAAAACAGTGACCATTTGGTGGGGGCAAGGGTTTTTTAGAGATTACAGCAGCGGTAACTGTAGCCGATTTTCACGGCTTTCCCTATTAATCTTACAATAAGAACCATTACACTACAAAAGTAGAGCTTTTATTGTCTTGGATACTAGAAAACGGGAATAAAAGTTTTAAAAAACTTATTAAGATGATAAGACCTTGGAGGAGAGTTTAATATAAAAATCAAATAGTTATTTTCTTGCTAAAACAAATACCCCACATATATCTTCGCTATCGAAGCTATGGCCAACAATTTTGCCTTCATGGGTATACGTTCCCTCTAAGATATCGATATTATAATCGTTTATTGAGGTTCCATCAGGGGCTGTGGCTTTAATTCCTTTTAGGTTGAGGTGATTTCCTTTTATACTACCAGATACTGTTTGTTTTACATGGAAAGGTTCTTCTCCTTCTATGGTTTCTTCGTACTCAAGGTAGCCTTCAATAGAGTTACCATTTTGTTCAAAGTATGCTACCCCCTTGTCGATACCACATTCAAATTCTTCGGAGAATAACCAGTGACCGGATATATCAGTGATCATAAAAGATAATTTAGCAATGTATTTTAAATTTAAAATAGTTGTAAGATGCAGGCTAATCCTTATAGATAAATTTTGCGATTTTGCTTATTAAAACATCTCTTCTTATAGGTTTTGTGATGTAATCATTACAGCCAGCTTTGTGCCCTTTCTCAATCTCTTCGGTTAAAGCAAAAGCAGTTTGTATAATGATCGGGATATTTATTCCCATTGTTCGAATTAGCTTCGTTGCCTCAATACCGTCAAGTTTTGGCATTTGAATATCCATCAAAATAAGATCAACGGCATGCTCTTTAAGCAAATGAATAACTTCATTTCCATCCTTTGCCCATAACAGATTTACGTTGGTGTTTCTTAAAAAAGCCTTTATTAACCTAAAGTTTGAATCAACATCCTCTGCAACAATTAAGGTTTTATCAGAGAAATCGACAAGGTTGGAGTATTCTTGAAATTGTTCAATATCGGATTCGAATACCTTGGTGTTAATGCTTGGAAGCGTAAAGTAGAAGCAAGTTCCGGTATTTACTTCGGAATCAAACCAAATTTCTCCACCCATTAATTGAATTAGCTCTCGGCAAATTGCCAAACCCAAACCAGTACCCGAGAAAAGAGTGTTATTGCTTTCTGTACTAAATTTACTGAATCGTTCAAATATTGCTTCCTTGTTTTCTGGATGAATGCCAATCCCAGTATCTTTTACAAAGAACTGTATGGTTTTAGGATTAATAAGATTATAACCAATTGAAATAGATCCTTGGTTTGTAAATTTTAGAGCATTAGAGATTAGGTTAGACATTATTTGCTTAAACCTGCTGCTATCTGTTATAATATAATGCGATCGCAGAGAACCATCTACATCTAGTTTGATGTTGATATGACTTTTGTTTAATTTTTCTTTTTCCTGTTCAAAATACGATTTCAACTCCAGAAGAGCATCATAAACATAAATTTTAGTGCTATTTAGCTGGATCTGACCCGATTCAATGATAGAGATATCAATAATATCACTAATAAGATTCATTAATATTTCACTATTTGAATTAATAAGGTTTACAAATTCACGCTTATCTTGCTCTGTTGATAATGGATCGAGTAGGAGATTTGAGAAACCAATAATGGCATTCATTGGCGTTCGTATTTCATGCGACATATTTGCAAGAAATGCGGTTTTAAGCATGTCCGATTCTTCTGCTTTATCTTTTGCAACTTTTAGCTCCTTTGTTCGATCTTCTACTAAAGCCTCAAGATGTTGCTGGTGGGTTTGTAGTTCTTCTTCAGCTGATTTGCGTTGAGTAATTTCTTCCAATAATTGGCGATTAATCTTTTCTCTAAATCGCATTCTGCTATGAATGAAGTAAATAAAGGATGATAAAAATAGTGCTGCAATAATTAAAAAAGCAATCCAAAAAAATAATTTTTTTTGCTGTGCTTCTTTTAACTCCTGATCTTTTGATAAAAGTTGAATCTGCTTTTCTTTAGCTTGTAATTGGTATTTAGCATCAAGCTCGATGAGTAAGTTTCTTCTCTCCTCTGAAAAAAGAGAATCACTTAGTGATTTATTTTTTAGTAGGTATTGGTATGCTAAATTATACCTATCGGTTTGGGCATAAAGTTCTGATATGCCCAAGTATATTGATAGAAGTAAAGTCTTTATTTTTGCTTTTTCAGCTATTTCGAGGGCTTTAATGAAGGATTCTTCTGCTTGATCATACCTTTTTGTTTTAAGATAACATCGTCCTAAGTACTGGTATGAATCGGATATGCCTGCTAAGTAGTTAATCTGGCAGTAACTAGTATTCGATTTTGAAATGTATTCAATTGCCTTTTCGTAGTTTCCTTGCTTAAAATAAACGGTTCCAATGTTAAATAGAGTAATTGTAGCACTGAGCTTGTTATCCAGTTTATTCTTAATTTCTAATGATTTATATAGATTCTCTAACGCTTTAGGGTATTGACCCAAATCAATATAGATTTGACCAATGTTGTTTAAGGTTTTTGAAAGCCCTACCTGATCGTTATTTGTTTTGTACATTATTAAACATTTCTGAAAGAAGTCTAGTGCAATGGCAAACTCTCCAAACGTGTAGTAAATATTGCCAGTTTCGCGAACTATATCAGGAAGTTTATTTTGTTGTTTAAGTTTCCCTAAAAGAGTAAATGAGTTCTGTGTGTAATCCAGCGATTTCGTTATATCTCCAATTTTTGTATAAACCTGACTGTAGGTTTGGTAAATATCTAAGAGTTGGAGGCTGTCATGCAAGGAAAGCGTAAGTTTTTGCGCTTCGTCTAGGTTTTCAATTGCCTTATAGTAATCTCCTTTAATAAAATATGCTCGACTGATGATTATCTGGGCTCTAACAATTTTGTTCGGTTTGTTGAGTTTTTTAGCAATATTAATTGCTATTTCAGCAAATTCAATCGAAAGGTTTGTGTTTGAGTTATTATTTTCATTTGCTGATTTCAGCAAAAGCTCTAATCTCGAAGAGTCGGAAGATTGGTTTATTAACCTTCGTATACTATCACCAACAGTTACAACTTCTGATCTGGAATTTGTTGAAATGAGAATTAACAAAAGCAGAAAGGAGCGTGAAAAGAAATCTTTACTATTTAAGATATTATACCTAAACATGTAAGATTTGTTAGTGCTCTAATTTATGCAAGTTAGGATTGAAATGCAATTGTTTAATTTAATTTTTAAAGAGTTTTAAAATAATAAATGCCCCCAAAGGGGCATTATGGTCTTTTAAGAAGTTTATTGACTAGTAATCGTCATCTTCCTCGTCACCTTCATCCTCGTAAAGGTCATCATCAAATAAGGAATCATTGTTGTAGTCCATTTCTAGATCTTCAAACTCATCAATCTCCTGAAATAACGTTTTTTTCTGATTCTTTTCTTTTTTTACAGGTTTTAACTTTCTTGCCCTTTTTAGTTCTTCAGCACTGTAAAGATCGTTGAGGGGTTTTGGAGTTTCCTTTCTTGCTTTCATTTCTGGAATAGTTAGAAACAGGGTTTAAACATTAAGGTTTAATTAATTTAGTATTAGTTATAATTTGTCGATAATTTTTTTGAAAAGGTATGGGTCTAAAACGTAGGGTTAAATTACAAGGATTTTAATTTAAAGTCAATGTTTGTGCAGATGATTATACATTCAATTTTTGGCAATTTTAGAATTTTTTTTTTTTTCTCCAAATAGTTTTTAACCAATTGCTTTGGGTTTTTTCAAAAAAAAACAGGACAACAATAATTTTTTTTGAGAGAGACCTTTGCCTCCGTTCTATTTTTTATTTGTTGAAGCGTTGTCCCAAATCATTTTTACATTTGTGTAAATTTACAGCATGGCGACTAGAATTATTTTTAACCAGCTTCTGATATTTGGGCTTTTAATGATAGTTGGGGTTATTGCCTCAAAACGAAAAATCTTAACTGATGAGTCAAAAGATTTTCTTGCAAGAATAATTATTGATATCACTTTACCATTCCTAATTTTTTCAACTTTCTCAAGCCTCAATTTTGATATCAATCTGTTTAAGAACGGACTTTTCGTTTTCTTCTTTGCATTTGTAAATCTTCTTGTGCTGTATATTGTTGGTAGCGCTTCATCAAAATTACAGAGGCTAGCAAAGCCTCAAGCAATGGTGCATACCCTGCATACAATGTTTGGTAATATTGTCTTCTTAGGGTTTCCCCTATTCGACGCACTTTTTCCCGGAGGCATGGGCGTTTTTTATGCTGCGGTTTACCAACTTGCGTCTAACACGCTAACCTTTACTTATGGGACTTATAGATTGAGTTCAGGAACTCAAAAATCGGGATGGAAGAGTCTTCTTAATGCGAATACGGGAGCAATTGTACTTGGCTTTATTGTGTTGCTATCTCGATTTGAACTTCCGCGCTTTATGCTCGATGCATTTTCTGGACTAGGGAAGTGTACAAGCCCACTATCAATGGTTTATATAGGAGCATTACTTGCAGGTATGAATATTAAAAAGGCTTTTAAAATTGCTAGCGTTTTCATAATCAGTTTCAATAAGCTTATTTTTGTTCCCGTTTTTCTTGGTGCGCTCTACTTTTTAATTGCAAAGGGGATGCATATTGAGGTTGCACGCGAGGCCTTTTTTGTATTGGTTATGCAAGCCGGAATGCCATGCCAAACCATAATCGTTGTTATGACCCGTAGGTATGGGGGAGATTACCTCCTAGCTGCAAGTAATTTATTCGTTTCGACGCTATTTAGCATAGCAACTCTACCAATGTTGTATTTGATTCTTGATAGAATTTTTAGTTGTATCTAAAAAATTTATCTATTAACGATCAACTAACAACTGTCATCTATTTTAATGCGCTTCTAGCCAGTTACTTCCAGTGCCAATTTCTACCTCTAAAGAAACAGAAAGTTTCGCTGCGTTTACCATTTCCTGCGCAACAATTTTTTTAACTACTTCAAGTTCTGGCTTAAATACATCTAGTACAAGTTCGTCGTGAACCTGAATAATCATTTTAGATTTAAGGTTTTGCTGTATTAGCTGATTATGAATTCTTATCATAGCAATTTTAACAACATCGGCAGCAGAACCCTGAATGGGAGCATTAATGGCATTTCGTTCGGCTAAACCCCTAACAGTTCCGTTGTTTGAGTTTATATCAGGAAGGTAACGTTTACGACCAAATATTGTGGTAACGCATCCTTTTTCCCTCGCTGCTTTAATGCAACTATCCATATAGTTTTTTACACCTTGATATGTTCCAAAGTATCCGTCTATTAAATCCTTTGCTTCAGTTCTTGAAATTCCAAGGCGTTGAGATAAGCCAAAGGCTGAAATTCCATATATCATCCCAAAATTGGCGGTTTTAGCCCTACTTCGTTGCTCGCGGGTAACCTCATTAAGAGGAATTTTAAAGATTTTCGAAGCTGTTGCAGTATGTATATCCTCTCCTTGATGAAAAGCCTCAAGAAGGGATACGTCTTGGCTCATGTGAGCCATTAATCTTAGCTCAATTTGAGAATAGTCGGCGGAAAGTATCAAATACTCTTCCGATGAAGGAACAAATGCTTTTCTAATTTCACGCCCTTTTTCATCCCTGATCGGGATATTTTGAAGGTTAGGATTGTTTGAGCTTAACCTTCCTGTTGAAGCAACAGCCTGATTAAAAGAGGTGTGGATTTTGCCAGTCTTTCGATTTACTAGTAAAGGCAACGCTTCAACATAGGTTGAAAGCAATTTTTTCAACGAACGGAACTCAAGAATTTTATTGATGATAGGATGTTTATCCTTATACTTTAAAAGTTCATCTTCACTTGTCGCGTACTGCTTTGTTTTGGTTAGCTTAACATCCGAAGCAATTTTCAGTTTCTCGAAAAGAACTTCACCTAGCTGCTTTGGCGAGGAGATGTTTAAATCGGGAATTCCAGCAATACTTTTTATCTCATCATCTAATAGGATAAGTTCCTGATTAAGGGATTTTGCGAACTCATTTAAATTTTCAGAGTTTATTCTTACTCCGGCTCTTTCCATTTCGGCCAGTACTTCAATTAGGGGAGCTTCAATATCTTTGTAAAGTTCCATTAAACCCTCATCTACCAATCTTTTGTGCAATATTTCCTTCAACCTAATTGCCAGATCAGCATCCTCGGCAGCGTAAATGAATATTTTATCAATGGGAACTTGCCTCATTGAGATTTGATTTGCTCCTTTTTTCCCAATTAACTCTTCAATTTCAATAGGTTTGTAACCTAAAAGTTGCTCGGAAAGAATGCTAAGATTGTGTCGAAAATCGGGCTCCAAGAGGTAATGGGCAAGCATAGTATCGAACAGAAATCCACTTAGTTTGATGTCATAGTTTCGAAGCATTAATAGGTCAAACTTGATATTCTGACCTATTTTAGGTTTATTAATATCCTCAAGAATCTCTTTAAACTCTAATAGAATTTGCTTGGCCTCAGTTTGATCCGGAGGGATTGGAACGTACCATGCCCTAAAGGGGGCAGTTGCAAATGATAACCCAACAAGCTGAGATGAGTATAAATCCAAGCCTGTTGTCTCGGTATCGAAAGCAAATTCGCTGGCTTTTGTAAGTTCGTTTATTAGCTCTTTTCGATCATTGGGAGAAGCGGCTACTTTATAGCTATACTCATAATCGTAAAGCGTTTTTAACCCCAAACTTTGGGTTGTAGGAGCAGGAGCAACATCTCCAAATAATGATCCTTGAACAAAGGTCTCCTTTTTCGGCTCAGTTTTTTCAGCGATTTCTTTTAAAAGAGATCGAAACTCAAGCTCTTCGAGAATCTTTCTATACTCCGATTGGTTTGGTTCCTTCCTTTCATAATCGTTTGGGGTAGAATCTAATGATAAGTCGGTTTTTATTGTTACTAAAGTTCTTGAAAGAAGTAGTTGTTCTTTTGAAGCCTCAATATTTACTTTTTGAGCCTTTGATAGCTTATCGGTGTTTTGAAGGATGTTATCAATTGATCCAAACTTTGAAATAAGATCGGCGGCTGTTTTTTCCCCAATCCCTTTTACCCCAGGAACATTATCCGAAGTATCTCCCCAAAGAGCAAGAATATCGATAAACTGCATTGGGTTGTTAATTTTATATTCCTCACAGAAGACATCTGCTGTAATGGTTTCAATTTCGGATCCGGCTCTTCCTGGTTTTATAATTTTGACATTCTGTGATAAAAGCTGGCCATAGTCCTTATCTGGTGTCATCATAAAAACCTCAAATCCCAAGGGTTCTGCTTGTGTGGCAAGAGTTCCAATAACATCGTCGGCTTCATAGCCTTTAAGTGCAACAATTGGAATATTCATTGCCGAAAGCAGTTGCTTAATAATGGGAACAGCAGTTCGTATATCTTCGGGTGTTTCTTGTCTATTTGCTTTATATTCTGGGTATAGCTCAGTTCTGAAAGTTGGACCAGATAGGTCAAATGCAACGGCTACGTGTGTTGGATCAATCCTCTTTATTGCATCCAGCATTGACTTGGTAAAACCAAAAATTGCCGAGGTGTTTAACCCTTTGCTATTCTTTATGGGACGATTAATAAATGCAAAGTAGGCTCTGTAAATCAGAGCATATGCATCAATTAGAAGAAGTTTTTTTTGCATTTAGTTGATGTTATTGATTATCCGATGCATACCACTCGGCGAATGAAGTAGCGGTTTCGTTTAGTTTTAAATGATGTAGCTTAACCCCTTCGGGGAGTTGTGCAGATATAAGTTCGGAAAAGTAGGGTAATAGGTTCTCGCAGGTTGGCTGAAAGGGTAACGCTTCAATTTTCCCAAAATTTTCAGTGCGAAGAGTGTTCAACATTTTTGATTTCTGGCTTAAGGCCAGAGAATGGTCGAATCGGTCGATGATCGTGTTGTTTACAATACGCTTCAGCTCACCAAAATCCATAATCATTCCTAGCTTCGGATCATTCTCTGTGGAGATTGGATTCCCAATAACCGTTACGAAAAGTATGTATGAATGCCCATGGATATTCCGGCAAGCCCCATCGTAGCCCTCGAGGGCGTGAGCAAGCTCAAAATGAAACTCTTTTGTTAACCTGATTACTGGCATAGTAAATAAATCTTAGGTTATAACAATTTTCTTTTTCAGATAAAAAAGGGATTGCTCGAAACAATCCCTTTTTTTATTTTTAGAGAAATTACACTGTACACTTTCCAATGCAATCAAGAATCTTTCCTAGATTTTCGTTGCGTAAAAAGTAAAGAGTATTTTTTCCCTCACGCTTAGAGGATAGAACACCTTTATCTTTTAAAATTCCAAGATGATGCGAAGTGGTTGATTGTTCTATCTGGAGTTTTTCGTGAATTTCTGTAACTGTCATTTTTCTACCATCCTCAAGAAGGCTGATAATTGAAATTCTCATCGGATGAGCAATTGCTTTAAGCATGTTTACAGCTTGTTCAAGCTGTTCGAGTTTAAGTTCTCTGCGTTGTTGCATGATTTTCGGATAAATAGAATCAAATACAAATATATTAATAAATACCTACCTCTTAATCTCATTAAGAAATCAATTATCAAAAAGCCAAACAATCAAGCCCGGTTTTTTGTTGGTTTACTTATTATACAAACACGATTACACTAGAAAGCACAAAAAAAATAGTTAATTTGCTCTCCTAAAATTTGCCCAATGTCAAAGCTCGACGAAATAAAAAGGCCTATTGAACAAGATCTAAGCGAGTTTGAACCATATTTCAGGAAATCCATGAGTTCAAAGGTCCCTCTCCTTGATGTGATCACAAATTACATATATAGACGGAAAGGAAAACAGCTTCGTCCCATGATCGTGTTTTTATCAGCAGGATTAAACGGAAAAATTAACCCATCTACATATGTTGCTGCAGGAATGATTGAATTACTTCATACTGCAACCCTAATTCACGATGATGTTGTTGATGAAGCCTACGAGCGTAGAGGTTTTTTTTCACTCAATGCCCTTTGGCGCTCAAAAATTGCTGTACTTGTTGGGGATTACATGCTATCGCGCGGACTTCTATTAGCGATTGAAAAGAACGAGATTGAGCTTCTGCGAATAATGAGTGAAGCAGTAAAAGACATGAGCGAAGGGGAACTTTTACAGATTGAACGTTCTCGAAAGATGGATATAGACGAGGAAACATATTATGAAATAATCAAGAAAAAAACGGCAAGCCTTTTATCTTCATGTGCTGCAAACGGAGCATGTTCTGTTGCATCATCCCCTGAAAATATTCAAAATATGAAGGATTTTGGCCAATATTTAGGAATGGCTTTTCAAATCAAGGATGACCTTTTCGATTATCAACCCAAGGGCATAATTGGCAAGCCAACGGGGAACGACATCAAGGAAAAAAAATTAACTCTTCCTCTTATTTATTCGCTCTCGAAAGTGAGCAGTAGCGAACAGTCAGAAATATTAAAGCTTGTTAGAAATAGTAAGAAGAATCCTAAAGCGGTAGACCGGGTAGTAGAATTTGTTCAGAAAAATGGCGGACTTGAGTATACCGAAAAGAAGATGCTTGAGTTTAAGTCAAAGGCATTGGAGGTTCTGGCTCTATACCCTGAATCGGAGTATCGTTCGTCACTTGAAAAATTAACCGAGTATATAGTTGAAAGAAGTAAATAGTTATTTAAAAAACCCCTAATAGTCAAAAACCCTAACTATGAGTTTTATCGACATAATTTTGATTGCACTTTTCGTTATTGCCGGTTTTCATGGCTATAAAAAAGGTTTAGTTAGTCAGTTTGCTTCTTTAGCGGGGCTTCTTCTGGGAATTTGGGGTGCGCTTAAATTTTCCGACTTTACAGCAGGCTTGCTAATCAAGTACTTTCATCTTTCTAACGAATACATTCATTTAATTGCATTTGGAGTAACATTTTTAATTATCGTTTTTATTGTTCATCTTATCGGTAAGGCTGTTGAGGGTGTATTTGAACTTGCATTCTTAGGTTATGCTAATAGCATTCTTGGGGTGGTATTTGGAGTGCTTAAAATGGCTTTTATCCTAAGCGTATTTCTGATTATCATTGAGAAAGCGGATACAAAGGTTAACATTCTACCAAACGATATTGCTGAAAAATCTATTTTTTATCGACCCATAGCCCGATTAGCCCCTTCAATATTCCCTGAACTTAATTTTGATGAAATTAAATCGCAGTTTAAGGAGACCTTTAAACCTGTAACCGAAAAGGAATAGGAACAAATTTCAAAGTTTGAGTTACATCGAAATATTATATTCAGCTTAAAACAAACCAATTATTATCTTTGGAAAATTTTTTTGATATGAATTTTGTTGAAGAGTTAACATGGAGAGGTATGATTCACGATATCATGCCCGGTACCGAAGAACTATTGAAAAAGGAAATGACAACCGCATATGTGGGGATTGACCCAACTGCGGATTCTTTGCATATAGGGCATCTTGTTGGTGTAATGATGCTAAAACATCTTCAAGCAAGTGGACATCGCCCAGTTGTGCTTGTTGGAGGCGCAACGGGTATGATTGGTGACCCCTCGGGGAAATCGCAGGAGCGTAACCTCCTCGATGAACCAACGCTTAGACATAATCAGGAAGCGCTTAAAAAACAGCTTTCTCATTTCCTCGATTTTGATACCGAAAAACCCAATAAGGCACTCATGGTGAATAACTATGACTGGATGAAAGATTTTTCGTTCTTGAATTTTATTAGAGATATTGGAAAACACATCACTGTTAACTACATGATGTCGAAGGACTCGGTGAAGAAACGTTTAGGTGAGGAGGCAAAATCTGGAATGTCATTTACCGAGTTTACCTACCAGCTTGTTCAAGGGTATGATTTTCTGTTCCTCTATCAAAACCATAATTGCAAACTTCAAATGGGAGGATCCGATCAGTGGGGGAATATTACCACAGGAACCGAACTAATTAGAAGAAAAACAGGTGGAGAAGCATTCGCATTGACCTGCCCGCTTATTACCAAAGCCGATGGCGGAAAATTTGGGAAAACAGAACAGGGAAATGTTTGGCTCGATTCACGCTATACAACCCCTTACCGTTTCTATCAGTTCTGGTTAAACGTTTCCGATGAGGATGCTGTAAAGTACATTAAAATATTTACAATGCTGACAAAGGATGAGGTTGATACGTTAATTGCCGAACAAAATGCTGCACCACATCTTCGTGTTTTACAGAAGAGATTAGCGAAAGAGGTAACCACAATGGTTCATTCCGAAGAAGCATATAATCTGGCTGTTGAAGCATCGGGAATTCTATTTGGTAATGCTACTGCTGATACCCTTAAAAAACTTGATGAAGAAACTTTTCTCTCAGTATTCGAAGGGGTTTCAACATTCGATGTGCCAAAGGCACACTTTGAAAATGGAATAATTTTCTCATTGCTTGCCGTTGAGAATGCTGCTGTTTTTGCTTCGAAAGGGGAGTTGCGCCGATTGGTTCAGGGTGGTGGAATTAGCATAAACAAGGAAAAAGTAACTGACTCCGAGATGCTTGTAAATGCTTCACATTTAATAAATGGGAAGTACCTTTTAGTACAAAAGGGAAAAAAGAACTACAGCATTATACGTTCTGTATAATTTTTGAGTTATTAGTCAGTGAGATTGAAAAATTTTTGAACTAATCACAACATTCAATGGATTCAAACAGTAAGGATTTCAACTTAAACTCAACCAATATTATATTAATGGTTTGGAATAAACGCAAACTTTTAATGTGGGTTGGAGTGATTGCATTTGTTGTTTCCATAATCGCTTCGTTTCTTATAAAACCGATGTTTAAAGCAACGGCAATTGTATATGCTCCAATAACAAGTCAAGTTTCAAAGGAGCTTTTAACAGAGCCAGTGCATGGTGGGTTAACCGCTTTTGGTGAGGGGGAGGAGTCAGAACAGGTGCTTCAGGTACTATCGTCGAATACGCTTCGGGATATAGTGATTAAGAAGTTGAACCTAATGCCTTTGTGGGGGATTAACCCCAATGAAAAATATGCCAAGCATAAAACCTACGGTATATTTAGTGAAAACATAAAGTTTAGGCCAACAGAATTTTCAAGCGTTGAGGTAGAGGTAATGGATGCTACCCCTGAAATGTCGGCTAAAATTGCCAATACAATCGTTCAGGTGGAGGATAGCCTTATGCTTTCAATCAAGGCACAAGTTTCCCAAAAGAGTTTACTTTTAGTTGAGGATCAGTATATACAGTGTGAACAAGAATTAAGAAGCCTTGAGGATTCATTGTCAAAAGTAATGTCGAACGGAGTAATTAATTTACAGGCTCAAACCCAAGAATTCTTCAGAACATATGCAAAGATGGTTGCCAAAAATGACGTTGCGGCCATAAAAGCTCTTGATAAAAAAATGGAACCCCTTAAAAAGTATGGAAGTAAATATACTCGCCTAATTGATGAGGTTGATTTAAAAGTGAAGGAGCTAACCCTTTTGAACGAAAGCAGGAGAATTGCAAGAATAGAGGCTTCCCAAAAAATACCTAGTCAATTTGTTGTTGATTGGGCTACCGTTCCCGATAAAAAGGCTTACCCCAAGAAATCCATCGTAGTAATTTTATCTACACTATCTGCTCTATTTTTTGCAGTAGTCTCATTAATTGTTGTCGATTTCTTTAAACGAACAATTAAGGAATAGGTGATTAGTCAATGGAAAACCGAATTGGGTATAATTGGCGTAACAACCCTCTTTATACTCGCTAATGCATACCTTTCTACTCGGAACATTTTTATTTTAAATGCTCTACCATTCATTCTTATAGTCGGGCTTTATCTCTTTTTCTCACTAAGGAACCTTTTTTTCTTATTAGTTTTTTTAGCACCCCTTTCTGTTCCTCTTTTCAGGCTAGTTCCCGGACTTCAGTTTGATTTTTGGTTTCCGACCGAACCAATAATATTTTCTATTCTTATCGTGCTGATTTTAAAGTCGATTAAAGAACGATATTTTGATCAGAATCTTTTAAGTCACCCAGTTTTTCTTTCAATCCTATTTTATTTAGTCTGGCTTTTTATTTGTGTGATACCAAGCGAGATGCCTTTTGTTTCAGTCAAATATATTATAGCAAGGCTTTGGTTTATCGGGGTCTTCTTTTATTTAGGATTTTTAATTTTCAAATCTGATTCGAAGTATTTTAAGATTTTTATTTGGGCCTTTATAGTTGGTTTGTTTATAGTTTCATCCTATACCTTAATAAAGCAACTAGGACTCGGAATTTTTAATCAGAAAGCAGCTAACGGTGCCTGTGCTCCCTTTTTTATCGATCATACCTCATATGGAGCTACAATCGCTTTCTTGATCCCAATGTTAGTTTGTTTAATTTTTATTTCAAGAAGTTTTGTTTCAAGGTTACTACTTTCTCTTCTAACAGTATTTTTTCTTTTTGCCTTAGTATTTTCCTATTCACGCGCAGCTTGGTTAAGTGTGGCTGTTGCTGGAGGAGTTTGGTTTATATGGTTTCTTAGAATTAGATTTTCGTTTATTCTATTTGGATCTCTTTTTGTTGCGATACTATTATTCTTTTTTCAATTTGAAATTGGACGTTGGTTGAGAAGCAACACAACCGACTCAAGTGGCGATCTAAAAAAGCATCTAAATTCTGCGTTGAACGTATCTACTGATGCATCTAATCTTGAGAGAATTAACCGCTGGAATTCTGCAATTAGAATGTTTAAGGAGCGACCAATGTTTGGCTGGGGTCCAGGAACATATATGTTTTGCTATGCTCCATTCCAGCGTTCCTACGAAAGAACAATTATCAGCACAAACTTTGGTACGGGTGGAAACGCACACAGTGAATACTTGGGGTTGCTTTCTGAGGCTGGTGTTATTGGCGCGCTTAGCTATGTGTTAATTCTGATTTTTACTTTTTACAGGGGGTTTTACATCTCAAGAAAAATTAATGATAGAACAAGTCGAATATTACTTTTAGGTGCTCTACTTGGATTGGTTACATATGCTATTCATGGGGGTATGAACGATTTTCTTGATATGGATAAAATAGCAACGCCTTTCTGGGGCTTTATTGCTTTTATTGCGGCCTTGGATATTAACTTAAAGAGGAACGAGAGTGTGGTTAATGAAACTCAAATCCTAGAATAGATATATCGTCGAATATTACGATATTATTTGAATTCCCCTCGCCATGCGTTTCAACAATCAGATCTATATTATCTTTTAGGCTTATTTGGTTCGAGATGTTATCCTCAATGGTTTTTGTTCCGTATTCAACTTTATTCTCGTTAAGGAACTCAACTAATCCATCGGTAAAACAGATCAATTTTGAAGGTTGATTAATAAGTATCGAACCAACGTTCATCACGGGTATTTCATCTAGCATTCCCAATCCAACGCATCCACTGGTTAGCTGAGTTATTTGCTTTGAGAACTTATTATATAGCATTGGAGGGTTATGCCCCGCATTGATATATTCTAGATGGTGTTTCTGAAGGTTATAACGGCCAATAAAAATGGTAATGAATTTCTCCCCCTTGGCGGTTGCCATTACCCTTTCGTTCAGCTTCTCGGCAAGCTTTGTTAAAGGGATTTCATGTGTGAAAAGCGCCCTTAAGTTAGCTTGGAAGTTCGACATCAAGAGGGCGGCAGAAATACCTTTGCCCGATACATCGGCAATACAAAAACCTATTTCGCCGGGGCTTAGCTCAATCACATCGTAGTAGTCACCACCAACCTCGAAGTGGGGATGGTAGTAAGTGGTAATTTCAACATTTGGATTTTTAGGAAGGCTTTCGGGGCTTGGAATAAGCATGTTTTGCATTTTCGAAGCAAGTTCTAGCTCTTTCCTCATAGCTTCCTGCTCTAAACTTTTATAAAACAATCGCAGATTTTCAATTGCAACAAATATGTAGATTGATAGTGTTTGAACAAAGTTGAGATGTCGAATCGATGCACTTACACCTTTTTCCAAGTCATTTGTATCAGCAATAAGAATAAATGCTAAAGGAGTGTTATTTTGGATAACCGGAATAATAATATCTAACTCTTGTAAGGCTGAATTTTCAACCGTACTTATAATGGTAATTTCGTTATAGGATATTAAATCACGTTCAACATCTATTGACTTGACAATTGAATCGGGGCAGTTGGAGTTTAGAATCAGCTCCCATGTTTCTTCCTTTTTGTAAAAAAGAACCCTATCGATTCCCAAATCATCATTCAGGATATTTTTAAATCGTTGAAGTAAATTCTCGGTTTTTAAATCAGCACTGATTGCCTGCGCCATCGTAAGAAGGGCATTCAACTTGAATGTACTCTGCTTTAATCGCTTTGACGAGGATGTAACAGACATTATATTGCTGTTTTAATAATCAACCCAACAGGATTGAAAAAAAGATTAAGTTACACAAAAGCAGCATCAAAGGCAATAGCCTTGAACGCTTACTTTTGGTATGGGTTGATTATTTTACTCTTTCAGAGTAAACTCTAGTACGAGTATCAACTTTTATTCTATCGCCAATGTTAATGAACAATGGTACCTGAACAGTTGCTCCTGTTTCGATAGTAGCTGCTTTAAGGGCGGTAGATGAAGCGGTATCACCTTTTAAACCAGGTTCGGTATAGGTTACTTCCATTTCAACAAAAGGAGGCAATTCGCAAGTAAGAATACGCTCTTCTTCAGCATGAACCATCATTTCTACGTACTGACCTTCTTTCATCAAGTCAGCATTATCAACAAGATCAGCTTGTAAACTAAACTGTTCGAATGTTTCCTGATGCATAAAATGATACCCTAGGTCATCCTTGTATAGGAATTGATATGGTCTGCGCTCTACGCGAACTTGGTTGATCTTTACTCCAGCACTGAAAGTGTTTTCAATTACTTTCCCAGTTTCAAGGTTTTTAAGTTTTGTACGAACAAATGCGGGTCCTTTTCCTGGTTTTACATGTTGAAATTGTACCAAAGTATAGAGTTTTCCGTTGAACTCCATACACATTCCATTTTTAAAATCTGCAGTGGTTGCCATAAATATTGTGTAAAAATTTTTTTGCAAAAATAGTAAATCAATGATAATCTAAAATTTATTCTTGAGTTCTCTTTGATATTTAGTAAAATAGTTGATGTAAATATGCGCTTTTATGATTCGAAATAGCTAATGAAGTGGTTATCTGAAATTTATTGGATATATGAGACCTTTGTAATCAATAATGTCGCAGGAAACCGCACCAACAAAGATTTCGAATTTAATTTTGATGGGAATAAAGTTGTTATCGTTCGAAAACCAGATTGTCATATCGTCCTTAGATTTAAAGACCCTCCCGGTAAGCACTACGGGCATAAATTTCATACAATCAATAGTTCCAAATTTTGTACTTACTTTTTCATATCCCTTAAATCTTACAATTAACGGGAATTTTTCATCGGTAAAATAGGTGTCAACCCGATAGATTTCATCAATCTTTGGCTTTTTATCAACCATCAAAGAGCGAAGGTAATAGAATGATGAAAGGATATCCTGGCATCCCTTGTTTACAACTATTGGTGTCTTTTTCTTTGAACTATTGCAGATCGAAGAATCGCTCCTTGACCAATGATCAAAAATTTGTGTGCTGTAATGTTTGTATCGGTTTTCGTGAATATTCCGAACGGATTTGTAAGGCCAATTAGTTTCTAAATCAGTAAAACTTTCATAAGTATCATCTACTAAATACAAACTACTTGCAATACCTGTTGTTTTTCCGTTTAGGTATAAGTGATAAACCTTTTTACCCTCATATTCTGCTTCTCCAACTGAAAGAACAGCTTCACCACCTTTAATAAACCCGTAATGAATTTGATATTTTAAGTATTCTCCAAAAGCGAACGATTGCTTTTTCTGGGCATAAAGAGAACTAGCAAATAGAAGAGTAAATAATGAGATTACAGCAATATTTTTTTTGAAATGGTTAAGCATATATTTCAAGTTACAGCCCCGGAATTAAATTTTTACGAGAAACGGTTGCAACAAAATCTTTAAGATAGTAGGGTTCAAAATATGCAACATCTTCAAATCTTTTATGATTTAACGCATCTTGTGCCAAAGGTATCATAAATTGCGCCGATGGTAAAAAATCATCAATAAAAAGAGCATTGTGATGCTTTAAAATCTCTTTGCATTTTGAAGAACCATTCCCAAAGAAAAGAATTTTTTTATTCTCAAACCTTTCAATAAACGTGTTCTCATCAACAACTAATGCTTGAATTTCGTTAGTTCTCTGAAGATTTGTGTTATATAAGGCGGTGTAAACCTCCATTCGTCGAGCATCGATCATAGGACATAATAGATCTATGTCATTATCTTCAATTATTGATTTATATTTGATTATTGCTCCAGATGCCATGGAGTCGAGACTACCTATAGAAATTAAAGGAATTTCGGCAGCATAACAGATTCCTTTTGCTGCCGAAACGCCTATTCGTAATCCAGTGTATGAACCGGGACCCTTACTTATTGCAACCGCATCGAGTTGCGCTATACTTATGCCTGTTTCTTTAATCAGTTGATCAATAAAAACAGTTAGCTGGGCTGCATGTCCCTTTTCGTCGATGCTCTCTTTTATTCCTATCAGTTCACTTTTGGCTGCAATTGCAACTGAGCAAACATTTGTACCCGATTCAATTAGAAGTATTCTATTCATCAACTATTTCTTGCCTTCCTCCTTGAATAGTTTATCTTTTTGTACTTTTTTAATAAGTTTCCCGTCATTCAATTTTCTAGAAATAGCACTAAATGGTGCCGAGATAACATCTTCATCACCAATTAAACCCTCTTTAATTTCAATGAAACTATTATCTTGAATACCTGTTTTAACAACAACCATTTTAGCAGAATCTCCTTTCGCGATAAATACAATCTCTTTCATTTCGCTTGGTTTGGTTGTAGTTTTGTTCTGATTTACTTGGTTAGGATCAACCTCAGTAAAACCAGTTGTAGCTCCTTTACCCATTGAATCGGAGCGTGTTGTAACAGCTTGAATAGGAATAGAAAGAATATTATACTTAGTCTGGGTACGAATATCAACGGTAGTAGACATACCTGGACGGAATGGGCTTGGATTTTTAGGGTTAATAAGATCTTTGTATGAATCTTCGAGTAAGCGAATTCTAACCTCAAAGCTGGTAACCTGATCGGTTGTTGTTCCAGCAGTACTTGCTGAGTTTGCTATTTGAGTAACAACACCTTTAAACTTACGTTCTAAATAAGCATCTACCTCAATAAATGCGGTATCATTCATTTTAACACGTACAATATCATTTTCGTTAACATCAACTCTGGTTTCCATTCTGCTTAGATCAGCAATGCGTAAAATTTCTGTACCAGTGAATTGAGCCGTTCCAACAACTCGTTCACCAAGTTCTACATTAAGTTTAGAAATAGTTCCGCTCATTGGAGCGTAAATAGTTGTTTTTCGTAAATTTTCTTCTGCCTCTTTTAGCGATGCCTGAGAACTTTCAACCTCGTATAAAGATGCTTTT
>Ga0209098_1001466_pt1 | contig 22552 bp, 19 predicted proteins | sample AD_JPNHW1_MetaG_FD_184429 | JGI IMG/M metagenome (GOLD analysis project Ga0209098, IMG submission 184429) | Active sludge microbial communities of municipal wastewater-treating anaerobic digesters from Japan - AD_JPNHW1_MetaG (SPAdes) (version 2) | ecosystem: Engineered > Bioreactor > Anaerobic...
CCTTGGTATTTCCGTAGCGGCACTAATCCCTGTAGGATTAAACGGTATCCGTAGGGATGAAAGAGAACTCTCATCCCTGGCTATCGAAGCAGATACATCTTTAATTAATGCATCTGCCATACATTTAGTGCTTGGCATTTCGATATCTCCTAAAACTCACCATTTACTTCCTCTGGTGTCATTTCCCGAACAATATACGGGAGATCAGTATTCGCCATTTCTTTGCCTTGCATGGTATTACCGCTCTTGGTTAGATAGTATCCATCGGGCTTTATTTGACTCATATTTGAAAAACCTTTGGATTCTACTGCGGCTGATTTTTCACTTGGAGATATTTGTTCTGGTTGGTTAGTTCGTTGAGTAGCCAATCGTTTTTGATCGGCCATTGCTTGATCCGTTACTTGTTTAGCAAATTCAGGCGTTACTTTCTGGTATTCTCCTAGGTATGTAACCAGATTGGGCAAATCCGATTCTTTTAGATCAGATCCTTTAACATACGAATTATCGGGGCGTATGTAGTACATATTTGGATCTATACCCGGTAATGATGCATTGGTTAACCCGGATTGCTGAGAGTTAGATGTAAATTCTGGCTCTTTAGCAAACGGATTATATAACTGGTTAGCACCCAAGGTCACTGCAGTTGCTGCAGCCGCAGGTATCACTGTTTTCGATAGATCGGTTAGCATGAGTGTATCCGCAGCCGAAGTAGTAGCTCTCGAAACCATTGATGATACCTTGCCTCCTGCAGATGAAACCCCACCAGATACTGCACATTGAATTGGTGCGACATCATTGAATCGCTTATCGAATGCCTTCTGGATATCTTTTGCATCTTCTAGGATGCTTTGTTTCTGAGATATGGCGTTTTTGACTATATCCGAGTAGTCGGCAGCCGAGATATCTCCAGCCCGGTAACCTTCTTTTGCCTCTGCAAGGTTACGATCGATAGCTTTGAACTCACTTTCGATGTCTCTGATAAATTGTCTGTCTCGGAGTTCAGCTTCAATTATTGACCTTTGCTTTGGCGTGAGATCGAGGTTATCAAGATTGGTTTTCTCTAGGGTATCCATGTTGTTAGCTACTGCGGATCTGAAGTCTCGATCATCCATCTCATGGAAAGTCTCTCTCCACTCTTTTTCGATATCTGAGAACTCACCTACTTCAGCTTCAGCTTTTCCCAGGTCTATAACTGGAGTTACTTCTGCTGATCTTACCTCATTGATGATATCGGCTCTGGTCTCATCTACGTATTTCAGCAGGTATGGGAGATCATCATCACCCAGGTTTCGAATCTCAAGTGCATTATCAGAAACGAATTGCCTGAACTCTGCCGGACTCATAGCCTGCAGATCCTTACCTGTCTTGCCAGCGATATCAATCGGGGCCTGCTCAATCACATCCACATATTTACCAACTTTGAACGAACCTGCCTTATCCGCCTCTCGAATAGTGGTCCATTTCTTACCGCTGGGTGTCATGAGATCGATAGCTACGTAGTCCTTAGTTACATCTTTCCCAAGACCACCAGAAGCTGTAAGTCCAGCCCATTCAGATTCACCCATGCTCATTGCATCGATCTGTCGAACTGCAACGATTTGACTTCCATCAGCGTCTGCCGGTATTCTGAGATTAGATGTTACGTTTTCTGGTTTCTCCCAGAAGTACATCTCCAACGGTGATTTAACAGCATCCATTGCTTCATCTGCATTGGTGACGAAATCGTTCTTTCTGATGAAACTATAGGTCCCATCGCTTGATTTGACGATCCAACCATCCTCGGATTTGAAGGTATGGGCGCAGGCGGACCAACCATCTTCTCCACCGATGACTACTCCGGAGTCGAGGTTTTTCAGATACTCGGACTCCATTGTGAGCTGTGATGGATTTCTGGTTACTGTGACAATGAGGTCGCTGTATTTGTTCTTGCCCATTGTCAATTCTGCAGCGGTAAAGTCTGCGTTCTCGGCTTTCCACCAATCGGGCATGTCATCCAGCAAGTTTCGAGATGATTTGATGGACTCAACCGTCTTATCCCAGAATTGAGTAGTCTGCAGGTTCCATGTGCTCTTTTCAGCATTGAACTTGTTTAGCAGGTTCGAAATCTGAGATGGTTCCCCTGCATAGTACCCGATTTCAGCTTTGATTACCTCTTGGGCCTCATTGGATGCACCCTGAAAATCGTTAGTGGCGAAGAACCTAGACATGTTTTCTTCGGCCTTTAGCTGGTGAACAAACAGCTCTTTTTCAGGGGTAAGTCCAGATGCTTTTATTTCTGCATCAGACATATTTGCAATTGCATCTGCGTTCGCCCGCATTAGATTTTCGAAATCTGATTGAGACATTAAGGCGACTGAAGTATCTCCTCCGGTTGCTGCATCTAAAGCGGCCTGGCCGTCTGCAGACATTTTAGACCTGAGATATTGTGCTCTGGCTATTTCTTTCTCAGTTAAAGATTCTCCATTCTTGGCTTTGGCCAGGATTTGCAGGTCTTCCTCAGATCCAGATTCTACCAGGCGCTGGTAGTCCGCAGTCTGGACAAAGGTATCCCAGGCACTCTTTACCTGCTCAGCTCCACCGGCCCTAGAATCCACTACTGCAGAGGCTGCTTCGTAGGATGATTGCAGGTTTGGCGTATATGCAGAATACAGCTCAGATGGTTGAACGTAGGATGATGTAACCTGCGTAGCTGCAGAGTTGCTTGCATTCCTGGCTGATAGGTAAGCCGCATACTCGTCTGGAGTTTGCCTTGCGTTGGTGTAAGGATTCAAGATTTCGTAGTTGCCATCTGCTTTCTTGAAATAGTAGTATCCGCCTTCTGAACTCCAGATGGGGGTTTCAGCAGATCCCTTTAAAGCAGTATATGCATCTTTATCTAGCCAGATTCCGGTTTCTGTATCGAGATATTCAACCTTGGTTCCTAATGTCCTGGTCCGTGCATTGTTCATGGCTGTGTCAACGGAATAGACATACTGTGGGTTATTTGCAGCAATAGCGGCCCTCTCAGTATCCAGATCAGCCTTTGAAACCCATCCACCTGCGGAATCCTGGTAAAGGGTATCAAGCTGCTTGGTGTTAGTGTTCCAGACCTGTTTCTTGTAGGTGTTGGTGTCTGAATCATACTTAGAGCGTCGTGCTTCAATCCTATCGAGAGCCAGCTTTTCGTAATCCGTAGTGGAATAAACTGTGCCGGTCTCAGGATCTTTAACCTGCCATGTCTTACCGCCATCCATGGATCGAACTTCAGCGCCCCAGTCAGAGTTAGCGGTCCACTGTGTTAGATCCTGGTTTCCGGTGGTAGTTGGGGTGTAATCACTGCCTCCGCCGCCACCAGATGAATAACCTCCACTGTCGCTTCCGCCTCCTCCACTGGGGGCCTTCTCTGAGTCGAGTTTGGAATTTATAGCTTCCAATTCTGCTTCCATGTCCTGTTTAGCCTTTTCTGCCTGGGCCATTGTACCAGTAAGTACATTGCCTTCAGAATCGACTACGATATCCATTTTGTTGATTTCATCCAGAGATGCACCTTCAGGTATTTTGACACCTGCAGCGGCTGCATCCTCACGGAGTTGCAGAACCTGGCTGATTTTATCGTAATCTCCCGCATCCTCAGCAGCTATTCTAACCGTTTTAAGCGCTCCATCAGCATTCTTGTACGTTACATGGAACTTATCACCCTCGAAAGTTATCTGTCGGGTAATAGACGCATGGCCTGCTTCATCGACATCCTGCACTGCTAGGATACCTTTTACGTTGGGGTCGTAGTCGTCTGCTACAGCCAGGTAAGTATCTGGCTTATATTTCACATATTTTGAGCCATTCTTATCTACGAAAACCCCCTGGCCGATATCGGTTAGTGGACCAGTATCACTAATGGTTAGCGCCTTATACTCTGGTGCTCCCTCAGCGGCTTTCTTTGCCTCTGCAACCATCTCGGGAGTTACTACGGTAGATGCTGGGCCTTTAGATGCTTCTTTGGCCACATCTCCACCGGATGCAGCTTCCTTGGCTGCTTTATCTTCGAAAACCTTTGCAACTGCTGATAAATCCGATGAGCTTACCGGCTCTGCAGTGGTAGCAACTGATTTGAAGCTTATCGTCCTCTCGACTGGTTTCAGTTCGCCCTTCGGATTGAACTTGGCTGCTACTATGCTGCTGAAATCATTCAGGGACAATGGAGTGGTCGTAGTTTTAACCGCTGCGGAGGTAGCTGGAGTTACTGATTTTACAGATGGTGCTACAGTTTCAGTAGCTTTAACGGTCTGGCCATCTATTTTAAGTTCAACCTTACTACCATCCCGTCCTGCAATCTCAAAGATTTTTCCAGTTGTATCTCCTTCTTTAGCTGTCAACTTACCAAGCACTTCACCATTTTTCATAGCTGTGAGACCGCCATCTCCGAGTTTTACCAGAGTCAACGTTTCAGCAGCTTTTCCAAGCTTCGCAGCTTCCGTACCTGATTTAGCAATGGTAATTGGTGTTTTACCAATGGCTAAAATTGGCAATAGTAGTGCATTGACTTCTGGATATGGCGTAACTGGATCAATGGTTAGTTCTCTTGCAAGTTGCCCTATCTGATTTTCCTCATATTCGCTCATGTCGAGGAAGTTACTATTTGGTGATGTTCCGAGCAACTTTGCTCTGCCAGCGCCTTCCAGCATACTCTTTAGGACCGAACCTGCAGATGCATCGCCGCTCTGGTTGAGTTCCTTGCTGAATTGTTCATATTCCGCATCTGTCATACTCTTAGCGATTGCTGACCAGTAGTCGTCACCCATCTTAGATTCAATGACTGGTTGGATTGCACCATCAGTAGATGCTCCGAGGATGAGACGGGGATTGGATTTTGCAATCTTATTAAGTGTCTCTTTATCGGCATACTGCATTACGGTGGTGAAAGTTTCGTATGGCGTAAGACCTTCTATGGTTCCGACATCCTTGACCGTAGATCCAGATTTTGAGAGATCGCTACCTATCTGGTTGATTTTCAAAAGACCAGCTACTGTAGGCTCAAGAGTGTAACCATATTTGTATTGTGGTTTTACCAGTCCGGTATAGGCTTGTTCACCCAATTGTACGGCACTAGAAAGCAGATAGTCCAGTGGGTGTTCTGCTGGGTTGGGTGTTTGATCTTCGAGTTGTTTCTTTTGGGCTGCAGTTAGTGGAACCTCACTAAACAGTCCGGAGTCAACTTTTCTCTCACCTGGGAGTTGCAGGGCGGCTTCCACGGTGGTTCCAGCTAGGCTACCAGTCAGATCTCCGGCGTTGCTTGCCTGGGACCCGATGTTTAGGGTGTTCATTTTGTTTATGGTTTCCTGTGGGATGGCTGCCATATCCTTTTCTGAAACACCCAATGCCTGCAGTTTCTTGTAAGACCATTCAGGTACTTTAAGCGTTGATCCATCAGGTTTGGTAATCATCATATATGGATCGACTTGGAAAATTCCGCCCTCAGTTACCGTATTGGCTGGATCTTCTGCGGTATAACCGAGTTTGAGCTTCCCGGATTTTTGGTCCATGGTTACACCCATCTTTCCACTGGCCAGGCCATTTGCTATGCCGACATCTGAATATCCGGTTTTCTTTAGTTCGTTGTAGATATCGGTATCGACTTTTACAGCAGTTCCAGAAGATGATTTTACACTGGTAAATCCAGCAGGTGTAAACGATATCACCTTATACGATTCTGGTAATGCTGCTTTACCGATAGCTTTTCCAAGGGTGCTTACGATACTTTCCAAGCTTAGAGTTGATGATTTGGTAGTTGATGTCGATGTCGCTTTGGCAGCAGCTTCTTTTGCATTGGCTTCAGCTAACATTTCTGCTGCGGTTTGTGTTGGTGCTGATGCTGAGCTTACTGCTCCGAGGCTTGGCGATGCTGCTGTCCCTGCAGGTGCAAATCCTACGATATTTTTGAGGTCCTGGGGGGTTAAATCTTTACCAGCATACAGGTTACCGCTTTTGGATAGGTACATCTGAGTCGGATTTACATCACTCATGGATTTTAGAGTCGAGAATTTACTGGCATCTTTGGTTGCTGGAGTAGCTGTTTTTGTTTTTTTGTCGCTACTGCCACTCTTTGATTTGGATGAGGATTCTTTACCAGCCTTGGCAGATTCTGGAGTAGAGATCTTACCTGCGTCACCCGTTTTTGTAGATGTTACCTTACCAGATTTATCTACTGATATTACTTCTCCTGGTTCGGCGGCCTGGGTGGTTGACCCTCCCTGGGCTGCTATCTGTTTTTCTGCAGCCGTCTTTTCTTTTTTTGGTGCTGAAAGTTGTACTCCGCCTGATGCAAGCTGTTTTTCCATTTCAGCCTGTTTAGCCTTTGCCTCGTCTGGTGTTAGCTCCCTGGCTTGCTGAATTACCAGCTTACTTGAGATCTTATTCACTGCAGCTTGAGCCTTGCCGCTATTCATTGTGTGATCGTCATTGGCATACGGCTTAAGCGCATTGAAGATAGTGCTATATCTTTCAGACATCGTATGCACGCTTGCATCGTCATCTTCACCGTAGATTTGACGATAGATACTTGAGCTAAGTGAATCGATACTGGCTGATGGATTATCCACTATCATCTTAACTACATTGGCAGGTGATGTTTTCCAACCAACCATAGTGGTTTCACCCAATGGGGTAACTGGTCTGGATGCTGCACCGTTGAATCCTATCTTAATATCGACCTGGCGATCCAATGCTGCCGAATTACTGTTTTTAACCAGGTTGGAAATAGCACTCATTAGAGCCGAATGATCGTTATCCAACGTTGCATCTGAGGCATCCTGAAAATCAGATATCCTATCTATGGCCGCATTAGCTGCTTCTCTGATATTCTCGGCTGAGGTAGTTGTTTTAGCAGCTTTTAGTCCTTTTGCAACTATGCTGGCAACTGAACTTATGGCTGCTGATAGGTCAGCATCATTCTGTTTTTTGGTTACCGATGATTTAGCGGTTATGGAATCGATTGCTGAGTTTACTATTGCAGTTAAACTAGATAGCTGCGGCTGCAGAATTGCATTGAATGAATCCACTGGCTTAGATGAAGTCAATGATTTCTGATATGCTGTCTGAATCTTATCCTCAGCATTAGTTTTCTGAGCCTGGGTGGTTCCGAAATCCCATGCATTATCAAGCCTTTTAGCTACGTTCGCTGTTGCTTTATTTGCGGCAGCCATCAGGCTTTCGACTGTAGTCTGAATATCATCTGAAAGCTTGGGTGCTTCAAGCGCTGGGGTATTTAGTAGGCTGTTATTAGATGTTGGAATGTTATTGGTTACATCACCTACAGTCTTGAAGCTTATTGTTTTTTCAATTGGAGCGGCTGGCTTGTCTGGATTAAAGGATGCTACAGCGGCTGCAAGCTCGGCTGATGTAGCTGGTGCTTCTGGGGTGGTAGTCTTGAAGCTTATTGTTTTTTCTATAGGTTCCGCTTCCCTTTTTGGATTAAACGATGCTGCTGCTGCAACGAAATCAGCAGATGGCCCGGTTGGTTCCTTTTTAGTTACATTGGTCGGAGTAGGTGTAGAGGCTGGTGTTTCCGTTTTAAAGGAAATCACTTTAGTAACTTCGGCTGCTGGCTGATTTGGCTTGAACAATGATGCAGCGGCAACGAAATCGGCAGATGGACCAGAGCTTGCAGGTGTTGCAACTGGTGTAACCTTGGTTACCGTATCTGTTTTGAAGGTAATGGTTTTGGTTGGAACCGGGGTTACTGCAGGTCTTGAAACTGACGATGACGAAGAACTTTTTGTGCTGCTGCTATTGTTTCTAGTCGATGCCAGAGCTGAAAATCCAGATGAGGATTTGCTAGATGTAGTACTCTTGAACGATATTGTTTTGGTCGCTGTCCGGGGTGTTGAATTTACCTTAAACGATACCATTATTTTTTACCTCTCTGAAGCTTTTCGATTGTGGCCTTAACATCTTGCTGTATCTGGGCCTTAGTTTTTGCGGCCTTGTCTTTCAACTGTCTATCGTCCATCGAAATCACTTTGAGTTACTTTACCTCATTGGAATATATATTCTTGCCGAAGATTCAAATACCTATAAGTTATATTTGAGACTATGAAGATTGTAGTTGCATGTGGACCAATAGAAAGGCTAGACATGCCTGTTTTGGATGAATTAGGAGGTGACGAACACGGCAACGGACTTGACCGACACGACATATCCGATATCAACAGAGGACATACTTCAAATTGAGAGTAAAACTGATGCCCTTGCTCGCCAATGGTTGACCAGAATCCAAACCAACTTTTGGCAATTCGATGCTGCCGTTAGAACCAGAGTAACTTGGTTTAATGAGCAACATTACAACCCATTAAAGGTTTATGAGGGAATACTAGATCACTATGATGCAATACTTGCAGATCTTAACCAATTCAAGGCTTTTCTCGATAACAATAGTTTCCCATTGAGTTCGAGCTACTATCAGTACTATAATGCCTATCTGAGGTATTATCAAGCATATGCTGATGTAGCAACACCGCCATCTCTCACCCAGGAAGATCTTGATCGTGGCAAGGTAGTTGGAATTTGCGATCGAATAGATGATGGTGATACCCTATTCATAGGCAACCATGAAGTAAGGCTGGCTGGAATAGATACCAAGGAGAAGGGAACTTATCGTGGAGGTGTAACGGCAACAGAACGCCTTCGCGAACTGGTAGTTGGTAAAACTATTACAGTTTACTTCGATCCGCATACGCCTCTTGAAATGTATCGTAGGGTCCTGGGTGCTGTTTACCTGGGCGATGGAACCAATGAGGAGCTTTATCTTAGACCTGATTGGCAAGAGCTTTTTGTCAATTATATAATGGTTAACGAATGCCTAGCAGAACCCAACGATAAGGGACGTAACCAATATATCGATCCTGAGATGATAAAAGGCGCATATCAAAAATGCAAGATAGCTGATTTTCCGGATCAGGTTAGATTGACAATCAAGACCAAGCCCACCCATGCACGGTTGTTTGTTGATGGGGTTGATGTGAAGAAGGTAACACCGGCTTTTATAGATGTCAAACCAGGCAAGCACCACATCATCATAGCCGCAGATGGATGTAGTGCCTGGCATGAGGATATTGATGTTGGTTTTGGAGATAATACTATTTTCAGAACTTTAATCCAAGTGCCAGTAGCAAGCGGACTGATATCCATTTTCACAGCTCCAAGTGACTGTGAGGTAATAGTAAATGATATGCCGCAGGGCGTAGCACCCATTGTGGGGATGCAGCAGATCGCAAGTCAACCAGTGACAATTACCGTTACCAAGGAGGGATATCAGTCAAAAACGGTAAGCGTGGTTCCTATCGCTGGTCGAAATATGGATGTGATTTTCGACCCGCTGCAAAAAGTTTAAGTAGGTTTAAGATAACTGAGATATGTCCTCCTTGAAAGGACGCTGTAGCAACGGCCAAATGAGTAATCCGCGCTCTCGGATTGGGTCTTGCCGGGAGCGCACCTATTCCACATATATTATTTTGTGGCCCCATTGAAGCTAAATCGTTATCGGTAAGATAGCCGCAGTCCCATTTGGCCCAATAACTTTTAAAATCTGGCCGATTTCTGTAAAATCTATACCGGCATCGGTAACGACCAGTAGTGCTCCTTTTCCGATGACTACGCTATTACTGAGAGAATAGACGGTTATGGGCCTGTTTGAGGTTTCGGTTTTGGCGGTATCGGTGCAGATAAAACCTTCACTGACCATGATTCTTAGATGGTTTTTGAAGCGATTGAGCTTCTTTAGACGGTCTGCATTGTTTTCTTTACCGTTTTCGTCTACTTCAATACCATAAATCTCTCTAACGAGATCGGTCAAGGATTTTTGACCGTCTCGTTTAAGAATCTCAATTGCTCGGATATCGTCACTGCTAATGGTCCAGCTCATGTTCACTCCTGTATGTTTTCCATAGCTTCTTCTATGGTCTCATAATCTCCTCTGTATAGGCTGGCTGCTATTTTCATCTTGTACTTGCCAGATTTACCGTTTAGCAGAGGATCTTTTGCAACTTCAGAATTGAACGTGATCCAGCTATTCTTCCTATCGTCTTTTACTTTAACTGGAACTTCTGTGGCTGATTTTTTCTCGGCATTCTTTGGAACTTTCGAGTATCCAGCAACCATGAAATTTTCAGTTATCACATCCTCAGTTCTCGATATGAGACGAACAATTTCATCTGCACAGGCGGGATCTCCATATTTGCATACTTTACCTACGAATTGGGCGTTTGACCGGACAATCTCAGCATCCGCAGCGCAGATATCGCAATCTTTTGAATCTTTCTCTTCTTGTTCCAGCAGCTTATCCAACTCTTCGAATCTACCATCTTGGATGAGTTCGAGACTGTCAAGATATGTGTTGACCTTCCCTAATGCCTTTTTCTCAAGATCCGGATCTACTTCAGTCGTTTTCTTGAAAGTAAACTTGTCAAGGCCGGGCTTGCTCGGGTTGGGTTCTCGCGCCTTGGGTGTTTCAGGCTTAGTTTCAGGGTTCCAAGGCTTGCGTCCATAGTGGTCTAAATAGGCTTTAGACACGAAAAATGCACAGCCACACATTTGATTCTCTGGCTGGACATCTTCGCTTTTAATCCGTTCTAGGGCATTCTCACAGGGGCAAGACGGGGCGTGCTTGCATGGGCACTGGCCGCCATTCTCTTCCAGCGTCTTTGCCCATTCTAAGGGAGTGGTCCTATTGTGTATGAAAATGCCATTTTGAGTGGCAAAATCAATGAGTTCCTGGGCTTTGGTTTCAAGATCCATTAGATCTCGCCTCCGCGAGCAAGACGCAGCGCTTTTACGATTTTAGCGACTTTTTCTGGGATTTCAATGCCTTTGGCTTCTTGCTCATTCGCCCATCTCAGGATAGCGGCGGAATTGGCTGCATTGTGGGCCTTAGCAAACTGTACCTCTGCATCAATGAAAGCTACCGGATCATCGGTATCATTGATAGCTCTGAAAATGACTTCCTCGGCAGATTTGATGTTCTTGATGGACTTCGCCATATCTTCCATCTGCTGTCGGCACTTGACTTTGTTTTTGTCATCGGGCAGAAACTCACATGCTGCTCGCACCGATGTCCAAGATCCGATCACCTGCGGCAATAAGCATGGCAGGCAGGTTTTATCTTCAGTCTGTGATTCATCCGTATTGTTATTACGACCCTCTACATCCTTTGGTTCGATTGTCATATTATGACTCCTTATCGCTTGATGAAATAGGCTTCTCTCAGTGGTTGCATGTTTTCCGGATTAACTAATACTGCTTTTCCGTTCATAATAGATCCAACCAGGTTAGTTAACACGGAATCCGGAAAAACCACTATCGGCACTATTCCTCTCGCCATCATATCCATTAGCTCTGCAATGATCGACTCTTTCCTCACGTTATCGGGTAATTCTTCGGGGTTTGGCCCGTCGCGCACAATCCGGTCAGCTACGAGATGGTAGTATGCTGCCCAGGCAGATTCCCAACTTCTTGTAGCCTGGTAAACTTCCATGACGGTTTTATCATCATGAAAAAGTCTTCGATGATTCGGACCCTCACCGGACAGGATGTCCATAAATTGATGAACGTCGGGGAATTTTTTTCCTATTAATAAATCATCAATATTAAAATGGATCTCATGCTGGGGCATCGTCTAGTAACTCCTGAGTCTCAAAATCAATATCTGCAATCGTGTCATTGATCATTTTAGTGGTAAACGTTATGCAGAAAGCCACAAACGATAGCTGATTGTCCTCGCATAGTCCAGCGCGACTTGCTAATGAGGATGCATACAATATTGCCTCCATTTCTTTTGGACTTACCTTCCCCGTCAAAGATACCGTGTTCTTGACGATTTTAACTGGAAACCACATGAATAGTCCCTTTGCAAAGGTAATGTTTATATATATTTCTATAAACCTGTAGTACTCATGAGAAAACCTGGTCGTCCACCGGCTGATGAGGTACATGAAGGTGCCGCTAAGCAGGTGATGGATGCTAAGAAGATAGTTCTTGATGAGAATGATAGCACTGCCCAGATTCTGGAGAGGGCAAATAGCGTCCTCGAAACAACTGCTAAAGCATCATTGTTGCAAACAGCAGTTGCAAACGCGAAAAAGGCAGAAATCATGTCTCGACGCGAACTAAAGGAATTGCAGGACGAAGAAAAAACAGGCACGGCACCACCAATTCCCAGAATGGGGGGAGGCATGAGTGCTGAGGATATTCGAACTATCGCTGAGACACTACCAGAGAGCCAGCGAGAGGCATTTATTCGCCAGGCGATGGGGATGAGTGCGGCGGCCAATGGTGGTAATCCCATGATGTCTGCGTGGTTCCAGTCCAAAGCAAATGGCCAACAGCAGCCAGCTTCTAATATCGGTTCTCAGCCAATGTCATTGACTGATACTATTCAGGCGATGATGGGCATGATGATGATGCAGAACCAGATGCAGCAGCAGCGAGCGGCTGAATGGCGCGAACAGCAAGAATATCTGGAACAGCAACATCAGAGACGATTAGAAGAGCTTCGCGAAGCCAGAGGTGATGTTAAGCGAGAAGGTCCCAACCCAGAAGTTGAGGCTTTGAAGCTCCAACTTGAATTTTATAGGGATACCCTGAAAGAAAATCAAACTGTGATAAAAGAGCTTACGGCTGCTCGACAGAACCCAACGTCAGAGGATAGCGATCTTCGAAAAGAGATCATGGCACTTACTCAAAAGAACTTGGAAGATCAGAAGTTGGCTCTGCAGGAAAAAATACAGGTCCTTGAAAGTAAAATCGGTGACGTTGGCCGATTTAACCTCAACATCCATGAAATGGTTAAGAAGGCAAATGAATCAGGTGCGAATCTCAGGATGGGCGATACCACTGACCTCCAGCTTACCAATGAGCATGAGTTCCGTATGAAAACTCTGGAGAAAGAATCGGAACGCGAAGAGCGAGAATACAACATGAGAATGGCTGATGCAAATGCTAGAGCTGAAGCGGCTAAAGCTCAACAGGATGCTATCAAGATGATCGTTACTGAGGTTGGTAGTGCTATCATTCAGAGCAAAGTAGCACCTCCCCAGCCGCTGGCCAAGTCCAGCAAGAACGTTCAATCGATAGTCGGAGCGGCACAATGAGCTTAGCGCAGTTAAAGGCGATATTGGATGTTCTGCAGAGGATGCCCGAGAACATCCCCGATGAATCATCTGTTAGGGCATTACTAAACCAGTCCATGGTTGCCGGTGTAGAGGTATCAATAGTCGCGATTAAAAAATCAGAATCATGGATTAAGATACTTCCATACCTCAAAAATGCTATTAATGACATACCGATCAACTTGAATAACGAGATATACGGTCAGTTTATCACGGTCGCAGAATCGTTCTGGCCAAACTTTATATCTTCAGTAGCTAAGAGTACTAAAAAGAAAACCCATATCATGAGGATCTTAACTAGATTAGTTGAGGAGGTACGAAATGCTACCGATTGAGAACATAACCGATGCAGCACATGGAGTAGATGGTCCATACAGGGTCTATTATGTACCCGAAGGTAAAGGTCTCGAATCATATACCAGGGAAGAATTGCGCAATCCTATAGATTTTGATGCGAACAATAAGCCAACAGTATATCTACAGTTGGCCAAAAATCCATCTACTAGGAAATTTGTGCCATATGCAATTTTCTACGATGCTCAGCAATATACAGATGAAGATATACTGGCTATTCCCACGTTGGCCAATATCGGACAGACATGTTCCTACTGCCAATCCAGAAACAAAGTAGCTGAGGCCCTTGGACTCAGTGATGATGGTGGTGCTCAACCTGTAGAGCCTGCAGAACCAGCAGCAACTACAGCCATTACTCCATATGACCGGGTGTCGCGAACGATTCAACAGGACATACAGAGGCCAATTAAAAGAGAAAGCAATGAGCAATATATGGACCTGGGACGGGTGATCACTCCATCCATCATTCCTGCTGCGGTAGATGTCTTTACTAAGGTTTTCTGCCTTCCATTCGGTGAAGCCCTGGTCAAGATAGGGATGGCTGGCCTGGCATCCATCGCGGCTGGATGGGCAGCCGAGGGAGGCACCCAAGCGGCCTGGCGGCAGATCTCGGAGGATATCATTCGCGACTATCAGATATGCCCAACCGATATCCCAAAAATTCAACAGAACATTGTATCCATGAAAGACGCTTTGATGAAGGATAAGCAGAACATCGTTGGAGCGCTGGGTGCTGGCTCACTAAAGAGCTTCAATACTGTAGCCAGAGAACATGGGTTCGAGGTCGCGGCACAGGCCGAGGTTAAAGGGCGGGTCGTAGTTGCACCATATCAGAGAGGGCCTGGTCGGGCTATCGACTAAATTTTTTCGAGGTTATTATGGGAAAAGCGGAATTAACCGAGGCAATAAACATCCTCAGAAAGAAAGAAATTTACCCGGTAGATCTCAGACAGGCCAATTCTCTAATAACTCAATCTGGAGTTCGAGTAAACGATATCAACGTAGCTCTTTATTGGGCAGATAAGGGTGATATGAATCAGGCTAAAGTCGCCGCTGGTAGGGCAGCAACTGCAATCAGCCGACTCATTCAATAGATGGTTTCTGTCTGGTTTTTGTAAACTCTGGGTTTTCGGCCATCCATTTTTTGATAAGATCCCTCACTACTGCACTGGCTGTCGTGTTTTTTCTTCTGGCTCTAACTATGAACTCGTCTTTATCGAGTTCCGGCATATCTACTACCAACGGCATAACTGATAAAATGATAAACTTATACTTATATGTTTTCATAAACCTATAAAATTACATAGTTAGGTCTATAGGTCTATACATTTATAGAAACCGAAGATTATATATAGTTTAAAAAGCAGGTTTTATGCACTGCGATATTTTTCGTAGTATAGAACTCGGAGGTATCAAGAGTGGTTAAAGGATTTGGAAGGATGACGGTAAACTTCAAGTTTCCGTTCTCCGTAACTGCAACTACCCCCGGTGCTGCTGTGCAGATTGGAGATGACCCGGCCTATGTTTACGAACATGGCCTAGATAGATACTCCAAGCCCTGGGAATGCGCACCTGATATGGTATGTGAGCTTGAAGGATACGAGATCATTGGCCCAATAGATGCCTTTGGTGCAAGGGTTCCCATCAAGAGGGTTGCCCCAGTTGTCGCCGGAAACGATGTTGGCGAGAACATTTCACCAAATGAGCATATGGCCCCTGCCCTGCGAGATGGTGGATTCAATCAGAACTATCCCTTTAGGGATAGAATGACATGTACCAACCTCGGCAAGGCTCTTCTGATGGGTGGAGGCGCTGATACTACTTCTGTCAAGATCGGCCCCGGCGATACCCTGAATTTCAAAGTAGAATTCCCAACTCTCGCCCATGGTGGCGATGCTGCGATCAATACCGATATGGAGATCAAGGCTCACCTCGCATTCGCCAAGGGCAAGGACCAGATGCTCAATGCGCTCAAAGCCAGTCCTGTAGCTGAAGTTGCCGCTGCAGCCAACAACAATGAGATCAGGCAGTATGCGGTCCTGGGTGACCTCGAAGTCGCCGATGTGATTGAGGCCCAGGTGTTCGATAGATCGGTTCCTGCTGAGCTTGAAGAGTGGTCTTCCCTGAACATGGGACAGAACGCAGATGATCCTCAGATCAAGAGAATCATGATCTACACCAAGAACAATCAGCCCACTACACCCAACCAGGAGATGGAGTTGGTCAGAGACGGGCAGTATGTTCAGGTGCCGTTCCAGAACATGCGCTGGACCAGTAACGACAAGAAGTTCTACAGGTTCACTCATGTTGGTGTCATTCCCCATGCCAATATGATGCAGATCAAGTTCGAGAAGGGTAATTCCCGGTTCCCGATGGTCTTCAACTGTGAGCCTGCAGACAACCCATTCACCATGCCCCAGCAGAGGCTTGTGTGGAACCCCAGGATCAACGGACCAACTGAGCTGGCCAGGCCCTACACTCTGATGAAGGAGATCGGATCTGTGAAGGTCACCGACAACGGCGTATCTATTCCTGCCTGGGCTGCAGGTGTGAGAGGCTTCGAAATCGCTATGTGGGGTTACGAATACACTCTCAAGTAGGTGAAAAGAATGTTTGCAATAATTCCCGTATCAAGCGTAGGACTGTCCACGGTCCAGGGTGTATCTGACTATTGGGTGAAGTTGCCCATCGGCTTCCCGCCCATCAAGAACCTTTACACCGCTGGAGCTGGCGGAGTCACTACCGGCGTGGGTGCCTTCATTTACAGAAAGAAGGCTGATTCCACTGTAACGATTCATACCTGTGAAGCTGCATTCGATGAGGATGTTCCGGCCAACACTACGGTAACTCTCGATACCACGGACTTCAAGGTGGGTGCTGCATCCAATAAGTTCACCTTTGCCGCTGCAGCCGCTGCGGGTATCATCGTGACCGATTCGATTTCCAGTTCACTCAATACCTTGCTGGATATCGTAGCAGTAGAGTTCTGGGCCAAGTGCAGTGTTGCAACTGCTGCCTCTGACTTCAAGCTCCATCTGGACGATACCGCCAAGTGCGTCGGTCCTCTGGCATCTCTGGGCGTACCTGCTCTGACTGCTGGGGTATGGCGGCACTGCAGGGTAGCCGTAGCCGATGCATCCACTCTGATTGCAATCATCTCCGTGGGTGTTGAGCTGGATGTTGATGTCGGAGCTTGCGACTTCTGGATTGACGATATCAAGGGTGTCAAATCCTTCTCCATGCAGGCCGAAGCACTGACCATCGACAGCTTCATCCCAGAGGATTTGTACTTCGCTCTGAGTGCTGCAGTTCCAGCCTACGACAACGATCATATGCTCATCTTCCTGGCATATGAGGGTCCTGGCGAAGATACCAGAGCTTCGAACTAGAAGGGCCTTCCCTTCTAGTTTCTTAAAAAAGCAAGCGTTCCTTTTATATCTGCAACCAGCTTTTCAGTATCCAGCTCTTCCACATTGGGTGGAAAAATCACTATTACCCCATGCTCGATTATCTGCAGATCCATGTTCTTGTCGATTTTATGCAGCTTGCACCAGGATTTGGGAAGAGTTACCCGCAATGACGATCCACCTGATAGCGTTGCCTTAATCAATTTTAATACTGGCATAATACCAGGTTAATGTTAATAATATTTATCTTTTTTCATTTAGTAGCGTAATAATTATTATTGTATAGGACGAATTTAACTTATTTAACATCTTTCCGCAATTCATTTATATTACAATCAGCCTTTTTTTACTCATGTCATTCGTAAAGCCAGGATACGCAGCGTATCCAGTGGAGATCCTGCCTGAAGTTCAGGTGGATCAAGTGACGACTGCCGGAGCTGAGATCGCACGCTATGAGAGCTATGGAAAGAGACTGATCGAGATCAGGAACTTCCTCTCTTCCCGGCCAGCCGTGAACCCGATTGAAACCACTATCCACTCCGACATTTCCGGAGTAGTTCAGCGCCTCTACAGTGCTGCCCAGCCCAATGTTCGAATGAACTATGAGAATGGTAGCATGTCCAAGTGCAGAACTGCAGGTTCCATCAACATTCGAAGCATTGGTGGTAACGAGGCCAATATCATCTCCAGATGGCACGTAGTAGTCCGAAATTACAATCTTCTGGATCTCTACAACTGGGGTATCAAACCTGAAGAAGCTCTCAGCTTGATCGATCCTAGACTTACTGACGCAGATCGGACCAGGATTCTCACTGCAGCCAACATCCCCGAGCTGGAAGCTGTTGGCCGACTCCCAACCCATGCTGACCTTTTGGACCCTGCAGTAGAGACCATGTTCCCAGGTGGAATTAAGGAAGTAGAGAGACAGCTTCCCGCCATAGCAGCCAATGGGGGCTACCAGAATCTCGGAGGGTCTTGGATTCAGGTTCCCCCAGGCATGGTAGCGGTCATTCTTTCGATAGCAGTAGACTCTCAGCAGATCGTAACTGATCTAGCTGCAGGCACCGGCCCGTACAATTGCTGCTTTATATACATCAGCAGGGATGGCGTGGATAACTACGTTCGGATGGATGCTGCAGCCATGCCTAACCTGATGGGTGGAGCTGCAGGTACGATTGACCAGGAAGTGAGAATGTTCATACCAGTTACTCAGAACTTCTTGGTCCGGATAGTCAATAACCATACCGTGAGCGGCGTAGCAGCCAATCTCAGAATGAGGCTCAGATACGGTCTAAGAAAGATGACTTATGTAGATCGTGAGAAATGGGGACTCGTCATTCCAGCTTCTGAGCAGGCTACCGCTGCTGCTTTGATGGAGAAGTACGCGATACAGGATAATGTGAAAATCGGATTTGACCAGTAGGAGGGACCATGAAATACAAGCGAATCCCATTCTCCGTTTACCGCGCTATCGTTGGCGGTATCGGAGATGCCGGATTGCATAAATACAACATCATGGATGGCGATTCCTCACAGAGCGGGTTAGGTGTTCCAGCCAAATCCCTCACTATCGTCAACCATGGCCCAGGGGTCCTCTACTATCAGATTTCATCAAATGGCATCGATGTATCTGTAATCGATGGTCTTGACTCTGGTCAAGCTAAAGCATTCCAAACCGATGAAGGAATATGCACTGCCATCCTCACCATATATTCGGATAACGCAGCCACAGTATTTTCCTTTGTAGCCACTCCTGGTATTTGGACGGAAGAAGAACTGGCAGAGGTATTGGGAGGTTAAAATGCCACTTCTGATTCAGCTTACGATTAAGACTGATGTAGATAGCCTTTACGTCAGTCGAGATTCCGGTGGAACTCTGTTTGTAGATGGTGCTTATGCTGCTGCATCAGATACCAACGATGGATTTTCTGCTACATCTCCCAAAAAGACAATCATGGGAGCTGTAAATGCTGCAGGTGCAGGCTGGACCATCCGCATTGCCCCAGGCACATATGCCGAGAACGTGGTAGTTCCTGCAGGCCATGATGGTATAAGAATAGTTGGCAGGGCTAGGGATGGAGTCAATAAAACCAGTATTGCCCCGGCAACTGGCAGACCTCTAACCATCAACTGTGGCTATTCCGATGTTGAAATGCTTGAGCTGGTTGACACGGCCATTGCTGTTGGTGATGCCAATAACGTGTGCTTATACGCTACAGGTTATGGCCATAAGATACATGATATAGCATTGTCTGCTACCAGTGCTGGATGTTGGGGAATATGGTTCAACGATGTCGATTATGGAGAAATCTATAACTGCTATATCGATGGTTTCTATGTCCTCAGTGGAATCGGTATCATGCTGGGTGATGACTCAGTTGGCAACCATATCCACAAGAACTTCATAACCAGATGGGGTAGCGGAACCGGCAGCGGTTTAGGCAATAACGGCTATGCCATTGGCCGACATGCAGATGCCCAGAGGAACATCATCGAAGAAAACGATATCATAGACAACTTTGTTGGTGTTTACTTCTATCCACCAGCAGGTGCAACCACTGTGGAAGGTGATTTCGTAGGACATAACAACTTCTTCGAGAACGCCAGCTACGATGTCTACGATGAAAATGATTATCCGGCGTCTGCAATTCAAGTAGATTCCAACTTCTATGGCTACATGGCTGGATCAATCCCCTGGTATCGTGACGAAAATGGCGACAACGTTGCTGATTACATCGTTCGTTGCGGACCCAGCAATCGGGATAAACACCCACTACCAAGTCCGTTTGCGTGGAAGAATGAAGCAGGCGTGCCACGTATTGGGGTGATCTAAATGAGAAAGCCACAGATAACTCAAAAGGGGGAATTTCCTGGTGATCTGTCATTACCTAAGCCAGCAACTATTGAAATTCCAAAAAAAGAGGTGAAGGATGATGAACGGAATAGATAGGTTCGCATTTCACCCCTCCGGAATAGTACTATTCGATGGGTGTCATGGTGCAACCATCGGGTCCATTTGGGGTACTAAGACAGAGGTCGGAACCCTCATCACAATATCAGCCGGGCATATCGTATTTGCTCATGCTGGTGGTGCGGCTGCTGGTTTGTCTATTCTCCCATTCGGTCGAAACTTTGGAGTCCAGACTTCATTTGAGGCGGATGTTCAAGTAGCGATAGGAGAGGGGGAAAATAACCTCAGCAGTGGCATTCGGCTTTATGCCAACGTTGATAACTGGGTCCAGCTCGGGCCTTACATCTCAGGAGCTAACGATAAGGCCATAGCTTTAACCTATTCGATTGATGGTACGGGCGGAACTGTCGTACTGCTATCTAATGAGGTTGATAACCTGGTTAGACGTGTTCGACTTACAATGCTCGAAAATCATGTGATTGCTTACGTTAACGGCATTCGCATGTATGACCTTGCATTTACCGATGCAGCCCGAGACATGGTTGACTACGCATTCCAACTCGTCACAGGAACCAGCGACACGACCGATATCCTTGACGTTGAATTTACCAACATCAAGATAACGAATAGGGTCGATGATCCAGAACCTTATCCAGCCAGGTTTAAGGGAATTATAACCCTTGCAGATACTACTCCAGCCACCATTACTTTCCTCGCTGCAGAAAACAGCGATGCCTATGAGCTGGTTATGGGTGCTAATCTTGGCGAAGGATATACACCCTACGCATTTGCATTGGATGGACCTGCTACGTATGACGATATCACTTCACATTGTAATACATTGGTGTCTGGAGATATCGATCTATTACCATTGGCCCCAGCCAATGATGATGCAGTGTTCATAGGTGCCGATGAGAAATTCTGGTGCATCGATGTCTACATGGATGGTGGTATTTTCAATAGCGATAACACCTTTGACATCCAATATTGGGACGGGTCAGCTTGGACAGCCATTCCGGGAATTACCGATGGAACCAATGGTGGTACGGCAGGTTTGACCTTCAACCAGAATGGAAGAATCTACTTCTCTCCTCCGGCTGATTGGGCTACGACTACCGTAAATAGCGTATCGGCCTATTGGGTCAGAATCATCGTGACCGCTGCAGGTGTCAGTTCACCCAAAGCTACGCATATACAAGTCGGTTTTAATGCAACCGATAGCTTTGATCAACATGCTGCATTCTTAAGCACCATAATGGTCAAGATGAAGCGTAATTTCCCAACTGCAGGCTATGCGAGAGCTTACAGTGACGCGATGCCTTATCTGCAATGTCTGGGCGAACGAAATGTGGATATCAATGGCTGGAGATGTGATGGAAACACCCAGGTATCATTTACCCTCTCTGCAACTCCAGCTAAAACGATATCTATAGAGTACTTTGGATTCACCAGGAGGATATAGATGCAGATTTCCAAGCGTGTAAGTGTTGTAAAATATGATCCGCTAAGTGCTAGGCGGATCGACAACACTTACTACATTGGTAATAAATCTGAAATCGTACTTAACCAAGTAGTCGATGTCCATCCAGCGATTGCCAGAGAAAAAGATATCTCTCTCATTAATGCCGTGTCTATCTATGATCAGGCCGGTAATATGATGAGTAAATGGTCAGAACCGAAGAATATAGACCTACATACGAGCCAGCTCTGGACAAAACTAAATGGCGTAACCTCATCTGAAGCACTCAGGGTCTTAACCATCCTGGGTGATTGGTTCGAGTATTTCAACCAATACAACGATGCTGGTACATTTGGTGTTGATCCCAACCAATCCAATGATCAAGGAAATGGGTCTAAAAAGGTAGTTACCAATATCGGTTCTGCCGATGCAACCGTTTTAACCAACATAGTTCATGCTACCGATGTCGATGACTACGGTCCATTTTCACTATATCCGATACATGGTAGGCATATTTACATCGCATCTAATGGCGATATTTATGTCACTGTATGTATGAAGTATGGTGGAACTGATCAGCCCGTAGCATTATATGGTAAATCGGTTGATGGAGGCGTTACTTGGACTTGGACCAGGCTAAATACAGCCAACGATAACAGGCAGTATCAGGTCAATTTCGCAGTAGATAAGAACGAAAACATCTATTTCGTCTGGACTGAATGGGTTATAGAAGCCACTACCTGGGATGTTAAATATTGCAAACTGAATACCACGACAGGGGTATTGGGTGCTGCTGCCAGGGTGAATTTTGTAATCACTAGGCATAACTACAATCCAGTCATCCAAGCTCACCCAGACGGTTTAAAGATGTGCGTAATCTGGTGCGGTGACGGGTATGGTGATAACTTAGATGCTGCAAATATCGTTTTAAGAACGATTAATGCCGATGGATCAATGGAAAGTGTCGAGGTAGTGACTACAAATGGTGGTGCCGGAGCAGATTTCTATTACAACGGTTGCTCAATGGATTTTGATAGTAACGGTTATCGCCATATAATTGCATATACCGAAAATGGATTGGCCACGACCCACAATATTCGGTATATTAGAGAGACATCAGGAGGTTTTCAAGCAGCTATTGCGGTAAATAACGAAGCCGAAGATGTGGACAAAGCATGGAATCATTCTAAGATACTGATTAACAAAACAAATGAGGCTATAATTGCCTATGACATAGATAACGGCACATCAGAATGGCCGCTATACATCAGAAAAATTGTTAATG
>Ga0209098_1001468_pt1 | contig 22531 bp, 22 predicted proteins | sample AD_JPNHW1_MetaG_FD_184429 | JGI IMG/M metagenome (GOLD analysis project Ga0209098, IMG submission 184429) | Active sludge microbial communities of municipal wastewater-treating anaerobic digesters from Japan - AD_JPNHW1_MetaG (SPAdes) (version 2) | ecosystem: Engineered > Bioreactor > Anaerobic...
TACATCGTTTTGGTGTTTACGTTTATTTATTTAACTGCTGTTTAATTTCCTGAATTTGACCGGCAAAGTAACTACTTTTTTCTGGATATTTCAAACTTAATTTTTCATAAATTGAAATTGCCTTATCAGCAAGACCTTGAGAGAGGTATATTTTTGCCATTGGTTCTGTAACAAGATCATCAGGGTGTTCGGTGTACTTCAGGGATATGTCCTCCTGCTCATCTTGGGATTGCTGAGGTGGTTTTATCCTTGGGCTACTTTTTAAAAACTGATCGATTAAATCGTTGCCATTTATAGCCCCCCCCTCTTGATCATTTATCTCTAATAAATCGTAACCTGATATAGGAATATCGTTTGCCTTTGGAGTGTCAGTAATATCAACAATATTGTTATTTGGAATTTGACTTTCTTCTAAAAGGACGAATGACTGCTCGGATTCAGGGCTGTTTAAGGCATCTACCTGAACTTCCTTTTTTAAAGGATTAAGTACAATAAAAAGATGTCGTCGATTGGGCAACAATCCGGAATTTTTGCTTAAAACTTCATTAAAGTTCTCTGGGTTAGTTTTTTTGATATCTCGTAGAAACAATACCCTTGCTGAATTGAAGTATGGATACTTTTCAATGATAGATTTAAGAGAATTGGTATTCTCGGCAATTACTCCCGATGAATCTAGATAGCCATAAAACTTTTCCTTTTCCATAAGAATTACCAGTTTGCTATTGAACTATTAAAGATTTCGTCGATCAATTTGTCGACAATTATTTTAACTTGTTCCGATTCTATTGATGAGAAATCCTTATCACCAGGGAAATCACTAAACTGCGAGAATGATTTCTCGAAACTTTGTTTTTCGTCTTTTGCGTTAACAAACTTAACTTTTACTGTAATTGTCAATCTATTCTGTGCGGCAGTTTCGTTTCCTAGAATAGCTATTGGCGAAATAGCATATCCTGTAATTTGTCCGGAGAATTGAAGATCTCCGTATTCTTTAACAAGAGTTAAGCTTGTTTGAGTAATAAACCTATCTTTTAACGCCTCGGTAAAGGTTGAGCTTAAATTTGGGTTAACTAACGGTGCGTAGTTCTGATAGTAATCAATGCTTACTGTTTTAACATCGGGCGAAATGGATGCTCCTGTAAAAGTGTATTTTATACTGCAACTTGTAAATGAAAATACAATCAGTGTTACGGCTAAGGCAATCCAAACCAGGCTATATTTCAAATTTAACATGTTATTTACTCTATGTTATACTCCTTAATTTTTCTGTAAAGGGTCCGTTCGGAAATGCCCAGTTCATTTGCGGCAAGCTTTCGTTTCCCTTTATGTTTGTCAAGCGCTTTCTTAATAAATTCAATTTCTTTGTCCTCCAAAGATAATGACTCTTCAACAATTTCCTCAGTATCCTGAATATGTACTTGGTTTTGATTGTATGGCTTCGAATCAACTTGAACGGAAACTGGGGTAATCATCTTATCGGAACTAGTATACAAATTATTTAGAACTTTAGCAGTTTCATTCTTGAACTCAATGTTTTCGGGATTATTACGCATTAAGTCAAGAACTAGTTTCTTTAACTCGTTAACATCGTTACGCATATCAAACAAAATCTTGTAAAGAATCTCTCGCTCTGTTGCAAAAGTTTGCTCATCAACAAATCCCTTGTTTCCAAGTAAAGCAGGAAGTTTTACCGAACTGTAATCGGGAAGGTAACGTAGAAGAACCTCAGGTGTTACCAATCTGCTCTCTTCAATTATAGAGATTTGCTCGGTGATATTTTTTAGCTGTCTGATATTCCCAGGCCATTTATATGAAACTAACATTCTGCGAGCATCGTCATTAATGCTTATCGGGGGCATGTGGTACTTATCGGCAAAATCAGCGGCAAACTTGCGGAAAAGTAATGGAATATCATTTTCCCTGTCGCGAAGCGGAGGAATCTGAATTGGAACAGTATTTAATCGATAATAGAGATCTTCTCGAAATTTTCCTTCTTGAATTGCATTTGGAATATTCACATTTGTAGCAGCAACAACACGAACATTGGTTTTATGCACCTTTGATGATCCAACCCGTAAAAACTCCCCTGATTCAAGTACTCTGAGCAAACGAACCTGAGTTGACGAGGGTAGCTCTGCTACTTCATCAAGAAATATAGTTCCACCATTTGCTACCTCAAAGTAACCCTGTCGGCTTTCACTAGCACCCGTAAACGATCCCTTTTCGTGACCAAATAGTTCTGAGTCAATAGTCCCTTCAGGAATAGCTCCACAGTTTACTGCTATATATTGCCCATGTTTCCTTGCGCTAAAGTGATGTATAATTTGCGGAAACACCTCTTTACCGGTTCCGCTTTCACCAGTAATTAAAACTGAAAGATCTGTAGGAGCTACCTGTCGAGCAATATCAATTGCGCGATTCAATTCTTCAGAAACACCTATTATACTAAATCGTTGTTTAATGCCCTGTACATCCATAACTTTAAGATACAAACACTGACAAAATTACATTATAAAAACGATAACCCCAACTCCTCGCTGCAATTTAAAACTTTTTATGAAAACCAAACTACTGACATTTTTGCTTGGTTTTGATATCGTTCAAAAATTGTACTTTTGATAAATTCTTTAATTCTATTTTTCATGAAAGTACTAGGCTTAATCCCTGCTCGATATGCTTCGTCTCGATTCCCAGGGAAACCCCTTGCTGAAATCTCCGGAAAACCCATGATTCAATGGGTTTACGAAGGAGCATCAAAAATTTTTGAATTTGTATATGTTGCAACTGATGATACGAGGATACAAGATGCCGTTTTAAATTTTGGAGGTAAGGTTGTAATGACAGCAGCTACGCATCAAAGTGGCACAGATAGATGTGCAGAAGCGCTCGATATTGTTGAAAAAACAACCAAAGCAAGATTTGATGTAGTTGTTAATATTCAGGGTGATGAACCGTTTATACAACCAGCTCAGCTTAAAAGAGTGGCAAGTTGTTTTAGCGATAAAAACGTTCAACTGGCTACCCTTGTAAAGCAATTCTCTATAAACGACGATATTTTCAACCCTAATACCCCAAAAGTAATTCTGAATAAAGATAGTGAAGCTATTTACTTTAGTCGTTCGGCAATACCCTTTATAAGGAATAAAGAAAAAGCAGAATGGTCAGCTTCAAATATATTTTATAAACATATCGGTCTTTACGCATACAGAAGCGATATCCTTAGAGAAATAACTAAACTTAGTCAATCCGCACTAGAGCTTGCTGAATCTTTAGAACAACTACGATGGATAGAGAATGGTTATAGAATAAAAGTGGAAAAGACTGACATGGAGACGTTAGCCGTTGATACACCAGAAGATCTTGAAAAAGTAAGGGAATGGGCTAAAACAATATTAAAGTAACACGAGTTCAATTTTAGTGTCATTGGCTTTGCCGAACTTGCCCTTCGAACTTCGGTTCTGAGCGAAGCGAAGATACTATTCCCTTAATACAAAGATGCATCACTTCCTGTCCGCCGCTTCGCTCTGACAGGCTGGCGTTCAGCATGACAGTAAAGATCAAACTAAAAAGCGTGAATATCATTACACCAATATCAAAATGAACTAGCATTAAAAAAGGGGGATACCCCCCTTTTTATTTTTTCTCCTTAATTATAAATACGTAAACAGGGAAATGGTCTGAGTAACCTCCCTGCCATGCTCCTCCAGCGAATGTTCTAAACGGATAGCCTGCATATTTTCCATCTTTCTGAATAACAATAGGAGCATTAAACACCTTTGCTTTATAAAATTTGAAAGTTGACCTTTCATCGCCTAACAGAGGTTTAGATACTATAATCTGATCAAAAAGACTCCAAGAATCCTGGTAAGCAATAGATCCGATACCATCTTTATACATCCTCCACATCGGGTTGAATAAGCCTCCATCTTTTACATCATCCTGTTTTCCCTTCGCATTAAGGACATTTTGAACGCTGTTATTAATGGGGTCATCGTTTAAATCGCCCATAATAAAAATTTTAGCATTGGGATTCGATTTGTAAATTGAATCAACGAGTGATTTGGTCAATGCTGCAGCTGCTTCACGTAGAGGTTGGCTTCGTTTTTCGCCACCACTTCTCGATGGCCAATGGTTCACAATTATATCTATTTGCTCATCATCAAAAATACCAGTTACAACAAGCTGATCACGCGAAGTCCAATCAGGCATAGATTTTATCCTTAATGGTACTGCACGACTTGATAAAACCTTAAAAAAGTCCTTTCTGTATAGCAGCGCCACGTCTATTCCCCTTTTATCGGGAGATTCGTAATGGACGAAATCGTACTTTGATGCTTTTAGCTTTGGGGTATTTACAAGATCTTCAACAACAGAACGGTTTTCAACCTCGCTAATGCCTAATATTGCAGGCCCCCCAGGAAATAACTCAGAACCAATCTGAGAAATCACAGTTGACATATGATCCAGCTTAATACGATACTTTTGAGTATTCCACTGATTTATTCCATCAGGAGTAAATTCATGATCGTTAGGTTGCGCTATAGTATCAAAAAGATTTTCTTGATTATAGAATGCAATACAGCCTACTTTATACTGTTTTTTTTCCTGAGCCGTCGTTTTGTTTGCAGAAAAATATCCTATCAATAACACAATGGCTAGACAATAAACAAACTTTTTTATTTTCATAATAGAAAATTTAAATGTTTTACTACAACTTCTAATCACTTTGAAGCAAAAAGGCAATACATTTTGACCGGTAAAAGAAAAAATCTCCAATTTTTGTTTTTATTAAAAAACATGATGATCACTAATCTTTGCAAAGCCTTGATAATTGGCAAATATAGCCTTATAGTTGAATAAAAAAAACAATGCAATAATTATTCTTTTTTTAGGTAGTTAATAAAAAAAAAGCTGTTTTTTTGCACTGTTTAACATTCGTATTTAGTTTTTGTTTATAGGCATATAATTTCAAATAGCATTTTACTGATGAAGAGATTAATCATTCTTACGATTGTTGTGTTTTTGGCAGGATTGGGAAGAATCAGCGCACAAACAACAGCAAAGGGGGTTGTTAAGGATATCGACACCGGAAATCCTATTCCTGGTGTTACGATACAAGTTGAGGGAACATCAATTTCAATTACCTCAAATTCAGAAGGAGAGTACCAATTACCATCCCTTCCTGAAGGAACCTATCTGCTTACTTATAATATAAATGGTTTTCAAACCACTGAGCAGCAGGTAGAGCTAAAAGCAGGTGAAACAAGTTTACCTGAAATATTGCTTAAACATACGCAGGCGGATGATGCTCAGAACCTAACATTATCAGAGGTAACAATCTCATCAGATGATCTTGATTCTGACTCAAAAGAACAATCTACTACCGGATTGTTGCAGTCATCGGCCGATCCATTTGAATCCGCAGCCGCATTCTCATTCAGCGCTGCAAGGTTTCAAATTAGGGGTTACGATTCTGATTATAGCCTTGTATATATGAATGGTATTCCAGTTAATGATCCCGAAAGCGGGTTTGCTAGCTGGGGTGCTTGGGGTGGACTAAACGAGGTAACCAAAAACAAAGTTTCAAGATATGGTTTGTCAACCTCGGAGTTTGCATTTGGAAGTATAGGAGGTGTTTCTAATATCAACACTAGAGCCTCACAAGCAAGGGTTGGTACACGTTTTACATACGCATCTACCAATAGAACCTATACCAACCGCTTATCGGTTACTCATTCAACGGGTATGAAAGAGAACGGATTCGCTTTGACCTTAAGCGGTTCGCGCAGATGGGCAGAAGAGGGTTATGTTGATGGTACTTTCTATGATGCTTACGCTTACTTTGTTTCTGTTGAGAAGAAGTTTAATAGCAATCATTCTGTATCATTTACAGCTTTTAACTCATCAACCAAGAGAGGGATGCAAGGTGTTGCAAGCGATGAAGCAAACGTACTTGCTGGGACAAATTACTACAATCCAAATTGGGGTTATCAGAATGGAGAAAAACGTAATGCAAGAGTTCGCTTCCAGCAGGAACCAACTTTTATTTTTAACCATTACTGGAATATCAATGAAAAAACTACTTTAACCACCAATGTTGGATATTCGTTTGGTACCTATAGCACAACCTCATTAAACTGGTACGATGCACAAGATCCACGTCCTGATTACTATAGGAAACTTCCTAGCTACTGGGTTACATCAGGGGGAGATGTTGTGAATGAAATTGCTGACGCATTTAGAAATGATGTTAATACACGTCAAATTAACTGGAATAGCCTCTACCAAACCAACTACAGAAGCTTAGATACCTCTAAGTATATTGTTGAGAATAGAATTACTGATTCAAGACAGTTTGTATTAAGCTCTGTTTTGAACTGGGATTTTAAATCAAATATAAAATTGGTTAGCGGCCTAGAACTTTCTAAGTACATTGGCAGAAATTACAAGAAACTTGATGACCTCCTAGGTGGTAAATACTGGGTTGATATTGACCAATTTGCTGAACGCGATTTTGGTGATCACAACTTAGCTCAAAACGATTTAGACCATCCCGACAAAAAGATTTACGAGGGAGATACTTTTGGGTACGACTACGATGCAAATGTTAATAACGGTTCATTATGGAGTATTGCAACATTAATGACCAATAAGGTTGACTATTACCTAGGCGTAAACTTAGCAATGACTCAATTCTGGAGAACTGGTTATATGCGCAATGGTCGATTCCCTTCGAACTCTAAAGGGGATTCAAAAAAGGAGACATTCAACGAATATAGCGTAAAGGGTGGTGCAACCTTGAAAATAAACGGAAGAAACTTTGTTGAGGTTAACTTATCATACCAAACTCGAGCACCTTTCTTCAGAAATTCATACATATCTCCAAGAACAAGTAATAGGTTGGTAAACGACCTGGCAGATGAAAAGATATTAGGTGGTGATATTAACTATAACCTTCGTACTCCTTTTATTAAGGCAAGACTTACTGCTTATTATACTCGTTTCTCGGATCAGAATGAGCTTAAGAGTTTTTACTATGATACATATAACACGTTTGTGAACTATTCAATTACAGGAATTAGTAAAGAGCATAAAGGAATTGAATTTGGCGCTGAAGTAAAGGCTACTTCTACAATTAAACTAAGAATGGCAGCCGCTTTAGGCTCATATAAGTACATTAATAGACCAAATGTTACTATAACTAAAGACAACAGCGACTCAATATTCTCGTACAACCAAGCTTTATATATTAAAAACTTCTTTGTGCCAAATACTCCTCAAACAGCATTAATGTTCGGTATTAACTATGCTGCACCTAAGAATATTTGGATTGAAGCAAGCATTAGCTACTTTGGCGATACTTATATTGATTATAACCCCGAGAGAAGAACTACTGCATTGGTTGATCCAGAAAATCCTAACAAGGACTTAATCACCAAGCAGCAGAGTGTTCCAAGTGCTTATTTATTAGATGCAAGTATTGGAAAAAGCTGGAAGATTAAAAAATACTATATTAATCTTAACTTCTCAGTTGCAAATATTCTTGACAAAACCGACTTCAAAACTGGCGGTTACGAACAGCTTCGATACTCAGGATTATCAAGCGACATAAGTAAGTTTCCACCAAGATATTACTATGCTTACGGTAGAACTTACTACTTAAATATTGGTTTCCGCTTTTAATTAATAAATTGTAATATGATGAAAAAGTTAATATATATAATTGGTAGTGCTGCTCTAACAACCCTGTTGTTATTAAATTTCTCGGGTTGTATTGATGAGAGTATTGATGATATTCAACCAAGCACCGATTCAACCTCACTTACAGCAAACACTACTATTGCTGAACTTAAATCTGCCTATATTGGTAAGCTAACCAGATTAACTGACACTACCTTTTACGATAGAGATTCAATTATTATTGAAGGGGTTGTTGTTTCAGATGATAAAGAGGGAAATTTTTACAAAACTATTGTGATTCAAGATGAAACTGGCGGAATCGAAGTAAAACTTGAAAAAACAACCCTTTATAACGACTATAAGCGTGGACAAAGAGTAATTATCTATTGCAATAATTTGTATTTAGGAGATTATGGCGGACTCATTCAAATAGGTTCCCCGTATACCGAGAACGGATATACTCAGCTTGGTGGAATGCAAAGCGATGTTATTATTAACAAACATGTTTTCCGAAAAGGAAAAACAATGGTTCCAATAACTCCTACCACCATTAACCCAACATTACTTACTCCATCAAACCTAAGTACACTTGTAAAAGCCGATGATGTGGAATTTTCATCTTACTATTATGTAGCTAGCCCTGGCGATACCACACGTTTAACTTATGCCGATAAAGCAGGTGGAGAATCGGTTGATCATTACTTAAAGGGTAGATTATTAAATTACGGAACAACATTGGTGGTTCGTACTAGTGGATACTCAAGCTTTGCAAATGACACTATACCTAGTATGAGCGGCTCAATTACTGGTGTACTAAGCTACTACAACGGTACATACCAGCTGATTATCCGCGATTTAAAAGATATTAATTTCACAAACACTAGATTTTAATTAGGAGGGGAAAAGCCATGAAAAAGAGATTAATTATAGGTTTGTTACCCATTACCCTGATCGGATTGATGCTATTCCAGGGTGGATGCGTAAAGGAAAACTTTGACACAGTTCCTTACCTAAGGGATTCATCTAAACTATCTGCTTCAATTACGATTAAGGGTTTAAAGAAAACTATAAAGGCATTGTCTAGTACCAGTACTATTAAGTCTGTTAAAAATGCAATTAATGAAAGTACAAATCCAGATAGCCTATGGAAAGTAATTATTGATAATAATAAATTGCAAGGGGTGATAAAAGATACCTCTGTTGTAATTTATGGTTATGTAACCTCTTGCGATTCTACAGGTAACTTTTACGAGGTTGTTACTATTCAGGATAGTACCGGTGGAATTGATATCAAAATTAACGACGCTGATATTTACACCCTATATAGGTTAAGACCCGGTCAAAAGGTTATGGTGAAACTAAATAACCTTTACCTTGGTACCTACAATGGAATTCATCAAATTGGAGCAGCCATTGTTGAAGAAGGTGCACTAAAAATTGTAGGCATACCTCCTTCAAAGGTTAACAGTTATATTGAGCGGCAAGATTGGAAAATTACAAAATATCCTGATACTGTAACTATAAGTGAACTTCTTGCAGATGTAACGGGTTACTATGTTCAAAGATTTATATGTGTTAAGAATGTACAATTTAAAGATCCGTTCAATTGCTTTGCAATTCCTGGTGTAAATACAAACCGCACCCTTGTTGATGATGCTGGAAATATGTTGATTCTACGAACAAGTGGTTATTCAACCTTTGCCCAAGATACTGTTCCTGGTAATAGTGGCACTATTACAGGTATTCTAAGCACTTATAACTCATCAAGTGGCAATACGCGTCAATTAGCCATTCGAGATTTAAAAGACATTAATTTTAAATACCCAAGAACAGGAAGCACAATTCCAACCCCCAATACTACTATTGTCGATCTTAAGGCAATGTGTACATCAAGCTCCTTAAATATTACGACTGATGTAGTAATTTCGGGTGTTGTAACCGGAAATGATGAATCGGGTAACTTATATAAAGTATTGAACCTTCAAGATGAGACTGGTGGTATTACTTTTTCAATTAATATCGGAGGCTTATATCCCGAATACCCTGTTGGAACTCAAATTGTGGTTAATTGCAATGGACTATGCGTAGGTAAATATGGCGGTGTTGTACAACTTGGTATGCCACCATACAGTACTTATGTAACCCGCCTTGATGCTAGTACTTTCTATACTCATGTATTTATTACTGGAGCAGGTATTACAGTTGCACCTGTTGTTACAACAATTGGTGAAATCAACGATAATATGATCAATAAGCTTATAACCCTAAAAGATGTTCAGTTTATTGATTCTGAAATGGGTAAAACCTACACCGAACCCAATATTAATACCAATAGAAATTTAGAGAATATTGTTGGTTCGAAAATTATTGTACGCTCAAGCAGTTACGCAAATTTTGCAAATACTACGTTACCTTATGGTAGCGGAAACGTTACTGCTATCCTTACAAAATATAGTAGCGATTACCAACTAGCTATTCGCGATTTGGGTGATGTTCGCTTAATTAAACCAAGATTCACTTATATTTTCTCCGAAGGATTTACATCCGCAACTGTAGGTAGTGTAATTTCTGTTAATGGTTGGAAAACTGTTGCTGAAGCAGGAACAAAAGTGTTTATGGCAAAGCAATACTCAGGTGATACTTATGCAGAAATGAACCCTTTCAACTCGGGTGAAGCAAGTAATATTGCTTGGTTAGTTTCACCAGCTGTAAACATAACTGGCATTACAAACCCAACATTAATATTCCAAACTGAATATGCATATTGGGATAGCGGAACTTCATATTATGCTTATATTTCAACTAATTATAATGGTGGATCAAACATTTCTGATATTACATCTGCTACGTGGACTCCTCTTTCGAGTGCTCGCTTAGTTCAACAATCAGATGGTGCTAACAAATGGATTGGCTCTGGACTTGTTGATCTTAGCACCTATACTGGAAACGTTTACATTGCCTTCAAATACATTAGTAGTGGTGGCTCATACGCAACTGCATTCAGAGTTGACAATATGAAGATTTTCTCGAAACAATAATTGATTACCTAAATAAAAACCCCGAAGAAATTCGGGGTTTTTTTATGACATATTATTTAATAGAATAGCCTTTTCTTTTTCAAAATCGATACCTGGATGGTCAGCATTAACTTTTTGCATCTTCTCTAATATCTTTTTTAAAAAAACTTTATGTTCGGATGTATTCGGATTAAAAGGTCGATGGTTAACTGCTAGTAATATCTTTTCAACTTCAGATATTAACGCAACAGTTTTTATATCTAGTAAGGATTCTCTAAACCTCTCCCAGATATACTCAATGGCAAATTTCGACGGGTGGAGCATATCGTCAGAATAAAATCGGTAATCACGAAGATCATCCAATTGAATTTCATAAGCCGGAAAGTAATAAGCATTGTTTGGGTATTTATCTACCAGCTGATGTATTGCCACATGAAGAATCGACTTGCTAATTTGATTGCCAACAGCTCCATCTTTCCAATGACGTACCGGGCTTACTGTAAAAAGTATCTTTAAATCTGGGTTGGCTTTTATTAGAGTATCAATTAACTCTGACCATTCTTCAACTATCTCAGCCACATCAAGTAGCCTGTTTTCAAACTCCTTTGCTGGAGCTTTATGGCAATTTGCTACAGGTTCGTTATTTACTTTTTGGTAATATACTCTGGCCGTTCCAAAAGTAACTACTAAACAATCCATAATCTGTGCAAACGCTGATGCTTTGATCAGATTACTATTTATCAAACTCAAACACTCTTCTTTATTTAGAGATGAAAAGCTTGAATGATGCTTGTAGCTAAACCAAAGTCCATTCATAAAATTTAAATCGGACTCAGTAAAAGCCTTTTCATTAATTATGCTCTCAATAACAATTTTAACTGAAATAGGATTGTAAACAACTCCAAATGGGTTTACCATTACTGGCATTTTCCTATTCTGCAATATAGAGCCAATATTCTCAGTGAAACACGATCCGCAAAATAACGTTGGGGTCTCATATGAAAGGGAGAATGGGAATTTAGGCGCATCAATAGTAGTTCTAAAGTCCATCTACTTTGATTTAACTATCCATAATTCGAGCCACTTCAGGATTGTCTCAAAAACCAACCCGCGAACGGTTTCGTTATGCAGCTCATGGTACATATTTGGCCAAGGTACAAAAGCACATCCTTCTATCTTCTCTGCAATTTCTTTGGAAGTATTAAAATCTGTGATTTCGTCTTCCTCTCCGTGCATTATTAGTACGGGGGTTTTTATCCGTTTAGCGTATTTTACAGCATAAAGGCCTGCATTCCGAATGGCTAGATAGAGACGAGGTGAAATTTTATTATGTATTAATGGATCATACTTGTATTTTTCGACCTCCTCATCAATATGAGATATTTCTGAGGGTAAAACCTTTGACCTAATTGTTATGAAAGGGGTGATAAAACCAAGAACGGATACAAAAAAATCGACAAATGGAGATATTGGGATAGACAGTCTTAACCAAGGTGAGGTTACAATAATTCCATTGGCACGACAACATCTACGTATTGCATGATTTAGAACAATATTTCCTCCCATGCTGTGTCCATAAAGAATTATTGGAACAGTCGGAAAATACTCGCTTGCCTTTGTAATAGCGAGGTCAATCTCAAGCATAAACTGCTCATAGTGGTTAATGTGCCCCCGTTTACCATCCGAAAGTCCATGTCCAAAATGATCCCATGCCAGAAAAGCATAGCCGTTAGCGGTAAATCGTTCAGCCCAATTTAAGTAACGTTTAGAGTGCTCTCCATGCCCATGAACCATAAGAATTATGGCCTTAGGCTGAATTTCTGGTGCTAAATACCAAGCATATAACTTTCGGTATCTTGGGGTTACCCATAATCGTTCAACTGGTTCCATAGTATGGAGATTTAAAAGCAAGATAGTAAATAATTGATAATGTAGAGATAAGTGTAAAGGGAGAAGTGAAAAGTGAAAAGATAAAAAACTAAAAAATTAAACGTTTTTATGAATTTGAATTGATTATTAATCTCTCCCTGCCTGCTCTTTTTAAAGGTGTGTTAATGAATAATGACACAAACTTCTCGTTGGAAATTGTTTTCACTGTTTCTGGGTCGATTTCTATAACTTCTTGTTTAGGTTTTATATCGTTTCGATTTGTAATTGAAATCTTACTGTTCCAAGGACAAACCTCTTGACAAATATCACAACCGTAACACCATCCGTTTAGCGATTTTTTTTCATCATCGGTTAAAGGAGCTTCTTTCTCGATAGTTAAATAGGCAATACATTTATTTGTGTTGATAACTCTAGGCGAAACAATAGCACCATTAGGACATGCATCAATGCATCGGGTGCAGCTACCGCATCTATCTTCAACTTTTTCTGATGTTGGCTCTAATTCGAGATCGACAATTAGCTCTCCTATAAAAACAAATGTCCCAAGCTTAGGATTTACAAGCAATGAGTTTTTACCAATCCAACCCAATCCTGCTTTTGATGCCCATGCCTTTTCAAGTACAGGTGCTGTATCTACGAATGCACGTCCCTCAACATTGCCGAATTCCTTACGAATTAACTCAAGCAGAATATGAAGTTTATCCTTTACAACTTTATGATAATCGGGACAAATTGCATAGCGAGAAATTTTTGGTGCTTTTGTAGAAATTTCAGGATTCCCCGGGTAATAGCTAAGTATAACTGAAATTACCGATTTGGCATTTGGAACTAAAATTCTAGGATCAAAACGTTTGTCAACGTTACGCTCAAAGAATGACATATCACCATTATAGCCATTGCGAAGCCATTTGTTCAAATGTTCTTCCTGCTCGTATAGATAATCGGCTTTAGATATACCACAATCATCAAAGCCTACTTGCAAGGCAAGTTGCTTGATGTGTTGTTCGCTTGCCTGTCCGGCAGACAGGTTGTTCGCTTGCCTATCCGGCAGGCAGGTTGTTCGCTGTTCGTTATTCATATTATAAACACAAACAACAACTGGTTACTTATAAGAATCCTAGTTGTAGCATTGCTTCCTCGCTCATACGAGTTTTATCCCAAGGTGGATCAAAGGTAAGATTGATCTCAACAGACTTAACCCCTTCAACTTTTCCAACCTTATCGTGAACCTCTTCTATCAGCTCATCGGCTAATGGACAATTGGGGGCAGTAAGGGTCATAGTAACCTTTACTTTTCTTTCGTCATCAACATCTACCTCATAGATGAGGCCAAGGTCATAAATATTTACTGGTATTTCGGGATCGAAAACGTTTTTAAGAACCTTTACGATGTCGGCTTCAATTGCTAGTATGTCTCTCTTAGTTTCCATGATTTAAGCCATTAAATTATTAAACATATGGATTCCCGCTTTCGCGGGAATGATAGCAAAAGATTTAAGACGATGTATCCAACTTTGATTGGTAAGCCAATGCAAAAAGTCTCATCTGCTTAACCATTGCTACCAAACCGTTTGATCGGGTTGGTGAGAGGTTCTCTTTAAGTCCAATTTTATCAATAAAATACAAATCGGCATCAATAATCTCCTTTGGTGTTCTGCCCGAAAGTACCTTTACTAGAAGAGCAACAATTCCTTTGGTAATAATAGCATCGCTATCGGCAGTAAAAAGGATTTTGCCATCCTTTAGCTCAGCATCAAGCCAAACCTTGCTTTGACAGCCTTTAATCATATAAGAATCGATTCTCTTTTTTTCGTCAATAGGTGGAAGATCCTTTCCTAACTCTATTAATTGTTGATACCGATCCATCCAATCCTCAAAGATGCTAAAATCTTCAATTATCTGACTTTGTACCTCATCTAATGTCATAAGAAATCAATTTATACCTTTTGATTAGTAGTTAGTAGCTAAGTACACCGTATTAAATATATTCTACCTTCTACTTACTACTTTATTTTCATAATAACCTCATGCTCAAACCATTCTTTATCTTCAGAACTTTTAAATGAGCTAATAGGTAAATAAATAAAATCTGTTCTATTTGTGAAAAGCAGGAAGTATCTGCGGGTTTTCGTGAACATAAAAAAATATCTATTCTCGTAGGTTGATGAAACTCCACCCGAAGTAATTCCAACAATTTTATCGACATCCATTTCAAAATACCTTTCCTGAAGTAATGTTTCATACTTAGATGTAGCAAAACTCCAAAATTGATAAATAATTACCCCTTGTAAAAGGAACAATGCTACAATAATAAAATAATCAAAGGGATTGGTGGTGCTGCGTAGTAAAAGGTAAATAATCAAAACCCAAATCCCTAAAACCTGCCACCAACGTCTACGTAAATAGTTAGTTAACAATATTTTGAATAATTCTTTGCTGGTAAGTTTTATCTTGTCTGTAACTATCATGGTTAATCTGCTTTAACGACTACTTTCTACTTAATGCTATCTACTATTTTAGCCAAACATCTCTTTAACCTTCTTCACGCCTTCAACTAGGCTATCAACCTCCTCAAAAGTGTTGTAAAATGCCAATGATGCACGAACAGTACCATCAATCCCAAAATGATCAACGGCTGGCTGTGCACAATGGTTACCAGTTCGAACGGCGATTCCCATCTTGTCCAAGATCATTCCTGTATCATACGGATGAATATTATTAATTAAAAACGAGATGATTGCTGCTTTATCGGCTGCATTACCGAATATCTTTACACCATCAATAGCTAAAAGTTTTTCAGTAGCATACTTTAAAAGTGCTGTCTCGTGAGCAGTTGCAGCCTCAACCCCAACTGATTTGTAGTATTTTAAAGCAGAGGCCAACCCAGCGGCTCCGATATAATTTGCAGTTCCAGCCTCAAACTTAAAGGGAAGCTCGTGGTATAACGTTTTTTCAAAGGTAACCCCATTGGGCGCAACCATATCTCCTCCACCCTGCCACGGAACCATTGCATTTAGCAACTCCTCTTTCCCGTACAGGACCCCTATTCCAGTAGGTCCGTAAATTTTGTGACCAGCAATTACGTAGAAATCAACATCTAAATCCTGAACATCAACTATACCATGCTTTATACCCTGAGCCCCGTCTAAAATAACGGGAACATTATTCTTGTGCGCTTTAGCAACAATTTCTTTAATTGGATTAACCGTCCCGAGTAAATTAGATACATGGGTAACAGCAAGAATCTTGGTCTTTGGAGTGATTAGTTCATCTAATTTTTCAAGAATAAGTTCTCCTTTATCATCAAAAGGAAGCACTTTAAGCTTCGCTTTTTTTCTCTCACAGAGCATTTGCCAAGGAACAATATTGGAGTGATGCTCCATCTCCGAAACAATCACCTCATCGCCTTCGTGAACAAAGGTTTCGCCAAACGAAAAAGCAACAAGGTTTAAGGACGCCGTAGCACCAGAGGTAAAAATAATCTCCGATGATTTTTTTGCATTGATAAAACTTCGAACTGTTTCTCTTGCCTCCTCGTAAGCTTTGGTTGACTCCTCGCTTAGCTTGTGAACCCCACGATGGATATTGGCATTTATACCGTTGTGAAAATGGTTTATTGTATCAAGAACAACCTGAGGTTTTTGTGTTGTTGCGCCGTTATCAAAGTAAACCAACGGTTTATTATATACTGTTTGGCTAAGAATTGGAAAATCCTGACGAATTCTTTGAATATCTAAGTTGATCGTTGATCGTTGATCGTTGTTGGTAAAAGACATATTCTATTGCTTTTTCTGGTAATAACTTATAAATCCATTTATAAGCATTTTACAATTCTGAATTTTATTCCATATAACATCAAACTAATTCTCTTCAAGTGAGAAAAGCTCCTTTGATATTACTAGTTGTGTCTCTAGTTCATATAAAGAACCTCTTGCAATATACAAAAACTGAATAGTATCTTTTGAATGATTTCTACCTACACCTTCTGCTATATTTGATGGTACAGAAATCGCAGATCGTCTAATCTGAGGGATCAAACCAAACTGTTCGCTCGAAGGCAACCTATTAGTCAAAGAATAAATCAATTTAACTAGCTCTTTGCTTTCTTTCCAAACGTCTAATTCCTTGTAATCCATTAATTATTAATTTAAATCGATCAACGAACAACCATCAACTATCAACTAAACTAACAGCAGTGCATTGGGCAATTATGGCATCGTGAAAGCTCACCACGTAAGCGTTTATTCACTAAATCATCAATTCGATCACGTAATGGCTCTATGCTAATCTTTTTAACCACCTCGTGGGCAAAACCAAACATTAAAAGCAACATCGCTTCCTTCTCCCCAATTCCTCGAGTTTGCATATAAAACTTAGCATTCATATCAAGCTGTCCAACGGTTGCACCATGGCTACATTTCACATCATCAGCGTAAATCTCAAGCTGTGGCTTGGTGTTCATCTTAGCTTCGGTTGTCAACAAAAGATTATTATTTGCCTGAAAAGCCTGTGTTTGCTGAGCATCCTTACGAACTAAGACTCTTCCGTTGAATGCGCCAGTAGCCTGATCATCTAAAATACCTTTAAAAAGCTCGCTACTTGTGCAGTGTGGCTTGGCATGATCAATGAATGAGAAGTTATCGATATGCTGAGTACGATCGGTAAGATATAGACCATATGAGTTGTTCTCACACCCCTCTTCATCCAGCAAAGCATTTAGGTTATTACGAATAAAACCACCATGTAATGATATTGTATTGGTAGTAACCCGGGAATCCTTTTGTTGCTTTATGTAAACATGCGAAAGCTGGGTACAGTCGTTATGCTCGTTCTGCATCTTAACAAAATCAAGTGTTGCATTGGGCTTAACAACAATCTCAGTTACCACATTTGATAAAAACTTTTGAGCCGAAAGAGTGTGATCACAAACAACAACGCATGCTTTGCTCGACTCCTCAAGAATAACAAGATTCCTATACTGCACCAGCAAATTCTCATCGGACATCAAAAGGTTGATAATCTGAAGTGGTTTATCTATTTCAACTCCTTTCGGCACATAAATAAAGATTCCATCCTGAACAAATGCTGTGTTCAATGCTACAAGCCCTTCTCCAGAGTTATCTGCAATAGTGTTATAGTGCTTAGAAACGATTTCTGGGTACTTAATGGCAGCTTCGGCCAAGCTACCATAAATCATTCCGTTATCGAGCTTATTAATCTTATTCCCTTTAGGTAAATAGAAACCATTCAAAATAAGGGCAAGCTCAGTTCCAATCTCGGGAATATCACACCTAAATATATCATCAACTTTAAAGGTTATATTCTTGGGAGCGAAGTACTTCTCAAAATCTTGAGTAAAAAGAGGTTCAATTTTGGAGTACTTATACTTCTCGTTTTTTTGATCGGGAAGGCCCAACAGATTGAAGTTTTCGATTGCAGCCTGTCTTTCGGAATTCAATATAGGTGCAGAGTTGTCTGTAATAAGATCAAGATTGCTTAGGTAAAGATCTACTAACTCCTCTTTTATCGATATCGTTGTTGTTTTACTCATAAAATCACATTTAAAGCCAACTTAATAATAGGAAACTGTAACTATTAGTCGTTAACTTATATTACTCTCCATTCTTAATCCAGTCGTAACCTTTTTCTTCAAGCTCAAGGGCTAGCTCCTTACCTGCGCTTTTAACGATCTTACCATTGTAAAGAATGTGAACAAAATCGGGTACTATATAGTCCAACAAGCGCTGATAGTGGGTAATAACAATCGAGGCATTATCGGGTCGTTTAAGTTTATTAACGCCATTAGCAACAATTCGTAATGCATCAATATCCAGTCCTGAATCGGTTTCGTCAAGTATTGAGAGCTTTGGCTCGAGCATGGCCATCTGGAATATTTCGTTTTTCTTTTTCTCCCCCCCCGAAAACCCTTCATTAACTGAGCGGTTGGTTAATGCTGAATCTATTTCAACCAGTTCCTTTTTCTCCCTCATCATCTTTAAAAAGTCAGATGCCGAAAGGGGTTCAACACCTCTGTATTTTCTTTGCTCGTTAACAGCAGCCTTCATAAAGTTTACCATGCTAACGCCTGGAATCTCAATTGGATACTGAAAACTCAAGAATAACCCTTCTCTTGAGCGATCCTCAGGGGATAGATCTAATAGATTTTTTCCGTTGAAAAGGATTTCCCCGTGAGTAACCTCAAAAATTTCTCTTCCAGCAAGAACTGCGGCTAGAGTACTTTTGCCAGAGCCATTAGGACCCATAATAGCATGAACCTCACCTGCTTTTATCTCTAGGTTGATTCCCTTTAATATCTCTTTGCCATTAATATTGGCGTGTAAGTTTTTAATTGTAAGCATATTATTGTAATGAATATTTTAATCATTAATATTTAGAAATAAAGAAGTTATAGAAGTTAAAGAATTAAGTTCCACTTATAATTGCTTTACAGTAACCATTTAGTAATCTACTTGTGTCTTCAATTAATCTGTAGAGTTCCAATTCAACATCAGAGTTAATATAACCCAAATCTTTTGAAAGAATTACATAGTATCTACTTTCTTCTAAAGATCCTTGAGCAATATTGAAAAATCTTAATTTATCTGCTTTCCCTCTCTTTCTATATCCTTCTGCTATATTTGCAGCAATTGATACTGCTGATCTTCTAAATTGCGACGTTAAACCATAATCCTCCTTCTTCGGAAAAGCTTCAGAAGACTTATACACGCAAAGAACAAAAGCATGTGCTTTTTGCCAAACATTAAGTTCTTCGAATGTCTTTGTCTTCTCAGCCATATTTAAACTTTTTAATGATTCTATCTTCTTTAACTCCTTTTTACTTCTTTAACTACATCTATCCCACGCTCCCTTCAAGGCTTATCTGTAGCAACTTTTGAGCTTCAACGGCAAACTCCATAGGTAGCTTGTTAAGAACTTCCTTGGCATAACCATTTATAATAAGTCCAACTGCATCTTCAGTAGAAAGTCCACGCTGGTTACAGTAGAAAATTTGATCCTCGCCAATTTTTGAAGTAGTTGCCTCGTGCTCTACCACTGCCGATGGGTTGTCTACTTCAATATAAGGGAAAGTATGTGCTCCACATTTATCACCTAAAAGCAAAGAATCGCACTGGGAGTAATTTCTTGCATTCTCAGCACCTTTTAGCACCTTAACCAATCCACGGTAGCTATTATTGCTAAAACCAGCAGATATTCCCTTAGATATAATATGGCTACGAGTATTCTTCCCAATATGAATCATTTTTGTACCGGTATCGGCTTGTTGGTGGTTGTTGGTTACTGCAACAGAGTTAAACTCTCCATATGAATTATCTCCTAAAAGAATGCAACTTGGATATTTCCAAGTAATTGCAGAGCCTGTTTCAACCTGAGTCCAAAATATTTTGCTATTCTTTCCCCGGCAAATACCCCGTTTTGTTACAAAGTTATAAATACCTCCTTTGCCATTCTTATCGCCTGGGTACCAGTTCTGAACAGTTGAATACTTAACCTCTGCATTATCAAGGGCTACAATTTCCACAACTGCAGCATGAAGCTGACTTTCATCGCGGATTGGTGCAGTACAACCCTCAAGGTAGCTAACATAGCTATCGGCTTCGGCAACAATGAGCGTACGCTCAAACTGACCGGTATTTGCAGCATTTATGCGGAAATATGTGCTCAGCTCCATTGGACATCGAACACCATTAGGTATAAAGCAGAATGAACCATCGCTGAAAACAGCTGAGTTCAACGCAGCAAAGAAGTTATCGGTGGTTGGAACAACGGATGCCAGATACTTCTTTACCAAGTCGGGATGATTACGTATTGCTTCGCTCATCGAACAGAAAATAATTCCCAGCTCTGATAGCGTTTCACTAAAAGTGGTTTTTACAGATGTGCTATCCATTACAGCATCAACAGCAACGCCTGATAGAATCTTCTGTTCATTGAGTGGAATTCCAAGCTTCTCAAAAGTTTCTTTTAACTCAGGGTCTATTTCATCCTTTCCACTTGAATTCTTCTTTTTGGGAACTGCATAATAAATTATATCCTGATAATCTATTTCAGGAATATCAAGGTGAGCCCAATGAGGCATTTCCAGGGTAAGCCAATGATGATATGCTTTAAGCCTAAACTCTAACATCCATTCTGGTTCTCCCTTTTTCTCGGAGATAAGCTTTATTATATCCTCATTTAATCCCTTAGGTATAGTCTCGGTTTCAATATTAGTTACAAATCCGTACTTGTAATCTCCCGATGTGACCTCACTTAAAATTTTATCTTGATCGTTAGCCATTTCTGTTTAACTTAATAACGGTAACTGAAGAACAATCAGAATTTAGTATTGTTTGTTCTTTTAAATGATTTATATCTGTAATGTAGAATAATTCTAATTAAGGGCAAAGATATTCACTTTGATTGGATTGGGAAAAGATTTTTAAGTAAACAATTATTTCTTTTTAAAATTAAGGTTGACTTTATAAGAAACATTGGATAAATTTATTCATAAAATAAAAGCGAAGGCAAATTAAGTTCGGATATTTATATGTCTGATATTAATTGGATTATAGCTTCAGTCACTCGCTCAACTAAAAACAAATTCTCGAAACGTGGCTGATCGGGATAACCTTAAAAAAAACAAAAATGATTAAGAGAATTTTAACAATCGCAACCATTGTATTGGGCTTTTTAATGCTTGTGCAACCTCAAGTAATAGCTCAGGAGAAGAAAAATATTGAGAGACCATCAAAGTGTGAAGTAAAACAAATAGATGAGTTTGTAACAAAAACCTTTGATGCTTACGATGAAAGCAAAAAAATAACCGAAGATGTAAACTTTATCAAAGTGGAAGGCGATCCCAAAACCATTAAAAATGGGAAAGGTGAGGAGCTGAGCAAAGAAAATGCTTTAATCCAACTTGGAGATTTAATGAATAGGGCTAAAAAGCAAAACGAAAACATAAAGACTTTACAAGATTTGCAAAAGCCAGCACAGGATGCTTTGAAAAAATGCTCAATCACACAAAAGCCTAAGGCTACAAAAAATTTAGGCAAAGGTGGTGAAGCTCTTAACGAGGTCATAAAACAAACAAAAGCTCAACTCGAACTTATTGAAAAGCAAATGAATGATATTAAAACAATTAAAGATAGTAAATAAGTACTATAGATAACCCATAAACAGAAAGGCCCCAGCAACTGCTGGGGCCTTTCTTATTTTGCATATCCTATTCTGCCTTTTTGGTTCCTACGTAAAAGAAGGGAACATTAGCCATATCTGAAAGTTCCTCCCCTGCCTCACGTAGTTCATCATCATCTTCATCAAAGTACCAGTAGATTTTGATAGGAAATCCGTCCTTTTGAAAACCATTTAGGAGTATAATAATGTCATAAATAAACTTAGCAGATGATGAATTGAAATAGACAAACTTAAAATTAATTGAGTACGGTTCCTCTATTTCACCTTTACTTCGTTTCTCCAAATGATAAGTATTTAGCTCATCGAGCCATTGAATTAAGGGGAAATAAAAATCACGAACATTTTCTGGTCTCGAATATCCACATATTTCAAGAGTACGAGTTTCAATGTTAAAATCTACAGAAGGTGAAACAGGCGTTCCGTCTATGTGTATAGATTTCATTAGAGCATATTATTTATAGTGCAATATAATAAAAACATTCGTTAAGTTTATCTTGTTAATTATGATAAAGGATAATTTTAATATTCAAATTGATTAAAGCCCTAAAGTTGATGATAATCTTTAAAAAGTTGTAGAGGACTATCTTAACAAAAAAACAAAAGCCCCGTTTTTTTTAATTAACGAGGCTTTTGTAGGTTTAGGTTTGATAGGGTATAAAGTTGAATGGATATCCTAGCATGTCTGAAATCTCCTCTCCTGATTCTTGGATTTCATCATCACCCTCCTCGTAGTGCCAGTTAATTTG
>Ga0209098_1001471_pt1 | contig 22523 bp, 21 predicted proteins | sample AD_JPNHW1_MetaG_FD_184429 | JGI IMG/M metagenome (GOLD analysis project Ga0209098, IMG submission 184429) | Active sludge microbial communities of municipal wastewater-treating anaerobic digesters from Japan - AD_JPNHW1_MetaG (SPAdes) (version 2) | ecosystem: Engineered > Bioreactor > Anaerobic...
CCATTAGTATTGACGGAGGTGTGACCTAACACCGCGGGATCTAATGTATTCGTCACCCATTTTTCATCGTGAATCACAGAAGTTCCACTGATGGAATAATTAGTATTATTTCTCGTGAAAGTGTCGACAATTTGGTAGTTGATATCGCCATCTCTACGAGAATTGATATTGTTGGCGTCGTTGGGATCGGGGTAAAGGATTTGATTTCTGCGCGTGCTGACCACCCTATTTGCATAGTAGTCATTGGAGCTGATAATCGACATGAATGAGGAAAAGGTTTGCTCGGACATGGGCTGTTCGCTAATCGTAAAAATGTTGGCTAGGCCATCTTCTAAAGTGCTGCTCTTTTCATAATCAAAGATCTCCACATCGATGAAATTTGGCCCGACATAGACATAGTCGTCCTTTTTTCCTCCGCATGCTGTGAGTAGAAGCGTGACCGTAAAAGCTAATAATAACTTTTTATTCATCATCTTTTTTCCTTTTCTTTTGAAAGTATTCTTTGATAATTTTAGAGCATTCTTCTGACAGGACTCCCCCAGTGATATCGGGGTGGTGGTTGATCTTGTCTGCTGAGAGAACATCAATAGATGAACCAAGAGCCCCACCCTTTGGATCGGGTGCACCGTAGTAAACGTGAGCAATTCTCGATTGAATGATTGCCCCTGCGCACATGATACATGGTTCGATGGTGACATATAAATCGCACCCTTCGAGGCGCCAGTTGCTCAGCTTTTTGCTCGCTTTTCTTATCGCGACAATCTCCGCATGAGCGGTGGGATCGTTAGTGGTTTCGCGCTTGTTGTATCCTCGAGCAATGATGCGATTATTCTTAACGATAACGCATCCAATAGGAACCTCATCAATCAAGGAGGCTTTTTTCGCTTCCTTCAAAGCGAGTTTCATATTTTTATCTTCGATAGTCATCTCTTAAAAACCACCGCACATGAATAGATAACTTAAGGCTGCTACATTCCTGTCCTGACCTGGTTCGCAAATACTCATCGCGATGGCAGTAATATTATAACATAAGTCATTATTTATAATGAATACCAAGTATTATTTTGCATTTATGGTGAGCATACAAAAAAAGACTATTTTTAATAGTCTCTTAAATAATTCATGATGTTATTTAATCGGTTTTAAAACCTTGATGCCGCCCATGAATGGTTGGAGAACCTCAGGGACCTTCACTGAGCCATCAGCTTGTTGATACTGTTCAAGAATGGCGGGGAAGATGCGAGATGTCGCTAATCCAGAGGCGTTCAAGGTATGGACAAATCTTGTCTTGCCGCTCTGCTTATCGCGGTAGCGCATCATGCCTCTGCGCGCTTGATAATCGCGGGCATTAGAAGCCGAGGAGACTTCTTTATAGATGTCGATGCTAGGGATGTACACTTCGATATCGTAAGTTCTCGCCATCGAGTGAGAGATATCTCCCGCGGCTAATTTGCTCACATGGAAGTGCAGGCCTAACTTGCTGACAAGAGACATAGCTTTGTGAACTAATTCATCGAAAGCTTTGTCGCTGTCTTCTGGCTTGGTATATTGAACCATTTCAACTTTGTTGAATTGATAACCGCGAATCATGCCACGTTCTTCGGTTCTATAAGAGCCAGCCTCTCTTCGGTAGCAAGGGGTGTAGGCAAAGTATTTCTTAGGCAGTTCTTCTTCCTTTAAGATTTCGTCGCGATGCAAATTCACGAGCGCTGTCTCGGCGGTAGGAAGCAAGAATTTCTGAGGCTCAACTCCATCGAGCCAAAACACATCTTCTCGGAATTTTGGAAATTGGCCAGCAACATAGCCAGATTGCTCGTTCAATATGTGTGGAGGTAGTATAAATTGATAACCATCTTTAAGATGTTCAGAAATAAAGAAATTAATCAGGGCCCATTCGAGCTGCGCTCCGAGATTAGTGTAGATCCAGGTCCCGCGACCAGAGATTTTGCTTGCGCGGTCATAATCGACTAATCCAAGAGATGTCGCCAATTCGACATGGTCTTTAGGTTTGAAGGAGAAGTTAGGCTTTTCGCCGAACACTTCAACGACTTGATTGTTTTCTTTTTCTCCTCCGACTAAATCGTCATCAGGAATATTTGGCAAAGCGGCCATAAAATCGAAAATCTTATCTTCCAATTCTTTTAATTCCGCTTCCTTTTCTAGGTTATTATTGGCAATCTCTTTAGCTTTTGCAAAGATTTTGCTGATATCTTCACCCGCTTTTTTGGCCGCAGGAACGCTGGCTGATAAGCGATTGATCTCCGCTTTATTGTCTTCGACTAAATGAATGATGCTTTTCTTTTGAGCATCCCATTTTAGCAGCTCTTCAAAATCAGTATCCCACATTTTTTTCTTGAGTGATGATTTGACTTTTTCAGGATTTTCACGAATTAAATTAATATCTAACATGATCAGTTCCTCCTAAGATCAATATCGTATAATTTTTTCTGATAAATTGTTTTCAGTTTCTTTCCGAAATTTTCAAGATTGTGCTTGGATATCTCTTGATAAGCCTTTTCAGTAGTGGGTTGTAATTTTCCTTCGAGGAAACTCTTGACGATGTCTGCCAAAGTCTCGGAATATTCGGCGATATAAGCTGTTTCTTCATCCACCAGCATCCTGCTACAAACAGCTTGTTTGCGCACGACTAGTTGGCACTTAGCAGCCATCGCTTCTTCAATGCTGATAATTCCCGCTGTGCGATACCCAGGAAACATGAAGATGTCGGCATTTAACAAGGCACTGCGATAGATGTCTTCAGGAATGGTGCTTCTAAACTTCACATTTTTTGGAGTTTTTTTGATGATTCTTTTTAGCTTTATTCCGAATTTGTAAGCAGCATCCTCGCAGCCGATGTAGTAAAAGATTGCATCTGGACATTTTTTTGCTGCGTTGATAAAGGCATTGATTCCATCCATGTTGTTGCTATATTCGCCCATTGCCACGACGAGTTTTTTGCTTCTCTCTTCGCCAAAATAACGATAGAAGAGTTCTTTTTCATCATCTCGCGAAAAATCAAAGCGCGATAAATTTACTCCCGGCAGCAGTATTTCAATCGGAGCAGTCACTCCGTTCTCGGCGAGAAAGTCTCGCGCACCTTGAGTAGGAGCTAGGACCAAATTCATCTTATTCAGAAACTTTAAAGCCTTTGGTTTTAGAGTGCTGGTTCTAATTCCATCTTTGCTGTGATAATCGATCATAGAGGCGTTGGGTTCGTCTTCGCAACATAAGGCTGAACAAATGGTGCTAACGCCTCTCTCAAGGACTTCGTTTAGTTTATTGTCCGGCTCAATGTAGACATAGTGAACAATGTCAAATGAATCTGCGATGTTAGTAGCATATTTGACATCGTTTAATTCTAAAGCTCCCTTGATATTCTTCCGCAAGCGAGCGGCTTCAAAATTGGGGGCCTTTTTGTTTAATTGAAACGGAACAAAGACTTTCATATTTTATTCTTCTGATTCGATATCGTTATTTTCGGTTACTTCTTCTTCGTTTTCGCCGTCATATTCATCGCTATCATTGTCGTCTTCACGGGCAACGATGGCAATTGAGACAACTTTTTGGCGGCCTTCAAGATTCATGATTTTCACGCCTTGGGTATTTCGGCCAATCGTGCGAATTTGATCGAGGTGAGTGCGGATAACGATGCCGGCGTTGGTGATGACCATTAAGTCTTCATCGCCACTTACGGCGCGGACAGCGACCAGTTTGCCAACTTTATCGGTGACTTTTAAAGTGGACACACCTTTTGCGCCTCGCTTGGTCAGACGATAGACTTGGTTGCCTTGTTCATCTTGAACATCGGTCATCTTTCCATAGCCTTTATCGGTTAAGACAAGAATCTTGTCGCCACCGAGTTCAGTGGTGACACCAATTACTTTTTCGCCTTCGCTTAAATCGATGCCTTTCACGCCAGAAGCACTGCGTCCCATTGGGCGGGTCTCTCCAGCATAGAAATTCACCATTTTGCCATTGGAGGCGGCGATACCGACGATAGAATTCTCTTCGATTTCTCGGACGCTGAGCAGCATATCATCTTCTCTTAATCCGATGGCAATCTTGCCGTTTTGGCGAATGGATTCATATTCTTTAATGTGGGTCTTTTTGATCAAGCCTTTTTCAGTAAAGAACATTAAATAGCGGTCATCGCGATATTCATCGCAAGCGATGATGGCTTTGACATCTTCGCCTTTTTCAACATTTATAATGTTGATGACAGGGATGCCTTTACCGGTTTTTTGATATTCAGGAATCTGATATCCGCGAACACGGTAGACTTTTCCTAATGAGGTAAAGAACAACAGATCAGTGTGAGTTCGAGTGTATACCATCAGTTCGACAACATCATTTTCATTTAAAGCAGTCCCGCGAACTCCTCGGCCACCGCGATGCTGGGCCTTGAAAGAGTCGGCAGTGAGACGCTTGACATATCCACCGCGAGAGAGGGTGATGACGATCTGCTCTTCAGGGATTAAATCTTCATCATCGATGCTAGCGGCTTGATTAGAGATCTCGGTGCGGCGTTCATCGCCGAACTTCTCTTCGATTTCTTTGAGTTCCTTCAAGACGACTTCCACTTGGTTATCGCGAGAAGAGAGAATGCGGTTGTATTCTTTAATGTTTAATTCTAGCTGCGCTCTTTCAGCTTCGAGCTTTTCAGTTTCGATGCCAGTTAAGCGGCGCAAGTTCATTCCGAGAATGGCTTGGACTTGTGGCTCGCTAAAGCCAAATTTTTCTTTTAGTTTATCGCTAGCTTCTTCTGGAGTATCGCTAGCTTTGATTAAATCTACGATTTCATCAATGTTATCATGGCATCTGATCAAGCCAATCACGATGTGATCGCGAGCTTCGTCTTTGATCAATAAAAAGTTCGTGCGGCGCTTGATGACTTCAACTTGGAAATCGAGATAATGAGTCAACAATTCTTTCAATGAGCAAATTTTAGGAGCGTTATCAACCAAGCAGAGATTGATGATTCCGTAGCTCGATTGAAGCTGTGTCATCTTGTAGAGCTGATTGAGCAACACTTCAGGAATGATGTCGCGCCTGACTTCTATGACCACTCGGATGCCGTCTTTGTTAGACTCATCGCGAATATCAGTGATGCCATCGATAACCTTATCTCTGGCTAAGTTGGCGATATTTTCAATCATGAGGGCTTTGTTCACCCCATAAGGAATCTCTGTGACGATTATTTGCTTTAATCCGCGGTCGCCTCGCTCTTCAATGTGGCATTTTGAACGGACAGCGATGCTGCCGGTTCCGGTTTCATAAGCTTCGCGAATTCCGCCGCGACCTAAAATGATTGCGCCGGTGGGGAAGTCCGGACCCTTGATGTGGGTCATCAGCTCTTCGACAGTGATATCGGGATTGTGAGCTAAAGCGACAACTCCATCGATTACTTCGTTGAGGTTGTGGGGTGGCATATTAGTGGCCATGCCAACAGCAATGCCGGATGATCCATTGACTAATAAGTTAGGAAAGCGTGATGGAAGAACCGTTGGTTCTTGATCGACGCCATCGTAGTTATCCATAAAATCAACCGTGTCACAGTTGATGTCTCTCACCATTTCGAGGGCGAGCTTGGCCATTCGGGCTTCGGTGTATCGATAGGCGGCTGGCTCATCTCCGTCGATTGATCCAAAGTTACCATGCCCTTCAACGAGCATGTATCTCATGGAGAACGATTGCGCTAATCTCACTAGAGCGCCGTAAATTGCTGAGTCGCCATGGGGGTGATATTTACCCATGACGTCGCCGACGATACGAGCGCACTTCTTAAATGGTTTGTCGGGTGTCGTCCCTGTTTCGTCCATTGAATAGACAATGCGGCGATGGACTGGTTTCATACCATCGCGGACATCAGGAAGGGCGCGAGAGACGATAACGCTCATCGCGTAATCCAAGAAAGAAGTCTGAACTAATTCCGCTGTTCCAACGTCAGTTAAACCAGGGACAATTCCCTCTTCAATCTTTTCAATCTCTTCCTCAGAGAGCGGCTTTTCTTCAGATTTTTCTGAAGTATCGACTGCCTCTTCGGGCTTAAGTTTATCTTCAAACAACATAGCTAGTTACTCCTTCATTAAATATCAAGATTTTTCACAAATTTGGCGTTTTGGTGAATAAATTCCTTGCGAGGAGCAACATCATCACCCATCAAATCAGTAAAGACTTGCTCGGCTTTAATCGCATCAGCGAGAGTGACGCGAAGCATCTTGCGAGTATTGGGGTCCATGGTGGTGTCCCAAAGTTGGATAGCATCCATTTCGCCAAGGCCTTTGTAGCGTTGGAATGGGTATCCTGGTTTTAAGTTGAGCGTTTTCTTGAGAGTCTCAAGTTGCTCATCATTGTATGCGTAGTATTGTCTGCCATGGTATTCGACCTTGTAGAGAGGTGGCTGAGCGATATAGACGTAGCCATTTTCAATCAATGGTCTCATGAAGCGGTAGAAAAAAGTGAGCAACAGAATGCGAATGTGGCTGCCATCAACATCAGCATCGGTCATGATTACCACTTTGTGATAGCGGACCTTGCTAATATCGAATTCCGGATCAATTCCTCCGCCGATGGCGGTGATCATGTTGCCAATTTCAGCGTTAGCGAAAATGCGCTTCGCTTGAGCTTTCTCGACGTTTAATATTTTTCCACGAAGTGGAAGAATAGCCTGTGTCTCACGGTTTCGGCCATTTTTAGCTGAGCCTCCAGCGGAATTACCTTCAACGATGTAGATCTCGCACTTAGAAGGATCCTTGCTCGAGCAATCGGCTAATTTGCCAGGCAATGTGGTCAAATCCAAAGCGCCTTTGCGGCGGATTTCTTCGCGAGCTTTTCTCGCGGCCATTCTAGCGTTAGCCGCCATGACAATTTTTTCCCCAATGATGCGAGCTAGTTTTGGATTTTCCAATAAGAATCTATTTAATTGCTCTCCGACGACAGAAGAGACGATCTTGCGAACTTCGGAGTTGCCGAGTTTTGTCTTGGTCTGCCCTTCGAATTGAGGATCGGGGTGCTTCACGGAAATAACAGCGGTTAATCCTTCGATGATGTCTTCATATGTCAGATCGTCTTCGCCATCTTTCAAGAACTTGTAATCGTGAGCGTAGTTGTTGATCACTCTTCTCATCGCATCTCTGAAGCCTGTCTCGTGCATACCACCTTCGTGAGTGTGAACGTTGTTGCAGAAAGAATAGACGTTTGAGGCATAGCCATCGTCGTATTGCATAGCGACTTCGACATAGGTATGAGCAACATGACCGCTGGGCAGCGTGATTGCGACACTTCCTTCGCAGTAGATTACTTCATCAAATAATTTAACTTTGTGATTGTTGATGAATAGGACGTATTCTTTAATCCCACCTTTGTAGCAGAATGCGTTTTTAACATTGGGAGTGACGCGCAAATCGGAGACATTCATGCGAATGCCTCTGTTTAGATAAGCGACTTGTCTCATTCTATCCCTGATAGTGTCATAGCTGAATTCGACAGAATCAGTGAAGATAGTTGGATCGGGTTTAAACGTTACCTTGGTGCCAGTCTCGTCGATTGGGCATTCACCGATCTTTTGCAAGTGTTGGACGATGTGCCCGCCATTTTCAAATTTGATGAAGTAGATACCACCATCTTTTTTGACTGTGACTTCACACCATTCGGAAAGAGCATTGACGACAGATGCGCCAACTCCGTGTAGACCACCAGAGACTTTGTAGCCTCCGCCTTCGCCGAATTTGCCGCCAGCGTGGAGGATGGTGTAGACCGTCTCGACGCCAGAAAGGCCGCTCTTGGCCACGACATCAACAGGGATGCCGCGCCCATTGTCGATGACCGTGATGGTATTCCCAGGGTTGATTGAAACATCGACCTCGGAGCAATACCCAGCTAAGGCTTCATCGATTGAGTTATCGACGATTTCCCAAACTAGATGGTGAAGTCCCGCAGAGGAAGTGGTTCCAATGTACATGCCAGGTCTTTTTCTTACCGCTTCAAGCCCTTCGAGGACCTGAATGTTAGTGGCGGTATATTTCTTATCAGCTTTTTCGAGTTCCGCTTCCTGAACGTTCATTTGCGAAACCTCAATATCTGGCTCGAGTTCGGGTTCTGGTTGAGGATTAGGGGTAGCTGCCACCTCTTCTTTAATTACCTCTTTCTTTTCATCTTCCATTGAGAAGACCTCCTTGTTTTTTTGATTTAAGTTGGTATTGATTAGCACCAATGACCTCAAGCTGAGTAGCGGTGATGAACACTTGCTCAAGCTTTTTTAGAAAAGCGATTAATCGACGGCAGTGATCATCATCTAATTCAGACATCACGTCGTCGAGGACCACAACAGGTCGTTTATCTTTATCTTCAATGATGAAGTAAGGACTGATTTTTAATGCGAGGGCGATGATTCGGTTTTCTCCCTGAGAGCCAAACTCGGCGATATTGCGCCCATTTAGGTTGACTGAGAAGTCTTCCCGATGTGCACCGATAGTTGTCATCTTCCGTCGAATATCATTGGTTTCCGCAGCGCTAAATGCTTTTAACGCTTCTCTATTGAAGTCTGGCCCATATTCGACAAACGGTTTGTAGACCACTTCAATTTTATTTTCCTCTCCTGTGAGCGCGCGCGTAATTTTTGTAAGGATATCGTTGATATCCTTTATATACATTTGACGATAGGAGATAATGGGCCCAGATAACTTGATCAGCATCTCGGTGGTGGTATCTAACAGAGTTTTGTTAATATCACCGTTCTTTAGAATATCATTTCTCTTCCGGAGAACTCTTTCGTAACGAGAGATGTATTCAAGATAGGGATCGCTCTTTTTAGATATAGAAATATCTAGAAAATTCCTTCTCGCTCTGGGTGGCCCGCTGAAGAGACTGACATCTTTTGGCTCAAAGAGAACAACGTTCATGGCTTTTGATAGGTCCGAGATGCGGGAGACTGGCTTATTGTTGATAAAGACCTTTCTTCCGTCTCGGTTGATGACGATGTGGATCTTGCGAAGCTGGCTGCCTTCGGTGATAACCGCCGAGACTTCAGCGGAATCGCTTCCCTTGGATATCAAGTTGACATTGTCGGTGTTCTTGAAACTCCTGGCGAGGGAGAGGTAGTAAATCGCTTCCATAACATTGGTCTTTCCCACTCCGTTCGGGCCCGATAAAACATTGATGTTTGGCTCAAAATTAAAAGAGAGGGAGTCGTGATTGCGAAAATTTTTAAGAGTTAGCTGTTTGACAATCATTTCGCTTTGATGACAAACGCGGTGCTAGAGACTTGAATTTTGTCGCCTGGATATAATTTACGTCCGCGGCGGTTTTCCTTTTCTTCATTGACGTAAACAACGTTATCAGCCAAAAAAAGTTTCGCCATTCCGCCGGTCGAAATAATGCCAGAAATCTTTAGAAGAGTTTGGAGGGTAATGTACTCTTCATCCTCTCTTAAAACAATCGCTCTTTCACCCATAATTAACCTTATGCGTACATTATACACGACGCGCAAGAAAAAGGGAATAAAATATTCCCTTGATTTGTTTGCGTTAAAAATGGCTTAATTTGCTTAATAAGTGCGCACAGGAGTGACGATTTGAATCACCGAGTCATCTGAAGCGTTGCGAACAACAAACGGTTTCATTTCGCCGACAAATTCGAAAGTCACATCTTCGCAAGCGAGAGCTCTAATCGCTGAGAGGACAAATTCGCTGTTGAACGATATCTTGAGGTTTTGCCCTTCAAATTTATAAGTCTCCAATTTTTCGACTGCGGATCCAACTTGTGAACTCTTGGCAGAAATCTCAACGCCAAATTCAGACATGCTGAGATCAACGACGTTTTCCCTGTCGATGGACAGAACGGTTGTTCGATCGATGGCCTTTGCGAGTTCGGAAGCGTTGACCTCTAGAGAGTAGTTGCAGCTTCGGGGAATAATATTTTTGGTATTTGGATAATCACCAGCGACCAAACGTGTCGCAATGACGGTTTGGCCAAGGGTGAATAGAGCTTTTTTATCGCTGAACGCGACGCTGATGGATGAGGCGCCATCTAAGAGGCGATCGACTTCGACCATCATCTTGGCTGGAACATTAGCTACGAACTTCACATCTTCAGAAATTCTCACTGTTTTTCTCGCCATTCTAGCTGAGTCGGTCGTGATGGCAACAAGATTTCCGTTCTCTGCTTCGATATTCATAGCGGTAAGGATTGGTCTCTGCTCTTTTATAGATGCCGCAAAAGCAGTTTGATTGACAAGCTTGCCAAAATTGTCGCGGCTTAGCTTGATTTCTGTTCCGGTTGGCTCTAAATCAATGTCTGGATACTCCTCTGGTCTGACGCAGTTCAATCTTGATTCAAAATGATTGTCGCTAATGACCGCAATGGTGGAATCAATAACGTCAAGCGTTAGTTCCTCGCCTTCCATTTTTCTGGTGATTTCAGTGATGATTCGACAATTTATTAAGGTCGATCCTTCTTTGTAATTGCGAATAATTTCTTTGCTTTCCACTTTATAAGGAATAAAAGTTTTAATAGTTAAATCGAAGTTGGATCCCGTAATAAAGAGCCCTCTTTCATCTAGTTCGATTTTCAGATTAGCTAAAACAGCTACTGCGACTTTGTTTGCTACCGCCCTAGAAGCAATATTCAATCCCTTTAGAAACTCTTCTCGGTTGATGGTAAATTTCATAATTATTCCTTTCTTTTTATTATATTAGTAATAGTAGGGTTTGTGAGTTTGGTGGAAAAGTGATATTTTCAACGTTTTTCTCTAACACTTTATAATTCTATCACACAATAATTTGATTTGATATTTTATTTTCAATAAAGGCTTTTATTTTTTTATGCGTTTTTGGAGCTCGTCGACGGCGCTTTTGAGTTCGCTATCGTTTTTCAACCCTTTGTCCACTTTTTGAATGGCCGACATTACAGTGGTGTGATCTTTGCCTCCGAACATGTCTCCGATTTTTTTAAGTGGGATATCCAGCGTGATGCGAATCAGATACATCGCGATGTGTCGAGCAAGCGCTATTTGGCCAGTTCTAATCCTACCAGTCAGTTGAGAAGGTGTTAAGTTGTAATAATCGGAAACGACGTTGATAATCTTTTGTTCATTTAACTGAGAGCTCAGCGACTTTCCGCCAGTCAGCGATTGGACAGCTTCCATTGCAACTTCCATGGTAATCTTGTCGGTTTGCTTGAGAGAAACGACGTAGAAAATTAACCTATTCAATGCTCCTTCAAGCTCTCGAACATTCTTGGAGAATTTATCAGCAAAAAAGTATAGGACAGCATCGTCAAATTTTTGCAAGTCTAAGCCGTTTGCTTCGATTTTTTTGCGGAGAATTTCCACGCATGTATTTTGGTCAGGTTCATTGATTTTCATTACTAAACCCTTGCTGAATCTTGTTACTAAGCGGTCTTCCAAACCATTTAATTCGTTCGGTTGCTTATCGGATGTGATAACCACTTGTTTTGAGTTGTCGATCATCTTGTTATATATCGCGAAAAACATCTCCTGAGTTTTAACCTTGTTCGCCAACATTTGAACATCGTCGAGGAGAAGGACATCTACCGAGCTGAAAAAGTCTTTTAATGATTCAGCCTCTTTTTCTCCCTTAACATAGCGAATGTATTCTTCCACGAAATCGCTTGTCGAAATATAGAGGATCCGATAGTTTGGTCTGGCGTTCTTTATATAATTGCCAATCGCATGGAGCAAATGAGTTTTTCCAAGGCCGGAATTAGAATAAATAAAAAGTGGCTGTGCTAATGTTTTCCCTGGATTGGAGGCGACAAAAAGTGAAGCTTGTGAAGCCTCGCGGTTGAAAGAACCGACGACGAAATTATCAAAAGTGAGCTTTGGATTAAGGATAGCTTCCTGAAAATACTGCTGTTTTTTAATTGGAGCTTGCTTCTCGACACCTTTCTGGACATCGTTTTCGAGAACAAAGTCTAATTTGAAATTCGATTCAGTGATTTCTGAGACAACATCTTCTACTAAACTGTAATATTTTTGCTTAATTAAAGCAGCAGCTAGCGAAGAATTCACGACTACGATAATAGTGTCACCACGAATTTCATTGATATAGCTCCCAGCGAAGAAAGAGTCAAATAATTGTTTTTCACCAAGTCGTTCTTCGATCCGTTTTAATGAACGATCCCACAACTGAGTGATTTCGGAAATTGAATTAATCATATTAAATACTTCTGTTTCTGCCAAATATTATAGAATAATCCACAGCCATTTAATATCAGAAAAAGGCGTTTTCTATTTTGTCCACATTTTAAAAGTCGAAAAAGTTTGACTAAAGGGTATTTTCCCCAAAATCCACAAAATGCTAATGTGGAAAAAATGTGGAAAAGTTATTTTTGTGGTGTGGAATGCGGTGACAATTAGTTTGAGTTATAATTTGTAATTAAATAATATAGTTACTATATTTATTAAAATTTGATTTTGTTTCTTGTAGTATAAATAAATGTGGAAAACTCAATTTGACAGTCTTTTTTCTGGCCTTTTCCTGAATATTTTTCGATCAGAAGATGAAAGCCAAACGCCTACCCCCATCAATCCGAGCGCGACGTAATACCACCAGGCAGGGCTCTCTCTAAAAATTGCAGTGGAAATCAAAACTGACATAAAGGGGGCAAGCGAAAAGAAAGCGCTTGTTCGCGGTGCACCAATTGAGCGTTGCGCATATATATAGAAACGCAAGCTAACGCCATAACAAATAATTCCTACGCTTAGTATTGCTAAAATAGAATAAAACTGAGTAATTTCCTCATGTAGTCTTACCCCAATCATAAAGCAGAGAATAGCTGTAATTGTGCCTTCAATAATGATAGACATCAGCGGATCTTTATGAGAGATCCTCTTCATGAAATTATTCCCGAATCCCCAGCATATTGGAGCCAGTAATATCAAGAATGCTCCTGAAGAAAATTTTAGATTGGTCAGGTCATCACTGCAAAGAAGAATGCAAGCAATGAAGACGAAAATAATACCCGCCCAGAGTCTTGGGGATATTTTATCTTTAAAAATAAATAAGGCCACCAAAGAAGTAACGACGATTTCGAAGTTGCTTAACAGCGCAGCATTAGAAGCTGAAACAAGCCGAAGTCCAACCATGCTGCACGCAACGCCGATTGCGTTTAGAACCGCGATGCTGAAGACGTAAGGGAAATCCTTTCTTTCCAGTGGTTTTTCTTTTACTTTTGGCTTGGCAATTTTTCTAAAAAGCAAAAAGATGGAAGCGCAGATTGCCGCCCCTAAATACAAAAAACCACCCGAAAGTACAGGACCGATGGTGTTGCTATTTAATAAAAGCTTGGAGATTGGAGTATTAATTGATGAGCAAATTGCCGCTATTATTGCGAAAACTATTCCAATTTTAGTGCTCTTTCTCATGCGGAAAGTATATCACAACCACTTACACGCGTATACGCATTTCGTTGACATTTATCTATAAATGCCCATATACTTTCTAATGCTACGTAAAATCGGAGGTATATTGTATGAAAAGAACTTATCAACCAAGCAAAATCCAACACCAACGCAGAGCTGGATTTCGTGCTCGGATGAAATCGGTAGGCGGTCGTTGTGCCCTTGCTCGCCGCAGAGCAAAAGGCAGAAAAACTCTTTCTGCATAGTCGAGGATAAATGAAAGTTGTCAACAGAATAAAAGCTAATAAACAGTTCGCTTTAACTATTAGGAATGGACGCGCAAGAAGCAATCATTCGTACGTTGTGCATATCGCACCAAACAACCTGCCATATATGAGGGTTGGAATCTCTGTTTCTTCCAAGATTGGAAATGCTGTCGTCCGCAATAGAATTAAAAGACAAGTTAGAGCGATGTCTGATGGTTTGTTTGACTACAACAAAATGTCAATCGACCTAGTCATTGTAATTAGAAAAAACTTCTTGGAAAACGACTATCAAACCAACAAATCACTTTTAAGTGAATTAGTACTTGTACAGATTGGAAAAAACGGATGAAAAAAAGTCTAAAAATTGGTTTAAGCGGACTTGCTCTTGCAGCGGGCGTTTTTATCTTAACAAGTTGTACAGCTTCATTCTGCTCTGTCACAGATAAATCCCATATTCTTTATTTATTTGATTATGGCGTGACATCCTACTCAGCTCAGAGCACCGCAGAATCAGAAGCTTTGACAATAACTGTAAATGGAGAAGAATACACCACTAACTTATTCCTTACCGCTAGCTTCGATGAAGTAAACGCTAAATACATCAACAAAATCAATAAAGCGGCCGAAGAAGCTTATATTCGTGTCCCATCATTGAATTATTTTAAAGGCTTCGATCAAGTTGTTTTGAATCACGCTTTCAAAGAAGCGCGCGATAACGGTGAATTAGCTAATTTCGGAATTGATATCAACGATTCAGGGAAATCGATTAGTTTTGCAGATGAAGGCTCACTTCTTTGCCCCGCTAGTGAATACGATGATTATTCCAACAACAAAGGGATACTTGATAAATACGGGTATCTAAAATATGAGGATTCATTAAATAACAAAAAAGTTTTGTGGACAAACTGGAATACCTATAACCAAGAAGTCCGCGATTCATCAATCAGCATTGACGAAGTGGCGACCAATGATTATATCACCTTCTACAAAACAAAAATGAATAGCTATATTTCATCATATCGTTCATGTCTGGCAATCACATCTGGCGATTATGGCACCTATGGTGTACATTCATTGCCAGCTGAAATTGAGGCTAAACCATGGACTCAGTGGAAAGGACTTCTCGAGTTCTTGTTTGTTTGGCCAATTGCCGCCTTAATCGACTTTTTAGCTGTTTCTTTTGCAGCAATGGGCAGTGGCTGGTCACAGATTATTTCAATCTTGATTGTCACCGTCATTGTCAGAGCTTTGATGCTGTTTGTTACTTTTAAACAGCAAAAGTCGACGACAGTGATGACTCAATTGCAACCCGAAGTTGCTAAAATCCAAAGCAAATATCCAAATGCCAACACCAACAAAATGGAAAAGCAAAGACTTAGCGAGGAAACTGCTAGGCTTTACAAGAAACATAAAATCAATCCATTGACTTCAATTTTAGTGATGTTAATTCAATTCCCAGTCTTTATTTGCGTGTGGGGAGCTATGCAGAGCGCAGCGATTCTCTCTTCTGGTGAATTTTTAGGACTGAGATTGAGCGATTCCATCAGCGCGACAATGTTTAATGCCGCTTCATGGACCCCTGCTGGTGGCATGGGTGGATTAACTGCTACTATCTTGTTTGTTCTGATGGCTATTGCGCAGGCAATCGCTATGCTACTACCGAGATGGCTACAGAAGAAAAAAGGCAAAAACATTGCAAAACTTGGGCGAAATCCCTCCCAGGCTAATACAGACAACAAGATGAAATGGTTCACATATATTATGCTGGCCATGATTATCTTCATGGGATTCTCACTCGCATCTGGCATGGGCGTCTACTGGTTATTTGGCGCCATGTTCTCCATCGTTCAGTCTTTAGTCACTCAAGCAATCACTGATCGAAAAGCAAAGAAAAGAAGGTAAATGAAATGAAAGAATATCAAGGAAAAACCGCAGAAGAAGCTTTAAGCAACGCTGCCGAAGATCTAAAGATTCCTGTTGATCAACTTATCTATATTGTCAGCGACAAAAAGAGAGGCTTATTCTCGAAAAAAATTGTTGTCGAGGTATACGAAATTGCCGACGTTATCAAATACGCCGAAGATTATATCTTGGATGTTGTCGATAATTTGGAAATTGAATCAGCGGTTCAATCAGCATTTGATAACGATATTATTCGCATCACAATTGACTCCGCTCACAACCCTGTTCTAATTGGCAAAAACGGAAAAACTCTCCAAGCATTAAATGAACTAACAAAGTTAGCGGTTTCCAATCATTTTCATAAGAGATTTCGCATCTTGCTAGACATTAACGGATATAAAGACAGCAAATACATTCGATTGGCTCGCATCGCTCGTCGGGCGGCGAGAGAAGTACAAACATCGCATGATACTTACACATTTGATCCGATGCCAGCCGATGAGAGAAGAGCCGTTCACAATGCATGCAGCGGTTTAACGAATATCCGAACCGAATCAATCGGCGAAGGAACTCATCGCCAAGTTCAAATCATCTACGTTGAATAGTATTAAGCGCCCTTAGGGTGCTTTTTACACTTTGAAAGGATTAGTATGTTTGAAACAATTATCGCTCTGGCGACCCCGCCATTTAAATCAGCATTGGCCATCATTAGACTGTCTGGTAATGATTGCTTTGAAATTGTTTCGCGATTTTTCGACAAAGACCTTAGAGACGTTAAAGAAAAAACCATTTTTTTTGGAACCATTAGTGATGGAAATGAAAAAATAGACCAAGTAGTTCTGTTGACGTACAAAGGACCGAAGAGTTTTACCGGAGAAGATTCGGTGGAAATTATCTGCCATGGTTCAATGTTGATTTCTAATCAAATCATCGCCGTTGCTCTGAAACACGGAGCACGATTAGCCACTCATGGAGAATACTCATCAAGAGCCTTCTTTCATAGTAAAATTGATCTCATTCAAGCTGAATCAATCAATGATGTTATCAATGCTTCCACTCAAGAAGCAAAAAAATTATCGCTGCTTTCTTTAGAAGGAGAAGTCTCGAGACTAGTTGAGCCGATTAAGAAAAAAATCGCTGATATCTTATCACTTATTGAAGTCAATATTGATTTCCCAGAATATGAAGACATCGAGGTTGCCAACAAAGAAAAAGTTGTCGAATTCGTCGATGAAATTAATACAAGTATTAATAAGCTTATTTCTGATGGGCGAAAAGCCAAGATTATTAAAGATGGAATTAAAGTCGCTATTGTCGGAAAACCGAATGTTGGTAAATCTTCGCTTTTAAATGCCCTTCTTGGGGAAGATAAAGCAATCGTAACCGATATCGCAGGCACAACCCGCGACATTGTTGAAGGCGATGTTAATCTTAAAGGGGTAGTGCTCCATTTGCTCGACACTGCCGGCATTCGCGACTCGCGTGACGCAGTTGAGTCCATCGGTGTAGCCAAAGCTAAAGAATCAATAAAAAAAGCTGAATTGGTAATAGTTGTTTTAGATGCCAGCGAAAAGCTTGATTCAGAAGACGAGGCAATACTTAAAATTACCGAAAACATTAATCGAATTGTCATCTATAACAAGAGCGATAAAAAAATCGTCAATCAAGGTCAAGGTTTATATGTCTCTGCCCTTAAAAAAGACATCAACCCCTTAATTGAAGAGATATATCGGCTGCTTGGTCTCGATAATCAATCTTTCCAACAGCCTGCCCTTAATAACGCTCGGCAAATTGGATTGCTAGAAAGAGCTAAAGAATCGCTTTTGAAAGCCAAAGAGGATGCCATTGGCAATCTTCCAATCGATTTAGTGGCCGTCTCTTTAAAAGATGCCTATGAAGCCATTCTTGAAATCTTTGGTGAAACCAATCAAATTGATATTTCTAAAGAAATATTTTCCAGATTTTGTGTAGGGAAATAAATGATTTTTGATACTCATTGCCATCTTAATGATGAAGCTTTAAAATCTCGAATCGATACGGTTATTGAAGACGCAAAAAAAGTTGGCGTTAATAAATTTTTAGTAATTGGTTGGGATAAAGAAAGCTCAATTGCTGCCGTTAAATTAGCTGAACAACATCCTGAAATCTATGCTGCGATTGGTTTTCATCCTAGCAATGTTTTTGATGTAACTGAAAAAGACTTTGAAGAAGTGATGTCGTATGTAGACCATCCAAAAGTGTTAGCAATTGGAGAAATCGGTCTTGATTATTACTGGAATAAAGAAATTAAAGATAGAAAAATTCAAAAAGAATTCTTTATTCGCCAAATAAACTTTGCTAATGAACATCATAAGCCAATCTCCATTCATAATAGAGATGCTTTTGCAGATTGCTTAGAAATACTTTCCCAGCATCGACCGTTATGGGGAGGAGTAATGCATTGTTACTCCGGCAGTGTCGAGTCTTTGCCAGCAGTGTTGAATTTAGGATTGATGATTGGGTTAGGAGGAACATTAACCTTCACAAATGCAAAAAAAGTGAAGGAAGTATGCGAGAACACTCCTTTGGAAATGATTGTTGTCGAAACCGATTCTCCATATTTGTCGCCCCATCCATTGAGGGGGACTATTAACGAGCCAAAAAATATAGTCTTAGTCATTGATGAGATTGTTCGCATCAAAAAGTTATCGAAAAAGCACATCCTTGAGAAAATATATGAGAACTCATGTGAAATGTTTCACGTGTAAAATATTATGTATTATTTTGATGGTGTAATTGTAGTAGAAGGAAAAACCGATGTAGCGTTTTTGTCTTCTTTTATTAAAGCTGAATACGTAATGACAAATGGATATCAATTAACAGAGGCAGAATTAGAATATTTGAATGCTGTTGCGGTCAAGAAAACTGTTTTAATTATAACCGATCCAGATCACGCGGGAGAAGTCATCAGATCTAAAATTAAGATTCCTAAAGCTTACGACATTTTTCTCGATATAAACTGCTGCAATAAAAATGGAAAACACGGAGTAGCGGAATGCGACAAAGAGGAAATCGCTCGTAAATTGAAGGGTTTTTTCACTGAATGTGTTCAAAATCAAAATGAAATAACCACTTCCTTTTTGATAAGCCTTGGTTTGGACAATAAAAATAAGAGAGCTATTTTTGCAAAAAAAGTTCATGTTGGAATTGTGAATATGAAAAAGCTTTCCACGCGTCTAAACACATTGGGATATACTGAAAAAGACTTTATTTAAAACTATATGATTATTAATCGACAAAATATCTTAGAAATCACCCAGAAGCTTAATGTCAAACCAGATAAAGATTATGGTCAAAATTTTTTGATTGATTCTGACGTCGCCTCCCAAATTGTTGAAAATGTTAGAATTGAAAAAAATGATAATATATTAGAGATTGGTCCTGGATTAGGATCATTAACACATTTTCTATCTCTAAAAGATTGTTTTTCTTGTGATGCTGTTGACATCGACGGCCGAATGATTAATTTTTTAATGGAGATATATGCTGACAATACGCAAATAAAATTTATTGAAAACGACATTAGGAAGATTGATATTTCGAATTACACAAAAATTGTTGGTAATCTACCCTACAATATTACTACTGAACTAGTAGCTTTCTTGCTGACTAAAGCCAAATTGTGTGAAAGATTTGTGCTGATGTGCCAAACGGAAGCATTTTCCCGCCTCTCAGCTATCAATGGGAAGGAATATGGAGCTATTTCGGTGCTTATTCATTTATTGGGCTCTTCCAAAAAATTGTTTGTTGTCAAGCCCGGGGCCTTTTACCCATCTCCCAAATGCAATTCTACTGTTTTTGAAATTCAGGTCGCCAACCGCGATTTTCAAGAAGACTACTATGGGACATATCGAATGGCAAAGCAACTTTTTCTTAATCGACGAAAAACAATTCTCAATAATTTGGCTGTTTTGTTAGGCGATAAGTTCTTGGGTGAATCTATTTGTCGGCAATGTCAGATTACTCCTACTTTTCGGCCAGAGCAAATTAGCCCAAATCAGTATCTAGCTATCTATAAAATGCTGAAAGTAAATGGTAGAATAAAGAAGGAATAATTAATTGTCATTAAAAGTGTTAATTGTGTTGATGAACAAGTAGTGAATAATTATAATTATTTGGTTTTATGAAAGATTTAGTAATACGCAGCTATGCAAAAATTAATATATGCCTAAATGTCACGAATCGTCGGCAAGATGGATTTCATGATTTAGATATGGTCATGGTCCCAATTGAATTACACGATTCAATTTTGATGAGCGAAGTAAAAAATACCGATGATAATTTCGTTACCATTGATGATTTTTCTGGCGAGAATGTTCGCCATAACATTGCCTCATCTGCTTTAAACTTGATACAAAAAAACTACAACATCAAAAAGAAATTTCGGGTTTTCATACATAAAGTTATCCCAATGCAAGCAGGTCTAGGAGGAGGATCTTCTAACGCTGCTTTTGTGCTGAAAGGGGTAAATAATTATCTGAATCTTAAGATATCTGAGCAAGAACTTATTAACTTAGCCAAGGAGCTTGGATCAGATGTCCCATTTTTTATTCCCTGCAAGCCGGCAAGATGCCATGGAACCGGGGGAGAATTCGAACCAATTGTTATCAAAAACAACTACAATGTCCTCATTGTTAAACCTAAAGAAGGATGTTCAACCCGAGATGTCTTTGAATTATCTGATACAATGACATTAGCGACGGGAAATGTTGATGATGTCGTCAAAGCATTAGCTGATGGCGACGAGAAATTGCTCGCAAAATCAATTGTCAATTCCTTAGAAGAACCAGCTTCAAGGTTAGTTCCGGAAATTAAAGTCATCAAAAAGAAGTTGAGCGATTTTGGTCTTGAAATTGTGGCGATGAGCGGTTCGGGGAGCTCTATCTTTGCGCTTAGTACCAACCTATCGCTATTAAAAAACATCGCTAGAAAATTAGAAGACGATTATGTCGTTGAAGTCACAAAAATAATTAAATAGGGAGATAAAAAAATGAACAAATACGCAGTAGTGCTTGCAGCCGGAAAAGGAACGAGAATGAAGTCTCGCGATCCCGAACATTCAAAAGTATCTTATCCTATTTTAGGGAAAGCCCTTGTTAATTATGTTATTGATGCAGTCCTTCCTTTAGGAATGAAGGAGGTTGTTGTTGTTGTTGGATTTGGTGGCGAAGTGACCAAAGCTCTCGTCGAAGACCGCGCTAAAGTGGTTTGGCAAAAAGAATTAAGCGGCACTGGCAATGCCGTTTTACAAGCGAAGGCATTATTGAAGGACAAAGAAGGTTCAACATTGGTCATATGCGGAGATACTCCCCTTATTACCACTGAGACAATTGAAAACATTTTTAGAGTGCACAATAAAACCAAAAATGATCTCACTATTGTTACTGCTGTTTTGGAAGAACCTAAAGGCTATGGAAGAATAATTCGCGAAACAAAGAGCAACCAAGTCTTATCAATTAAAGAGGATAAAGATTGCTCCGAAGATGAAAAAGATATTCACGAAGTAAATGCCGGACTTTATATCTTTGATAATAAAACCTTGTTTGAGTTCATTGATCAATTAACCACCAACAATGCGCAAAAAGAATACTACTTAACAGATTTAGTGGAAATTTTTAAAAGAAACGACAAAAAAATTGGCGCGTATGTCGTTGAGTACGCTGTTGAAGTCTTCGGAATCAATGATCGTGTGCAACTTTCCTATGCCGCAAAAGTCATCAAGAAAAGAATCAATCATCAACTTATGATGTCAGGCGTGTCGATGGAAGATCCTGATTCTACCTATATCTCTCCAGATGTTGAAATAGGCAAAGATACCATTATCATGCCGAATACTACCATCTTTGGGAAATGCAAAATTGGCGAAGCCAATGTTATCGGACCAAATACTTATTTAGACCACGTTGAAGTCGGTGATGATAACTCCATTCAATCATCGTGGATATCCGATTCAAAAATCGGGAGTTTCAATGAAATTGGCCCATTCACTAAAATTAGAGCAGGTACAGTAATCAACGATCACTGCAGAGTGGGCAACTTCGTCGAGCTTAAAAACGCTGAGCTTAAAGACGGGGTCAAATCTGCTCACCTCACCTATATTGGCGATGCTCAAATTGGAGAAAGCACCAATGTTGGCTGTGGAACAATTACTGCTAACTATGATGGATACAATAAAATGCGCTGCGAAGTAGGAAAACATGTATTCCTCGGAAGTGGGACTATTTTAGTAGCTCCACTTAAAGTCGAAGACTTTTCTTTCACCGCCGCAGGATCAACCATTACCAAGGATGTGAAGACAGACTCTCTCGTTGTCGCGAGAGCTAAACAAGTAGAAATTGAACATGGATATACAACTTTTATGGAAAAAGCAAAAGCGAAAAAAGAGGCGATGAAAAAATAATGCTCATTATTGAGTGTTTCGGCCATAACATTTATATCAGCAAGGAACTTGTTGGATATATAGGAGAGAATGAACTATTCATTAAAGGCAGCAAATTTGCTTCCATTACTGACTATGGCGTCATTTCTATTCAAAATCGTGAAGTAGGCTTTATTGATGATGATGGTTCGATTATCATTAATGGGAAAGAAGTCGGATTTATTGATGGAGAAAATAACTTCGTTTTCTTTAAGTTACCGATAAAAAACGATTAAAATAATTGAGAATTAGGGGGTATTTGAATATGAATGCAATCGGAATTGATATTGGCGGAACCTTTATCAAGGGAGCTGTCGTTACGCCAAAAGGTGAGATTCTTGATTTTTTTACCCTGTCTGTCGAACATGGCGAAAGCCCAGAAGAAACGATTAACAAATTAAATGTTCAAATTAAAAAAATCAATTACCCAAATATTGCTGGCATTGGCATCGGTTGCCCTGGAACAGTGGACTCTGATACTGGGGTCGTTGAATTTGCTCCCAACATTGGTTGGACAAACGTTCCCATTAAGCAATTG
>Ga0209098_1001473_pt1 | contig 22510 bp, 19 predicted proteins | sample AD_JPNHW1_MetaG_FD_184429 | JGI IMG/M metagenome (GOLD analysis project Ga0209098, IMG submission 184429) | Active sludge microbial communities of municipal wastewater-treating anaerobic digesters from Japan - AD_JPNHW1_MetaG (SPAdes) (version 2) | ecosystem: Engineered > Bioreactor > Anaerobic...
GTCAATGTCGCTTTTTTAATATATTCATCGCTATGTGTGTTGAACTTAAAATCATTGTTGCCCGGAAGCTTAACCACACATTCATCCAAAACCTCTTTGCCAAGTGTTAAAATTCTTTTGTCTCCGTAATTTGCATTTGATATGTATTCTTGCACCATTGTTAAAGCGGTTTGGTTATTGGTCATGGAATTTATTATTGAATTAATATTTTTGTCACCTTTTTTAAGATACATAACGCCTACGCCAAAACATTTGTTTAGAGGTTTTAAAATTATTTGGTCATGTTTTTCCAAAAATTCAAGAATATCTTCTTTGTTTGAAGTTACCAGGTTTTCGGGCATGAATTCAAAAAACGTATTTGCATGCAGTTTCTCGTTAAAATCTCTTATCGCTTTTGTATCGTTTATTATTAAAGTTTTTTGCCTATCAACAAAATCAAATATGTAGGTGGAATTTATATAATCCAAATCAACAGGCGGATCGGGGCGAAACATCACAAGTGTAAAATCTTGTATTTGTTGCTTTTGCCAAATTTTATCAAGAAAAATATTGTTTTCTTTTAAAATAACTTTAGAACATTTGCAAAAAGCCTTTGAATTATCAAGACAAAGTCTGTCGGCTGTGGTTACGGCGACTTCAAAATTTCTTTCAAGAAACTCTTTTATCAGCCAAAAATCGGTTATAAGTTTATTAAATTCAAAGTATTTTACTTCAATTTTGTCGATGACAAATAAAATTTTATTGTCCATAACACCTCTGAAATCAGCATAGCACTTAAATAAACAGATACAATATACTTTATAACTGTTTTTAGCTTAAACATATTTGTAACAGAATGTAACGAAATTTAGTGATTTTTGCAATTTTATATATAAAAAATACTTTATTAATATATAACAACGACATACACAGTAATTTACATAACTTTCAAAACCTACTACACACTAACCTACCACACACTAACCTTCTACACGAGGAATTATGAAACAAGAATTCCAAACCCATTTTTTAATTAAAATGGGTCTTTTTTTGACTTCTTTTTCTAAAAATAAAACCCGCGGATAAATCCGCGGGTTTGCAATAATTAAATATTGCAATTTGTCTAGTCATTATATTTTTGCACACCGGGGAATTTGTCTTGTCCGGTGGTTTTTTTGGTAATCCAGTACTGGATTTTTGGAATAGCAGTTGAAAGAAAATATCCTGAAATTACAAAACCGATACCCAAATTAAAGGCATTTTTCCAGAAATTTTGTTTAGCCATTTTAACCAAGAAATCCGCATCAATAAATTCTTTTTGAGATGATTTTGCTTTTTTATAAAGAATTTCAATATATTCAGATACATTTTGTTTAAGCTTTAACAAATCCTCCTGCGAAATAAATGTTGTATCACAAAGGTGTTTACTTATTTCTTCTGGTGCTTCTTTATTAAATATTTTTGCAAAAATGCTTTTACCTTTTTTGTAATAACTTGTATAAATCTTATCCAAAAATTCCGGCTCATCAATAAGTCCTTTTTTGAAAATATCTTCAATTTGTGATTTGGACAATACTGCGCCTTCGGGCAATTCAGGCTGAAGTTTTGCCATTTTTTTGGCTGTTTCGATTATTGAATCAGAATTTTCCAATTTCAATTCTTTAACTTTGTTAATAAATTCATCAAGCATTATAGATTTGTAATTTTTATCATCGGCAAACATTTCAGGAACAAGTTTTTCATCGCCCAAAAGTTTTACTTTAAATTCTTCAAGGCTTATGCCTTCGGGGTTCATTTTAGATATAATATGTTCATTGAACACATCAACGCTTACAGGATCAATTCTGCCTTTTTTCAGTTCCTTAAACAAAGCTTTAAAGGAATGAATTCCTTCCTTGTTCCCATCTTGTAAAAAATTCAGCACAGAGTTTATATGTCCTCTGCAGAACATGTAGAAATAAATGGAAGAAAGGTCCCTAAAAAGACATTCTATTCTTTCATGTTTGTTTCTTGCGCTTATGCCGCGCCCACCGGCAACACCGATATCTGTTGCAAGGAGTTTATAAGTTGAGTTGTTTTCTATTTTATAACTGAAAGATAGAAGATTCCTTAATGTCACCCCACCCTTAAAAGCAGGATTATTTGATTTTTTTGTTTTTTCAATAAAATCATTAAAAGAAACATATTCATGCAATAAAGCCTGATCTTCTTTATTTTTACCGCTCAAATATTTTTTTGTAATTTTTTGATTTATTTTAGGTACAACAAAACCTACAACCAAATTTGCAAGAACTACGCTTGCCATAACTTTGCCAAAAGCAAATTTTGACAAAGCTTTTTCAAATTTATCGCTGTCTTTAACTACATTTCCGGCTGTTTTTTTCATTTTCATTATAAAATTGCCCATAGGCTTTCTGATAGCGTCTTCACCTGTATCAAAACCATATTCGGGAAGTTTAAAAACAGATTTTCCTAATTTATCGCCTAAACTTCTGAAAAAATCTATTCCGCAAAACCAAAATATTGCGCCAAGAGTTTCTTCGGTGAATCTTTCCCTTGCCTCGACAAAACCGTCTCTCTTATAGGCATGAAAGGTTCTGCCGCCGGTTACGGCAGCTTCCAGCAAAATTATCGGCAAAAGTGCATCGGCTTTGCCCATGTCTCTGACAAAAACTTTTGCATTTTTTGCTACTGATTGAGAAATTTTGTTAAATTTAATCATTTTCGGCTATTTTTATTGACTAGACTACTATTTTAATACACCTGAAAAATGTTTTTTGCCCTTTTTTGAAATATTTTAACAGAACTGCAACACTTTGTTACAAAAAAGGGGGATGAAGAGTGAGCTGTGAAAAGTGAACAGAAGCATTAAACTCTCACGTCATTGCGAGGGGATAAATGTATTTTTGACTTTTTGTCTGCCCGCTCACGTCATTGCAAGGGGTGGGTTATCGACTTTTTCGATTATTATCCACCGAAGCAATCCAAAAAAACCAATTTTGTCGGTCTTTTTTAATTGGGCGTTGAGAGGCTGTCTTACTCGTTCGCGTTAAACGGGTCTGCGGTTTTTGTTTTCGCGGACTTTGTCCGCTCCAAACAAAAGACCTTCGCCCTCTGCTCACTCGCGCTCGAACTAAGACCAAGCTCCGCTTGGTAGTTCTCGCCTTCTAAAAATCCCCAAATAAAAACCCTCTCATAGAGAGGGTTTTTATTTGGGCGTTGAGAGGCTCGAACTCCCGACATCTTCCTTGTAAGGGAAGCGCTCTACCAACTGAGCTAAACGCCCGCACTATTCAATTTTTTCGGAGATACCTTTACCCCCAACTGAGCTAAACGCCCTAATAAATGAAAAGTGAAAAGGGTTTTTATTTTTCTCATCATTCATTATCTAAATAAAAAAGCGTCATTTAACGCTTTCTTGCTTAAATATTATTAAAAACAAACTTATTTGTCAAATTTTATGTATTAAATTCTTTTACAACTTTATTTAAATAAGTTTTTGAAAGCTGTAATTGTCCCTCTTTCATATTTCTATAATTATTCAAATAATTATTGTTAAAATCACGATTTTGTTTTGAAATTTTAAACAAGCTGTTAACTATAACAATATAAGGTGCTGCGGCAACCGCTACCAGTCCAAACGTAGCCAATAATGGTGATTTTTTACTTAATCTTCCAAAAAGTTCTGAAACTTTTGGCAAAACTTTTGTATTAATCGAGGTTTTATCCAACCAAACTTTTGCTGATGAAACCTTTTTACCGACTTTTTCTAAAAGGTCAGGAGTTTTTATTACCATTTTTTCAGCAATTTTATTTGCGCCTTTTTCAGCTAACGATAAAGAACCCAAGAAAAGCCCTATATCTGCAAGCATAGAAGCAAAAGGATGATTTTTTTCAATGTTTTGTAATTTTTCTGATTTTGAAACTACTGCATCTTTAATGGAATTGTAAATTCCCAAAACCAATAAAACTCCGCCCCACTTCATTGCAGCATGCCCTGCGGCAGACATTTTTTTAGATAAACTTCCGGGTAAAATTTTAAATTTTTCGTATGTCCTATTGTGAATATTTATATTACCATCATGGACAATACCGCCGCTTTGCATTATAAATTTTGATGCAATATCAACCAAGGGCAGCGTAATTAAAAGCGATTTCAAAGGATTTCTTTTCTTACCCTGTTCTTCTTTAGCTTTCAACAAAGATAATCGGCTTAATTGAATATCATCCAAATTTATAAAAGATAAATCCTTATCAAACTGTTCTTCCGAACCGAATTTTACTCTGTTAATGTTGCTATTTATACTTTGTACTTGCATCGATACACTCCGAATTAAAAAATCTACATCATTATAACACTATAAACCCCAAAAGTAAATAATTTTGCTAGTTGATTTTTTTGTTGTCATAATTCTTTACATATATTTTTTTTCTTGATAATGTCTTATTTATGAAGACTTTTAACCTAAAATCAATGGGCTGCAAATCTAACCAACTGGAGGGGTTATTAATTGAGCAAAATTTGATTAAAAACGGCTTTGAAAAAATGCCGCTTAATCAAGCGGACTTTTTTGTGCTTAATTCATGTACGGTTACGCACAAAAGCGATAATGAAGCCTTTAGTATCCTGCAAAAGGTAAAGCGCGAAAATCCCGATATAAAAACTGTTTTAACCGGCTGCATCGCTCAGATTGAAAAAGAAAACCTGCTTAAAACTTCTTTTATTGATTTTGTAGTGGGAAATGATGAAAAATTGAATATATCAGAAGTTTTGAACTTAAAAAAATCTTTTTCTGTAAAAAATATTTTTGAACTAAAAGATTTTCATAAAGTCTTGCTCGATGACACAACCAAAACAAGGGCGAGCGTAAAAATTCAAGACGGATGCGACAACCGCTGCTCTTACTGCATTATCCCTTTTGCTCGCGGAAAAAACAGAAGTGCGGACTTGGATTTTATTCTTAAACAAATAAAAATTTACGAACAAGCAAACTTTAAGGAAATAATGCTTACGGGGATACATATTGGGCAGTGGAGGGTAAATGACAGTGAGAATAACCTTTTGAACTTGCTTAGAAGCATTGAAGAAAAAACAAATATCTCTCGTTTTCGTTTAGGCTCTTTAAATCCTTTGGAAATTGACGATGAAATGCTTGAATTTTTAAAAAATTCTCAAAAATTCTGCCCGCATTTTCACCTTTCAATCCAATCCATGTGCGACAAAACCTTAAAAACAATGAACAGACATTATACAGTTGCCAAAACACTTGATTTAATCGAAAAAATACATAAAAACTTTGACGCCCCTTTTATCGGAAGCGATATTATTGCAGGCTTTGCAGGTGAAGGCGATGAAGATTTTCAAATAACAGTCGAAAATTTAAAAAAATCAAAACTAACCCAAATTCACACCTTTCCTTATTCTGTGCGAAAAGGGACTGCCGCCGAAAAATTTGAAAACCAAGTTGATTTGAAAACAAAAAATAAAAGGGCTGCGGTTATCAAACAGATTTCGGCGCAAAAGCACGAAGAATTTCTGCAAAAAAATATCGGTGCAATCCAAGAAGTCTTAATTGAAAAGAATTTGGATAAAAAAACAGGATTTTTAAAAGGGATGACAAGAAATTACATAAATGTTTTGCTTGACCCTCAAAAATACAATTTTGAAAAAAATACGCTTTATAAAATTAAAATCGAAAAAGAACATTTGGTTTTAGGATAAAAAAGGGCGGTTTTCTGAAAGAAAACCGCCCTTTTTAATATTTTTTATTATTATCTTGGATTATTCGGGTACGCATAGTCCTTCATTCCCTTTTCAAAATTGCTTTCGCAATTTTAGCACTCCATCGGACTATTTGCTCTTAACGGGCTGGGCTCTTCCTCTCACAAATGATATTTAATCATTTGCTCGGCAGAGTGCTCGCACGGTGCCCTACCGAAAATCCGCTATTTTTTCAAGAAATCAGGAATTTCAATATTTCCCAACCCCGGAGTAAAATCTGCAACTTTCTTTTGAGTAAAAGCACCCGAGAAGAAATCAGCTGCACTCAAAGTTTTTGAATCAGCTTTTTCACTCATAGGAGATTGATTTCTCAATTCAAAACCTGTCGCAATAACCGTGATTTGAATTTCCCCTTGAATTTTATCATCAACAACCGCACCGATAATAACTTTAGCATCATCAAGAACTGCAGAGTTAATAATGTTTGTAGCATCTGTTACTTCGTGAAGCGTCATATCAGGTCCGCCTGTAATATTAACAATTACGCCGCTTGCGCCATTGATTGAAGTTTCCAAAAGTTGAGAATCGATAGCTGTTCTTGCAGCATCGATTGCTCTTCCTTCGCCCTGACCGCGTCCGATACCCATAAGCGCAGAGCCTGAGGCTTGCATAACACTTTTAACATCGGCAAAGTCAACGTTAATAAGCCCGGGTATTGTGATAATATCAGAAATACCTTGAACACCGCGAAGAAGAACTTCATCAACTACGATGAATGATTCTTGAAGAGAAACTCTTCTGTCAACAACGTCAAGTAATTTATCGTTAGGAATTACAATCAGCGCATCAACGCTTTCTCTAAGTTTTTCCAAACCTTGATCGGCTTGGTTTTGTCTGCGTTTTCCTTCAAAAGAAAACGGTCTTGTAACAACGCCTATTGTCAAAATTCCAAGTTCTTTTGCTATTTTAGCAACGATAGGAGCAGCACCCGTTCCGGTTCCGCCGCCCATGCCTGCTGTAACAAAAACCATATCAGCACCTTCGAGTGCTTCTGTTATTTCCTGTTGAGCTTCTTCAGCCGCTTTTTCACCGATTTGGGGCTCTCCGCCTGCGCCGAGTCCGTTTGTCAGTTTAGCACCCAATTGAAGTTTATTTTTGCAAGAAGAATAAGACAAGACTTGCAAGTCAGTGTTCATCAGCCAAAAATCTACTCCGCTAAGCCCTGCTTTAATCATACGGTTAACGGCATTTCCGCCGCCGCCGCCTACACCAACGACCTTGATGCTTGCAGGATTAATTACGGGTTTTTGTTGTAATACTTCTTTTTTTCCAAAGATATCCGGTCCAAAATTTTCCACTATATTATTCCTCTTTTTGTTATTACTTACCACAATATATTATCATACTATTTTAAAGAAAAAAAATAGTAAAGAACATGTATCAAAATTATTATCCAAATTTAATATAAGTTCAAGAAACTTCGCATTTTGTAAAGAAATTATTACAAATCAGTGAACAGTTAACTGTGAACTGTGAACTGTCTGGCACGTTTCGCGCATCTTTCTCTTGATTTTAAATTTTTACCATTTTACATCTCACCGCTCACTGTTCAACTCCTTCGGAATTGCATATAAAACAGTTTCTAAATTTGTGTTCGGAGAATAGTGATAAACTTCAAATTTATATTTTTCTAAAAGCCCATCCAAATAAATCGGAATTTCAAACAAATCGTCATAACTGTGATAAATACATATCGCAAGCTGCGGACGATGTTTTTTTAAGGTTTCTTTCGCCCCTTTTAGTGCCATTAATTCCGCACCTTCAATATCCATTTTTATAAAATCGACTTTTTCGATATTTTTTTGTTTTACAAATTCATCAATCGATACGATTTCTATTTCTTGTGTAAGTTCAGAAGGAAAATGCTGACTTATACGGGAAGATGCTTTATTCAATAAAAAATTTGTTACCGTAGATTTATCAAAAAGCCCTTTTTCTATTATTTCGACTTTACCTGAATTTTTCAAAAAAAGGTCATTTTGTTCAATTTTAAAACTTTGGTATATAGGTTCAAATGCATATATTTTCTTCAAATTATTGAAACTGTTTAAAAAGGCTGTTGTGGTATAAGCTTCCGCCGCCCCGCCGCTTATAACGGTTTTAATTTTTTCATGAACAATAAAATCAAAATACTGCCCTTTGGAGTGAAATTTCTGTTCGTTAAAATTTTTTAAGTACTCAAACAAATAAACGCCATTATTAGAATTAATATAAGCGTTGAATACAAGTTCAAATATTTTTTTACTCTCTTCGGAGTGTAGAATATTTTTAACTATATTTAATCGCGGTTCGTTATTTTTAAATTCATTATTTGTTTTTGGAATTTCATTTAATCTTATACAATTTTGTATTCCGTAATGTTTTAAAATGGATTCCATTAAAAAAGAATTTGAAAAAGAAGCCGGAATTATAAAATCAAAGGAGTTTGCAAATTTTTGAATATCTTTTATATGTTTAATTTCAATTTCGTTGATTTTGCCCTTGATTTTTTCATCGAAAAAATAAACTATTTTTAAATCAGAACGAGAGTTTTCAATATAATTTTTAACACATAACCCGGCTTCGCCTGCACCATAAATTGCTATTTTAGAACTTTGGGGTATTTTGTCAAATTCTATCATTTTAATTCCTATAAAAACTGATTAAAAAATAATATCATAAATAAGGGCGGAAAAATCAAAGATTTTTCCGCCCTTAAAAAAATTAAATCGACAAAATATAATTTAAAATTGTCCTTATACCTGCGCCTGTTGCACCTTTGCAGAGCTCTTTTTGAGAACTTTCCAAAAAGGCGACCCCTGCAATGTCAAGGTGTACCCATTTAATTTCTTTTTTAACAAATTCTTTAAGGAAAACTCCCGCAGAACTTGCACCGCCCCAACGACCGCCGGAATTTTTAATATCGGCTACATCGCTTTTCAATGTATCTTTATATTCATCCCAAATCGGCAACTGCCAAAGTCTTTCGCCTGATTGAGATCCTATTTTTATCAAATTATCTATTAATTTTTGATTATTTCCCATAATTCCTGCCGCCTGTGTTCCCAAAGCAACCATACAAGCTCCTGTTAAGGTTGCGATATCAATGATTTCATCAACACCGAGCTCTGAAGCAAAACAAAGTGCGTCGGCAAGGGTTAATCTGCCTTCGGCATCAGTGTTATCTATTTCGATTGTTTTTTTGTTTTTTGCTACCAAAACATCGCCGGGCTTGTAAGCCGAACATCCGGGCATATTTTCGCATGCTGCTACTATTGCATGCACTTCTACATTAGGACTGAAATCTTTTATCGTGTTCATAATCGACAAAACACAAGCCGCACCCGACATATCATCTTTCATAGTAAGCATTGATGAGGCGGGTTTAATGTCCAAGCCGCCGCTGTCAAAAGTAATTCCTTTGCCGACAAGGGCAATTTTTTTCTTAGGTTTTGCGGGGGTGTATTTAATGTGAATGAATTTCGGTGGCTGGGAACTACCTTTTCCTACAGCCAAAAATGCTCCCATTCCCATTTTTTCGATTTCTTCTTTTTCGTAAATTTTAACTGTTATACCTTTTGTACCTTTAATTTTTGTTGCAACTTGGGCAAGCTTTGAAGGAGTAACCTCTTGAGCCGGCTCATTAGAAAGGTTTCTTGCAAAATTCATTGCCTGTGCGATTTTAATTCCTTTATCCGCTCCTTTTTTGAGTTTTTCAAATTTTGCTTTATTTTTTTCTACAAGTATTAATTCTTCGATTTTATCTTTATTTTTTTCAGACTTGTATTTGTCAAAGGAGTATTCGCCGATTGTCGCGCCAAGTGCAAAAGTGTATCCGCTTTCTTGCGCATCGATATTTAATTCTCCCAAATCAACGCAGATTTTTTTGGCTTTAATACTTTGTGCTTTTGCAACAATTTTTGCGCCGATTTCTCTTATTGTGTCAGAGGTTAATTTTTTCTTATCGCCTAAGCCTACAATCAGAACTTTTCTTGCGGGAATTTTGTCGTAAGTTTGCAAAAGATAAGTTTCTTTTGATTTAGCGGGAAATTTGTCTTTTTGGATTACAAATTTTGTAATAATTCCGCCCAATGCTTTATCAACCGTAGAAATAACTCCGCTTAAGGTTTTTGTTTTTTCAAAAAGCCCCACAACCAACAAATCGCATTTTTGTGTTTTCAATTCACCATTTAAAACTTTTACATCCATCGCAAAACTCCTTTCAAACTAATTTGCACATAATTATACCATGAAGCCAGAAAAGTAAATAGTAAATAGTAAATGGTAAACAGAAGGCAAGAGGCGAAGACGCGTAGAGGCGTAGCAGATAATTCACGCATCCACGCATCTACACATCTACACATCTTATCTTCTTATAACCTATCGACTTATCGACTATTCAACTAAAATAGCCCTGCACCCTTTCAGCCTTTCAGCTAAACATTTTGTAACACCCCTGTACAAATGACCAAAAATATGTTAGCATTGTTTCAGATGTAGTAGGATAAATTTTTGGAAATATATGCAATAAATTACAGTTAAAAATATAACTTTAAGCTCGATTTGGTAATGAAATCGGGCATTGCGTGTATAAAAAAAATAGAAATGAACGAGGTATTGAATTGCTATGAGTTTATTATTAACTTTAACAATCGTTCTTGTTATTGCTTTTTCTGCTGTTATCGTTGTTCAACAAAATAAATTCAAAATGCTCTCCCGCCAATCAGGAAAAACTCTGGCGGACTTTAGCGAAAGAGAAGATATTTTGAAGAAAGAAGCGATTATTGCCGCAAAAGAAGCTATTCAAGAAGAAAGAGAGAAACTTAACGAGGAAATCAGAGAACGCCGCCAGGAGATTTCCAGGATAGAAACAAAATTGGCGCAAAAAGAAGACACACTTGAGACAAAAACTCAGGAAGTAACAGAAAAAGAATCACAGTTACAAAGAAAAAAAGAAGAGCTTCTTGAAAAAGAAGATTATCTTGCAGAGTTGGTTCAAAAACAAACCTCCGAATTGGAGCGGATTTCTGGAATGTCTGCCGAAGATGCTAAAAACATGTTATTTGAACAATTAAAGCATGATTTGGCACAAGAACAAATGCAGTTAATCAGAGAAAACGAAGCAAAAATAAAAGAAAACGCTCTTGAAAAATCAAAAGAAATCTTAACCACAACAATGCAACGCTGCATGATAGATACCACAGTTGAATCAACAGTTTCTGTTGTTGCACTTCCAAGTGACGAAATGAAAGGTCGCATAATCGGCCGCGAAGGAAGAAATATCAGAACTCTTGAAACGCTTACCGGAGTTGACTTAATAATTGATGATACGCCCGAAGCTGTTGTTCTTTCAAGTTTTGATCCTGTCAGAAGAGAAATCGCAAAACTTGCTTTGGAAAAACTTATCGCTGACGGAAGGATTCACCCTGTCAGAATCGAAGAAATGGTTGAAAAAGCAAAAGAAGAAATCGATAAAAAAATTCTTGAAGAAGGCGAAAATGCAGCCATGGATATGGGCATTATGGGACTTAACAAAGAATTGATAAGGACTTTGGGAAGACTTTATTACAGAACAAGTTACGGTCAAAATGTTCTTAAGCACTCGCTTGAAGTAGGTCATATCGCAGGAATGCTCGCAGCTGAAATCGGTGCAAATGTTTATGTGGCAAAACGTGCAGGACTTTTGCACGATATCGGGAAAGCCGTTGACCAAACTCAAGAAGGTACACATATTCAACTGGGCGTCGAGCTTGCAAGAAAATTCGGTGAAAAAGAAGAAATAATTCACGCCATTGAGGCCCACCACGATGATGTTACGGCAAATACAATCGAAGCGGTTCTGGTTAAACTTGCAGACGCAATTTCTGCAGGACGCCCCGGCGCAAGACGCGATACTTTAGAAATTTATATTAAACGTCTTGAAAAAATAGAAGAAATCGTAAAAAGCTATGAAGGTATCAAACAGTCCTTTGCCGTTCAGGCAGGGCGCGAAGTAAGAGTAATCGTACAAGCAGAACAGTTTGACGATCTTGCTTCACAAAAACTCGCAAGAGATGTTGCCCAAAGAATCGAAAACGAACTTGATTATCCCGGACAAATAAGAGTTACGGTGGTAAGAGAATTCAGGGCAACGGAAATAGCCAAATAAGGCAGTTCTAGGCAAGCGAAGCGAGCCGTAGAAATGCCTTATCCCGAACTTGTTTCGGGATCTATAGAGTGGGGGTTATGAAAAATAATACCCCTCACCCCAACCCTCTCCCGCAAGGGGAGAGGGGGAGTTAAAAAAATGTCAACCCAACTAAAAATAATATTTTTCGGTGATATCGTCGGAAAACTCGGCAGGAAAGCTGTCGGGGATTATTTGGCAGAACTTAAAGGAAAAGGTGATGCTCCGGATTTTTGTATTGCAAATGCCGAAAACGCTTCGCACGGCTTCGGGCTAATCGAAAAAAATTATAACGAACTGGTCGGCTACGGTATAGATTGTCTGACCTCGGGCAATCATATCTGGGATAAAAAAGATATTTTTGATTACATAAAAAGGGCTGATAAACTTATAAGACCTTTGAATTACCCGCCGAAAACAAAAGGAGTCGGCTCTAAAATTTTTGAAATCGGAAAAACAAAAATTGCTGTGATTAATCTTCTTGGCAGAGTTTTTATGCCGCCGATTGATTCGCCCTGGGAGATTGTGAAAAAAGAAATTAAAAAACTCAAAAAAATAACCCCTATAATTTTAATTGATTTTCATGCTGAAGCCACCGCAGAAAAAATTTGCTTTGCAAGATTTTGCGCAGATTTAAACGTAAGTGCGGTTTTTGGCACGCACACTCATGTTCAGACTGCAGATGAAAAAATTATCAACAATATGGCATATATAACAGATGCCGGTTTTTGCGGGGTTACCGAAAGTGTTATAGGTATGGAGATAGAAACTTCCTTAAAACGCTTAACGACCTGCCTGCCTGAAAGATACGAAATTCCCAAAGGAAAAATTGTTCAAATAAACGCGGTTGAAGTTTTAATCGACAAAAAAAGCGGCAAAGCTCTTGATATAAAAAGAATTTCGTTTGAGAAAGATTATACGCTCGGAGGTGAAAAGTGAAGTCGGATTTACACATTCACACAAATTATTCTGACGGGGTTTTTAAGCCCGAGCAAATTGTTGATTCAGCAATTGAAACAGGCTTAGACGTTATTGCGCTTACCGACCACGACAATGTTTTATCCTGGCAGGTAGCGCAGGATTATTTAAAAACACTGCATACAAAATCTTTGGAAATTATTCGCGGAGTTGAGATAAACACACTTTATAATAATTATGAAATCCATATTTTAGGATATTTCATGGATGTCGAAAATGCCGATTTCAAAAACCTGATAAAAATCCAACAACAAGCTCGGATTAAACAGACAAAAGAAATTGTTACATTGTTAAATAAAAAAGAAAGCATAAGAATAACCCTTGAAGACATAACAAATCAAGTAGCACAAGGCGGAAGTGTCGGAAGACCGCACATTGCAAAAGCAATTACGTCAGCCGGCGGAACAACAAGTGTAATTGAAGCTTATGCAAAATACATAAACGACAAGTCTCCGGTTTACGTTCAAAGAAAAACCGTAACCCCTCATGATGCTGTTGAAGTTATTTATGATGCAGGAGGGATTCCTGTTCTTGCACACCCTCACGACTTAGATATAGCAGAAAGCCTTGTCAAAGAACTTATGCATTACGGACTTAGGGGTATTGAAGCTTATCACAGAAAGCATTCACCTGCGATTGTCGAATATTTTTCTTCAATGGCTGAAGAATTAGGGCTTATCGTAACAGGCGGTTCCGATTTTCACGCGCCCAACGTTATGAACGGTCAAATAATTTTGGGGAAAAATTTTGTTCCGGAGTGGGTTTATGATAAACTGTTGGCAGAGAAAAAACATTTGGACTTGGCAAGATAAAACGGAGTTTTTATGAATAAAAACGGATTTACGATTATTGAAGTGGTTATCGTTTTTTTGCTTATTTTAGGGGTAACTTTTTTTGTTTTGCCTTTAAGCTTAAACAATACAAAACAAGCTCAATTCATTTCAAAATGGGTTAATACATATTCGGGCTTAGAATACGTTTTTTCTTCAATAAAAGCACAAAACGGATTTGATTTAGGAAAAAAATTTAAGCATGCAAAAAACAACGATTATAAAACAGCGGTTATGCTGGATATAATAAAACCTTATCTGAGGTTCAAATCGGGAGTCCCGAGTTCTGAATATAAACCTTTATACATGAATAAAAAAACAGTAATTCAAGGTGACCGATACTATTTTGATAACCTTTATTTTTGGGATGATGATAAAATTTTCGGGCTTAAATGGATATCCGATAATTGCAAAGAAAATGATGTTTGTGCATCAATGCTTGTTGATATAAATGGAATAACCCTTCCAAACACTTGGGGGAAAGATATTTTCGGGGTAAATATTTTCAGTGATAAGCTTGAGCCTATGGGAAAAAACATTGAAAGAAACGTTTTAAAAAATGATTGTTCCCCGTTCGGATTCGGAGTTTATTGTTCTTATTACTACTTGATTGGAGGAGAATTTGACTAACGGCAAAAAAGATTATAAAGCAATAAAAAATGTCTGTGTATTTTCTTCGGCAAGTAACCATTTAGATAAAATATATTATGAAACAGCCAAAGAGCTTGGGGTTTTAATGGCGCAAGCAGGTTTTAATCTTGTCTATGGCGGTGGAACTTTAGGTACAATGGGGGTTAACGCCAAGGCTATAAAAGAATTCGGAGGAGCGGTTTATGGCGTTTTGCCCGAAAAGCTTTATAATATCGGAGTCGGAAATGCCGATTGCGATGAACTTTTTGTCACCGAATGTATGCGGACAAGAAAAGATAAACTGGATAAAATTTCCGATGCTGTAATCGCTTTGCCCGGAGGCTTCGGGACTTTGGAAGAATTAACCGAAATGATTGTCCAAAAGCAGCTTGGTTACAACCAAAAAGCAATAGTGATTTTAAACACAAACGGATTTTACGACAATCTGCTCAATTTTTTTAACGATATAATCAAACAAAATTTTGTTCATGCGCTCATGGAAGATTTGTATTATGTTGCAAAAACCCCGAAAGAAGCGATTGATTATTTAAAAAACTTCAAACCCACAGACGAAAATATTCTTAAAAAGCTTGAATTGGCGGCAAAGTCTTAGTAAACAGTAAATAGTAAATGGTAAATAGTAAATAGAAGGTAGGAAGGCAGGTTATTAAATATTCTTAGTCACCTAGTCACTCAGTCACTTTTATAAACTTTTCACCTGTTCAGCCTTTCAGCTATTCACCTAAAATAACCTTTCAGCCATTCACCCGTTCATCCGTTAAACCTTTTTGACTGTTCGTTACTCATTTGCGCCAAGATACGATTGCGGGTAGCTGTAATCTTCCTTAAAACCGGCGTGCCTGTACATCTTAAGTGCCTGATAATTGTTTGTTTCTGTGCAAGTATTGACTTCTGAGAATTCTCTTTCGCCGGTTTTGTTTGAGTGCAAAAGTGTTTTAATCGTTTTTTTGAGCAAATGTTTTGATAAGCCCTTGCCTCTGTGTTCTTTTTCTATTGCAACAATAGGAATATTGGCGATTTTGCCGCCTGTAACGTTTGCAAAACAAAAGCCGCAGGGCTGGTTTTTATAAGTCAAAACGCTTGTCGCCATCGGTAAAAATTCGCCGTAAACGCTGTTTACTATTTTTTCTAAAATATCTTCTGTTCCGTCAATTGACTTAAATCTTGGATCAAAAAGCGCGTCTGCAGTGTTTTCAAAAGCTGCTTGGACTATTTTTACTGCATCATGGAAATATCCGCTCAGCCAAGTTTTAATCTCATAACCTTCTTCCAACTCCGAAAGTTCCATATTATTTAATATAGCCTCTGAATTCGAGTTTTGGAACATAAACCTTAAGACCGCAAGTCCGACAAACTTAAATCCGTAATTGGACAGATATTCTACAAAATCACCCTGAGAGCCCAGCATCGGGTAGCAAACCACCTGTTTTGTTCTTTCTTCTTGAGTTTCTTCAAGAAATTTTTCTACCAAAACTTTGCGTTTTTCGGTTAAATCTTCTTCGCCAAGACAGTGAATAACATTCAATTCAATGGCTTCTGAAATCATTGTCGTATAGACCAAAAAAGCGGTAGGAATTTGATTTTCGAGCAAAACAATACACTTTATAAGCTCTTTTTCTACAGCTTCGACAAAACCTTCATAACTCAAAGGTTCAAGTTCAAACTTGTAATTTTCAACCGCAACGGCGCGAAAATCGCTATAGACTCCTGCAAATATTTTATATAAATCTTTTGTAAGTGCTCGTGTTTCGTAAACCGTGTTTAAAGTCATTTTTTCATCCTTTAAATTATTATTCGGATTTTTATTCAAATCCTTTTGAGAATTACATCATATGGTGCATTTTTTCTTTTTTTGTTGCCATATATTTTTGGTTGTAACAATTCAAATCAGGCTCCAAGTTCACTATTTCATGAATTTTTAGGTCATAACCTTTAAGTCCTACGATTTTTTTAGGGTTATTTGTTATCAAATTAAAGTTATTATAGCCCAAATCCAAAATTATTTGTGCACCGACTCCGTAGTCTCTTAAATCAGGTTCAAATCCAAGCGAAATATTAGCTTCAATTGTATCTTGACCTTTTTCCTGAAGCGAATAAGCCTTAATTTTATTGATGAGCCCAATTCCTCTGCCTTCGTGGTTTCTGATGTAAATTATAGCACCCCTGCCCCAATCATCAACCATTTTCATCGCGCGATGCAGCTGTGAGTTGCAGTCGCATTTAAGACTGTGAAAAACATCACCGGTTAGACATTCGCTGTGAACTCTTATGAGAGGAATTTTATCCGAGCCGTCATCTTTGACAAGGGCGACGTGCTCTTCTTGTGTCAGATTGTTTAAATATCCTAAAACCTTAAAATCTCCGAATTGCGTGGGCAAAGTCGCTTGCGCTTCGCGTGTTACAAACTTTTCTTTTTTTATCCGGTAGGAAATTAACTGCTCTACGGTTATAAATTTAATGTTATATTTGTCGGCAAATTTTCTCAACTCATCTCTACGTGCCATTGTGCCGTCTGGATTAAGGATTTCACACATAACTCCTGCCGGAGCTTGCCCTGCAATTTTTGCCAAATCGACACTTGCTTCTGTGTGCCCTGTTCTTTCAAGCACTCCGCCTTTTTTAGCGACACAAGGGAAAATGTGCCCCGGACGTCTGAGATCGTTCGGCCTTGAATTTTTGTCTATTGCAATTTGGATTGTTTTTGCTCTGTCGAAAGCCGAAATCCCTGTTGTAACACCGAATTTTGCAGCTCCGTCAATGCTTTGGGTAAAGGCTGTATTTGCACTTTCGGTGTTTTTTTCAACCATTTGCGAAAGTTCAAGTCTTTTTGCGGTTTCATCATCTATTGCAAGACAGATAAGCCCTTTACATTCAGTTGCCATAAAATTTATGATTTCGGGAGTGACTTTTTGTGCACAGCAGATTAAATCGCCTTCATTTTCGCGATTCTCGTCATCGGCGACTATAAGCATTTTGCCTGCTTTAAAATCTTCTATCGCTTCTTCAATGTTATCAAAAAAGCCCTCTTTTATTTCATTTTCGTTCATTTTAAAAAAATCCGTTCTCTTGCAAAAAGCTTTCGCTTAATTTTGATTTATTATTTTCCGTTGATAAATTTTTTTCAACATATTTTGCCAAAATATCACATTCAAGATTTACAAAATCGCCTATTTTGAAAGTTTTAAGGTTCGTGTTCTCAAAAGTGTGCGGTATTATGGCAACTTCAACTTCGTTTAAAATAATTTGTGCTACAGTGAGGCTTATCCCGTTAAAAGTTATTGAGCCTTGATTTACGACATATTTTGAAAGACTTTGCGGAATTTCAAATGCCATATTGTAAAAATCTTTTTGTTTTTGTATGCTTAAAACCTTTGCCGTACCGTCAACATGACCGCTTACAAAATGTCCGCTAAGCCTGTCTTTTAATGTGAGTGCTCTTTCAAGGTTTACTTTATCGCCTGTCTTTGCACTTGAAAAAGTCGTCAGTGAAAGTGTTTGGGCTGAAATTTGAGCGCAAAAGTAATTCTTACCCGATTCAATAACAGTCTGGCAAACACCGTTTATAGCGATACTGTCTCCTATTTTGGTATTTTCAAGCACTTTTTTGCACTCGACTTTGATAAAAGCATCAGACGAGCCTTTTTTAAATTCAATTATCGTGCCTGTTTCTTCAATAATCCCTGTGAACATAATATATATTTTATCATGGAAAAATTTATGATTAAAGCTTATAAGCAACAAGAAGCCCTGCGGGCAAATCCAAGACTTCAACCTGATAATCGGGGTCTGATTTAATTTTATCCACAAAAGGTGCAACCTTTTTTGCATGCGAGGTGATGTTATCTGCTGCAATAATGCCGCCTTTTTTGAGTTTCGAATTAATTATTTCAAAGTATTTTACGTATTCTGACTTGTCGGCATCTAAGAATACAAAATCAAATTCTTCTTCTAATTCTTTTAAAATCGCTGTAGCTGAGCCTTGTTTTATTGTTATAACGTCATCGACTTGGCATTTTTTAAAATTATCGAGCGCAAGCTCAATTCTTTTTTCGTAAAATTCGATTGTTGTGAGCCGCCCACCTGTTTTTTTAAGCGCGCTTGCAAGCCAAATTCCCGAATACCCGTTTGAAGTACCCACTTCAAGCACATTTTTTGTGCCCGAAATTTTAATGAGCATATTTAGAAAATTGGCGGTCTGTCTTGAAATATTCCAAAAATCTTTTGAAGTCTTTTCTAACTCTTCTAAAACTTTTTGCTGTTTGGCTGAAAAATTTTCCATTACAATAATTGATTATAACATAGCATCGCAAAAATCAGCAACTGTTAATTTTTGTAAATACGAATTTTAAACCGCTGAAATGCAGGTGGTAAAAAGGATAGGATAGGATAGGATAGAAATTTTAATGGCAAATTATTTTTTGACGATTTTTATTATGAAGTAGTAAAAAATAAAGGAGAAAATATGAAATTAGGTGCTTACGAAAATTCTATTTCATTTCAAGCTCTAAGGCTTAGAGTTCCTCAGGGACCAAATTCTAAAGGATCCCCTGACAAGATTTTATCTCAAATGGGGTTTCAAAAAGTTAAAGAGGGGAGTCAATTTGAGAAAGACCAATTTTCGCTACGAATAGTGCCTCCAATGCTTGGTGACAGGATTCCTTTTGATTCTCCGGAAACTCATGAAATTTTGGCTAACCCAGAGACCGAAAATAAAATATACAAGCTTCTTAAAAAGACTTTTACAATAGAAAAATCATAGGTGGTTTTGTAGCAAGTATGGTGCGCAATGCGCACCGAAAAATAATTTAGCTTTGGCGGGAAATTTTTTAAAAAATTCCCCACCTCTTAGTATTTTGAACTTAGGTTGGGGTTTGACTTCTTTTCAAGGCGAGGAACGAGCCGTAGAAAATGTCCTTACGGTTTGCATTAATAGTCCATTCCAGGTTATAATTTTCAATAGTATCTACCCCAACAGTATTATGGTGGGGTTCCCAACCCATCGTTTTTTGGATTGCCGCGTCATTCGGCGTTGCCTCACTCCTCGCAACGACGCAAAAATGGTTAACCAAAAGCCAAGAGGCATTTACCCCCTCGCAATGACGTGAAATATTAGAAGTTTAGCAGCTTGGCAGCTTAGAAGCTTAGCAATGCCAAACTTCCAAACCTCTAAGCTTCCAAGCTTCAAAAACTTTTCAACTTATCGACTCTTCGACTTTTCAACCTTTCAGGTTGTAGGATGCAGATTTCTGCACCTTTTTAGTGTCCTTTATTTTCGGTGCGTTTGTGCGGACGAAATAATCCAAAATGCGCTTCCTTTTGCATTAACGCACCCTACGGCTGTTCACCCTTCACCGCTCACAGCTCACTTACCAATTTTCCTGACTTTTTCGGCAACTATTACCGTGCTTACGGGGATATTCAAAAGGTTTGTTTTTATAAGCGATTTTTTATCAAGGTCAATGATAGAATATTTTCCGACTTTTGTGTCCATTACAAGCGCGACAGGAGAATTTTTTATCCTGTAAATTTCAGTCGAAAAGCCTTGAGTGTTAAGGTTAATTGTTCCTGTTATTTCGTCGTTTATTGTGTCTAAAATCTGAAGCACATTGTTTTGCGCAGAAAGAATAAACAAATCGTTTTTATAAACCAACATATCAATAGGTTTTTGTTGAATTTCAAGCTCTTTTAAAAGTGCAAGCGTAACGTAATCAACTATCGCAAGGCGGTTTTTTGTCCTGCTTGTAATATAAACCTTGTTTTGCGCAAAAGTAATTTTTGAAACATTAGGGAAATTTCCCATATTTTTAATCACAAAATCATTGTCAAGTTCAATTACCCAAACATCATTATTTTTCTTGTTAAAATAGAAAAGTTTTTTGCCGTCATCTGTCAGATAAAGCTTTTGGCACATGCCTTTTACCTTAATTTTTTGTTTTAAAGTCATGGTGTTAAGATCAATTATATAAATGCTTGAATCCTCACCGCTTGAAACGTAAGCCTTGTTTGCAGCTCTGTCGATTACAATCTCTTCTGCCTGGGTGGTAAGGTCAATTTGTTTTATGCTTCTTTCGTCTGCAAGCGAAATCACATCAACAAATGTTTTCCCGAAAGTGGTTACCAGAAGAAGTTTGTCATCGTTTGTTATTTCAATATCGATAGGAATAGATTTTTGCTCAAGCGCATAAGCGGGCGAATTTGCCTCGCCTTCTACCACCTGAACGTTTTTTGAATAACATGTGGCTATATACATCACCTTATTTTTAAGCTGCGGTATAAGCGAAATATTTTTCTGCCCCTTTTTAAAAACCTCGTTTGTAGTGCGCTGTTGAAGCACAAGGTCTGTTTTAACCTTTAGCCCCGCATCTTTTGCGGTATCTATTTGAAGGTTTCCGATAATTCCTTTTATGTTATCGGGAATTATAAGTCCGCTGGGAACAAGCAAATCCTGAGGCAAAAGCCCTGTTCTGACTTCAACGGGCGGATTGGGAAGGTTTATGACCGTTCTTCTGTTTTTTTTGTCGGTAATTACTTTTAAAAAAGAAAAATCGTTGTTAAGAATTATGATATCAGGCTTATCGGCGATGGTTTTTCCTTCAGGATATGTACTTTTGAGCACTAAAGCATCGGGCTTTTTGACTAAAGCAGGGTACAAAGGCAGATAAAGCGTTCCGTCTGGGAGGGTTACAAGCCCGTCAAACCTGAAATCGGCTCGCGGAAAATCTTTTCTGATAACACCTTTAACATCATCGGGAATTTTTGCCGCAAATACACTTGTTGCGCTTACCAGTATTAAAATTAAAGTTAAAATTATTCTTTTCACTTCTCACCCTTCACTTATTTACACCCCAACCTTTTACTTTATCAAAAAGTCCTTCTTGATATTTCTTTTTAGTATTGATTTCATATAATTTTTTGTAAAGCTGTTTTTCTTCTTCAGAAAGATTTGTTGGAGTTTTCACATTTACAATTATTATGTGTTCGCCTCTTTGAGAAGATTTACCCAAGTGCGGTACGCCGGCGGATTTAATTCTTATCGGACTTGCGCTTTGTATTCCTGCAGGAATTGAAATTTGTTTTTCACCGTCGAGCGTTTTTACAACGACCTCATCGCCTAAAACCGCCTGTGATGGTGAAATTTCAATCTCGGAGAATACATTTATCCCTTCTCTTTTTAAATAATCTGAAGGTTTTACCCTTATTACAACGTACAAATCCCCTGAAGGGCCGCCGTTTTTACCCGCATCTCCTTCTTGCGAAATCCTCATTTTTGAACCGTTATCGACACCTGCGGGAATTTTAAGTTCGACGGTTTTTTCTTTTTCAATTCTACCATATCCTTTGCAGGCTTTGCAAGGTGAATTTATTTTTTGTCCTAACCCGTGACAATCGGGGCAGGTAGTAATTTGTGTAAAATGCCCTAAAATGGTTTGCGTTGTTTGCTGAATTTTCCCCGAACCGTGGCATGTCGGGCATGTAATCGGCTTGCTTCCGGGCTCTGCTCCTGTTCCTTTACATTCTCCGCAGATTTCAAGATGGTCAATTTTAATTTCTTTTGTAATTCCAAAAACCGCTTCTTCAAAGGTCAATTCAATGTCAACTCTTAAATCATCGCCTCTTTGAGGCGCATTGGGATCGGAATATCCTTGTGAAAATCCAAAACCGCCGAAAAAGGAGTTAAATATGTCGTTTAAATCCCCAAATCCGCCTGCAAACGGTCCTTCTGAGCCGAATCCTGCGTTTTTAAGCCCGTCTTCGCCGTATCTGTCATAAAGCGAGCGTTTATCATCATCCATTAATGTTTCGTAGGCTTTTCCCAATTCTTTAAATTTTTGTTCGGCATCGTGTGCTTTATTTACATCGGGATGATATTCTCTTGCTTTTTTCCTGAATGCCGCCTTTATTTCATCTTTTTCAGCGTTTTTAGATACTCCCAGTATTTCGTAATAGTCCATTTTATTTTAAATTCCTTCATTATATATTTTAGTAAATGGTAAATAGTAAATTGTAAATAGAAGTAAGGAGTGAAATATAAAAATTTTTCTATTCACTATTTCCTATTTCCTATTTACTCCCCGGTCGCTACATTAACCAGTGCCGGTCTTAGAACTTTATCTCCCAGTTTATACCCTTTTTGTAACTCCATTA
>Ga0209098_1001474_pt1 | contig 22474 bp, 22 predicted proteins | sample AD_JPNHW1_MetaG_FD_184429 | JGI IMG/M metagenome (GOLD analysis project Ga0209098, IMG submission 184429) | Active sludge microbial communities of municipal wastewater-treating anaerobic digesters from Japan - AD_JPNHW1_MetaG (SPAdes) (version 2) | ecosystem: Engineered > Bioreactor > Anaerobic...
CGTCTTTGAACACGTCTACTTCGCGCGGCCCGATTCGCTGGTCTTTGGCGGAAGCGTCATGGCCGCCCGCCGCGCCATGGGCCGCTGCCTGGCCCGCCGCCACGCCGTCGAGGGCGACCTGGTGGTGCCGGTGCCCGACTCGGGCGTCTTCGCGGCCCTGGGCTACGCCCAGGAGAGCGGCATCCCCTTCGACTTCGGGCTGGTGCGAAATCACTACGTGGGACGCACATTCATCGAACCCAAGCAGCAGATCCGATCCTTTGGCGTGAAGATCAAGCTCAACCCTTGCCGCGAGCTGCTCAATGGCAAGCGCGTGATCCTGGTGGACGACAGCATCGTGCGCGGCACCACCAGCCGGAAGATCGTGCAGATGGTGCGCGCCGCGGGCGCCGCCGAAGTCCATCTGCGGATCAGCAGCCCACCGACGACCCACTCCTGCTTCTACGGCATCGACACCCCCACACGGGAACAGCTCATCGCCAGCCACAAGAATGTGGAAGAGATTCGCGAATTTATCGAAGCGGATTCCCTGGGCTTCCTGACCCTGGGAGACCTGGAGGAGTCCGTGCAGGATGCCGGGGGCAAGGGATTCTGCTATGCCTGCTTCACGGGCGAATACCCCATCCAGGTCCCATCGATGGCCCGCTGCAACACCTGCGGATGACCCAAACCGCCGGGCCGACGGGCGTCCTGCAGGATCGCTTCGACCATGGACTGAGATTCCTCGCCACGGCCCTGGCCTTGGCGTCCAGCCCTCATGAAGCCACATCGCACTCGGCGGCCATCAGCGCCGCCTGCGACGCGGTGAAGTGCTTCCTGTTCATTTTCGCCGAAGCGGCGCAGCGTCGGATGCCCGATCCCGAGGGCAAACTGGCGCGCCTGCGCGATCAATGCGAGGCCCTGCTTGATCCCGACCAGAGCGCTGCGAATGCGCTGGTACACGCACTGGAAGCCGCCCGTCTCGCGCGGGATGAGGCCGCGCGGCTGCTGCCCAGGATGCTCCGTCCGATCAGGCCCGCTTCTCCAGAATGAAGGTCACGGGGCCGTCGTTCACCAGCTCCACCTCCATGGATTCGCGGAAGAACCCCGTCTCGACCGGCACCTCCTGCGCCCGAAGCAGGTCCACGAAACACTCGAACAAGGGACGGGCCTGCTCAGGCGCCATGGCCCGATCGAACGAGGGCCGTCGACCGCGCGCGATGCTGCCGGCCAGCGTGAATTGAGACACCACCAGAATCTGGCCATTCACCTCGGTTAAACCCAGGTTCATCTTGCCGCTGGCATCGTCAAAGATCCGCAGGGATGCGATCTTCGCCGCGGCCCAGGCGCACTCGGCCTCGGAATCCCCGGATTCAAAGCCCACCAGCACCAGCATCCCCTGGCCGATCCTGGAGACCTGATCCCCGGAACAGACGCATGCCCGCTTGACACGCTGAATGACCGCCTTCATGAATGGCTCCAGCAGGAATCCGCGCCCAGCGCGCTACCGGCTGAACCGGCGCAGCATCCGCATATTGCGCCGATAGGCGGAACCGCGGGTGAAGTTGATGGCGACCTGCTTGGGAAAGCGCGTGATCGAGCTGGCGATGCTGATGAAGGTTCGGACCGTGTGCGCAGACCCGCGCCCCTGCCGGGATGCGTTGTCGTAGTAGACCATCAGCGCCGAGCGCATGAGCGACTTGGGCAGATTGAACAGCCCGAAGGACTCCAGCACGTCATGGTTGATGCGGCGGGTGCCGTCCTGCTCGGTAACGATGAGGTCTTCCGGTTTGATGTCCTGCCGCATGAAGGCTCCTGCCGTACTAGCCATCGTATCGGATCCTCGCGCGCAATCCTGAGTCTGAATCCGCCAAAAACCTTCGCGTCTATTTGGGCGGGTGCTCGGCAAACCCGAGTTCTGGATTCTTCTCCGCCGTGGTGCGCCGCTGCCAATCGTTCTCGAAGAGGATCGCCGGGTTGCCCTCAGCGTCTTCCACCAGTTCACCCCAGAAGCGGCTGGGCTCGGGCCATCCGCCCTCAATCCATCGCGCCATGGAGAAATTGCGAGGTTCCAGCAGAACGGCGCAGGCGTATTCGTCCTTCAGGCGGTGCTGAAGCACTTCGAACTGCAGGCGTCCCACGGCGCCCAGGATCGGCAGCGGCGCGCCGCCCTTGGGCCAGAAAACCTGGACGACGCCTTCCTCGGCGATCTGCTGCAGGCCTTTCAGGAAGCCCTTGCGCGCGCCGGGATCCGCCAGGCGAACGCTGGCGAACTGCTCCGGAGAAAAGCGAGGGACCGCGTGGAACTCGATGGCCCCTTGGGCCGAGAGCACATCGCCGATGCGGAAGACGCCGGGGTTGATGAGCCCCAGGATATCGCCGGGGAAGGCTTCATCCACGATCTGGCGCTCACGGCCAAAGAACATGTGGGGGTAGTTGAGCTTGATGGATTTGCCGCCGCGCACATGCAGCGCGTCCATGCCGCGCTCGAAGTGCCCCGAGACGATGCGGGCGAAGGCCACGCGATCGCGGTGAGCCTTGTTCATGTTCGCCTGAACCTTGAAGACAAAGGCCGTGAAGGACTGATCCGGCTGGATCTCGCCGTCCCCCACCAGCGGACGCGGGCCGGGCGCCGGGGCCATCTCCAGGAATTCGTCCAGGAACTCGGCGATGCCGAAGTTGTTCAGCGCCGAGCCGAAGAACATCGGCGATTGCCGTCCTGCCAGGAATTCCCCCAGATCAAAGCTCGGCAGGACGTGCTCCATCAGATCGAGATCATCCTTCAGCTTCTGCATCTCCTCCTGGGTCAACAACTCGCGGATCTCGGGATCATCCAGGCTGCCCTGCCCCGCCAGCCGCGCCTTGCGCCCGGCCTTGCTGCGCTCGAAGACCTGGATCTGGCCCGTGGCGCGCACATACACGCCCTTGAAATCCGGACCGCTGCCGATGGGCCAGGTCATGGGCACGGCGCTGAGCCCGAAGAGCTCCTCCACCTCGTCGATCAGTTCGATGGGTTCGCGGCCGGGACGATCCAGCTTGTTCACGAACGTGAAGATCGGCAGGCCCCGATCCTTGGCCACGCGGAACAGCTTCTTGGTCTGCTCTTCCACGCCCTTGGCGCAATCTAGAAGCATCACCACACTGTCCGCCGCCGTCAGCGCACGGTACGTGTCTTCGCTGAAGTCCTGGTGGCCCGGCGTATCCAGCAGGTTGATGATGTGCTCGTGGTACTCGAACTGCATGGCGGCCGAGGTCACCGAAATGCCGCGCTCCTGCTCGATGCTCATCCAATCGGACTGGGCCATGCCCGCGCCTTCGCGGCCTTTCACGGAACCCGCTCGGTCGATCGCGCCGCTGTACAGCAACAACTTTTCCGTCAGCGTCGTCTTGCCGGCATCGGGATGGCTGATGATGGCGAACGTGCGGCGTTTGCAAATCTCGTCTTGAAGCGTCATGGCCTGCCACAAAAAAGGAGCGGCCCGAAGAGCCCGGAGCCGCTGCCTTCATTATCCAGGTTTTCCGCCGCCCCGGAAAGCTATTGGGCCAGGGCCGCCGCAAAATCGCCGGTGGTGTTGATCACCGCCCAGACCTGATTCTTGCTGGTGTCCACGCCGTATGTGCCCAGGGCGTATTTGGCATTCCAGGGCCCCAGGACGAAGTTCTTCTTGCCGCCCGTGTTGAGGTTCACCGCCTTCACCCACACCCCGCCCGACTTGGCCGCCAGAACGAACCATCCGTTGGCCAACTGTTGGGCATCCAGCGTCGTGCTGGGATCGTACGTCATCGCCAGCGCGTAAGTGTCCGAAGTGGCGCTGCCAAGATCGGACAAGCCCCACAGGCTGAGAATATCGCTGGCTAGGCCGTTGGTGCGGGCTGACCATCCCGTGTTGACGGCCTTGCTCATGGCCGCCCCAGCGCCATCGACGACCGTGCTTCCGTTCGTCCCTCCCAGGATCGCCATGGACGTTGTGGTGCCCGCGAACGAATCCGTCACGGACTTGTAGTCCTTGCCCTGGGCGATGACGAATTCCTTGCCATTGAGGCTGTACCCAAAGCTCTCCCGCTTGGTGAAGGTGAGCTGCGGCGTGCTTCCATTCAGCAGGTATTCCCCGGTCAGGCTGTTGCCCGCAAGGCTGAGGTTCGGCGTCACGTCCGCGGCATAGAAATCCACGTTCACCTTCGCCCCGTCCACGGTGCAGATGTAGTAGCCGATATCGTTCGCCAGCTCAGACAGCGGCGTCTTGCGGGCATAGCCGAAGGCCGGAACGTTGTAGGCAATGTCGTTGGACGTCTTCGTCGCCCCGTCCTGGGAGATGAACGGCAGGTAGAACTTCGAGCTGCAGGAGGCCGTCACGATTTCCGTGATGCGGTTGCCGCCCTTGGTATTCGCCACCAACTGTCGATCATGGATGTGGTCGTGGCCGCCGAAGTAGTAGCGGACGTTGTTCGAATACATCGCATTGATGAAGGCATCCTGCCCGCTCGCATCCGCGGAAGGATCGCTGCCAAACAGCGAGTCGGTGTAATTGGACGTGATCAGCCCCTTGTGTCCGAACACGATGGCGTGCGTGTTGGCCGCGCGATTCCCGGTCCAGAGCTGCTTGTCGATCCACGCCTGCTGGTCGTTGATGCGCCCCTTGATGGCCGCAGCGCCATCCATGGGGGTGAACTGATCCAGCAGGACGAAGCGCACATTCTTGTAGTCGAAGGCATAGCTCAATCCGGCCAGATTGGCGCTCGGACTGCTAAAATTGGACCCCACCGTGAAGGTCGCGCCCTGCACGGCCGGAGGCTGGATCGCATCTGTGGTCGTGATGAACGCGTTGGCGGGCGTCGCGTTTTGGAGACCGTTCTGAGTCTGCGGAAAGATCCGCTGGAATTCGACGCCCGCGGCCTGGGAACTCTCGTGGTTGCCCCGGAGGGCGAAGAAGCCGATGCCGGCGTTGTAGAGTTCCTGCGCATAGGTCGCCCGCGTATCCAGCGCCACCTTGCTGCCGTTGTCGGTGACATCGCCCACGGCCAGGACAAAGGACACGCCTTGGTCGATGAAGGCTTGGTCGATCTGATGGATGACATCCACCGCCACCGTATTGGGGTTTCGGCCGTCATCCAACGAGGTCCATTGGGTGTCCCCATGCACGGCAAAGCGCCAGGCGTTGCTGGAGGCCTGAACCGGGACCGGATCAGGCTTGGGCGCCGCAGGCTTGTCCGAAGCGCTGGTGCAGGCCAATTCAAGCGTCAGCGCCGCCACGACGAGCAGGAAAGTCCGTAAAGTCATTCGCATGATGCAGCTCCGTAGAAGGTGCCTTCATCATTCCGGTCGCGCATGAACAACTTGTTAACCCCCTGCTCCCAAGCTGGAAAGGATGCGGCGATGCCCATCGCCTTCTCCTTGTCGGCAACCTTCCGCGCATGCCCATGGAATCGCACGCGATCTCTATTGAGGGCGCTTTCTTCCACTTGGGTTGGAGGCCAAGCCATGGCAGACTCGTCCATGGCCAGGATCTGGCAGGAGTCGCAAGCCCATGATCGAAGCGTGCATCGTCATCACCACCTGTGGCAGTGAAGAAACGGCTCTCACCATTGCTTCCGGAGTCGTGGACCAAGGCTTCGCGGCCTGCGTGAACATCCTGCCGTCGATCAAAAGCTATTACTACTACCAGGGGGGAACCCACCTGGACGAAGAGGTCATGCTCATCATCAAGACAACGCAGGACCAGTTCGAGCAGGTTTCGCAGCTGATTTCGGAGATGCACACCTACGAGATCCCGGAAATCCTGATGTTCCCCGTGGGCGCGGGCGCGCCGCCGTTCATGGAATGGCTGCGGCAGTCCGTGGCGCGCGCCGAGTAGGCCGCCAAGGCTTCACCCCTGCGCTGGCCAAAGCCGGGCGATTCCTAACGAACCAGCTCTCCCGCCTTCACGAACCGGACCTGCCCCTTGGCCCTCGGAATGAGCTTTTCCAGGGCTGCGACGGTTTCGGGATAGATGTGCCCGATGATGACCACCTGGCCCTCTTTCTTGGCCAGGGCGATGGCGCGATCCCATTGCTTTTCCATTTCCGGATACGCCTTGTCATCGTCAAGAAAGACCTTGCGCTGCACCGAGGGCACCCCCAGGCGCTCGGCCACATCAAAAGCCACGGAATTCTTCTCCGTGCGGCTATCCAGGAAGAAGCATCGCCGCGCCTTGATCTCCTGAAGGATCCACGTCATGCGCGCCGTATCCGGCGTGATGCGGCTGCCCATATGGTTGTTGACGCCCTTGCGGTGGGGGATGGCGTCCAGCGCGGCCCGCACCCGGGCGCGGATATCAGCCTCCTTCATGTTGAACAGGATGGCGTTGGACCCGGGATCCTTGCCCGGCGCGGGGTAGCCGATGGGTTCCATGGGCAGGTGAAGCATCACCTCCTTGCCCCGCTCGTAGGCGATCTCGGCGCTCTCTTTCGTGAATTCCTGGAAGGGCAGCACCGCCACGGAAAACGCCACCGGCTGCGCGCACAGACGGGTGACCCATTCGGGCCTGGCATAGCCCAGATCGTCAATCACCAGGGCGAATTTCGGAAGACTCGGCTCGACGTGGGCTGGCTCCGCCGGGCCCTGCGCTCGACCGGATTCACGCGGAGCGGAAGGCTGCTTTTCGGTGGCGCCTGATTTTTCAGTGGACGTTTCCGTCTGTTTTTCTTTGGGAGCTTCCTGTTCGCGCCGCCCGGAATGATGGCGAGGCGCAGACTCCGGCGCCCGCTCCTGGTTTTCCGAAGGCCGCTTCTTCCGCGCACAGGAGGACTGGCTGAACAGCAGTCCCAACCCCAGGCCAAGGATGATCATGAACGCGCCCCAGACCGCCAGGATGGGCGTCGAGGTTCGCCGTCCTCCTCCAGATGTCCGTCGTGGTGTCCGCCGCGGTGCTTGCTGGGACGCCATGGATCAGGCGATTTCCAGCGCGCGGCCCAGGGGACCGAACCAGGCGATCTTGTCCGTCTTCGCGGGCTTGTTCTTGGCTTCCAGGGCGTCCAATACCTTGGGCAAGGGATCCTCGTCGGGCTGCAAGCCTCGCAACGAATAGTCCGGCGCCACGCCTTGGCGGTCCAGCTTCTCGCCTCCGGCTCCCAGCCAGCGGCGGTTGACCAGTTCGACCGCGCCGCCCTGCTTCAGCAGGATGCGCGTGCGCTGCACACCCAGGGCCGCCGTCCGCTCGCCCACAGTCACCACCGACTGCTTCTTGAGGAACGAAGCCAGCGCTTCTCCCGCCCCCATGGTGCCCGCGCCCGCCAGCACCGCCAGCTTGTCGAAGCCGGGCACATTGGCCGAGACGGCATTCAGCGCGCGATCCGGCTTGCCGGTTTCCTGAAGGGTCGCAAACGCGCCCGCCTTGCCAAGCAATCCGGCGACGGCAGCAGCCTCGTCGATATCTCCGCCATTGCATCCACGCAGATCCAGCACCAGCGGCAGTTTGTGGTCCAGGCCTGTCAGCAGCGCGCGCATCTCCGCCGCCCGTCCGACCTGCAGATCGGGAACCGTCAGCAACGCGGCTTTGGGCGTCGTCCGAAGCCCGATGGCGATCCGCTGGGGCAGCTCACGCTGGAGCGTCACCTTTTTCACCTGCCCGTTGGACGCCATCCAGTCCAACAGTTCAAGGCTTGAACCCACGGGACCGCGCAGTTTCTGATCCAGGCTCCAGGCCGTGAAGTTGCCCACGGATTGTCCATCCAGCTTGCGAATGATATCGCCCGGCTGGAGGCCAGCCTTGGCGGCGGGGCTGCCGGGCATCACCACCATCACTCTCGCCACGATGTCGCGCTTGAGCAGGACGAGTCCCACCTGGGCGGGACCGGGATCAGCCTGCCGCAATTCTTCAGGCGTCAGGTACGCGTTCAGGGGATGCGCCCGCTCGAGCACGGCCTCGACACCTCCGCTGATGACCTTCTCCATATCGGGGGCATCCACGTAGTTGTCCCGGACCAGACTCAGCACATCCTGGATATCCGACAGCCCCGCCAAGGGATCCTGGTAGGCCTGACGGTTCTCGCTGGCAGCGGCCGGGGCCTGCTTGAACACCATGGGGTAGGTGAAGGCGGCAACGAGGGGGAATGTCAGGATCGAAAGCCAGGCGCGCTGATGCATGCATCCATTGTAAGCGCAATGAAGGAGGATCAAACCATCCGTTCGGCGAGATCATCCAGACACTGTTCCACGGCCCGATTCGCCGAGGGCTTCGCAAATTCCGCGCGCAATGCGGCATCAGCCATGAACCGCCCCGCCTCCTTCACCAGATCCTCGCCCAGCGAAGGGCCTTGGGGCAAAAGCACGGCGCGCCCCTCCTGAGCCATGGCCCGCGCGTTCTCGGTTTGGTGATCGCTGGCGCTGCCCGGCATGGGCACCAGGATCGCGGGACGGCCACAAGCCTTCAGCTCCGCGCAGGTGCTGGCCCCGGAACGGGAGATCACAAGGCTGGAGGCCTCCAGTTCCCGATCCACGGCGTCCAGAAAGGGCTGGATGCCATGGCGCGGATGGCGTGGCCGAGTCTCGATCTGAGGGAAATCCCGAGCCCCGGTCTGGTGCAGGATTTCCCAATCAGGAAAGGCCTCCAGCAGGGCTGGCGCGGATTGCAGGATGGCCTCGTTCAGCGCGCGCGCCCCCCCGCTCCCGCCCAGCACCAGCAGGCGATGGGGCACGGAACCCTCTTCCAGACGTGCGAAGGTGCGCATGAAATCCGCCCGAACGGGCGTGCCCACGATCCGGCAGGAAGCTCCCTTCAGGCGGGCCTGGACGGCCTCCATTCCACACCACACGCGGCACGCGCCCTTGCCTGTCAAGCGCACGAGGATGCCGGGCTGGGCGTTGGATTCATGGATGAAGTAGGGAATCCCCAGGGATCGCGCCGCCAGCAACGCCGGAGCAGAGGCGTATCCCCCCGTGGCGATGACGGCCCATGGCCGGTTGGCGCGCCAGAGCCGCATCAGGGCGCGCCGGGCGCGCCAGAGCTTGCGCAGGCTCCGCAGCGCGGACAGGGGCGAGCGCCCCAGGAAGCCTTCCACATCGAGCAGCAGATGAGGCCAGCCGCTTTCGGGCAGCTTGCGCGCCTCAATGCCCCGCGTGGCGCCGACAAAGGCGATCGAAAGATCGGGCCAGCGCTCCCGGGCCCCTTGAGCCAAGGCGATGGCCGGAAAGTAGTGCCCTCCCGTGCCTCCTCCGGTGAACACCAGCGCGTTCCTGAATGCTGCAGGGTCCATCTGAATTGCCTGTATTGCCATGGACGAAACTTTAGCAGGCCTGGCAGCGCAGGCCGCACCCGGGTCCGCATTTCGGTCGCGACCCGGCGCAGGCCTCGACGCAAGAAGGTTAGGCGGACAAGAGGATCGTTTTGAGCTTGGACAGCCCTTGGATAAACTTTCCGGATCGCGTTTTGAAAAACCACATCCCGGAGATCTCATGAAGATCCTTGTTGCGCTCAAGCAAGTGCCTGACACCGAAACCAAGATCAAGGTGGCCGCGGACGGCAAGTCCCTGGATCCCGCCGATGTGAAGTGGATCACCAGCCCCTATGACGAGTACGCCCTGGAGGAAGCCCTTCGCCTGAAGGAATCCAAGGGTGCGGAAGTGGTGGCCGTCGCGGTGGGCGATGACAAGGCCAAGGATGTGCTCCGCAACGCCCTGGCGCTGGGCTCGGACCAGGCCGTGCTGGTGAAGGCCGCCGAAGCCGGCGATCCATTGGCCGTGGGCAAGGCGCTCGCCGCCTACGCCAAGGACAAGGGCTTCGATCTGCTGCTGTTCGGCAACAAGGGCTTTGGCAGCGACAACGGTGCGGTGGGCCCCATCGTGGCAGAACTGCTGGGCCTGGGACACGCGGGTCTGGTGACGAAGCTGGAACTGAGCGAGGGCTCCTTCCGCGCCGAGCGCGAAGGCGATGCTGGAACCGAAGTGGTGGAGGGCGCCCTGCCCGCCGTCATCACCGCCCAGCGCGGCCTGAACGATCCCCGCTATGCGAGCCTCAAGGGCATCATGGCCGCGAAGAAAAAGCCCATCGAAGAGATCGAAGCTCCCGCCGTCTCCGCGTCCGCTGTCGTGTCCGCCCTGGCGCTGCCCTCCGCGCGTCCCGAAGGCAAGAAGGTCGAGGACGCCGCCGCCCTGGTGGCCCTGCTCCGCGACGAAGCCAAGGTCCTCTAGTTCGACCCAACCCACGTTAATGGAAACGGAGTGATTCGATGATTCTGGTTTATAGCGAACTGAAGGACGGCAAGATCCGCAAGCCTTCCCTGGAAGCCCTCAGCGAAGCGCGCCGCCTAGCGGACGCCAGCGGCAAGACCGTCGGCGCCCTCTTCGTCGGCGCGGATCTGGCCGGTGTGGAAGAAGCCGCTGCCTACGGCGCGGACACGATCGTGAAGATCGAGGGCGCGAGTCTCGCCGCCTATTCCAGCGACGCTTTCGCCGCGGCCATCGCCGACACCGTGAAGGCCAAGGGCGCGACCGTGCTGCTAGCCGCCGCGACCTCCACGGGCAAGGATGTCGCTCCCCGCGTGGCCGCGCGCCTGGACGCGGGCTATGCGGCGGATGTCACGGGCCTTTGCATGGCCGGCGGCAAGCTGCAGGCGGTGCGCCCCGTATACGCGGGCAAGGCCAACGCGACGGTGGATTTCACCAGCGCCATCCAGGTGGCCACCACGCGTCCCAACGTCTTTGCCGTCACCGCCAACGCCAAGGCGGGCGCGGTGGAAGCCCTGCCCGCCCCTGCGGACAGCTTCAAGGCGGTGGTGAAGGAAATCCTGGCCAAGGTCGGCGGCAAGCTGGATCTGACCGAAGCCGATGTCATCGTGAGCGGTGGCCGCGGCATGGGCAGCGGCGAGAACTTCAAGCTCCTGGAGGACCTGGCCGAGGCGCTGGGCGGTGTCGTGGGCGCCAGCCGGGCCGCCGTGGACGCGGGCTGGGGCATTCCCCACAGCCAGCAGGTGGGCCAGACGGGCAAGGTCGTCAGCCCCACGCTGTATATCGCCGTGGGCATCAGCGGCGCCATCCAGCATGTGGCCGGCATGTCGACATCCAAGGTCATCGTCGCCATCAACAAGGATCCCGAGGCCCCCATCTTCAAGCTGGCTAGCTACGGCATCGTCGGCGATCTCTTCACCGTCGTGCCGGAATTGACAGCCGCTGTCAAAGCCGCCAAGGCCTGATTCATCGCGGCTTCGTATTCAGAGCGCCCGGCCTCGGCCGGGCGCTCTTCTTTTCATCCCTGTTCGCCTCGGTTCCAGGCCTGAAGACGGTAGAAATCCTCGGGCGCGATCCGACCTTCGTGCAGGTGCTGGTTCCAACGCACCAAGCACTGGATCGTGCTGGCGCCTGGGGATGGATCCTCCGCGACGATCTTGAACGATCCGCGGGGCACGGCCTCCGCACGGCTCCCATCACGGAAGCACACGATGGCGCCTTGCGGCAGAAGGACCACTCGCCAGACACCGTGCCTTCGGGCGTCCAGACGAAGGTAGCGGCGCAGGTTCTTCGGGCTGGCGGGAACGGTCCGGAATTCGACCTCCGTTGGTTCAGAACCATCTCCCGGCTTGGAAGGGCCGCCGCGCATCAGGGCCTGCACCGCCTCCGCAAGCGGCTCTGAAACCGATTCAGACAGCGCCTGCCGGATCTTTCCAGCGTGCCGGATCCGGTCCCTCCAAGGCAGGAACTGGAGCACGCCGTAAGCCAGGGCCGGAGCCAACGCAAGCCACTGCGCGGAGCCATCCAGCGAAGCCCAGGGTTCCGGAAGATCCCAGACGATGCCCCTCGTCGCGCAGAATGCGATCAGCGCCAGCATCGCGATATTGAGCGGGTAGGCCACCAGGGAAAGCGCGTGGCCCAGGCGATTGCGCTCTGGCAGAAGCCGGGCGAGAGGCCCCGTCAGGCCCCAAGCCGCCGCAGCCGCGCCAAGTCCCAGAGCCCAAGCCCAGTCGCGAACCCACAGCGATACCAGCAGCCAGGCCAGCAGGATAAGGAATCCCGCGATGGGAGCATGCCGCACCTCGCGCAGGGCTCGCTCCCTCGCCACGGCGCACTGGAGATCGGGAAAGGATGTCTCGGAATTCACCGGGGCATCATAGCGCCTGTTCAAAGCCCTCTGACAGCAGGAACGCGTGGGCATCCTCGATATCACCGAAGCGCGCAATCAGGTCCACGCCCTCGCGCACATCCCCATCGGCGCGGTCCAGGCTGGAACTGCCCTCGCGGATGACGCAACCGCTCTCGAATCCCGTCTCAACCAGCTCCCACTCTGTGCCGTACTCATCGCGCCAGAGCTCAACGTGCATCAGTTCTTCTCAAAGAAGAGCACCACCATGCCGAAGCCCACGCGGTCGCCCGGCTTCAGTTCGCGCGCGTCCCCGGCGGGCAGGCGTTCGCCCTTGATGTAGGTGCCATTCGCAACGCCGTGCTCTTCCACCAGAAAGTAGCGGTTGTGCTCGCACAGCACGCGCGCATGGCGACGCGAGACGCTGAGCTGGGGATCCTCTTCGGTGAGATCGATATCGGGGTGGATGCCGGTGTTGGGATCATAGCGGCCGACCAGCGCGCCATGGGACGTGATGGAGTATTTCTTCCCGGAGATGACAGAGACGAGGCTCGCCGTCGCCGCGGGCACCGCCTTAACCTTGCTGGCCGTCCCGTCGACGTTCTCCAGCTTCACGGAGAGCTCGCGGTTCCGCTGGGCGAAGCGCTGCATCATCTTCACCGAGACTTCAGGATTCTGGCGGATCATGCGAAGGAAGGTGCCCCGCGAAATGGCGATCAGATCGCTGTCTTCCAGCGCCACGGCGGTGTTGGACCTGGCGATGGGCTCCAGCAGGCTGCCCTCGCCAAAGAAATCGCCCTTTTCAAGCTCCTCGGACCATTCCCCGGAAGGTTCCGTGCCCAAATACAGGCGCACTTTGCCAGAAAGCACGATGAACATCCGCTGGGCCATTTCGCCCTTGGTGTAGACCACCTGCCCTTCGCTGAAGCGAAGCTTGCTCTGGTCGATGAAGTTCGAATCGGTCATGGCTTACCCAAATCTTGCTCCACGATACCCTGCCCGCGGTTCGGGCGGAATGAGATCCATGACAAAGCCATGCAAACCGGATTCTCCCTGCAAAAATCGCCGACTTGGGATGAGTTCACCTATGCTCGAAGCATGACGCTTCTCCGCTGGCTGGCAGCCCCCCTGGCCCCCCTGTACGGCGCGGTGGTCCGCCTCCGCAACCGGGCCTTTGACGAACATCCCGAGCGGATGTGGCGCGTTTCACGCCCGGTGGTATCCATCGGCAACCTCACCACCGGCGGCACGGGAAAAACGCCCGTGACCCTGTTCCTGGCCCAGGGCATCCAGGCGGCGGGACTCTCCTGTACCGTCGTCTCGCGCGGCTACGGGGGACGCCGCGAGGTGGACCCCATGGATGTGGAGCCCAGCTCCGATCCCGCCCAGACGGGCGACGAGCCGCTGCTCATGGCCCGAGCCCTGGGCGATCACCGGGTCTTCGTGGGACGTAAGCGCCACGCGGCGGCCCTGCGTTCGCTGGCCTGGAACCCCGACCAGGACTGCCTGCTGCTGGATGACGGATTCCAGCACCGGGCGCTGCACCGCGACGTGGATCTCCTGCTACTGGACGGTGTGCGGCGCTGGGGGAACGGCCGCATGCTGCCCTTGGGGGATCTGCGCGAACCCATGGACAGCGCGGGACGAGCCTCGGCCCTGGTGGTGACGCGCGGCAGCCGCGCCGATCGCGCCTCCATGGAAGCTTGGTGGCAGCGATACGGCAGCGGGGGCCCGATCTTCTTCATCGATTTCGCCATCACGGCCCTGCGGCGTTTCGACACATCCCAGCGAATCGAAGCGTCGGCTTCGGATATCGGCCCTCTCTTCGCGTTCTGCGCCCTGGGCCACCCGGACGCGTTCTACGCGGATCTGCTGCTGGCGGGCTGTCCATGGGTGGGGACGCGCTCCTTCCGGGACCACCAGCGCCTGACGGCTTCGGATCTTGGCACCCTGGAGGCGCTGGCCTTGCGCCAAGATGCCCGGGGGCTGGTCTGCACGGAGAAGGACGCCATCAAGCTGGATCCGGATTCCATCAAGGGACTTCAGCTGCCCCTCTGGATCTCCGAGCAGCGGGTGCTCGGCGGCGAAGCGCTGCTGGCTTACGTGCTGCAGCGCGTCGTCAAAGCATCCGAAGGCTGAGGTCCACGGAAGGCGCGCTGTGCGTCAGCGCGCCCACGCTCAGGAAATCCACGCCGGTCTGGGCCACCGCCGCTGCGCGGTCTAGACCGAGATTGCCGCTGGCTTCCAGGAACACGTTCCGCCCGGATGCATCGCGCAGGGCGACGGCCTCGCGCAGCTGCTCCAGCGTCATGTTGTCCAGGAGGATGCCGTCCACATCGGGATGCGACAAGCACTGTCCAACCTGATCCAGCGTCTCCGCCTCGACTTCGATCTTGACCAGATTCGGCGATACACGGCGCGCGGCTTCCACGGCCTGGGCGATGCCCCCTGCCGCTGCGATGTGGTTCTCTTTCAGCAGCACGCCGTCCCCCAAGGTCAGGCGGTGGTTGAATCCGCCTCCGCAGCGGACGGCGTATTTCTCCAGCACCTTCAGGCCCGGCGTGGTTTTTCGCGTATCCAGAATCCTGGCGTTCGCGCCCTTCACGGCATCCACGAAGGCGCGCGTGAGGGTCGCCGTGCCCGAGAGCCGCTGCATCAGGTTCAGCATCACCCGCTCGCCCATCAGAATGCCTCGGCTACTGCCTTCGATATCCATCACCGCGGTTCCGCGATCCAGTGCGTCGCCGTCGCGAACAAGACATTTGATGTCCAATTCAGCATCCACCGAATGGAGGACATCCACTGCCACAGGAAGGCCTGCAATCACCAGCGGCGCCTTGGCGATCACCCGCGCCTTCATGACCCGATCGGGCACCGAAGCCGTCGTCCAATCCTGGGTGCCCCAATCCTCGCGGAGGAAGGCGTGGATGGCGTCAAGGTAGCTGAGGCGATGGGGAGGATTGAACATGGAAGATCCCTTTTCCCATACAATGCCCGAATCAAGGGCTGAATCAAGGGAGGCTGGCGTGGGTGTTCGGATCGAGACGGAGCAAGGCATTGCGTGGATCACGCTGGACCGCCCGGAAAAGCTCAACGCGCTGGATGCCGAAACCCTCGCAGTCCTGGACCGAATCCTCGACGACGTGGAGGGCGATCCGGAAGTGGGGGTCGTGGTCATCACGGGAGCGGGAGACAAGGCCTTCGTGGCGGGTGGAGATCTGGCGGAATTCCAGCAGCTGTTCGCCCGCGGCGATTTCGAGCAGATCCTGGCGCGCGCCCAGGTCGGACAGGCATTGACCACCCGCATCGAACGATTCCCCAAACCCGTCATCGCCGCCATCAACGGCTGGGCCCTGGGCGGTGGCTGCGAACTGGCCATGGCCTGTCATATCCGCATCGCTTCGGATCATGCACGGTTCGGGCTGCCCGAGACGGGACTGGGCCTCATTCCCGGCTACGGGGGAACCCAGCGGTTGCCGCGACTGGTGGGCGCAAGCCTCGCCCTGGACATGATCCTCACCGGAGAGCCCATCGACGCGGCCAAGGCCTTTGCCGCGGGCCTCGTGAGCCGCGTGTGCCCCGCCGCCGTGTTGAAGGCCGAAGCCACCCGCATCGCCCAGGCCATCCTCACGCGAGCGCCCCTGGCCCTTTCGGCCGCCATCGCCGCCATCCAGCAGGGCCTGGATCAGCCCATGCCCGGCGCCCTTGAACTGGAGGCCGCCCTCTTCGCGCGCATCGCGGGAACCCACGACGCAAAGGAGGGCGCGGCTGCCTTCCTGCAGAAGCGGGCCCCCCGTTTTGAAGGGCACTGAGCCCAAAACATCGATCTATCGCTTTTTCTGCTCGCCGATCACGACGCTGGCGGTCTGCTCGTTGTTGCAGGCATCCACGATCCGCACGGTGACGCGATCGCCTTTGACGCGATCCCTGGGGATCAGCACGTCGAAGGACTCTTCCTTCATATCGAAAACCCGGTCCTCCGGCGCGATCTGCAGCCAACCGTCGCCATCCGCGGACACGGCTGCCTCCTTGATCACCGAGATCTCGTCCCGGGCGCTGAAGCGCACGCGTAGGCTATCGCCATCTGCCATGGCGATCAGATCAGAGATGCTCGGAGGCGTGTGGTCGATGACGAAGGGCGCGGTGCGCCAGGTGCTGGAGAGCGCGAGATTGAAGGGCTGTCCGGGCGCATCGGAGGCGACGATCTCCAGGCGGTAGCGGCCATCGGGTACCGGCAGGGTGTCGAAGCAGAAGAAGCGTTCCTTCCATCCCTTTTCAAGGGCGATGGGATTGCCTTTCTCGGGGATCAGCCGGAGATCGAAGCTCAGCGAGTCGCCGTTGGGATCGTTGACCTTGAACATGAAGGACTGCGCGCCCCGGCGAAAGCTGCGCTTTTCGCTGCCCATGTAGCCGATGGCCGGGATCAGCTTCTGCGTCTCCAGCGGCACGCGCTCCACGCCGATGTCGTCCGGGGGCGCCGTGCGGGTGATGACCAGGCCCGGCGGCATGATCTCCACGTTCTCCCACAGGGGGGCCAGATTGCGATTGGCCCAATGGACACGCACGCCTTCCACCGTCGGCGTCGCGCCGCCTCGCGTGGAATTGAGGCGAAGACGGAACTGCGCGAAGCGCGCCGAGGGCACGACGGGCCGCTCGCCGCTGCGCAGGGGGGGCGTCCAGACGGACCAAGTGCCATCGGGCGTCTCTGTGGATCCCACGCGGTACTGCAGGTCCACGCTGGTGCCCAGGGGCGTATCAATGTCCATGTATGCCCGCCCCCAATCCGCCACGGGCGCACCTTTCAGGACACGGCTCTCCAGGGTGCCTTCGGTGGCCTGGACTTCGGAGAGCACGTGCAGTTCCGCCGGATTGGAGCCCACCACCAGCAGCCCGGAGCCCTCCGGCAGGAAGGCCGTGGCCTGGGCGGTTCCCAGATCCTGAAGAACCGCGAAGGGATCCAGATCCCGCGTGACCTGATCGAGCGGAATGCTGAACAGGCGCGAGCGGTTGCCCGTACCGACCAGCAGCTGGTTCCGCCATACGGTCAGCGCAAAGACCTGGCTCTGGTTGCTCTGCCAGAGCGTCGCGGGAACGTAGGCCCGATCGTAGCGGATCACCGCGCCCTTGGCGGACACGCCGGGCTCTGCCAGGAAGCCTTCTCGCTTCTCCAGCGTTCCGGAGGCGAGGTGGTTCGCCAATCCATTCGTGGCACCGACATAGATTTCGCCATCCCTGACGACCACGGCCCGGACTTCCTCGAATCCCGTGGAAGCCAGGGTGTCCACACGATCTCCGCCACCCCCGGCGTAGCGCAGCAGCAAGCCATGTCCATGCGACCCCAACAGCCAGCCGCCACGGTTATCCGAAACGATCGTGGTGAAGGAGCTTTCCTCGGGCACCTCCACGAGCTTGCGGCTCGAACCTTCGCGGGCCAGCACCAGCACGGCGCCCTTCTCGTTACCTCCAGCCACGAGGAGTTCCGAGCCCTGAACCACGATGCCCCACACCAGGCGGGCGTCGATCTCGGCGAAGGGCTTCACATCGCCATTGGCGCTCACGCGAAAGAGCTTGCCTTCGCCGCTAGGCGCCACGATGAGATCCTGCCCCATGCGCGCCATGGCGAAGACGATGCCGCCCTTCACCTGGCCCAGAGGCTTCACGCGGCCCGCCGAGTAATGAAAGAGCTTGCCCTCGGTGCCCGCGCTCAGGTAGATGCCGCCATTGCCATCAGAAACAGCCGCCCACACCACGCCTTCGGGCAGCTGAGCCACGCGACGCAGGTTGGGAGCCAGCTTCAGGCGGCCATCGGCGTCGATGCGGACCCCGTGCGCATCCGAACCCAGCCAGTCGTTGAAGGCGCTGAAATTCGCCAAGGGCTGGTCGGCCATGGCAAACGTCGCGGCGAGGATGGAAGGAACCAGCCAGTGCATGCGCATGTTCAATTGCTCCCTATTCGATATCCAAGTCCAGGCTGACCAGCCCCGTGACCTCGCGCTCCAGCGGCAGCACGGCGCGCCCGATGATATGGCGCTGAAGGCGATTGGCCTTGGTGTCCCCATCGCTGCCCATCAGGCTGGAAACCGAAGGGGGAATGCCCTCGATGCGGGCTCCGCGCAGGCCCGCACCGGCCTGGGACTGCACCAGCAGGGCGTAGGCGTGATTGTTCTTCAGCGTGTTGTTCAGGAAGCGGACCATATCGCCCAGGCTGCCCATATCCACGGAATGTTCGTCCGGATCCGCGTTGCTCAAGCTGTAGCCGTCGCCGACCAACAGGGTCGCCTTGCCGGATTTAGCAGAAGCGGGCACGTTCACGTTGAAGGTGGCCGTCTCGCGCACGCCCTGCAGGTTCTGAAGCGTCACCAGCACCGGAAGCACGGAGCCCCGCTTGACCCGGGCCTTGAGGATGCGCACGCCAGCGATGTCGGTACGATCCAGGCGATCCTCGGCCTTCACCGTGATGGAAACGCCTTCGATGACGGGGCGCTCGAAGGGATTCAGGGTCACGGCCTGCAGCAGGCTGCCCACGTACATCGCCAAGCGACTGGGCGACAGATCGGCCACCATGCATTCCACCTCGATGGGCGGATGTCCCGTGACCTTGATGTTCCCCTGCATGAATAGGCTCTGGAACCCCTGCCCGCGCACATGCGTGATCAGGGTCTGATTCAGCACCGTCGCCGCGAGCAGCGGCGTCAGGAAGGGGTGATCCATGAGATCGAAACGGAAATTGCGGGTTTTCTTTCCTGCCAGATTCAAGCCGACGCGAAAAGGCACCATGCGCGCCTCGGCCCCCAGCACGCCAGCCACGCCGGCGCTGCGATCCAGCCGCAGCGCGCCCACCGGAGCCACGGGCGACGCCAGTTTGGTGGATTCCGAATAGCTGGGCAGCACGCCCGCGACGGTGGCGGACCAGAGCGGCAGATCCACCGCCCCCAGGTTCATGAGCTGGTGCCCGAACAGGTAGATCTTCTTGCCAGCCACGTAGGTGATCGTGCCGCCCGTGGACATGTTCAAGTCGCCCTGCACCAGGTTGATGGCCGCCATGCCGCCGGGCTCCAGGGGGCTTGCCTCACTGTGCCGTCCGTTGCCGGAGCCGCCGCCGGGACCTCCCGACATGGCGGCGCCCATGAAGGTCACGGGGAGTCCACCCCACAGCGCCTTGCTTTCAGGCGCCAGCTCGCAGCCCCCGATGGGCATCGGCAAGGCGCGCATCCCACCGGAGGCGCTGGGCAGGAAGGAGCCCATGAGCTCGGACAAAGGGATCATCTCGCCCAGCGTGGCGGATTTCATGACCTTGGGAATTTCCAGCCGGGGAAGGATCAAGGGGGTCCGAAGTGAAGGCGTCTCGGGGATCTCCTTCAACTGCTCCAGCATCTCGTGGATGGGCGTGATGCCGCCGATGGGCTCCTTCTCGTAGCCCCAGCCCAGGGCCAACGCGCCCACCAGCTTGCCGTCGATGTAGCAGGGAGAGCCGCTCATGCCGGCGATGATGCCCGTATCGGCCAGGGGGCCTCCGCTGGCCTTCACCAGGATGACGCTGCGCCCCGGCGTCGTGTTGGACAAGACGCCCATCACCTCGAAATCGAAGCGTTCGATTTTTCCGCCCTTGAACACCGTGCGGCCATAGCCCTTCATGCCCTGATGCACTTCCGAGACGTGCATCAGGGGCGGTTCCTGCGCCGTCAGAAAACCACCCATGAGAATGCAGATCAGAATTTTCAGCAGCGTGCGCATGGTCAACTCGAGAAACAGGACATCTACAGGCTATCAGGTCGAACCCACGGGCCGCGCCCGTTTGAGGCGCAATTGGCCCAAGGTCCGGGATGCCTCGGCCCCAGAGAAGGTTCCAAGTGATAGGCTCTTTCAATGCGGATTCTCGTGCTGGGCGATGTGGTAGGTGAACCTGGGCGGCGCCTCGTGGAGGCCCATCTCTCCGATCTGCGCAGAGAACTGGCGGTTGATTTCGTCATCGTCAACGGCGAGAACGCCGCGCATGGCCACGGCATCACCGAACTCATCGCCCGGAACTGGCTCGAACAACACCAGGTGGATGTCATCACCACGGGCAACCACGCCTTCGACGTGAAGGACATCACCACGTTCTTCCAGAAGGAGCCCCGTCTGCTGCGCCCGGCCAACTTCCCCCCCGGAACGCCCGGATGCGGGTACGTCAAGCTACACACGCGCAGCGGCGAGGAAGTGCTGGTCATCAACCTGCTGGGTCGCGTCCACATGGCCCCGGTCGATTGCCCTTTCCGGACCGCAGACGCCATCCTGGCTCGCGAGCGCGCCGATGTGGTGATCGTGGATATGCATGCGGAAGCCACCAGCGAAGCCCAAGCCATCGGCTGGCACCTGAACGGGCGCGTCACGGCAGTGCTGGGCAGCCACACGCATGTGCCGACCCTGGATGCCCGTGTGCTGCCCGGCGGCACGGCCTTCGTCACGGATCTCGGGATGGTGGGCCCCTACGAAAGCGTCATCGGCATGAAGGCGGAAGCCAGCCTCAGCCGGTTTCTCAAAGCCCGCGGAGACCGTTTCGAGGTTGCATCAGGCGACCTGCAGCTCCACGGCGTCCTGGTCACCACCGAAGGCCGCAAAGCCACCAGCATTGAACGCGTGATCCGGAAGCTGTGATGGTCAAGCCGCTTCAGCGCTGCCGCATCCTGGATCTCTCCCGCGTGCTGGCCGGTCCTTTCGCCACCCAGCTGCTGGCCGATCTCGGCGCGGAAGTCCTCAAGATCGAGCCCCCCACGGGAGATCCGACCCGGGGCTGGGGCCCTCCTTTCGAAGCGGGCGAAGGCGGCGAGAGCGCCTATTTCCTCTGCGCCAACCGCGGCAAGCACGCTCTGCGCCTGGATCTGGACGACCCCGCCCACCTGGCACAGCTTCACGAGCTGCTGGGGGAAGCCGATGTGGTGGTGGAGAATTTCCTCGATACCTCGGCCACGAAACTGAGCCTCACCTGGGATCGGCTGCACGCGGCCTACCCCAAGCTCATCGTGGCGTCCGTGCGAGGCTTCGCCTCGGATGTCTCCGCCGCGCGGCGCGCGGGCTACGACTTCATCGTGCAGGCGGAAAGCGGCTGGATGTCGATCACCGGAGAACCCGAGGGGCGGCCGATGAAGGTGGGCTTGCCCCTGGTGGACATGCTGGCGGCCCTGTACCTGGCCAACGGCATCCAAGGCGCGCTGCTGCATCGAGAAAGAACCGGAGAAGCCGTCCACATCGAGGTTCCCCTAATGGAAGCCGCCCTGGCCGGCCTGGCCAACGTGGCCTCCAGCACCCTCATCACCGGCCAGACGCCGCAGCGCCAAGGCAACGCGCACGCCCAGATCGTCCCCTACGAAAGCTTTGCCTGCCTGGGCGGCGAGATCGCCCTGGGCGTGGGCAGTGATCGGCAGTTCGAGGTGCTGGCCCTGTGGCTGGAATTGGATCTCGACGCCCATCCCCAGTGGCGAACCAACCAAGGCCGCGTCGAGGACCGTGAACGGCTCGTCCCGATCCTCGCGGCCCGGCTGGGCGAACGGGACCTGGACGCGGTACTTGCCTTCTGCGAGCGCCAGGCGATCCCCGCGAGCCGCATCCGCACGGTGGATGACGCCCTGTTCCAGCAGGCGGGACATCTGCATCAGTTGATCCAGACCGTGTTCGACCCCGGGGCCCATCGCATGGTGCCTATGCTTGCGAGCCCCATCCTGATCAACGGCGAGCGCGCGTGTTCGAAGACGCCGCCGCCAAGGCATGAGCCGACATCCCCGCAGGGATTCGACCCAGGACCGAAGCCATGAGCCAACGCAGAGAACTCCTGCCCCTGCGCTTTGCCGCCCTGGACCGCCACGAGGCCGCCGAAGCGCGCGCGCAAGCCCGCCTGGAGCGCGCCTGGACACTGATCGTGGGCCCCTTCCTGGCAACCCGCACCCGCCTGCTCCGCCTGCACCGCGGAACCCTGGTCATGGGCTGCTGGAACCCCGAGCTGGTACCGAACCTGCGGCGCAGCGCGGAAAGCGTGTGGCCCCAGGTGCAGGAGCGCATTGAACGCCAGCTGAGGCTGAAGATCGCGCGCCTGGAAATCGTGCCCTGCGATCCCCCGCCGCCGCCCGCCAAGAAGCGGGAACCTGAACCCGATCCGCTGGACGCGGTGCTTCGCAGATTGCGGCAGATGCGCAATCCGCATTGGACCCGCTCCGCAAAATGAGATAGGATCGTAACTTCTTCGTCGGGGCGTGGCTCAGCCTGGTAGAGCGCTCGGTTCGGGACCGAGAGGTCGGAGGTTCGAATCCTCTCGCCCCGACCAGAAATAGGACAGGGGAGACCAACAGCGTCTCCCCTGTCTTTTTGTGTCTGTTCCGATACACCAACAAACAGACAGACAAACAGACAGACAGACAGACAGACAGACAGACAGACAGACAGACAGACAGACAGACAGACAGACAGACAGACAG
>Ga0209098_1001478_pt1 | contig 22430 bp, 14 predicted proteins | sample AD_JPNHW1_MetaG_FD_184429 | JGI IMG/M metagenome (GOLD analysis project Ga0209098, IMG submission 184429) | Active sludge microbial communities of municipal wastewater-treating anaerobic digesters from Japan - AD_JPNHW1_MetaG (SPAdes) (version 2) | ecosystem: Engineered > Bioreactor > Anaerobic...
GTTGGTTTACAAAAGGTGATTTCGGCACCATAACTGGCAACAGCTTTTTTCTTTACTTCGGGTGCAGTTTCAGGCATCACAATATGTGCTTTGACACCATTCATCGAAGCTGCAAGTGAAAGAGCTGCAGCATGGTTGCCTGAGGAATGAGTCACAACTCCTCTTTGTTTCTCAGTTTCGCTTAGTTGAAGTACAGCGTTTGTTGCCCCGCGGAATTTGAATGCTCCCACCCTCTGAAGATTCTCGCACTTGAAAAACAGTTCACAGTCAAACATCCTGTTGAGCTGCTGGGAAGTAAGAACAGGGGTAAAATGTATAAAAGGCCTTATCCTTGAGTGAGCAGCCTGTATATCCTTAAGTGCCGGAAGATTCATATCGAGAGTTTTCTCAAAATTAATAAATAAAAAGGGGCTGTTTATGCAGCCCCTCTAAATATTATCTTTTATGATTTTGTTATCCCAGAATGCTGAAAGCAACAGTCAGACCTGCAAGAACAACCGATACCATCGACATAAGCTTGATGAGAATGTTGAGTGCAGGACCAGATGTATCCTTGAAAGGATCGCCTACTGTATCGCCAACAACAGAAGCTTTGTGAGGATCACTTTTCTTACCTCCGTAATTACCTCTTTCAATGTATTTTTTGGCATTATCCCATGCGCCTCCTGCATTGTTAAGCATACTTGCAAGAACAAAACCAGCACTGAGACTTCCTGCGAGGAGACCTACCACGCCCGGAACTCCGAAAACAACACCAACGAGAAGAGGAGCAGCTATAGCTATAAGTGAAGGAACAAGCATTTCGCTCTGAGCTCCGGCAGTTGAAATTTCAACACATCTTGCATAATCGGGTTTTGCCTTACTCTCCATAATACCGGGAATTTCACGGAACTGACGTCTTACTTCTTCAACCATTTTACCAGCTGCACGGCCAACTGCCTGCATACTCATTGCGCTGAAAAGGAAGGCCATCATGGCACCTATGAAAATACCACCCAGTAGAATCGGGTTGAACACTGATAGATCGTATGCAGTGACAAAATCCTTTATTGTTGCATGAGTAATTGAAACTGCAATCTGACCATCCTGAATTTCAGGGACTTTGGTATTGTAGAAAAAAGTATCCCCAATCTGCTTGAATCCTTCGGGAGCCTTGTCAATCACTCTTCCCAGCCATAGTTTAACTTCTTCCATATAAGCTGCCAGAAGAGCAAGACCGGTAAGAGCAGCTGAGCCTATTGCAAATCCTTTACCTGTAGCAGCAGTGGTGTTACCAAGACCATCGAGAGCATCAGTTCTTTCTCTTACTTCCTTGGGAAGTTCTGCCATCTCAGCATTTCCACCAGCGTTATCGGCAATAGGGCCGAAAGCATCAGTTGCCAGAGTAACTCCGAGAGTTGAAAGCATACCTACTGAAGCAAAACCGATACCGTAAACACCCATTGCAAAGTTGCTGAATCCACCTGCAAATCCATAGGCTGCAATTATACCAGCTACAATTGTCAGAACCGGGATCCATGTTGAGAACATACCAACAGCCATACCCTCTATAATTACAGTTGCAGGACCCTGCTGTGCCTGTTTTGCAATACCCTGGGTAGGTTTGTTTCCATCAGATGTGAAATATTCAGTTGATTGTCCAATGATTACACCAGCAACCAGACCTGATACAGCTGATCCGAATACACCCCAGGTGATCCAATCAAAACCTGCCATAACTGCAAGTACAACAAGTATCAGAGCTGAACTTCCGCCGGTTCCCAAAAGAAGGGCCCTAAGAAGAGCTTTTGGAGTAGCAGATTCTTTTGTTCTGACCATATAAACACCTGCTATAGATAGAAGTATGCCTATTGCTGAAACAAGCATCGGAGCAACGACAGCTTTCATCTGTGTATCACCTGTAATTGCTGGTAATGCAGCTCCCAGAGCAGCAGTTGCAAGAATTGAACCTGCATAAGATTCATAGAGGTCAGCACCCATACCGGCGACGTCGCCCACATTGTCTCCTACGTTATCTGCAATTGTAGCAGGGTTGCGTGGATCGTCTTCAGGAATTCCGGCTTCTACCTTACCAACGAGGTCAGCGCCTACGTCAGCAGCTTTTGTGAAGATACCACCGCCAACGCGTGCAAAAAGTGCCTGAGTTGATGCACCCATTCCGAAAGTAAGCATTACAGCAGTTATCTCAATAAGTTTTTCATGCTCAGTAGTTCCGGGGTGTACAAACTGTAGTCCAAGGAATTTGAGGCCTGTGTCCATATGCTCTGGAGTAAACACCCAGCCGTTTAGTATCAAAAACCATAAGGCAACGTCGAGAAGACCAAAACCAACAACAACAAGGCCCATTACAGCGCCGCTCCTGAGAGCAACCTGAAGACCTTTGTTAAGCGACTTTGAAGCAGCCCATGCAGTTCTGTTTGAAGCAAAAGTAGCTGTCTTCATTCCCAAGTAACCGCATAGACCGGAAAAGAAACCTCCGGTAAGAAATGCCACCGGAACAAACGGATTCTGAATCCCAAAATAAGCCAGTATGGAAAGCAGTATAACAAGGATAATAAATACCTTGATAACAACTGAATACTGACGTCTCAGGTAAGCCATAGCTCCTTCCCTGACATACTCGGCGATCTCTTTCATCCTGTCAGTTCCCTCTTCCTGAGATTTCATCTCTTTATAGAAGATCCAGGCAAATAACAGAGCGGTGAGCGCTGAAATTGGCACAATCCAAAAAATACTACTAATCATGATATTTGTTTTTAAAATTTAAAATTTAGGTTATCAAATGAAAAAATTTTCACCGGTACAAAACTATACTAGTTTTTGAAATAATCAAGGAAAAAAATCCCCTATTATTTATATCATACGCTATTTTAAAAAGATTCTAAACAAAATTGCAATTCTCTGATTGTCAATATCCTCAGGAAGCGTTTCCATTATGATTTAGGAAATAAGAAGCCGCAACGCATTACAGGATCTGCAAATTTGCCGGGATAAACACCTCACTCTGTCTCCCTTCACAGCGTTAAAACGTCTTCCTGTAAACCTTACGGCTTCCTTGTTGTATTTTCTATATACCCCTGAAGAAATTATAGTTCAATTTCTCAAGGTCTTTCATTTTCGGGAATGGATAATGTACTATTTCATCTTTTGCCCCCACATAAAAGCCGGAAGCAATAGTTCTGTAAAGAAGTTCCCCCCTGAAAAACCTGTTCACGGTTTTCATGTGCTTCTCATACTCGCCCCTTATAATTTCGAGGCAGTCCCTGAGATGACCGATGTTAGGATAGGGCAGATTCTCGGCAGATCCTCCAAGCGGGTTCACTGCCAGTTCTCCAAGCTTAAGCTCTACAAAAAAGAGTTTCGGAAGGCTTATGGGTATTGATCCGTCAGTCAGCTTTTTCATGAACACTGAGGGAGCAAGACTGCTTGCAACCATTGGTGTAACAGGACAAAGCTCCTGGTACAGGTGCAATTCATTCTTCGGTTCCTTTGCCCTGTCGTATTCAGCTTTCATGAGCTCCAATACAAGACCATGATCTGTTGTAAGATACAGGCTTTTAAGGGCTGAAAGCGGTACCATCTCAAGTACCTTGTAAACCGAAAGATAAACAGAACTTTTCGGACTGCCGTCTTCTTTTTGTACACAACGACTGTTCAGGCTTTTAACATCGATTAATGAAGTTATTTTCTCCAGGTCAACTTCAAAAAAAACAGCCTGCCCCTTATTCCTCTTCTTTGTTCCAGTAGACAGATAGAGTCCGAAAGCATCAGGCGGAAGCATCGAAGCCACGAGCGCTTCGGGATTACTTGTCAGGTATACATACTTGCTCATATTGCATATATTTAATGAACCTTTATATTCCCTTAAAACCGCACTCCAAAGAACATTTTTAAACTGTATATCAAATTTACGCCATTTTTGGAAAGAAGTAAAGTAAAAACACTGATAAAAGTTTTATCAGGTTGATTATTAATAAGATTCATCAGAATATTCTGCTAATTTGACTGGTTTAATGTGCTGAATATGATGTGTATTATTTTATTCTGTTCATACAGAAAAGAAATTCATTAGTCACAAAATTGCAGTAATTCGACAAATGAGAAGGCTTTTTATTAGGATTTATCCAAATAATGTTAAATTTGCAGCAATCAAGTCAATTCAATAGTTCGTAATGCCAAAGATTTCAGCTGTAATCATTACATACAATGAGGAGATGTTCATCGGCCGATGTCTCTCTTCTCTCGAAGGTGTAGCTGATGAAATTGTTGTTGTTGATTCCTTTTCAACTGACCGAACTGAGGAAATATGCAAACAATATAATGTACGCTTCATAAAGCATGCATTTGAAGGTTACCGCGATCAGAAAAATTTTGCCCTCAGGCAGGCTACTTTCGGGAATATACTCTCCCTCGATGCAGATGAAGCGCTGAGTGATAAGCTCCGTGAATCAATAATTGCAATAAAGGGAAACTGGAAATACGACAGTTACCTTTTCAACAGGAGAAACAATTACTGTGGAAAATGGATCAACTATTCAGGCTGGTATCCCGACAGGCAACTCAGGCTGTTCAAGACAAAAGACGGTTCATGGGGAGAACTTAACCTCCACGAACGTTTTATACTTTCAAACGGTTCTTCAATAGGAAAACTTGAAGGAGACCTGCTCCACTGGCCCTTTGTTACAGTAAATGATCATGTAGAAAAAATGGGACGCTTTTCTGTGATAGGCGCCCGGGAATTTCATAAAGTTGGTAGAAAATCATATTTCTTTTCACCCGTTCTGCACGGATTCTGGGGCTTTTTCAGAACCTATTTCATTAACGGAGGGTTCCTTGACGGCAGCAATGGTTACCTTATTTGTTCCCTTTATGCCAAATCCGCTTACAACAAATATAAGCATCTCAGGCAGCTCAACAAAAACAAAGCCGGTATAAAAAAATAATACAATGATGTTCGAACAGGATATCAGCGAAGCCCTGAAGACTCTCAGAGACGGTGGCATTATCCTCTATCCTACCGATACTATTTGGGGACTGGGCTGCGATGCAACTAACAATGAGGCAGTTAAAAAAATATTCAGGATAAAGGAACGTGATGAAAGCAGGAGCCTGCTGATCCTTGTAAACGGGGAAATGATGCTTGAGCGTTATGTCAACGGAGTTCCTGAAACTGCATTCGAATTGATTTCAGTTACCGACAGCCCTCTGACAATTATCTATCCCAGGGGAAAAAACCTTGCTGATGGTGTATGCAGCAGCGACGGTTCGGTTGGAATAAGAATCTGCAATGATGAATTCTGCAATCAGCTCATTTCCCGCTTCCGGAAACCGATTGTGTCAACATCTGCCAACTTCAGCGGGAAAGCTTCTCCCTCAATCTTTGATGAAATTGATGAAGACCTTATAAAATCAGCCGATTACGTAGTCACTCACCGTCAGAATGACAGGCGAAAGCAGACTGCTTCACCTGTCATAAAATTAAATCCTGACGGAACTATTAAAATAATCAGAAAATAGCCTATCTCGATCTTACCCTTCCGGAACCTGATACCCTGGCATCAACCTTCGGATTACCTGAATATGATATATTGCCGCTGCCTGATACATGTGCTTCAAGAATGTCCTTAACATCGCATACACAGGATCCGCTGCCTGAAATATTTATATCAGCTTCATTAAGTGTAAATGATTCACCTGAGTAACTGCCTGAGCCGCTGATATCAATATCTGCTTCAGCTGCCCTGCCCCTGCCTTTTACAATTATGTCACCCGAACCTGAGATGCTGCAGTCGACCGATTCAGCCTCAATATCATTAAGAAACAGTCTTCCGCTTCCGCTGACACTAAGCTTAAGAGCTCCTGACCTGAGGCCATCACTAACCTCTGCCTGACCAGATCCTGATACACTCAAGCCCTCAAGTGAAGGCATTGTTATGTTTACAATAACTTTTTTGTTGTTAAAGCTGCCCCAGCCATCCCTCTTAATAACAAGCTTACCGTCAGTAACTTCTGTTTCTATTTCGGCAAGGAAATCCTTATCTCCTTCAAGAGTAAGCTTAAAATCCTGTCCAATATTGACATAGAGATTCCCCGGAACACCGAATGAAACCTTTGTAAATCCTTTCAGGTTCCTTGTCTCTTTTTCTGATGATTGTGCGTAGTTAATGGCTGTGGAAGAGCATATAAACAAGACAGCCAATGCAATGTATTTTACTTTTTTCATACCGGGAGTTTTTAAATTGTTTCTTTATACTTTGAATAAAGACTACCCGGTTTTAAAAAAGCTGCATCCTTATAAGTTAATTTCAGTAAGTCCTTCAGGTATTTTAATTACAAGCATCCTTTCAGCCCTGTCAAATTTTACGACAAGGTCTTCATGGAGAGGAACAAGTATCTCCCTTCCTACGGGCGATTTGATGCTGAGCAGTACCTGGCCGGGATTTTGTATCACTTTCTCTATCACTCCTGCTACATTGTTCTTCTCATCATAAACCGTATATCCTGCAAGTTCAGCAAGGCTTTCATCAGTATCGCTGTTTTCTTCACCACTTGTCAGGAAAACCCTGCAACCCTTGAATGCAATAACACTGTCAGCTGATTCATAATACCTGAAGCTGATTCTGAGTGAATCATCGCCCGGGTATTCCAGTCCGGTTATAAAAAAAGGAACCGGTCTTCCATCAATTTCAAGGAAGACCGATTCCATCTCAGGTATTTTTCCGATAAATGATCGTTCGAGCTTAACAGTAACGGCTCCTTCATAGCCGCTTGCCTTTGTGATACGTCCCAGCAATATTTTGCAAGTGTACGCCATCCTCCAGGCGGTCTTTTGTTACTACCTCTACTCCTGTGGCTTGTCTTCAGCCGGAGTTTCAGCAGCAGGTTCCTCAACTGTACCCTCTGCCGGTGCAGCTTCTTCTGCAACAGCTTCTGAAGCAGCAGCCTGAGCTGCAAGTTCAGCCTGCTTTTTGGCAAGCCTTTCAGCCCTGGCCTCATTGACTTTCTTTTCATTCTTCAGCCGGGCAGCAATAGTCTCCTCCTGTGATTTCTCAAGGCCGGACTTCTTGGCTTCGATCTTGGCTTCGTTCTGCTTCATCCATTCTTCAAACTTTCTGTTGGCTTCAGCTTCATCGAAAGCACCTTTTTTAACACCTTCAAGGAGGTGTTTCTTCATCAATACACCTTTGTACGACAGGATAGCCCTGCAGGTTTCTGTAGGTAATGCGCCATTTTGCAGCCAACAAAGCGCTTTATCGAAATCGAGTTCGATTGTAGCGGGGTTCGTAACCGGATTGTAAGTTCCGATCTTTTCAATATATCTGCCATCACGTGGCGATCTGCTATCTGCAACCACAATGTGGTAGAAGGCCACCTTCTTGCGGCCTTTTCTAGCTAATCTGATTTTAACTGCCATTAATTTTTACGCTTTTATTAAACCTGTTTTTAAAAAATTGTGGGTGCAAAGATAGATTTTATTAAATTATAGAGCAAATAATTAGGCAATTACTTCAGATTAACGTTTTGTACATAAAGAAAGGGTGTCCTTTTGAAACACCCACTTCTTCAAAAACCAACATCAAACCTGATACTAATTTGCATCCCACCAGATTCTTGTTGTAAGTGTAATTCCGGCAGGCATATTTTCGCCATTATACAGTCTTTCATCATCAGGATACGGAAGTCTCCTTGGTATCTCATTGATCACAGCTCCTGTAGCCAGTTGCAAAACTGGGTAACCGGTACGTCTCCAGTCTGTCCATGATTCAACCTGCAGGAATGAACTGAGGTATTTCTGGGTAATTATGTTCTCAAGACTGATATTCCCGGCAGTAAGTTTGTTCGAATTGAACCAGGTCCCGTCACCAAACACTCCTTCTCTCTCAAGCGATGCTCTAATTCCCTCATTGCATGCTGTAACAGCAAGAGGATCAGAAGGATTAAGCGCGAACCTTGCTTCGGCTTCAATGAATTTCAACTCTGAATAAGATATAAGATACACAGGTGATTCGGAAGAGGCATAACCGACCCCTATAATTGCAGCATCAGCATCGGGTTCTCCGGGTTTTGAACCTGTTTCTCCGTCGAAATAAACAGCCTTCCTGGGATCTCCGGTGGCATCAAGCATACTAATATAAGTTGCACTTGCAGTATAGTAGCCCGGGCGCTCCTGCTCTGACTGGTACATGGGATTCGAATTATTATATGCTGTTCCGAAAACTAATTTGAAATCATCATCATTGCTTGTATATGAATCAGCTACTGCGGCAAGGGCAGCTGTATAGGCGCTTGTACCTTTCTTCCCGGCAAGATGCAGATTATAGCGCGCTTTAAGTGCATAAGCTGTCTTCTCCCATTTGGCAAGATCGCCACCATATATAAGATCTTCGAAATCAGGACTGAATACGCTTTCGGAAGAGTTGAGGTCAGCTATTGCCTCATCAAGAAGTGTAAAAATTGTTGTGTAAATCTCCTCCTGTGTATCGTATGAAGGTTTATAATCGCTGACAGATCCGTTAAGTGCATCGGAATAGGGAATGTCACCCCAGTGGTCTGTTGTAACTCCGAGATGGTAGGCCATAAGAATCTTTGCCACTCCGCCATAATGTGGCGATTTTGTAGTTACAGCCTTTTCCATCATGAACTTCGTATTTATCATTCCCGGCGAATACAGGTTCCAGCTCCATGCATTTGTAACATCCGCTTCCCCCAGGGTATATATGTCATTATCAGCTGATTGACTCTGTATGCCGGCAATATGCTGCATCCATACACAGTCCCATCTGGCAAGTTCACCGCCAACAATATAGGCAAGGTTCGCCTCTACAGGCGCAAGAAGCTGGGCCATAGCTACATCTTTTGGATTGTTTGGATCGATGTTGATATCAGGATCGATCCATTTTTCGCATGCTGTTGAGAGCAGCATGACTGCTATTGTTGAAAAAATAAGTTTCTTCATTTTCATGAATGTTATTTGTTAAAAATCAATTTTTAATCCGAATACATATGATTTTGTATTCGGCATATTGAAGTAGTCAAGACCCTGTGCATTGAATGCACCCATAAGGTTGGTTTCAGGATCGATACCCTCATAAGGAGTGGAAAGCCAAAGGTTCCTGCCTGTGGCATAAACACTCATGTTCCTGAATATGTCTTTGCTGATAACCCTGCCCAGATCATAGGTGAGTGTAATCTCCCTCAACCTTACCCAGTCTGTTTCCTGAACAAACTGCTCCTGTGCCGGGCTGGCTCCTCCCCCGATGTTTGAATAATAATACTGAGAGTAAATACTCTGTATGTCATTGACTGCTCCTGAAGAAATAATCTCCCCGTCTTCAATGTGCCCCTTTACTCCTTCAAAAACAACAGACTCGCCCCTGTTTTCAGTAACTTTTGCAACTCCGAAACCGATCATTCTCGATATTGTTCCGTTCCACATTATCCCGCCATTCTTGATATCGAACAGGAAGGTCAGCCCTAATCCCTTGTAATTTAAATCACTGCCAATACCCATGAGCCAGTTTGGTGCAATTCCTCCGAGCGATTTCATAGTTTCATCCTTAATCGGATAACCATAACCCGAGCTTGCTGGATCATCATTAATTATGACCCTACCCTGATCATCCTTGTAGAATCCTGTGCTGAACATGCTTCCGTAAGGTTCACCTGCAACAACATTTATTGTGCTTCCTGTGAAACCTCCAAGTCCAATATCTGTTACACCCGGAGCCAGGGAAAGTACCTTATTGTTGTTTTTAGAAAAGTTGAAGTTAATTGCCCAGTTAAAATCTGTTGTGGAAACAGGAACAATATTGGCCATAAGTTCCACCCCGACATTCTCCATTGTGGCTGCATTTGTATATTTTGCGTTATAGCCCGAGCTTCCGGTTACAGGAACACTTATAAGAAGATCCCTGTTCTGGTTATTGTAATACGACACATCGAAATTGATTCGGTTGTTCAACAGTTTCACCTCGAGGCCCAGTTCCCTCGAAAGCAACGATTCAGGCTTGATTGTGGGATTCGTAAGGGTGTTGGTGGGAATAAATCCTGCAACTCCGTTGAACGGGAATGAATCACCTGTTCCCCATCCGTCAGTAATCGTGGCAATTGTGAAAGTATTAACAATATTATAGGGTGTTGCGTGGTTGGCTATCTTCGCATATGAAGCCCTTAATTTACCATACGACAGGAAATCATTGTCTTTAAGTCCGGGTAATTCACTGAATATAAATCCAATACTTGCTGAAGGAAAGAAAAAGCTGTTTCTTCCTTCCGGCAGTGTTGTGGACCATTCATTACGACCGGTAAAACCGAGATATACAAGGTTCCTGAATGAAAACTGAACATCAGCAAAGAGTGCTGCAGTGCGGTATTTTGTTGTATTCTCCCTTACAAGCTGCGAGGAAGTATTTGACATGTGGTAAAAATCAGGCACAACAAAACCATTACCCTGGGTATAAAGCTGCTGTGTATGGCTCATGAACATATTCTGGCCCAGCGTCAGATTGGTTGAAAAACCTTCGAAAAGCTCCTTACTGTAATTCAGTGTAAGGTCAGAGTTCAGATTATTGCTGTAATGAAAATCTTCCTCCTGCTGTCCGTCAGGAATGTTTGCCGACATCAGGGCAGTATGGCCCTTCCTTTTATCAAAATAGACATCATCACCCAGCCTGTATGTGAGTGTCAGGTCGGTAAGCGGATTATAAACAACCTGGGCATAACTAATTATACGGTCAACCTGATCGCGCATCTGGTTTTTGTTAACAGTCCAGTATGGATTATCATAACCTGCATAGCGCCTTGGTGTGCCTGAACCATCCTGTATTATATATGAATCCTCATACTTGTACCCGTCTTTCCCATGACCATTGCTGTTATCAAATGTAGGAGTGCATCTCAGAAGACTAAGCATTACGCCTGAGGTATTTGATCCCTGTTGGACCCTTACTCCTCCCGAGCTTATGTAGTTGGCACTGGCGGATACTTTTACCTTTTTCCCGAGGTTCGTCTCCCCGACAAGTTTTACTGAAGTCTTGGAGAAAGTGTTCCGTGGAATTATACCATTTGATGAGTTGTTCCCGAATGAAAGGAAGAAATTTGCATCCTTGTTCCCTCCTGATACAGATACGCTGTTGTTGAAGGTGGTACCTGTCTGGAAGAAATCGCCTGCATTATCATAAGCAATGCCGAGAAGGTCCTGACGGGCAGTCGGGTTTGAAGCCAGAACAAGCCTCCCGTTTCTGTCACGCCAGTAATCAGTTGCTCCGTCAAACCTGAGATCAGAAATCCGTGGGCCCCAGGAGCTCGGAGTTGTTGTTCCATAGACACCATTGTTTCCCTGGGCATACATCATCTGCATCTCAGGAAGCTTGTTTACCTTGTCAAAAGCAACTGAGGATGCCAGGCTCACATTAAGGCGACCACCTGTATCCTTGCCCTTTTTTGTTGTAATTATTATTGCTCCGTTACCTGCACGCATACCGTACAAGGCTGTTGCAGCTCCTCCCTTCAATACTGAAATTGTTTCAACATCATCCGGGTTCAGGTCTATTGCCCTGTTGGAATAATTGTATCCCTGAGTCAGGTTATTCTGCAGGTCATCAGGGTTACCTGAATAATCCATTGAGTTGTCAATCGGAACTCCATCAATAACAAACAGCGGCTGGTTGTCGCCGGTTATTGAGTTTTGACCGCGGATGTTGATGAATGAGGCCGCTCCAAGCGCACCGGCAGAGCTTGTAATATTCACACCTGCAACCTTTCCGGTAATTGCAGATAACACATTTCCTGTCCTTGCATTGTTTATCTTGTCTCCCTGAACATCCTGGACTGCATATCCAAGCGATTTTTTCTCACGGGAAATACCGATCGCAGTAACAACAACCTCATCGAGCCCGAGTACATCAGGTTCCATAATTACATCAATGAGACTTTTTCCAGCCAGTTGTACCTCCTGCTTTCTCATGCCTATGTATGAAAAAGCCAGGCTTGTTGTGTTCTCAGGTACTATCAGCGTAAACTTGCCATCAATACCTGTTGTTGTTCCAATAGTGGTTCCGGGTACCGAAACAGACACCCCGGGCATCAGGCCCTCTCCGGGAACTGATGAAGTAACCGTCCCGGAAACCGTCTTTTGCTGACCTGCTGCTGACAACAGCACTCCGCAAAAAACGAAAAAGATCAAGAGAATTCTTCTCATAGCTTAAGTATTAGGTTAACAAAAAATAAATGAATCCAAGGATACCCCCGTATTCATCAGAGGCAGAGCTCTTCATTCTAAGAGCAATTTATAACAGCATGGTGTTAAATTTTTAACACAATTAACGATCTGCAGCTCTGACTTGACAAATGTCATGTTTTGATCAACAGTTTAATTTATCAACACGGTGTGAAATGCACAGGATTCTTAATCCATTTTTGCCTATTTTTACAACAATTATTTATAAAAATTCCTATGTCAGGTTTCGCTCACTTACATGTTCATACTCAGTACTCTATACTCGATGGAGCTTCAAGTATCCCGGTACTTATCGACAGGGCTAAAGCCCTTGGAATGGAGGCTATAGCAATTACTGATCACGGGAACATGTTCGGGGTCAAGGAATTTCACAATGCTGCAGTAAAAAAAGGTGTAAAACCAATTATCGGATGCGAAATCTATGTTGCAAAAAGATCTATCAGTGAAACAAATGTTAAGGAGGACCGCTCAGGTGACCACCTTATACTTCTCGCAAAAAACCTTACAGGCTATAAAAACCTCATAAAGCTTGTATCAATTGCCTGGATAAAAGGCTTTTACTACAAACCTAGGATTGACAAGGAACTGCTGCGGAAATACAGCGGGGGGCTTATTGCATCTTCGGCATGCCTTGCCGGGGAAATCCAGGATGAGATACTGAATGGCACAATGGCAGGTGCAGAAGAAGCACTCAAAACATACATGGATATCTTCGGCGATGATTTCTACCTTGAAATACAGCGCCACGAAACTTATGATCCTGAAGCCGACAGGTCTGCCTTCCCTCTGCAACAGAAAGTTATAGAAGCTTTCCGGAAACTTTCAGTAAAGCATAATGTAAATATAATAGCCACAAATGATGTCCACTTTATTAATGCCGACGATGCAGAAGCTCACGACAGGCTTATATGCATAAATACAGCAAAGGACATTGATGATCCAAACCGGCTGAGATATTCAAAACAGGAATACCTCAAGAGCGAGGAGGAGATGAGGGCAATATTCAGTGATATTCCTCAGGCAATAGACAATGTTGCCGGACTTGTTGAGAAAATTGAGAAATACAAGCTCGATTCCGATCCCATAATGCCTGATTTCCAACTTCCTGAGGGCTTTGCTGACAACGATCAGTACCTGCGCCACCTTGCTTACAAAGGTGCAGAGGAACGCTGGGGAACCCTTACAAATGAACATACCGAAAGACTTGACTTCGAGCTTGAGACTATAGCTAAAATGGGCTTCCCTGGATATTTTCTCATTGTGCAGGATTTTCTCAGGGCAGCAAGGGAAATGGGCGTTTCTGTTGGTCCGGGAAGAGGCTCTGCTGCCGGATCGGTTGTAGCTTATGCCCTTAAAATAACAGATATTGACCCTATTAAATATGGTTTGCTGTTCGAGCGCTTCCTTAACCTCGACCGCATTTCAATGCCCGATATTGACATAGACTTCGATGAGGATGGCAGGGAGGAAGTACTGAAATATGTTGTAAACAAGTATGGGCACGACAAGGTTGCACATATTATAACATTTGGCTCCATGGCTGCTAAAATGGCTATCAGGGATGTTGCCAGGGTACAGAAACTTCCTCTGCCTGATGCCGACCGCCTTGCAAAACTTGTTCCTGAAAGGCCCGGAGTCACTCTTTCTGATGCCTATTCCGAAGTTCCGGAACTTGCAAAGGAAAAAGAATCATCAAACAAGCTCATCGCACAGACACTTCGCTATGCACAGGTGCTTGAGGGATCAGTAAGGCAGACAGGTGTGCATGCATGCGGAATAATAATCGGAAAAGATTCTCTCGATAATTACATCCCCCTGTGTACTGCAAAGGATACCGATCTCTATGCCACTCAATACGATGGCAGTCATGTTGAGTCAGTCGGACTCCTCAAAATGGACTTCCTCGGACTCAAAACACTGTCAATAATAAAGGATGCTGTTGAGAATATCAGGAAATCAAGAGGCATAACTATTGATATTGAGCATCTTCCCCTTGAGGACCAGAAGACTTATGAGCTTTTCAGCAATGGTGAAACAACCGGTATTTTCCAGTTTGAATCACCCGGAATGAAAAGATACCTTCGCGATCTGAAACCCAACAGACTTGAGGACCTGATAGCAATGAATGCCCTCTACAGGCCCGGTCCCATGGAATATATCCCCAGGTTTATCAGGAGGAAACACGGACTGGAAAAGATCGATTCACCCATTCCGGTAATGGAAAAATACCTTGAGGACACTTACGGTATTACTGTTTATCAGGAACAGGTTATGCTCCTTTCTCAGGAACTTGCCGGATTCACAAAGGGACAGGCCGACTCGCTGCGAAAGGCAATGGGTAAAAAGAAACGGTCGATAATGGACGAGATGAAGGTCATGTTCCTAGAAGGCTGTGCAAAAAAAGGATATGATGAGGCTGTTGTAAATAAGATATGGTCCGACTGGGAAGCCTTTGCCCAGTATGCTTTCAATAAATCACATTCAACCTGCTATGCTCTTGTTGCTTTTCAGACAGGTTACCTGAAGGCTCATTATCCTGCTGAATACATGGCCGCTGTCCTAAGCAGGAACATTAACGATATCAAGAAGATAACAACTTTCATGGATGAAACCCGCAGGATGGGAATTGAAGTCCTCGGGCCTGATGTGAACGAGAGCCATGTTAAGTTCACAGTTAACAAGGACGGAAACATCCGCTTCGGCCTCGGAGCAATAAAAGGTGTGGGTGAGGCTGCCGTTCTGCAGCTCATTGAGGAAAGGGAGAAAAATGGCTTGTATGCTGATATTCATGATCTTGTGGAAAGGGTGAACCTTAATTCCCTTAACAAGAAGAACCTTGAAGCTATGGCTGTTGCAGGTGCTTTGGATTGTTTCAGCTCCATTTCAAGGGCGCAGTATTTCGCACTCGACTCTAAAGGAAGCAGCTTTATTGAGAGCATAATCCGCTACGGGAACAATGCAAAAACAGTAAAGAATTCATCACAGCATTCACTCTTTGGCGATTCCGGAGGTTTCGATATGGTCAAGCCTGAACCTGCCCGCTGCCCCGACTGGCCAAAACTTGAAAAGCTGAATAAGGAAAAAGAGGTCATTGGAATCTATCTTTCCTCCCATCCTCTTGATGACTTCAAACTTGAGATAAGCACCTTCACAACAGCAACTCTTGCTGACCTGCAAAACCTTCGCGACTGGCTCGACAGGGATGTTGTTGTTGCAGGGATGGTTACAGACACAAGGAACGGCATCGGCAAAAACGGTAAGCCTTACGGTTCCTTTACAGTACAGGACTATTCTGACTCTTTCCGATTTATGCTCTTTGACAAGGATTATATTGAAAACAGCAAATATTGCACTATTGGATATTACCTGCTTATCAACGGAAGAGTACAGGTTAGAAAATTCAGGGAAGATGAGATCGAATTGAAGATCAAAAAGATCACCCTGCTCTCAAGTGTTAAGGATGAGCTTATTAAATCTGTAACACTTAAAATAGATCCTGCTGACATTACAAATGAAATGATAAGGGAACTCAAGGAGCTTGTATCAGCAAATAAAGGGGAAACTGAATTGCGCTTTGTCTTCCAGAATGCCGAAGACAAAATATCATTGCCCATGTTTTCAAGGAGTTACAAGATAAGACTCAACAATGACCTGATTTCGTTCCTCGATGACTTTCCCGGCATAGAATATAAAGTTAATTAGCTATCTTTGCAGTTTTAAATAAAAAGTGATTTATGGCAATAGCAGTAGATGATCAGAACTTCGATGAAATCGTTGTAAAATCAGGTAAACCCGTAATGGTTGATTTCTGGGCAGAATGGTGCGGACCTTGCCGCATGATTGCACCGATAGTTGAAGAGATTTCAAAAGAATATGCCGACAGGGCCGTTGTTGCAAAATGTGATGTTGACAACAGTCCGGGTGTTGCAGCAAAATACGGAATAAGAAATATTCCCACTGTGCTCTTTTTCAAAGACGGGAAAGTTGCTGACAAGCAGGTTGGTGCTGTTCCCAAAAATAATTTCCTTACCAAGCTGAACGCCCTGCTATAAGCAATAATAAGATGACAGTTTGCATTTTTGCCTCTTCAAGCAGCCGGATTGACAATGAGTATTCACTGGCAGCCGGTGAGCTGGGAAAGCTGCTTGCAGAGGCAGGAATGGATGTTGTTTTTGGCGGTGGCGGAATCGGCCTTATGGGCAGGCTAGCCGATTCAGTTTTATCAAACAACGGCAGTATCACCGGTGTAATCCCTGGTTTTATGAAAGAGGAGGGCTGGGACCATCACGGTGTTACTAAAATGATCGTCACTCACGACATGGGTGAGAGGAAAAGGCAGATGTTCGCTCTTGCTGATGCTGTTGTTGCCCTTCCCGGAGGAGTTGGAACCCTTGAGGAACTAACTGAAGCAATTACACTTAAGCAACTTGGCCTCTTCAAAGGATCTATAATAATTCTCAATACACGGGGTTTTTATAATACCCTCATCCGCTTTCTTGAAGAGCTGATTGATGGTCAGTTTTTGAGATTTGAACATAAGGGTATATGGCAGCTTGCATCCACCCCTGAAGAGGCTGTCGGATTACTTCTTAAAAACGAACCCTGGATCCACGATCCGAGAAGTATAGCAAAAATCTAGTTCTCAGGTATTTTAGTGCCTATCATCATAATATCATCTACCTGATCCAGATCGCCTTTCCATTCAAGTATCTCTTTCTCAAGCCTTGCCTTCTGCTCCATAACAGGAAGATTCCATATCTCAGAAAGAACACGTTTTACATTATTGGTCTTAAATTTCTTTATCTCTGCTGAGCCAAACTGGTCGGCATAGCCATCGGAACTCATATAGAGCATGTCGCCGGGCTGAACATCCACAACCTGGTTAGTGAAGTTTTTCTTTTCATCCATAGTTGTCATCCCGATCGGGAAGCGGTCACCTTTATATGTGAAAACTTCACCTTTTCTGACAACATATAGAGGATTGTAAGCACCCGCATATTCAACCCTTCCGGTCTTTCTCTCAATAGCGATAAGCGCCAGGTCCATTCCATCCATTATTGCCTTCTCATGACGCTGCAGAAGAGCTTTCATAACCTCAACATTAAGCTGATCGAGTATGGCAGCAGGCCTTGTAAGTCCATACTCCCTGACAACCTTGCTGAGCGAGTTGTGCCCTATTATCGACATGAATGCACCCGGTACTCCGTGACCGGTGCAGTCAACTGCTGCAATGAACAGCCAGTCGCCGTTATCATGCATCCAGTAGAAATCACCGCTGACAATGTCCTTTGGCATGAAAAGCACGAAAGTATCCTTGAATGATTCCTCCTTAGGCAACATTGCCCTCTGTATCCTTTCGGCATACCTTATGCTTGCAGTTATATCCCTGTTCTTTTCCTCAATAATAAGGCTCTTCTGAACAACCTCCGCTGTTCTCTCACGCACCTTCTCTTCAAGTATCATTTTCTCCCTGATGAGATTGCGCTCCCTTATCTGTATGTATGCAATTATTATTATAAGGATCAGGATTATCGAGATGAGAATAAACCACCAGGTGAGATAGAAGGGAGGCTTAATCATGAAGCTGAATGTTACAGGTTCCCTGTTCCATATACCCTGGCTGTTATTTGCAAGAACCTTAAAGGTGTACTTGCCGGGTGACAAACCGGAATAAATAGCCTGGGTCTGGTCAGTAACAGGCCTGTAACCGGGATCGGCACCCTGAAGCTGAACCTTGTACCTTACAACTTCAGGATTTGTGAGGCAGATACTGTAGTAGTCAAAAAGTATTGATTTCTCCCTGAAACTGAGCTTCATCCCTGCCTTCATCTCCCTTGGTTCATAATTAACCCTCATACCCATAATATGAGTCAGTGGCTGAAGCGACTCCGTTGAGGACTTTTCAGGATTAAGCCTTGTGGCTCCGTTGGCAGTCCCGAACCAGATAGAGCCGTCAGCTGCTTTAAAAACAGCATGCTGCTTTGTTTCTATGCCCGGGAATCCGTTTCTCTCGGTGTATGAAAAGATCTGCTGGGTTTCAGGAATGAACCTGTTAAGCCCTGAATTGGTACCGATATAAATACTTCCGTCATCCCCGCTCGTGAGAAGGTTAATGTTATTTGAAAGCAAACCATCAAGCTGTGTGACATTTGATACTATAGAATCATTGCGCAATCCTATAAGTCCCTCACTCGTTCCTATCCACAGGATACCCTTTTTGTCCATTACAAGAGCCTTCGGAACAGTTCCCGATAACTTCCGCACGCGCCTGAATTTATCTTCAGATGCAGTATATTTTATTAGACCCGGTTTCCCTCCCATGCTCTCGGCGCCAATCCACATATTGCCATCCGGATCATTATAAAGAACTGATATCGGGCCAATTATAAGACTATCAAGAAAATTGTACCTTTTAAAGTTCGACTGCCCGGCAGTACCAACAGCTATCCCGTCAACAGTGCCTATCCATAAATTATTCTTCCGGTCAATTTCGAGGGCTTTCACCTGTCCCCCTGTATACATTGATGAATTAACTTCAGGTTGTGCCTCGAACTTTGCGGTTTTCATATTGTACATCATCACACCACCTGAATTTGCCCCTATCCAGAGATTACCATCAAGGTCCTCATGGAAAAACCGTATATCCTTGAAAATAAGGTTATTCTTTTCATTATAAATTACTGCCGGCTTATCCGAACCAGGAATAAACCTTGAAATTCCTGCAATAGTACCGAGCCATACAGCACCTGACTGATCCTGGTATATTGCATTCACATTGGGATCCGGAAGAAGATCCGGCTTATTGAATGAAACAAAGGCGTCTCCTTTGTAGATTGTCAATCCATTATTCTGGTCAGCAATAAGAATATTCCCTTCAACATCCTCCATTATATCATAAATTCTTGTCGGGATAAAACCGTTTTTCTGATTGAAAACAGTAACCCTGGTACTGTCGAACATCACAACACCTCCGTCGAATGTTCCCACCCACATACGTCCCAGCCTGTCCTCCTCAAAACATGAAATCCAGTTACTTGCAGCGCCAAGGCGTATAAGGTCTATAATCTCCATACGGCTTTCTGACATCAGGTATTTATAAACGCCTCCGTTATAAGTACCGAACCAGATATTGCCCTTGCTGTCTTCCTTAAGACAGGTGGCATTAAAGTAGGTTGTCATGTGAGGCATGCGGTAATTCTCAAATTTCCCTTCCTCACTGTTATACCTCCTCATTCCGTAATCAGCCACGCAGATAAATGAGCTGTCCCTGTTTATTGTATGTCCGAAGATCTGATCGCTTAACCCGTCTTTGCCCCTGAACTGTTTAGCTTTAATTTCAGTAATGTTCTTAATTGGAAAATCAGCCAGAAGGGCTCCGTCGCCTGCTGATGTGAACCATATCTTATCTCCAATCTGGGCAATTGAGGTAATGTCTCCTTTCAGGGTAATTGAGTCGAAGGCTGCCTTTTCGAATATTGTACCATTATAACGCGTCACACCTCCGTAAAGATGGCCGAACCAGATATTCCCTTCCGCATCCTCACAAATCGATCTCACCCCGCTTGGTGATAGACTGTCACGCGAGGTGAAATTTTCGAACTTCCTTCCGTCAAACCGGGAAAGGCCGTTTGCAGTTCCCAGCCAGATATAATCCTTAGAATCCTGGAGAAGGGTATAGACCTTCTGTTCGCTAAGACCCTGCTTAATACCGTAATTATCAAAGAAATAGTCCTGTGCGCCAGCCGGAATAACGGCAACAGACCAAAACAGGAACAGCCAGACATATCTCCATGTCTGGCTCCTGGTGAGTTTTATGTGTGACATACAATATCTATTTTGCAATAAAGAAGAATGTTCCGTTCATATCTTCCAGTCCCTGAATCTTCCCAAATTTAGGTTTCTGCCCGGTTTCCGTAGCAACAGCTGCTGTTACGGATTTCACAATACTTTCTATCGGGACACATGCATTTTTATTGTTCAGAAGAGTATTCGCAAATGTTGATGTGAATTTTGAATTGTCAACTGCCAGCTCATAGCCGGCTGAAGAAAAGACCTGTGCTGACTTCAGTCCTGCAACAGTTGTATTGTTGCATGCAGGTTCTTCATTTGCCGATCGCATTGCTGTGTAGAAGCCCGGACCCGATTCGCAGGCATCAGAGACAACAAGGGTATGAACCACAACTTCACCATAACCCTGAAGGCCGGCTTTAAGTCCGTTTATGTTGAAATAGGTGAATTCATCATCCCTCTTTGCATCAACAGGAATCCAGTAGCCGACATCGTTTATGAACTTGCCATGACCTGCATACCAGACCATAAGCGATTTAACCTGGTTCTTCTTGACAAGGTCGCGGAGCTCAATGCTGAAATAACGTTCCATTTCAGCCTTAGTCATGTCCTTCTTGTGTATTACATTATGCACCTGATAGTTAGCCAGAGCGCGCTGTATTGTTGCAACATCCTTGATAGGTCCATCCAGGCTTGCAAAGGTTTCATAGCTTGAATTTTCAATGAAAACAACCCAGGTCTTGCCCATTGGATTGTTAGCGGCAATATCTGCTCCTTCCCTGTTAAAGTTGAATACTGTTTCCTGCTTGTTGCCATGGATATCCTCTGCAATGACAGTGAACCTGCTCATGTTTGAGACATCAAGGATAGCAGTGAAGGAAGGATTCATCTCATCTCTTCTGTAACTTGCCGTTACATCACCTATTGTGATTGATTTAATCTGGCTGGCGTCACTTATCTTTCCCTGAATAGCTATATTCGGATTGTTCGAATCAAGATAGACCTGCCCGTCTTCAGTTGTATATGGAGCGATGATTGCAATTGAAGGAGGATCTATTTCAGTACGCTTAATTGGATAAACTAGCATTTTTTCATTATCATAGTCGTCCTTAGCAAGAATTGTGATCTTGTCGGTACCTGTAAGGTCAATATTTGACAAGAACTCACTTTCCCCGTTTTTCCCGGCTGCAGTTGAGACAGGGCCATTATTGATCGTTACCATTTTAAGCTTGCTCTTGTCCTTTATTTTTCCGGAAATAAGCAAGGCTGCCTTATCACCTCTTATTTCAATTGTATCCTTTACAGGCACAGGACTTACAAGAGTGATTTCAGGCGCAACTTTCTCCCTGTTAAGCTCATATAGTCGTGCCTCAGCATCTTTCAGCATCCTCCTGGCCTTCGGATCGTCCTCGGAAAGTACGGTGATCTTCGCATAGTCGTCCATAGCCTTCTCGTAATTCATTATCTCCTCATACGATTTTGCCCTGGCAAAATATCCGTCAGGATCATTCTGGTTAAGAGCAACATATTTTGAAAAATCGGCGATCGCATTAGTATGCTGGTTAAACTCCTGGTAGTAAGTACCCCTTACCATGTAAAAACCTGCATTATTCGGGTCAATAAGTATGTTCTTTGAAAGGTCATTTATTGCATTTGGATAATCAAGATTCTTCTTGTATATCCTGCTTCGCATCAGGTAAGCATCAGTGTTCCTTTCATCATTTTTGAGTACTTCATTGCACTGGTTCAATGCCTCTGCAGTATTTGAATTCAGCAGAAGTTCAGCCAGTGCAAGACGCGGTTCTGCAAGCTTTTTATCCTTTGAGATCGACTTTTCAAACTCCTTTTTTGCCAGAACATCATTGGTAAGCTTTCTGTAAACGATTCCGCGGTAATAGAAATTCATCGGAGAATCGTCAATAGCTACAGCTGTATCAGAAACCTTTAGCGCCTGGTCAAACTTTTCCAGAGCCAGCAGGGTAATCACCTTTTCAGGGTAAGCCTTGCCATTTCTCTTATCAAGCGCTGTGGCCCTGTTCAGGGCTTTCAGAGCTGCTTCATAATTACCAAGCTTATTTCCTATGAAGCCCAGGTCGATGTATGATTCAACGTTTTTTGCATCAAACACAATAACCTTTTCAAAGTCAGCCTGTGCTTCTGAATACTTGTTCAGCTTCAGATAAGCGTCTCCCCTTGCATGATAGTAATCAGCATTTGCGGGCTCCAGTCCTATAGCGCTTGTAAACTGAACTACCGCATCTTCATACTTCATGCCTTCCATGAATTCAGTTCCTGCTTTGAAGTACTTCTTCCCGTTTTGCCCGGAAGCAGCTGCAAAGAGGAATGCCATTAAGGCTGTCAGAAATAGAATCTTTGATTTCATATCGTTGGTTTATATAATTAT
>Ga0209098_1001483_pt1 | contig 22371 bp, 15 predicted proteins | sample AD_JPNHW1_MetaG_FD_184429 | JGI IMG/M metagenome (GOLD analysis project Ga0209098, IMG submission 184429) | Active sludge microbial communities of municipal wastewater-treating anaerobic digesters from Japan - AD_JPNHW1_MetaG (SPAdes) (version 2) | ecosystem: Engineered > Bioreactor > Anaerobic...
CGCTCACCGTGATGATCTGTACCTGGTTCGGAGCCCTATTCCCGCAATTGTCGACCAACTGCCAGGTACGGTGTATGATGTGGGAACCTTCGCAGGGACCCGGGGAAACGATGTCGGTGAAGGTGGCTTCCAGACCCGTGGAACAATTGTCGTGCTCATTCGTGACATCTCCTGTCATGCCAACACCGGCATCATACTCGCAGTTCGCATCTGTGTAGATCGTGATATCTGCCGGACGGGTGAAGGTGGGTGGCAGGATATCCTCAACCGTGATCGTCTGTACCTGGTCAGCGGCAGCATTCCCGCAATCATCCACCAGATGCCAGGTCCGGCTGACAATGATATGACAGGGATCTGTTTCATCAGGGGTATCGGTAAAGGTTGCCTGCAAGCCGGTGGAACAGTTGTCGGTTTCGTTGGTTACATCACCGGTCACTGTCACAGAAATGTTATAGGCACAATTCGTATCCGAAGGGATAATTATATCAGTTGGTCGCGTAAAAGAAGGCGGTATACTGTCCATCACGGTGATGATCTGATCTTTCGTGGTCGTGTTCCCACAGATATCCGTCAGGCTCCATGTACGGGTAATGATCCATGATCCCTGGCACGGCCCGTTTGTGATCGTATCCGTATACGTTGCTTCGAGCCCCGTGGAACAATTGTCGGATTCATCCGTCACATCGCCTGTATACAAAGGATTGTCCACGTAATAGCACAATTCATCGGTATAAACAGTGGTATCCGGCGGTGGGGTAAAGGTGGGCGGGATGCTGTCGCTGACCCTGATGATCTGACTGACAGCAAAGGTTCCGCAAGCATCAACGAAAGTCCAGGTGCGGGTAATGATCAGTGGATTTGACGGGCAGCCGGTTCCTCCGTTATCAGTATCAACACCCTGGGCAGTAAGCGTACCCAGACAAGCATGTGGTGCCGTGAGTGGCTCCGGTGGAGGGACATCCCCCTGGCAGGCATAGCTCACATTCGCGGGTGGAACCGGCAACGTGATACTCGCTATATTTATGATCAGCACATCCACCGGATACCAGGAACCATAACACTCTCCTACTTTGGCCCTCACCATATACCTCACTACCGGGCAGCTGGCATTGGAGGTGGAAAAAAGTTGCTGATGAATAACCGCACCACAATTCAGCGCACAGTCGCTGAATCCGGTAGCCGAACCGCTGAGGACAGAAGCGGTCCATTCATAGGTCACTTTCGAAGGATCAACAGGATTGTTACAGGAATCTTTACTGACCAACAGGATATCCGTGTACTGCCCGGTACATATGGTGTCGTTGACAGAAGTAACGATCGGTCTGGGATTGATGATGAAATAGGCCGGTTCACGGCATAATCCTGCGGCACATCCGGCATAAAAAGGATAAGAGCCCGGACAGGATCCGGCCGGGAGATACGGGGTCCCATACGGATTAAACGGGCTCCCGGTATGAATAATGGTTTCACTGGTCGGGGTTTGATACCAATTCACCGGCGCTATGCTTACAGCCACCTGGATTTTATCGGCTGTGGTAAACTGAACCTGGGTACAGACCGAAGTGGCAGGGCCCGGGGAATTTAAAATGATCTGATAGGTAAGATTCGGATCAAGAGGTATGATGACCCACCCTGACCCTCCGGGGCAGGTGTTGGGAACCATCCTCACAAAGTTCTGACCCGGATTCAACGGATCAAAAGGGTACACATAGATCGAATAGGTTCTGCCCGGAACATTGGGACAATCTTTGATGGTCATCTCTCCCAACGGAGCCCATACCGTCGCGTACACTGCATATTGAACCAGGGATCCTGCTGTATAGGGCGGATATTCGGATGAGGACATCACATAGGTATGTGCCGCATCCGTACATTCCGTTCCCGTGTGTGCATTGGCATTCGCCCAGGTAATACAATAGGAATTTCCTATTAATCCCTGACCGGCCGGCACCGTTCCGTTCTGACAAATAGTATAATCGACGGTCCCAACAGTGAGCGCCAGTATTTCTCCGATTAATTGAACCGTACATGAGGGGGCAAGACTGTTCCTCGCCTCCACGGTGTATGACCCTATACCCAAACCCGTAAATAACGGGTTTGTCTGCCAGGCGCTCCATGACCCGGAAGGGTTGGCCATGATCCGGTATTCCACTACTGCACCCACCGGATAAGTCACCACTCCGGTCATGGTGATGACCCCGTTCCCGGTGGTAGATGAACAGGATGGGGTAAGGGTGATATCCGGGATATCATTGATTTCCACCGTGACCGGCATGACTGCCGAACAGGCCCCGGGATCTCCGTTGGTGACGGTCACCGCGAAATGCTGCTGCCCGACAGGTGACGGTGAAGGCAACACAGGCGGATTGAGAATAAATATCCCGGTGGAATTGGTGGTATCTGCCGGCGGTGTGACGTATGTCCCACTGACATAGTGAAGCGTATAAGAAGGGGGGAAGACGCCGGTGTTCCCGGCAATGGCAGTTATGGTATACGGAGAACCCTGGCATACGGTCACCGGTGAGGTCACGGAAAGCGTTGGAGTCGGGAAAACGCGCAACGTGACAATATTCCCCGGCGCAGAACAATCTTTCCCCTGAGCTTTGACATCAACCACCCTGCGAAACCAGGTGGTTACCGTCAACGCAGGAGGATCATAATTCTGATTAGTAGCACCGGTTATGTTGGCAAAGTCTGCCGGATTTCCCGTGGTGTTACTTTGCCAGCGGTAACCGGTCAACGTGATAACCGGCGGCACCGGCGGGGAGACAAAGGGAGTTCCGCTGATGAGACCGGGATTTTCTCCCGAACAAAAGATGGTGTCGTTATTAAACGGCGTTATCGTCCCTGGATTGAAGGAGACGATGTAGATGTATAATTCCCCGCTCGCTATGCTGCACGTGACACCATTGATCGTGAAAAACGCCATCCGCCGGTACCAGGTATTGACAGCAGAAGCAAGAGGTGTATAAGTACTGCTTGTGGCTCCGGGGATGTCGCTGAATCCTGCTCCCGACCCGGTCAGACTAATTTGCCATTGATACGTGATGTTTCCATCGCCTCCCGCCGGCGCTGTGCTGGTAAAAGGAGCCGGAGATTCCCCCGGACATAACAACTGGTTGGCCGAAATCGTTCCGGCCGTCACGATATTGATAACCGTGATCTTTACAATATTACTGATCGCCTGGCAGGTAACCCCGTTCAACGTAGAGATGGCAATCCGGCGATACCAGCGGTCGGATGTCAAAGCCCCGGGATCATATGTCTCAGCAGTGGCGAGTGGAATGTTGGTAAAAATAATCCCGTCGACACTCGACTGCCATTGGTATGAAATAGATCCGTCACCGGAGGCGGGGGTGCTGGAAAAGGCAGGCGGATCATCATTTTCACAAATAGTCCGGTCCGGGCTGATGCCTCCGGCATTGACCAGCGATTGAACTGTAATAATCAATGGATCCGTGGGCAAAGAATAGCACTCGACACCGTCATATGAATACCCTGAACTCCGGCGATACCAGGTGGTCTGTGTAAGCGGGCCGGTGAAAAGATATCCGCTGGAAGTAGCCCCGGTGATGACCGTCCAGGTCACCCCGCTGTTCGTACTGTACTCCCATCTCCACACCGGTGTACCATAGCCCCCCGGATTGCCCCCGTTATCCGTGGAAGTAAGGTTATTCGGGAGGGTATTATAGCAGATCGTCTGGCTGGCTGCAATCGCTCCCGGGGAAAGGAGGGGTTGAACCGTGACCTTTACCACATTCGTAGCAACCGATTCACACTGGATCCCGTTGAAATCGGAGATTGTAATCCTCCGATACCAGGTGGTGGCTGTCATCGGTCCGGCAGGATCATAAAATGCAGTGGTAACCCCTGAAATTACGGTCCAGGGAGCGCCTCCGGTAAGACTACTCTCCCAGCGATAAGAAATAGTGCCGGATCCCGTACCTCCTACCTGATTGGTGATCATCAACGGATCCCCGCTATAACATATCGTTTGATTGCCCGCGATGGATCCTGCAGTCGGGATCGCATTGACCCTGATAGCGCCTTGGGCGGTGATCATTCCGCAACCTCCGGTCAGGGTGATGGTATATGTATAGAGCCCCGCTACCGTCGGCGAACCGCTGATCGTTACCACATTAGCCACCCAGTTGCCGGTCACCCCCGGAGGAAGCCCTGTGAAAGTCGCCCCGGTGGCCCCGGTGGTCGAATAGGTAATGTTCGTGACAGGGGTGTTGTTGCATACTACCTGATTGGTTGTTCCGGGACCTGAGGTTAAGGTGATCGTGTTGGTCGGGTTAACCGTGATGGTAAAGGTAATCTCCGGTCCCTGACATCCATTCGCAGCAGGAGTGACCGTGATCGTGTCAACAAGAGGCGATGCTCCCGGATTGGTAGCAGTAAAGGAGGGGATATTCCCGGTTCCACTGGCAGGCAGACCGATGACCGGATTACTGTTGGTCCAGGCGTACGTTGTTCCCGAAACTGGTCCTGAAAAAGAAATCTCTGTGGTGGTGGCTCCGTGACAGTAGGTCACATTGCTCACCGGATTGACCGATGGCGTAGGATTCACCAGCACCGTCGCGGTGACAGGCGAACCGGGGCATCCGTTGTATGAAGGAGTGATGGTAAAGGTCACCGTTACCGGCGAAGAGGTGGTGTTCGTCATCGTTCCACTGATATCCCCGCTGCCACTGGCGGCAATACCTGTCACGGTGGTAGTGTTATCACGCGTCCAGGAGAAAAGGGTTCCCGGAATACTTCCGGTCAGGATGATAGGTAAAATGGGTTGTCCCGAACAGATAGTCTGCGAAGCAGGCGTGGCAACGGCATCAGGGATGGGGTTAACCGCCACATTGTACACCGTTGGTGTGTTGGCGGGGCAGTTGTTAAGATCTGTATAAATGACACTGACGGTATTTGCTCCCGGAGTGCCCCAGGTTACTGTCACCGTGTTGTTGGTAGCAGTACCACCGGCGGTAATAGTGCCACCGGAAGATACGGCCCAGATATAATTGGACATACCTGCCGCTGTTGAGTACACATTTTCCACCGATCCGGCACATACCGATGATGGCCCGGTAATGACCGGCGTGGGAAGAGGATTAACAATGATTTTTAACCTGGCCGTTTCGGTAGCTTCGTTGTACCTGACTTCCACCGATTGAACCCCCGCAACATTCCAGGTCACGGTGACCGTATTGTCAGTGGTAGTACCTCCGGCCGTTTTAGTGCCTCCAGCCGACACCACCCACTGGTAATTGGTCATTCCGGGATCTGTTACATAAACATTTCCGGAAGAACCTAAACAGATAGTTTGAGGTCCGCTTAAATTGGGAACGTTATCCAAGGGACCTTTGGTCTTGATCCACCCCCCGGTTAAGGGAGTGATCGTCACTATGTTGCTGGAAGTGACCCGATGCGGGTTGTCAGCATCAATCACCCGTAACACAAACTGTGTTCTGACTTTGATGATCCCCGGCCGGTAAAACGTCGTATCAGCCCCGTCGATATTGCTCCAGCTTGATCCGCCGTCAAGGCTGACTTGCCATTGATATCCATAGGGAGGGATGGCTCCCTGCGCAGGAACCATAAGCTTCAGGGTGTCAGGCAATGCATCCGGTAACACCAGCTGATCTTTTTCAATGACGGGAAATACCGTGAATTGACCGAAACATCCGGTGGATAAAAGAAAAAGAAGAAAAAAGGAGGTAAAAAGGATTGTTAGGGGTCTGTGGAATGAATCGCTCAGGTTAACAAATATCACATCCTTTTTCAGGACAGAAAGATAATACCCCAGGTGCTCTCGTATAAACTGCTTCATGAGCCCTCATTTGGTAATTCATACCACCTGTTTTCAAAAGAGAAAAAAATAACACCCCCACTTTCCCCCTTCTTGCCAACTCATCAGTATCCTGGAAACCGGGCGAGCTATCATCTACCTAACAAATATACAACATAAATCAGCCAATGTCAAGCCAGTGTCCCTGAAAAACACTTCCTCACATTCTATTTTATGGCTATATATAGATATTTCTTTATTTATTGATTTTCTAAATGTATAATGGTTTCTAAAAAATTTCAGGTGAAGTTAAAAAGTATCTGTCGGATTCAGGTTGAATATCAGACCAAGACAAGATTTACCTATCTTTTGCATATCATAGCAGGAAGAAAGATGATGGATCGTCAGAAAACTGTCGTAAAACCAGTGATGTTACTGCCCATCAACCGGGATCATGGCCCGATGGACAAGATAATAGCGGAGAGTGATTTTCAGGAACATGGCCAGTCCGATGGCACATAACCCTGAACAGACCAGAAAGGCGGTTGAAATGGAATAAACCTGCGATATCACCCCTGCAATGAACATCCCCAAACCCATTCCCAGATCACTTGCCATAAAAACAGTGGAATTGGCAGCTCCTCGCCGGCTCGGGTCAACAATATTGTTCACCATGGCCTGGTAGGTCGGCCATACCACTCCGTTGCCAAATCCCAGAATAATGGCAGAAAAGTAAAAGCCCCAGGCATTCTTCACCAGGGCAAGAATGGGAAATCCGATGATCAGCAAGGAAAGACAAAGGACGATGATCTGTCGCGGGCCATGCCGGTCCACCGCCTTCCCCGAAGAGAACCGGGAAGTGATGATACCCAGCGCATAAATGAGGAAAAAACCGGATGGATTTCTAATCCCGATCTCCTCCCCGAAAAGAGCCACAAAGGATAACAACCCTCCGTATGACAACGAAGTGATCATCAGGTTCAGCGAGGGGATCAACGCCTTTTTTTCTATCAACCGGTTCCATTGGAAGTGTTGGTTTGGCAAGGGATGAAATTCGGGATAATGCATCATGGCCGCCAGTATCATGCTGACCATACTGATCCCGAAACCGGCAAAAAACAAGGCATTGTATCCTCCGTGATGTAAAACGAACGATCCGATCAGGGGTCCCAGCGCCATGCCCGCGGTGGTGGTCACCCCGAAATAGCCGTACCCCTCCCCTCTCTTTTCGGCCGGGATGATATCGCCAGCCAGGGTAGAATTTGAGGTGGAAGTGAGCCCCCATGTCAACCCATGCGCAAAACGCACTGCGAACATGAACCAAATGGAAGCCACCAGAATATAGACGTTGAAAATCAGCCCGTAAACCAGTAACGAAACGATAAAGATCTTTTTCCGCCCGAAATAATCCAATCCAAACCCGCAAAAAGGTCTGACCAGAATCGCGGCGATGGCATAACTCGCCAACACTAATCCCACCATACTATGGTTGGCGTGAAGAATCGAAGAAATAAACAGAGGCAGGGTTGATATCAGGGAATAATACGAACTGCACATCAGAAAGTTCGACAATGTCAGTAAGGTAAAATTCCTGTTCCAGAGAGTCGTTTTCATAACCCTGCAAAGGTACGAAAACGACTCCGCTGGTCAAGGCATCTCTTTTACAGAATGAGATTTACAAGATATCCCAAACCGCAAATGATAGCGATAAAGCCAAAGAATAACAGGAGAAAATATCCGATTGATTGTTTTTTTCCAGGTTTATTGTCAGTTGTTTCCATAAGAATATTGTTAAAATGATGAATAATGACGGATGAACATGACCTTCCGCAGATCAATAGTTATTCATCCGGATAAAAAAAATGGGGAAACTGACAAGATCAGATCTGCAATTTACAAATCTGCTCCAGAATCAGGGAGGAAAATATGCCCGGTACAACCGGGAAACCGTTTTGCCGGCCATGACAGGCACCGGGATCCGGTTCCATGGCAAAAAACGGCCGTATAAAACAACTAATCACCGGATACGGTGGATGAAAATTATATACCCGTTCGATATTCGGAGCCAAAAACTCAGAGGAACCCGGCTGAAGACGAACAACCCTGATGGGGTCGTCTTTCCCCTTATCCGAACCTTGGAACTCGGGACGAAGTGTGCTCCCGGTAAACAGAAAAAACACCATTATGGTCAGGAAGCAGGAGACAACACGGTATTTTCTGAAGGTTTCCATCGGAACATCTATCTGGCTGAGGCAAAGGTAATGAAAGCCGGGGAGAAAACCAAACCCGGAAAACTCCGAGAAGTCCCCCTTTTCTTATACCTTTGTAAACAATTTGCCGGGAACAGGATAAAAGTATCCCGGTTTTACTATTTGGTACTATGTCAGTGAAAATTGGAATTAACGGGCTGGGAAGAATTGGCAGGATGGTTTTGCGGCTGAGTGCGGAAAACTCTTCGGTACAGGTGGTTCATGTGAACGATACGATGGATACTCACCTGATGTGTTACCTGATAAAATACGACAGCGTTCATAACAGATTCAACGGGGAAGTCGAAGCCGGTGACGGTTTTATCATGATCAACGGGAGAAAGATCACCGTCACCCATGAGTCTTCTCCGGGAGCCATCCCCTGGGGTGATTCCGAAGCCTCGGTCATCGTAGAGTCAAGCGGGAAGTTCAAAACACGCGATCAGCTGGAGCCCCATTTCACCGGGATGGTCCGGAAGGTGATCCTCTCGTGCCCCCCGTCCGATGACTCACTCGACCGTACCGTGGTGATGGGAGTCAATCACCACCAGATCTCACGGTCCGACCGCATCATCTCCAACGCCTCCTGCACCACCAACTGCGTCGCCCCGATGCTGAAAGTGATGCTGGATGCTTTCGGAATTGAAAATGCTTTCATGAGCACCGTTCACCCCTATACGAACAATCAGGCCCTGCTGGATGCACCCCACGATGACCTGCGCCGGTCACGCACCGCCGCCATCAACATCATCCCTACCACCTCATCGGCTATCCGGGCTGCCATTCAGGTCCTCCCTGCCTTACAGGGACGCTTCGACGGCGCTGCCGCCCGCGTCCCCGTACCCGACGGCTCCTTCGTTGAACTGACAGCCCGGGTTAGGAAACCAGTAAATCCTCATGTCATCCGCGAGACATTCCGGAAAGCTGCAGATACCTCGATGAACGGGATCATGGAATATACCGAAGACCCCATCGTTTCCTGCGATATCATCGGCAACCCTCATTCCGCCATATTCGACGCTTTCAGCACCAAAGTACTCGGCAACGACTTTGTCAGGATCCTGGCCTGGTACGACAACGAATACGGCTATTCCAACAGGATCCTCGACCTGGCCCGATACCTCGACCAGTAATGTACCACCGGATGATTAATACGTTGTGTCATGGAAGAGATAATCCGTTCAAAAGCCCTGGAAGTCAACCTCGCTCAAACCCGCGATGTGCCGATATTGATCCCGGAAGAACACCAATGGTTTATCAGTCTTTCTGACAGCTACTTCGGCATCCGCAAAAAAACACAGGAATTTTTTACCGAATTCCACCATCCCTACGCCAACTGGGATGTGATCGTCGAACAACTCCCCAATATCCTCATCGGCGACTTCTGGCTGTACAATGATCTACCCGAACGCGAGAGAGCCCTCGATGTCATGCTGGACATCATCCTCAAACTCCTGGAGGAGAAACTCTCCTCTTCCCTTTCCGAACGGGTCATACAGGTCATGCTCAAGTTCATGGAACAACTGGCGGAAGACCCGGTGCGCAATAAATCCGTCCTGGAGAAATGCTTCAAACTTCTTCACAATTCCCTTGACCGCCATACCTTCCCCATCATCAGCAGCCTCGGATTCCTGTTCAACTGCCTCCGAAAACTGGGCGATGATCCCGTTTTCTCCCAACAAGCCCTCGAAGAAACACGACGTACCGCCCTCCGCGGCATCCTCTTCTGGCAGAAAACCACCCGCATCGAAGAATGGTACAAATCCAAAGAAGCAATCCTGGGCCCCGGCTATCGGGAAAAGATCCGCGAGATTGGAAAACCGTTCTTCAGAGAACAATACCACGCAATCAGCAGTGCAACCGGCTGGGAAGAACTGACTCGCTCTACCCTGTCGTTCGATGATATCGCCAGCCGCTTCCGGAACTTCGATACCGAATTCACCCGCGCCATCGAGAAGTTTCACTATCTCTTCTACCTACTCCACCTGAAAGGGATGGAAAGCTACCGCGATTACCTCTTCTGGGACCTGAATAAGGTCATCGCGAACCTGAGCCGGGAACTCACCGAAGACCAAATGGTCACCTTCATCGATGACCTGTTTGTCCTCTTTGGCGAATTCAGGAAAGAACATATGAGCACGGTCCTCGATTCGGTGCTCACCCTCGGCAAGCAAATCATGAACAGCCCCAACCTGCAGCATATCCATTATTTCGAAGATAAACTCGTCGGAATGGGATTTGTCAACCCCGGACTGCTCTACATGACCGCCGAGTGGCAACTGAAAGTCGACCGGAACCACATTAAAAATATCCGGGTATGGCTCGAACTGATCGAGTACGGACCTGAACGGATGAAGAAACTGCTGTCAGCCCTCATCATCAACCTCCGGCTGGGAGGCATCTTTATCTTCGATACCGACCTCTTCCAGCGCGATGTGACCCGGCTGCTCAACTCCGATATCTCTCCCCTTTACAAGCAGATCAAACAACTGGCCCGAATCTTCCCCGTTTACTTCAACGAGATCGGGGCGGAAGGAGAACTGCGCGAGGTAACGACGACGCTGGACGAAATTTCCCAGCGAAATGACAAACTCATCCATTTCCTCCGCAAACAGATCCACACCGAAGGAAATAATTCACACATCGGGATCACCTTACAGATCCTGAAATTCTGGACCGACCTCCATGCCGACCGGCTGAGGTCGATCGTACCCCCCGATGTCATGAACTCCATTGATCCGGCGGGAGAATGGGTGACCGGCGTGAATGCTGTCATCACCGATCTCTGCCAGAAATGCAGGGTCGACCAGTTCAGCCTGCCCGAAATGGGAGCCGAACGGGTGGAGAAACTGCTGGAGGATTCGGATAAAGGCACCCCCAACGACCGTAAACGGGTGTTGCTGCTGATTAAGCTGTACGGACTGCTCAAAGAAAAGTACAGTTTCGACACCGAACATATTGAAGGCATCCTCAACCGCTACCGATTCTTCAACTCGGCCGAAACCGCCCAGTTGCAGGAATACCTGGGGAAAGGACGCGACAGCGACGCGCTGCACCTCATCTATGTCTTCATGGAACGCCTTAACCAGGTCATCTTCAACCCTGAACCAAGTCACGGATGGGAAAATATCTACCACAAACGCCACATTGCCTTCGGCATCCCTTCCATGTACGGCGAATACCGCGAAGACAAGTTCGAGGCCCTGGGGGTCATCTTCCGCCTCGAACGCATCGCCAACCGGCTGATGGAACGCATTTCCGCCCATGTCAATACAGAATACCTGACGGCACAGGGATTGAAAAAGATCTTTACCATCCTGGAACAATTCCGCAGAGGACTTGAACTGGACGGCATCTCCGACCAGGGATTCAACTCCAACCTGCAGATGTTGCAGTACAGCCTTACCTCCGGGAGTTTTACCGTGGGACAGTACGTGAATATCTTCCAGTTCATGGCCGACAGCGTGAAGGAAATCATCAATACCTACTTCCTGCGGCCCTATGAATCCCCCCTGCGGATCATCATCCCGCTGGTCTTCCCCGATGAAGTGCCGGGTGACCCGAAAAAACGCAGCACCTTCATCCAGAAACGCTCCGAATCGTTCTACCGCGACCTCCTCTCCAACGCCTTCCTCATCCAATCACTGGATAATTTTATCGGGGTCATCCTGAACAACCTCCGGAAAATGGTGGATAACTATTCCCCGGAAACAGTGCGACACATCATGTCGTACAACCCCGAGATGGTCATCAGCCCCTTCTATCGCCGGACCAAAAACATGGACAGCCAGGTCTTCCTGGGATCCAAGGCCTTCTACCTGAAGAAACTTTACCTTCGTAACTATCCGGTCCCGCCTGGATTCGTGCTCACCACCGAGGTGTTCCGCCGGAAAGATTCACTCTTCCAGCACCCGGCCCTGAACCAGGAAATCGACCTGATGGTCAGAAAACACCTGATGGACCTGGAAAAATTGACCGGCAAAATCTACGGCGACCCGACCAATCCCCTCCTGTTGAGCGTACGCTCCGGATCGGCCATTTCTATGCCGGGCGCTATGAACACGTTCCTGAACGTAGGGCTGAACGACGAGATCACCGAGACCCTGAGCAAACAGTACAACTTCGGATGGACATCCTGGGACTGCTACCGCCGTTTGCTCCAGACCTGGGGGATGTCGTACGGTATCGACCGCGACGTCTTCGACCAGATTATGCTCGATTACAAGAAGCGGTACAATGTCAGCCAGAAGATCAATTTCTCCCCGGAGATCATGCGCGAGATGTCCTTCTCGTATAAACAGGTGCTGGCCGATCATCATATCCCCTTCGAACCAGATCCGTTCCGCCAACTGATCCAGGCGATCCATGCGGTTTTCGATTCGTGGGATACTCCCCGCTCCATCGTATACCGGAACCATCTCCAGATCGCCTATGAATGGGGAACAGCCGCTATCGTTCAACAGATGGTCTTCGGAAACATCCATCGCGAGTCGGGTTCAGGGGTGCTTTTTACCCATGACCCCCAGGATAGCACGCCCGGAATCAGCATTTACGGCGACTTCAGCTTCCTGACCCAGGGAGAAGATATCGTGGCCGGACTGGTCAACACCCTTCCCATCAGCGAAAAACAACGACTGAGGTATTCACCCCAGAGTCCTTTCTCCCTCGAGACACACTTCCCGAAAATCTATAACCGGCTGAAGGAGATCGTGTATGAACTGACTGAAAAGTTGGGCTTCAGTCATCAGGAGATAGAGTTCACGTTCGAAACACCCGAGCCGGATCACCTGTATATCCTTCAGACCCGAGATCAAAACATTGCCAGGAAGACGAAAAAGCTTATGTTTGTAGTGCCTCCGGAAAAAATGGAGATGGCCGGCCGGGGAATCGGTATTGGAGGAAGCGTCATGAACGGACGCCTGGCTTTTGATATGGAGGACATCCGTATGATCAAGGAAAACTTCAAAAATGAACACTGTATTCTCGTCAGACCCGACACCGTACCCGACGACATCGAGATGATCTTCGAATGTCACGGGTTGCTGACCGGAAGAGGTGGCGTCACTTCCCACGCAGCTGTCACCGCGGCCAGTATGGGCAAGATCTGCGTGGTCAACTGCACCGACCTCATCGTCGACGAAAAAAACAAACGTTGCCGTATCAACGAATTCCCCTTCACCTCCTTCGATAAAGTAGCTATCGACGGAAGACTGGGAATCATCTATAAAGGAAATTACCCGACACAGGTGGAGAAATTATAATAACCATCAAATATAAAAACTGATCATGGAAACACTGAAAGGGAAGAAACTTTTAGGCATCAACGGCCTCGGCCGCATTGGAAAACTCACTCTCTGGTATCACCTGCAGTCCCGCTATTTTGAAGGAGCTGTAGTAAACGTCGGAAGAGAAGTCGGAAAAAACCTTGAAGATCTGATCCGTACCATCGATACTGATTCGACCTACGGATCTCTCAGCCGCTTTCTCTATGGCATGACCGGGAAGACCTGTGATATTCATATCATCGATGCTGATAAAGGAATGATCGAGATTGACGGCTTCCCCGTCACCATTCTTCGGAAAGAACGCAACCCGAAAAATATCGGATGGCATAAAGAAGGAGTGAAAGTAGTGGTGGACTGCACCGGCAAATTTCTCGATCCTACCGTTCCGGCCGACGATCCCAAGGGGAGCCTCCGCGGACACCTTGACGCCGGCGCCCGGAAAGTCATCGCCAGCGCTCCTTTCAAAATCAAAGATTCGGCAAAACCTGAACCGTCTGACAGCCCTACGCTCATCTATGGCATCAATCACCTGTCATTCATGCCACGCGAACACCATATCATCTCCGCCGCCAGTTGCACGACCACCGGCCTTGCTCACATGATGAAACCCCTTCTCGATGACGAGGAAACCGCCCGGATATTGACCGCCTCCATGTCGACCGTCCACGCCGCCACCAATACCCAAAGCGTACTCGACGCCGTCCCCTCCACCGGAGCATCAGACCTCCGGAAAAACCGGTCGGTCATGAACAACATCATCCTCTCCACCACCGGCGCCGGCAAAGCTCTGGAAAAAGTGCTGCCGCAGATCTCACAGATCGGCCTCATGGCCGATTCGGTCCGCATACCTACCAGCACCGTCTCCCTCATCACCCTGAATATCACCTTCCACTCAAGAATGAACGAATTCGGTGAACCGGCGATCAATAAAGCTCATCTCGATAACCTTTATCAAAAAGCAGCCGAGGGTTCCCAGAAAGGGTTACTGTTCTTCTCCCAACGTCAGAATGTTTCGTCGGATATGATCGGCCTCCGCGCTGCTGTCGTCGTCGAAGGTCACGAAACCCATACGCGCACAGGCCTCCTGCAAATCCCTTCCTCCCTGCTGGAAGCCTATGGCCTGAAATCAGATAACCACCTCAGCATCCCCGTGACCCATGCTAAACTGTTCGGCTGGTACGATAACGAATTCGGAAGCTACGTTTACTGCCTGGGGAAACTGACAGAATATATCGAAGGAACATTGGCAAGCTGACCGGAATAAGCAAAATATCCCGGTCCTCTCTGTTTCCTGATTATCTTATCTTTGCTAATACAGTTTTAAGGTTTTGTTTATGACAGTACTGAAAACTACTATGGCGTTGATCTATGATTTTGACGGAACGCTGGCGACAAAAAATATGCAGGAATATGACTTCCTGCCCGAGATCCAGCAAACTCCGTCAAAATTCTGGGGTGAAGTCAGGGAACTGGCCAAAGAACAAAGCGCTGATGAGATCCTGATCTACCTGTACCTTATGCTGAAAAGGGCATCCGAGAAATCAAAATCCATTCACCGCAATGCCTTTAAAACATACGGGAAAAGTATTCAGTTCTTCCCCGGCGTTGAATCATGGTTCGATCATATCACCGAATATGCCAGGGAAAAAAATATCCGGATTGAACACTATATCGTTTCCTCCGGACTGTACGAGATGATTGAAGGAACCGACATCTTTAAAAAGTTTAAAAAAGTTTTCGCCTCCTCCTTCCTCTATTCCCCCGACAACATTGCCATCGGACCAGCCATGGCCGTGAATTATACGACCAAAACGCAGTTCCTTTTCCGCATCAACAAAGGCATTTTTAATGCATACGACAACTCGCTGATTAATAAATTCGTCAGAGAGGAAGACCGTTACATCCCTTTCAGCCGGATGATCTACCTGGGCGACGGCGAAACGGATGTGCCCTGCATGAGCCTGGTCAAAGAGAAAGGCTGCTTCTCCATCGCCGTCTACAAGAAAATGACGAAGGGCGCCAGGGGAAAAGCCAGACTACTGCTCAACGAAAGCAGGGTGAACGGGATCGCTCCGGCAGATTACTCACCGGACGGCAAACTGGATGTAATGGTAAAAGCAGCCATTGATAAGATCTCGGCCGATATGTTTCTTCAGAACCATCTGGGGGACTAAGGGCTGTTGAATAATATCAACATTTTTAATATGTAGTAAGATGAAAAAACACATTCCCTTCAACAGAACGGCGATGGCGCTGTTTCTGTTCGCGGCACTCCTGATCCTGGGAGGATGTGCCAACAACGAGGTGATCAGTGAATGCCTGAAAGGGCATACTTATGGCTTCTGGAGCGGCTTATGGCATGGTATCATCGCACCCGTCGACCTCATCGCCATGATCTGGCGTGATGACGTTTCCGTGTATGCACCCAACAACAATGGCGCCTGGTACGCCCTGGGATTTGTGATCGGTAGCGGAGGATGGGGATTCTTCGGTGGACGCGGCGCTTCAAAAGCCTGCCGTAAATAATCCGCTTACTTCACCGGAATCCAGACTCTCATCTCTCCCATACCCCTGTTGGCCCATAAACAATAGGGAATGGCCGTGATGTCCCGGATTGTCTCCTGGCCGTTGACTTCCTGACGCGCCCGGCCGGTGATGATCTCCACTCCCTGTAACCGCTTCGGATCAAAGGTGGCATTCAGAACGGCCGTGGTGTCCATGACCATGTTCAACACCTGGCTGCCGGGCTGATCAGGCCACTCCAGACAGTATACAAGCGGACCACGCTGCAGGGCTGCTTTACCCCGATCGGCTTCTACCAATGGGTTTGCTTCCACCCATTGCACCGGCATCGGCAGGTCTAACTCTACCTTGTCCCCCGCTTTCCAGTGACCGGCGATGACAGCATAACCCTCTTTCATGATATACCTCGCCGGAACCCCGTTAACAGTCAGCGAAAAAGGAAATGCTTCCTGCTGCCGGAAATGGTACAGATATCCAGGTGTCACTTCTCCCCTGGCCCATCCGGGAATGCGAAAAGCCAACGAGAAATCCCTTCTCTCACCCGGCTCAAGAGTCACGGTGACTTTCCCGCTCCAGGGATAATCCGTCGTCTGCGTCAGGATCGTCTTGCTCCCATGAAAATCAATGGTTGCGGTATTCTGAATGTATAAATTCAGATAGATAACCGATGGACCATAAGCATAGATATACCCGGGAATGGAAGGAAGGAAGCGGCAGATGTTGGAAGGACAACAGGCACATCCAAACCACTCCGAACGTTGATGCTTCCCCTGCGACTCCAACGGGTTGGGATAGAAAAAGCGGTCGCCGGTCAATGAAACACCCGACAACAAGGCATTATAGAGCGTACGTTCCAGTACATCGATGTATGCCGATTGCCCGTGCAGCAGGAACATCCGGTAGTTCCAGAACACGTTGCCGATGGAGGCACAGGTCTCGCAATAAGCCGTCTGGTTGGGCAAGTAGTAGGGCTCGCCGAAACCTTCGTTGTCGCCTCCTGAACCGATGCCACCGGTGATATAAAACTTCGTCCGGATCAGGTCGTTCCAGATATCCGACAACACCTCCGTATACGCTTTGTCCCCGGTGATGGCCGCCACATCCGCCATTCCCGAATACATATACGTGGCCCGCACAGCATGTCCCACGATCTGATGCTGTTGCGTGACGGGCAGGTGCGCCTGGTTATATTCCTCACCGCCCTTGCGGATATCCAACATATATCGGGCCAGATCAAGGTACTTCTTGTCGCCGGTGACCCCGTACAATTTCACCAATCCCATCTCGATGACCTGGTGACCGGGATACCAGGGCAACTGCTTCCCGATAAAATCAGCGTACACCAGGTCAGCACTCTTCAGGGCGACATCCAGAAGGGTCCGTTTCCCGGTCGCCTGATAATGCGCTACCGCAGCCTCGTACAGGTGCCCCAGGTTATACAGCTCATGACTGAGCTCCGGGTCTTTCTCCCATCTTTTCTTCCCCACCCATTCATGCATGTGGGTAGAATCAATGGTGCGGTTGGTGTACAGATAACCATCCGGCTCCTGCGCCAGCGCGATGTACCGGATAAGCGTATCGAGGGTAAGCGATAATTCCGGATCAGGAAATGTCTGTAAAGAATAACTGGCTCCCTCGATGATTTTATATACATCAGAATCATCAAACGGATACAACGAACAGAAAGAACCAGGCACCACCTTCCCCGCGATCATGAAATTACGGATCCTCCCGGTCTCCCTGCTTTTCCGGATGGCAATGGGGATAGTGACCTCATGGTTCTTCCGGATCCTGGGGGCCCAGAAATGATCGTTCACCTTCACCGACGTGAACGGAACCGGAGTGAACGGATACGTGGCGCCCGTCAGTTGAGCGCCCGCCATCTCTGCAGACAGGAGGATGACAACAACGATCCGGAGAAATGATCTAAAGAAATTCATGGATATCAAATAAACGGATGACGATCTTTTTTCGGCTAAAATACAAAAAGAGGGCTTCTTGACGCTTCCGGTTCCAGGAAGAATAAAGATTATATTTCCGAATTGAAAATTTATTAATATTGCAAAAAAGATACACCATGGCTACTGATAAATCAAAACAACTCGAAACCACTATTACCCTGGTCAACAACAAACTCCATTTCATGGGGAAGGTCGAACCGAATGATCCCGTTTCCATTGATTATACAGCCCCTGTAGGTGATAATCTCGGGTATACCTCCCTGGAACTGTTTCTCCTGAGTTTCTCCTCCTGCGTAGGCAGCCTGGTGCTGACCCTGGTGCGAAGAATGGGCAGAACCATCAACGGCTTCGATATCAAAGCATCCGGGGTCCGCAGAGAACAGCATCCCACCTGCTTTTCCTCCATCACCCTGGAGATCATCCTCCAATCGCCTGACGTTACAGAGGCTGAATTCGAAAAAGCGGTAACCCTGTCCGACGACAAGTTATGCCCCGTCAGGGCCATGATGAGGGTGGATATCCCCGTGAACATTATACGGACCATCATCCGGTAAAATGATCAGGATAACAAGCCGGATGATTCAGGAAAATGACTATTTTTATCCGGCGATTTCGTTTTAACAACTGAACCGCCAGAAGCGGGAAATAGTATCAACTTAAATCAACAGCTATGTTCAGAACAGGGAAAGTAACCGGATTATTGATCATGGTGTCGGCGATCGTTCTGCTGATGTTCACCAGCGGATGCGAATCCGATAACACCACGCCGGAAGGAAAGATCAGCTACATGATGAAAGCAAAAGATGTACTGGGCGTTTCCGGCATCATCACCTTTACCCAGACAGGCAAAGATAAAACAACCATCGTTGTCACACTCACCGGAGCTCCTTCAGGAACCCACCCGGTTGAATTCCGGACAAGTACGATTATTGAAGGCGGCACCCTCATCGCAAATCTTAATCCCATCGACGAAACAGGAACCAGCACAACGGTTTACCCGTTACCCTATTCGTCCATGGTCCTTTATGACGGATATATCCAGGTCGTCGAAAGTGAAGAAAACCCCGGAGTGATTCTGGCTCAGGCCGACATCGGAGGGAATCTGCTGACAAACTTCAGCCAGGCCTATCCACTGGTGGCGATCGGTAACTTTGGCGTTTCCGGGACCGCTTTGTTCGAAAAAAGGCTGAATGGCTCTACCGTGGTAACCATTGATGTCGACGGTCTGCTCCCCGGGAAAACTTACCCGGCTACCATCAACCTCGGCTCCATCACCAGCGTCGGCGGAGGCCCTGTCGTGAAAATACTCAGCGATGTCAACGGATCCACCGGCAAAAGCTACTCCAACATCCGGATCCTTGATAACGAAACCGGCGACACCATCCGGTACGAGGATTGGCTGATTTACGATGGCTACATCAACATCTATAATGATTCCATTTCCAACAGTTCCATCATCTGCCACGGAAATATCGGATCAAACTGAACGTACACTCCGGTTTAATAAACCATTGATGACGGGGAAACGCTGACAAGAGTTTCCCCGTTTTTGTTGTTGCTCTCATCATCGCAACAGCATTTACTTTTGTCCTTTCTGTCAATGTACATAACAAAATTTCCGAAATGAAGTATATTTAATTGTTATACACCATTTTACATCTTTCTTTATCGTTTTCAAACCTTCTGATTTTCTTGTTCATTTTCTTTTTGCTTGTCCAAAAAGAAAACGAACCAAAAGAAAAACGACAGCCGTGCCTTTTCGACGACCCACCTGGCCAGATGCGAACTGTGAAGTCCGAAATGTGATATTCCTCTCCTTACATTTTACATTTGGTTTGCTCCTCGCCTATCGCATTTTACATTTCGCATTTGATCTGCCCCGCCGAAAAGCCAATGGCAATTTTGAAACCGCTGCCTTTTTGCCTCACCTTCAAGGGTGGACCTAACGGCAAATTCTCTTTTATGCAACGAATCCCGAAAGAATAATAAGAAAGATGGAGGTTCCGGTGCACGTGTCCCCTCGCCTTGCTCGCAAGGAGAGGGCTAGGGAGAAGATACAAAAACGCCTGCCATGACATTTTAAAGAAAATTGTCATGTACTGAGCCTTTCTGTATAACCGTCTGATTGCATGTTTATAAAACACAGACAATTCTTGATTTAGCCCTGAATATTTTGTATATTTGATGTAATCACATAATACGATACATCATGAGAACAATCTATAAACAGGGTATCCTGATAACCGGTATGCTGCTGATCGTTTTCGTTAGTCAGGGCCAGCAAACATACCAATACCTGCTGAAAGAAAATTTCCATGCTTTGCAGACGGGGGCGCCCGACCTCGTACAGGTGCCGAATAACGAATCATTGACCGGAGAATTCACCACCCAACAAGTACCGGCGACGACCTGCGGACAAGAAGGTAATGCCCCCGGATATTTTTTCGAAGATGACGCCGGACTCCTTTTCCACAACCCGTCGGACTTCATAAGCCAGGAATATACCATCGCCTTTAATTTCCACTTCGATGAGTTCATCAGCCCTCCCGCCTGGGTGCGGGTCATGAGTTTCACCCACTACGATGACGTGGGACTCTATATCCACCTGACCGATCCGCCCAACCACGGCACCCTGGAGTTCTGGCCTTACGGAGAAGCAGGGACCTATGATTTCTTCAACACGGTGGATTATTACCAGATGATCCTCGTCAGGAATCTGGCCGGCATGATCACGGTGTATGTAAACGGAAGTGAATTCGCACAATACGACGACAGCTATACCCAGGCTTACGTACCCCAGGATACCACCAATTTCATCATCTGGTTCAGGGATGATCCCTCTGTTCTGGCTGACGAAGCATCACCGGGTTTTGTTTCCGATATCAGGATCTCCGATTTCTCCTGGACGACCGACCAGGTTCAGGCGGCATGGAACGCTTTCTGCTCCTCACTGTTGGGGATAAACCACGGGCTGCAATCCGGCGGGGCACTTGTTTACCCCAATCCCGCAGGAGATAAGCTTTACCTGGACCTCCCCCTGGGAGAACCCGTCGAAGTTGAATTTGTTGACCTGACCGGCCAGGTGATTTCAAAAATGGAAAACTGTACCGGACTCACTGTATCCGACATCAGCGCTTTCCATCCCGGCATCTACCTGGTCAGGATTAACGGAAAAGATTTTCAGAAAACCTGTAAGTTCACCCGTAAATAAGAATCGTCAACCATTTAATCACCCTCCTTTATGATTCCTGGTTTCACATCGGTTTCGACCTCTGCATCGGTTGCACGATGGCCGTCTTATCTTATTTTATTCGTGTTTCTTTCCAATCCTCTGTTTCTTTCTGCTCAGGAAAAAGATTCTGTCCGGATTTTTCCGCCTCCCATTCATAAAAATGTCATTAAGATCAACCTTACCCCCATGATATTATGGAGTAAAAAAGATTTGACCATCAGTTATGAGCGGATATTGAATGCTAAACAATCGGTTACTTTTTCGGTCGGATATCTTGAGTTCCCCAGTCTTTTTAAGGATACAATTGCCGACATTGCTGCCTTAACGAGCAGGGACAAATACGGGATTAATATCGCCCTTGAATATCGTTTTTACCTGATACAACGAAATATACGGCCCACTCCTGATGGTCTGTATCTGGCCCCGTTCCTGAGTTATGCCTGGTACCAGTGTAAAAATGATTTTGAGATTCTCCATTTGGCAACGTTAAATAACGGCAAGCTGAAGGGTGATTTTAATCTTTTTAATACAGGCGTAGAATTGGGGTATCAGTTTGTATTCTGGAAACGATTAACTGTCGACCTCGTTCTTTTAGGACCGGCTATCAGCTATTATTATGGGATTGTGTCTATCAGCGGACCATTAGACCAGGAGAAAGTCAAAGAATTCCATGAAGTCATCTACAACAAGCTCAAGGAAAAATATCCGATGATCGAGGATTATGTTATCAATAAATCATTCAGGGACGATGGCAAACTTAATAAACTCAGTATCGGTATCAGGACCCTGTTCCAGATCGGATTCCACTTCTGACTTTACGATTTGAATGCCCGCTGCTGATAATGGTTGAAAATATTTTGTAATCCGATGCCTTTCCGATTTCATCTTTTTATAGGAAAGTAAAAAGTCTGGTTAACCCATTTATTACGACAAAACTCAGGATAAAACTTGCAAGAACTACGGTTATAGCCTTAATCCAACGGATCGCCCTGTTGCCTGAATTAAATACATTGGCCAGCGCGATCGCAGGATAAATGATGTTCAGCAGGAAGACGCAGAGGAGCACAATCTCAAAATCCCTGTCTTTCAATGTAATAAAACATAATGCAAGCATCCATGTCACCATGATCAGAATGGTCTGGCTCATGATGAATGTGTTGATGATAAAATATTCTGACAGATTATATTTATAGTTTCGATACACACCCCAGCACAGGAAAGTACAAACAGGGATGGTGAACAACATCCGGTAGAGATAGTGTTCATTGGTAAATCTGATGGTTTCCGGCGAAGCAAAAATGTTTGCGCCGACATGCTCCACCATCCCGGTATGGGGATA
>Ga0209098_1001486_pt1 | contig 22368 bp, 20 predicted proteins | sample AD_JPNHW1_MetaG_FD_184429 | JGI IMG/M metagenome (GOLD analysis project Ga0209098, IMG submission 184429) | Active sludge microbial communities of municipal wastewater-treating anaerobic digesters from Japan - AD_JPNHW1_MetaG (SPAdes) (version 2) | ecosystem: Engineered > Bioreactor > Anaerobic...
TAGTCAGGGTCAGAAGGTGGCGCTGATTGCCAGGAACGGAGCAGGAAAAACCAGTCTGCTGAACATCATTGCCGGACTGGAACCTTGTGATTCGGGAAGGGTGACCCATTTTTCACAAGCTTCATTCGAGTATTTATTTCAGGAACCTGTTTTGGTTGAATCTAAAACTGTTTTTGAAGAGGTTTATTCACATACCAATGATATTCAGCAGGCCATCCTGAATTATGAAAAGGCCATCGGTGGTCAGGATAAAGAGGCGATCCAGAATGCCATTGCTACGATGGATGCACTGAACGGATGGGAATATGATACAAGGGTCAAACAAATCCTTACCCAGTTGCGGTTACCTGATCTGAACCAGCTGATGAAGAACCTTTCCGGTGGTCAGCGGAAGCGCGTGGCACTTGCAAAAACGCTCATTACGGAGCCTGATTTTCTTTTGTTGGATGAGCCAACAAACCATCTTGATGTCGAGATGATCGAATGGCTCGAGGAGTATCTTTCGAAATCTAAAATAACCCTGTTGATGGTGACCCACGATCGCTATTTCCTTGACAGGGTATGTGATGAGATTCTCGAAATGGATCAGGCTGCTATCTACCGGTACAAAGGGAACTATTCCTATTTCCTTGAAAAACAGGAAGAAAGAATTGGAAGCCAGACTAAAGAGGTAGAAAGGGCCCAAAACCTTTTGCGAACAGAGCAGGAGTGGATGCGACGAATGCCCAAAGCCCGCACCACCAAGGCGAAAGCACGAATCGACAGCTTTTATGAATTAAAGGAAAAAGCATCCGGGAAAGTCAGGCAGGAACAGCTTAACCTCAACATCCAAGGGGCCAGGGTTGGGAAAAAGATATTGGAAATCAACGATATTTCGTTTCAATGGGGGGATTTACCCATCCTGAAGGGATTCACTTATACTTTCAAAAGGCACGAGAAAGTTGGCATTATCGGGAAAAACGGCTCTGGGAAATCAACTTTTCTGGATATCATTACCGGTGGTCTTCGCCCGGGAAAGGGGCATATACAGACCGGTGAAACCATTCAATATGGCTATTACCGGCAGGATGGATTGGTGTTTAACCAGGAGACGAAAGTGATTGATGTAGTCAAAGAAATTGCTGAAGTAGTGAAATTGGGAAACGGTGACACGCTTTCATCTGCTGCTTTCCTTAACTACTTCATGTTCCCTTACCCGACCCATCAGCAACCCGTTTATAAGTTGAGCGGGGGAGAAAAACGGCGATTGTATCTCGTAACAGTTTTGATGCGTAGTCCCAATTTCCTGATCCTGGATGAGCCCACCAATGATCTGGACATTCTCACACTCAATGTTTTGGAGGAATATCTGGCGTCATTCTGTGGATGTGTAGTTGTGGTAACGCACGATCGTTATTTTTTGGATAAAATCGTGGATCACTTGTTTGTCTTCGAGGGTAAAGGCGTCATAAGGGATTTTCCGGGCAACTATTCACAATATAAAACGTGGAGCGATCAACGGGCCCGTCAGGTTCAGCTTCAACGGAAGATGGCGACAGTTCCCAGGGAAATTAAAACGGTATCTGTCGCACCGAACGGGAAATTGTCGTACCGGGAGCGGAAGGAGTTGGAAAACCTGGAATCGTCGATCGGGCAGCGGGAAGCAGAGAAAGCGGAGTTGGAAACGTTACTGGCTTCAGGAATCCTTGAACCTTCACGGTTGGTTGAGATTTCGGAGAGGTATGCTGCAATCCTTCCTGAAATTGATGGGATGACAAATCGGTGGATGGAGTTGAGTGAAAGGGAATAAATTTTCATATATTTGCACCTGAATTTGCGGTAGTAGCTCAGATGGTAGAGCATCAGCTTCCCAAGCTGAGGGTCGTGGGTTCGATCCCCATTTACCGCTCATACATTTTTACACATACTGCAGAGAAAAACCCCGGTTAAGAAAATTTCCGGGGTTTTTTGTTTTCACTGGTCGAAGTCCGGGTTTTTGCCTGAAACTTATTTTCTTAGTCAAAATTTCAGGTTTTACCTTTAAAAAGCTGTTTCCCGATTTATGTCAGGGACCTAAATCCGGGAAGTTTCCCAAGTTCATGGGATGGTGTGCGGGTTATGCTGCTCTTACATACGCCTGGAGAGATAAGGACAGGATTGTCGGTTACATTAATCGCCAGCAGGAGCATCACCGGAGGATCTCGTTTGAGGAGGAGGTCCGGAGGTTTCTCCGGGAGCCGGGAGTGGTGGTGGATGAGACAGAGGGTTGAACATCAATCCCCTAATCTGCTCGAAAAACCAGCCGCCTGCAACTGGCTGCCCAGGGATAATAAACCCTGCATAGCCTGCAGATCAGCAGCCGACTTCATGTTAGAGCCATAGGACTGACTACCCAGTGTCCCAACCATCGATATCAGATCAACGCCCGGATCTACTTTTTTAGCATAATCAGATAGCCTTTTCAACGTGGTTTTTTCACCTAACATGGCTGCAGTCATGAGGTTGTCGATCAGCAACTGGTCACGGAATTTCTTAAGGTCCGACACCTCCTGTGCCATCAACGGCGCTTTCCTTTTTTTGTCAAGGTACCGGTCAATGGTCTTGGCCGCTCCTTCCAGCACCGTATCTCGTTCACTCACCTGGGAAATGAAATTGCCGAAATCACGCAGGTTTTTCTCTACATCAAAAGAGGGGTCATTCGACGGATCAGGTTTTCTGAAAGCCTGCAGCATCGCTTCCGTGGTACTCAGATTTTCGGCATTGTTCTGAAGGTAGCGTCCGTAATCCTCCAGAGCGGAGAAACTCCGGTTGTACAGCTGATCCATAAGAAGGGGATGGTTCTGAAACTCCTGCATCCCATTGGCGATTCGGTTGGCAACTTTTCCGTTAAACTCGCTGAAATATTTCAAACCCTGGATCATGCTCCTGAGCTGATTGGTATCGCGTATAAATTCACTCCTTAACCGGAGATCATTTTCAGTCATTGTGGTCTTACGGTACCTTTCCGCTTTGACAATGGTTCCCGATTGAAGTTCACTGTCTGAAGTCTTGTAAAACAAAGAGATCACAATGAGGAGTGCTGCGGAGATCAGCACTGCAATGACGATCAGGAGGGTCTTTTTTGTTCTCATGGGAAGTGTTTAATAGCGGTAAATATATGCTTAATTACAACGAAACCTTGAAAAGTTGGGTTTTCATGGTAAAAATTGGTTTTATAAAGTCATGGTTACTTTGACTCTTCCCCCGAACTGAAAATAGGCTTTGACCGATCCCGGGGTGACGAGCAACTTATCGATATCGAGCCGGCCGACAGAACCGTCGATTTTGAAGTAACCCTCAGTAAGTCCTTTTTCCAGGTATGAATTAAGCTCGACACGTGCATCCTCCAGATTCTGCCCAATGGGGAAAACGAGATTGGATGCTACTTTTTGCAATAAACCCGACTTGAAAATCCAGGAACCGGTTTTCACCAGTACATTTTTTGTACTGATCGAAAAATCAAGATTTTCCATCCCTATGGTCATGTTTTCATGATGGAAAACGGGCTTGCCGGCGAAGTAAATGGTTCCTTTAATACTTCCTTCAACTCCGAGGGCCACGATCAGGTTCTCTCCCTGTCCATAAAGGTTGATTTCATTCACTTTGATGGTGTATTTCGAATAGTTGTAAGTGTAATCCAGAAACGATTGGCGGGCTTTTTCATTGATCAGCGTGAAAGGAATATCCATCGAGAAATTTACTGCAAACTCATCGGAAAGGGCACTGGTAATTTTCAGCGGAGGAAGACTTTTATTCATCTGAACCAAAGGCTGATCACCCAAAGAAAGTTCCACTAACGCCTTCAGCCCGACAACGTGTTTCAGGGAAGTTGTATTGCCCCGAATCGGAATGGTGCTGACTTCAATCGGATCAATTTTCAACCACAGGGAGTTTTCAGGCGACACCAGCAGTGGTCGCTGAATCTGGCTCCAGACTTCACTCATAACAGACCGTAGGTTCAGGTTGTCTTTTAACGCTTTATCCACCTCACGCGTGATCAAAGGCAAGTTGGAATTGACCAGCACATCAGTGATTATGGGAAGGGGAATCTTTACACCTCCCAGTTGCAATGTCGGGGTGGTGATCCATTCAAAACCATCGGATTGGGTCAATGTGTTGAATGACCAGTCGGAGTTCAAGCTGACTGTGGTCTTGAATTTCAGAGCAAGATCAGCCCGGGCTTCAGCGTGTGTCGCGTAAGTGTAGCCCAGCAGAGAAGTCTCAATCTTTTTGCTCAGCCAAACCTTCAGGGGAACACGGTATGAAATCTGATTGCGTTCGATGGACAAGGTTATGCTGTCGGATCGTGTGGCTTTGATCATCAGCAAGTCATTGTTGTTGTTATCGTAACTGGCATCGTCATAAATGACTCCGCTGATCTCGCGGTTGATAATCTTTTTCAGGATTTTTCCATCGATCTCCAGGGGGATGTTAATGGTGGAGTACCGGGGAGCGTACGAAACCGGGTAATAATTTTCAGCAGGCCGGTCAATCTTGACGGCAGTGCAGCCGTATGCCAACCAAAGAGACAGGAGCACAGAATAAATGATGAACCGGGAAGAGAATATGTTTCTTTGCATTGGTCGAATCAATAGAATCATGTTTTCAGATGAATAAATGCTCTGCCAGCCAGGGCGGTTATCGATGTGACGACCACCAACCACCCGATTGACTGAAAAAGGTTTTGAGTCTTGTAAATGGCGGGGGCTAAGTTACCAATAATCAACCATTGAATCACATATAGAAACGTCACATTAACGCCCATCCAACGAATGAATCGCGCTACGGGCTTCTCCAATTGTTCTTCCGGTATCCGGTTCGTGAGAGCAGTGTATGCCAGCATAAAACAGAGAACCCATAAAAAGTATAAGAATCCATGGTGGTAATACCCCAAGGCACCTTCAAGATTGGTAGTGATCTCCAACGCCCATGGGAATCCCGCAGCAAACACGACCAGGGCTGATATTACGATGAGCAGCTCTTTTTGTTTTCCGGCTTTTATGTACCATGTATTATGACAGATAAAATTTCCGAAAGCATAACCAAGCAATACGTACGCCAGCCATGGGAAAAGAGGGAAATAGGACCAGGCCGATCCTCCCGTTATAAAGGAAAGGATATAAATTGACAGGCCGGTGGGTTGAAAGTGTTCTGTCAGCCAGGGAGATGGGAGAACTACCAGGAAAGAGAGCAGCAGCCAGGGAAGAAAGTTTTTCCTCCAAACAAGCCTGAGGAATCCGATGATCACGATACTCAAACCGGCCAGAGGGAGGATATCAGCTCCAAAGATATAGCGCCATGGATCGGCGTCAGAACGGTCAGTCAAGACCAGGATCAATAAATGGGCTGACCGGACCGTATTAAGCGCGATGCCCCCGATAAAAAGAACGCAGCCCCTCACCATGAACGCTTTAAGGGATTTATGAGAGCGGGAAAGGTAAAAGCCCATGATAGCCATAAAAATCGGAGCGCATGCTGGCCCCCCGAGGAAAAGCGATATTTTACCAAGAAAGCTGTCGTACAAGTCTGATGTGGCGAATTGTTCGAGTATATGAACCTGGATCATCAGCAGTACGGCAACACCTTTGAGAAGGTCCGCGGTCGCGTCACGGGAAACCCGGGTTGTTGTTCCCGATTCAGCAGGTGGGTTGAGTGCCATAAGAAAAATGATCTTTTTCGTCGATGAGAAGTAATAATTTCAAAGGGTTTCCGGAAATCAGATCATGCTTCAAATATCCCATCTCCGGCAAAATAACTGATTTTTTGCATTTCTGAGATATTTCAGGTCGAATTATTATTTTTGTTCATTCATCCAATCCAGTCAGTCTATTTTAGCCAACCGATACCCCTTTAAAATGGCATTATGGATTTAACGGTAACCTGATAAGGAAAGTCTTTTTCAATTAATTGATTTGCTATGAGTAAAGTTGCATTGATTACCGGAGTTACGGGGCAGGATGGCGCTTATTTAGCCGAATACCTGCTAAAGTTGGGTTATATCGTTCACGGCCTGAAAAGAAGGTCCTCCCTGTTCAATACCGACCGGATTGACCATCTCTACCAGGATCCATTTGCTGAAAACAAAAACTTTTACCTCCATTACGGAGACATGACCGATTCTACCAACCTGATCAGGATCGTCCAGGAAACCCAGCCGGATGAGATCTATAACATCGCTGCTATGTCGCATGTCCAGGTTAGTTTCGATACAGCTGAATACACCGCCAACGCCGATGCCATCGGAACGCTTCGACTGCTTGAGGCGATCCGTTTGTTGAAGATGACAGGGAAATCCAGGTTCTACCAGGCCTCCACCAGCGAATTGTATGGGAAAGTCCAGGAAATCCCTCAAACCGAAAAAACACCATTTTATCCCCGGTCTCCTTATGCGATAGCCAAACTATACGCTTACTGGATTGTGGTGAACTACCGCGAAGCCTACAACATTTTTGCATGTAACGGCATCTTGTTCAATCATGAATCACCCATTCGCGGGGAGACCTTTGTGACACGGAAAATTACAAGGGCTGCCGCCAAGATTGCCTTGGGGTTGCAACAGACCCTTTACCTGGGGAACCTCTCAGCCAAACGCGACTGGGGGCACGCCAAAGATTACATTAAGGCCATGTACCTGATCCTTCAGCAAGATCAACCAGATGATTACGTTATCGCTACCGGCGTTACCACTGAAGTCCGTGAGTTTGTCAGAATGGCCTTCAAAGAACTGGGTATCGGGGTGGCGTTCACAGGCCATGGAGTGGAGGAAACAGGGGTGGTGGAATTTTGCTCCAACCCTGAATTTAAAGTAAAACCCGGACAGATTGTAGTCAAAGTCGATCCGCGCTATTTCAGGCCGACGGAGGTCGATTTGCTGATCGGCGACCCGACCAAAGCCAAACAAAAACTTGGGTGGGAACCGGAACATGATTTGAACTCATTGGTTAAAGATATGGTTGCAAGTGATTTGCACCTGATGAAAAAGGACGAGTACCTCAGGAAGGGCGGATTTGAAATTAAGAATTATTATGAATAAATCAGGAAAAATTCTCATTGCAGGTGCTGCCGGGATGGTAGGCAGCGCAATTTTACGGATACTCCTGCGCAATGGATATGATAACCTGGTATGTACTTATCACCGGAACGTTCCCGAAAAACTACCCGGTGTACGGTATCATCGGATCGATCTGATGGATTCAGCAGCCTGTACCCGGTTGTTTGAAGAAGAAGGTCCTGATTATGTCTATTATGCAGCAGCAAAAGTAGGCGGAATCTTTGCCAATAATACTTATCGGGCTCAATTTTTGTACGAAAACCTGGTCATCCAAAACAACATCATTCATACCTCCTGGCTTTCACAGGTGAAAAAACTGCTCTTCCTGGGAAGTTCCTGTATCTATCCGAAAAATGCACCCCAGCCCATCAAAGAAGAATACCTGCTCACCGGTCCGCTGGAATATACCAATGAGCCTTACGCCATAGGTAAAATCGCAGGATTGAAACTCTGCGAAAACTACAACCTTCAATACGGGACCCACTACATTTCGGCCATGCCAACCAACCTGTATGGCCCCAATGACAACTATGACCTTCAGAATTCTCATGTCGTACCGGCCCTCATCCGGAAATTCCACGAAGCCAAGATCTCAGGCGCTCCTAATGTGACGATTTGGGGTACCGGTTCCCCCTTGAGAGAATTCATGCATGTTGACGACCTGGCAGCAGCGGTAGTTTTCCTGATGGAAAAGTACGACGGGAACCAGATCGTAAATATCGGATGGGGAAAAGATCTCTCGATCCGTGACCTGGCTACCCTTATCCAGGAGGTGGTCGGCTTTACGGGTCAGCTCGTTTTCGATCATACCAAACCTGACGGCACGCCCCGCAAACTCCTTGATGTATCCTTCCTCCATTCATTGGGCTTCACACCTACCATCCAGCTCAGGGAAGGAATTGTCCGTACCTATGCCGATTTTGTAGCAAAGTACTCGTAAGTATTTTATATATATAATTGAGAATCAGATAAACCTCAGTCCCTTCCCATGACTTATCAGGATGAAGGGACCATCAATTTTCTATTATCCGTTTTTGCTGATCTGTTTTAATAACTCCATGTTTTTGATCAGGATCGACCGGCCATCGACCGATAGAATCCCTTCCTTATTGAACCTTGTCAGGACCCGCGTGGCGCTTTCCCTTGAAATCCCGATCATTTCTGATAGCTCCTGTCTTGTACAAGGAAGCTCAAATGCTTGTTGTTCGTAGATAATGGTGGCAAAATAGAGCAGGGCATCCGCCACCCGGCCGTAAGTCTTTTTCTGCGATTGTCGCATAAAACGGTTGAACGTGTTCAGACTTTCACGGGCGACAGAAACCAGCAATTCATGGGCGAAATTCCCGTTTTGTTTGATCAGCCGGATAAAGGTAGCTGCATCGATATAACACACCTTGATATCGTTGAGGGCAGCATAAGAGTAGTGATTGACGGTATCCCCAAACAGAGAGGATAAACCCAGATAACTGTGTTTCTTAACGATTTGCAGGATGTGCTCCTTTTCCTGGCCGTTTTTGATAAATTCTTTAACCAGCCCTGATTTGAGATAAATAATGTGTGCGGTCATCGATCCTTCCTGAATGATGATATCCCCTTTGCAAAACGATGCCTCCCGGTGATTTTCATTGATCAGTGAAACCTCCGGGGGATTGAGTAAAGCAGCAGCGCAAGATTTGTCCTGACATGCTGAACAGGAGGTCAGCCGGGTATTTACAAGTGAAACCAAAAAATAACCATTGAAGTAGTTGCTGTGACAAATATCACACTTTTTTTTGAAACCTATCACATAGGCCAACCGGAAACATACAACCCTTAATTGTACATTTGTAATCAAATATATAACTATATCTATATAATTTATTAATCTTATGGGCACAGACATTGAATCTCAGCTTGCGGAACTTAAAAAGCAGGTTTCGCAACTTAAAGAGGGGACCAAAGACCAGTTATCCATGGTGGTTTTTTCGGGTGACCTTGACAAAGTACTCGCAGCGCTGATCATCTCGACCGGAGCAGCAGCTTACGACATGAAAGTGAAATTGTTTTTCACTTTCTGGGCTATTTCCGCACTTCGTGATCCGGCGAAAAGCGCGAAAGGCAAGAACATGATTGAAAAGATGTTCGGTTGGATGTTGCCAAGAGGGGCATCACGGTTGACCCTTTCGAAAATGCACATGGCCGGAATGGGAAGCGCCATGATCAGGGGAATCATGAAAAAACACAAGGTGGCATCGCTTCCGGAAATGTTGAAGACTGCTGCGGAACTGGGTGTTGAAATCAACATCTGTGAAATGTCGATGAACCTGATGGGATTCAAAAAAGAGGAGATGATCGACTATCCCAACCTTACGATCTGTGGAGTGGCCACCTTTTTATCTGATGCACAGGAGAGTAAAATCCAATTATTTATATAAAAATCAGGAGAATTCAGAATGAGTACAGAAGAATTGAAAAACCTTCAGTCAAACAAGATCGTTGATGCCAGAGGAACTGCTTGCCCGGGTCCGTTATTGGCAGCAAAAAAAGCCATCGGAGAGATCAGTTCAGGAGAGATTATGGAAATTTATTCATCCGATGAGGGTACAAAGAACGACATTCCCAAGTGGTGCCAGAAAATGAGCCATGAATTCCTGGGTATCGTCGAGGAGGACAGTTATTCCCGTTTGTTCCTGCGAAAAGCCTGACCTTTAACGATCTTTACATTTTTCTATTTTCCTGATCAGAAGGCCGTTATCGGCGCTTCCAGGTTGTATATTATTTAAAATTTCAAAATGATGGTAACTAAAGAATCACCACGGATTCTGGTCTTTTCAACGGAGAAGATCTCAGATCCCGGTATCGATCAGGCCGGGTTAAGAAAGATCCATTATTCTCCCACTGTCTATGTGATCAGTGTGCCCTGTTCATCGGGGATTAAGCCCCGATGGGTCCTTCATGCTCTTCAATCAGGATTTGACGGGGTTTTCATTGCTGCCGACGGGCATGAGTGTTCCTACAGTCCACGGTGCCCGGAACTCACTAACGATATCATCGCTGAATGCCAGCGATTGATGAAAGAAAAGGAGATCAATCCCAAAAGAATCCGAATGGCTGCCATTTGTTCCGTCTGTGCTGAACCTTTTGCCAACCACATGAATAATTTTACCAAAATTTTAACGGAACTCGCATGATCAAGGAAGAGAAAAAATATGACGTACTGGTGATCGGAGGGGGCATAGCCGGACAGGAGGCTGCACTGTCGCTGGCCAACATGGACTACAAAGTGCTGCTGGTCGAAAAGGGTCTCTCCATCGGGGGAAAAATGATCCAGTTGAGCAAGGTTTTTCCCACGCTGGATTGTGCGGCTTGTATCACGACGCCCAAGATGTCGGAAACGGCACGTCATCCCAACATCACCGTACTTTTAAATTCAAACATGGACCAAATTCGCAGGAATGAAAACGGATTCCACCTGGAGATTACCAAAAATCCCAGATACGTGAAACCGGAAGCTTGCACCGGTTGCCAGGATTGTGAGATCGCCTGTCCCGAAGTCCGTCCCGATGATTACAACGCCCTTCTTGCCGGACGTAAAGTTGCCTACATCCCCTTCAGCCTGGCCAATCCCCGTATTGCAGCCATCGACCGGCAGGATGTCTCGGCTCCCTGCATTGCAGCTTGTCCTGGTGGTGTCAAACCTTACGGATATATCTCCCTCGTGAGAAATGGTCAGTACGAAGAGGCCATGCACCTCCATATGGAAGATATCCCCATCCCGGGAAGCCTGGGCCGGGCTTGTTACGCTCCATGCCAGGGAGAATGTACCCGCGGGCTGCTGGAAGGTTCGGTGGATATCAGAAGGATTAAACGCTTTTTCGCGGAGGATTTCTATAAGAAAAATCCCCATGCACCCATGACCCTTTCCGAACATCCGACCGGTAAAAAGGTCGCCATCGTGGGCTCCGGCCCTGCCGGGTTAACGGCGGCTTACCACCTGGCTTTAAAGGGCCACATGGTGAAAATCTTTGAAGCAGCTCCTCAGGCAGGCGGAATGTTGAAACTGACATTGCCTGCCTACCGGTTACCCAATTCAGTGGTTGACCGTGATATTGAAAACGTTACATCCCTTGGCGTCGAAATTGAATGCAACCATCGTGTCAACAATATTCGTGAGATGAAAAACCAGGGATACGATGCTGTATTCCTTGCGGTCGGAACGCATAAAACCAGCCGGCTCACGCTCCCGGGAAGCGAATTGAAAGGCATCGTCTCGTGCCTTGATTTCCTGCGGGAAAACAAGATCGGTACCAAAACCGACCTGACCGGCCGGAGGGTCATGGTGATCGGAGGCGGAAACACAGCGATGGATTCTGCCCGAACAGCCTTGCGGTTGGGTGCCTCAGCAGTGACAATCGTTTACCGGAGAAGCCGCGAAGAGATGCCTGCCTGGAAAGAGGAGATCCGGGAAGCCGAAGAGGAGGGCATTCAATTCAACCTTCTCAGGAACCCTCAGGGTTTTTTAGGAACAAACGGCCAGATCACGCATGTCAGGCTGATTAAAATGGCTTTGGGTGAACCGGGAACCGACGGACGGCGCAAACCGGTGGAGGTTCAAGGCTCTGAATACACGGAACCGGTAGATATGGTGATCGAAGCCATAGGTCTTTCACCAACAACTGCGCCCTTTGCAGAACAATTGCCTCTGGAAAAAGATGGCAGGATCCGCAGCGATCCACAAACCCTGCAGAGCAATGAAGCCTGGCTTTTTGCCGGAGGGGATGCGGTGACCGGCTCCAGTACCATCATCGAAGCGGCAGGACAAGGGAAACAAGCGGCTTTTTATATCGACAAGTACCTTGCAGGACTCGAACCCGGTCATTATTCGTTCGGAGATAAACTGCCTGCCGTTGAGAAAAAAAATGTCCTGTCACGACCGGAGATTAAAATGATCCCTGTCATGGATGAAAAGATGCGACCGGTAACCCGACGAATCAAAGATTTTGATGAAGTGGAGATGACTTTTACCGAAGAAGAGGTAAAGGCCAGCACCGCCCGCTGCCTCGATTGCAGCAATTGCCGCGAATGTCATCAGTGCATTGCCGCCTGTCCGGCTTATGCCATTGATTTTTCCCAGAAAAAGGAGAAAATCAAAGCTTACGCTGGATCCATCATTATCGCTTCCGGTTTCAGGCTCTTCAACGCAGCTTACAAACCCCAGTATTCTTTCGGAATCCTGCCCAATGTAATAGATTCCCTTCAAATGGACCGCCTGATCGCACCCACCCGTCCATTCAACAATGTGCTACGGCCCGGTGATGGGAAGGTACCCGGGAATATCGCCTATGTCCTTTGCACCGGTTCACGCGATTCAAGTCTCGAGAATTACCGGAGTTGCCAAGCTGCACCCGCCAACAATCCGATCTGTTCGCAGATTTGCTGTATGTACTCTCTCAAACAGGCCCAGCTCCTGATGGGGGCATTACCCATGGCTGATATCACAATTTATTACATGGATATCAGGGCTTTCGGCAAAGGTTATGAAGAATTCTTCCAGCAGTCCAAAGCGATGGGCGTGCAACTGATCAAGGGGAAAGTCGCACGGATCAGTGAAAAACCAAACCACAGCGGCGATGTGATCCTCCGGGTGGAAGAGGTGGAAAGCGGACAGGTTAAAGAGTACTCCCATGACCTGGTGGTTTTGTCAGTGGGCCTTCTTCCTCAGCAATCAGTTCTCGATCCATTTGGGAACGAAACTCCGGAACAAGATGAATTTCAGTTTATCAAACAACCGGATCTGTTGCTCAACCCGTCCAGGACCACGCTCGAAGGCGTATTTGTGGCCGGAACATCGGCTGCTCCGATGGATATTCCGGATTCTATCCTGTCGGCAGGTGCAGCAGCCTCTGAAGTGGCGGCTTACCTCAGTACCAATGCTTTTAAAACCAAGCAAACAATTGACAAAACAACTCCAAAAGGTTAAGAGTATACCATGGAAGAATCAAAGAAAAAGCAACGGATAGGAGTCTATATCTGCCATTGTGGTGGCAATATTTCCGATCATGTGGATGTAAAGGGTCTGCGTGACGTGATGGCCGGGGAGGAAAATGTCATCATTTCCAAAAATGTCATGTTTGCCTGTGCCGATTCCAACCAAAAGGAGATGATCCGCGATATACAGGATAACCATCTTGATGGTATTGTTGTGGCATCCTGCTCCCCGAAACTCCATCTGCATACTTTCCGCGGAGTGGCTGAAAGGGCCGGTTTGAATCCCTACAACTATGTTCAGGTGAACGTTCGTGAACAATGTTCCTGGGCTCATTCCGATCATCCGGACGAGGCTTCCTTAAAAGCAGCCGGATTGATCAAGGCCGGAATCCGACGGGTAGCAAGCTCTGAAGCGCTCTATAACATTGAAATCAAAGCTCACCGGTCAGTCGTGATCCTCGGAGCGGGTGTCGCCGGCATGCGTGCTTCAATCGATCTGGCCAAGATGGGAAATCAGGTCATCCTGGTCGAAAAAGAGGCAGTTACGGGTGGAAACCTTTCCCGCAAAGGAGCCTTATTCCCTACAGGACAAAAAGGAACGGAGCTGGTCGAAACCCTGACCCGCCAGGTGAAAAATGAACCCGCCATAACGCTCTTTACCAACGCTACAATTGAAAAAATCACCGGAAGCATTGGCAACTTTCAGGTGGAGGTAGCCATCCATGAAAAAGCCGGTGAGACGCTCACCTTTGCCACAGGCGCAATCCTCGTGACTACCGGATACGAACCTTACCAACCTGTGGAAGGAGAACTGGGCTATGGGAAAAGCACCCGGGTCATTCCCATCGACGCCTTTGATCAACTGTTAGAGAGTAAATCAGGTGAACTGCAATTTGAAGGCAAAACAGTCCGGCGTATAGCTTTTGTCTATTGTGTCGGAATGCGCCAGACCAACGGAAATAACAAGTATTGTTCCCGGACTTGCTGCACCGCTGCCATCCATTCATCCCTGGTGGTCCATGAAAAGTTCAAAGGAGTCAAAGCTTTCCATCTCTACCGTGATATAAGGACTTACGGGAAGAATGAGGTACTCTACGAACGCTCCTCAAAAGCGGGCGACATCTACCTCCTTTACCAGGAAAAAGAACCTCCCGTCATCGAACCCAGGGGCGATCAGCTTCTCATCAGGGTCAAAGACCAGCTGACCCGGAAAAGAGAACTGGAGCTCGAAACAGATCTGGTAGTGCTGGTCACGGGAATGGTTTCAAGAAGCGATAGCACCACAGTGGCTGACCGGCTGAAAATCCCAATTGGCAATGACCGTTTCTTTAACGAAATACACCCCAAACTTCGTCCGGTTGAAACGGTGATCAACGGTATCTTCCTGGGTGGAAGTTGTCAGGGGCCTAAAAACATCACTGAATCGGTTCAATCCTCTCTGGCTGCAGCAGCCAAGATCAATGCCATCATCAGCAAAGAGACCCTCTTCCTGGAGCCGATCGTGGCCCGCATTGATCCGAAAGCCTGTACATGGTGCGGAAAATGTAAAGAGGTTTGCGAGTATGAGGCCATCTTTCAGGTTGAAACCAATGGCAAATTGGTGGCATCGGTCAATGAACCCGTCTGTAAAGGATGTGGAATCTGTGGTCCCGTTTGTCCTTATGACGCCATCGACCTTGCCCAATTTTCCAATGCAGAAATCGAAGGAATGATCGATGGTTTTTCCGATGTCGTGACATTGGTCCAAAAAACCGGTACCGAGGAAGTGACAGCGACAAAAAAAACGGTGAAGATGATGGATTTCCCTTCCGAATGGCGATCCATTATGCAAAGCCTTCAGGAAAACCCGATGACGATCCCCGAAATTGCAACTTCAACCGGACTGGAGCCGGCGCTGGTAACCTGGCATCTGATGACCATGAACAAATATTTCATCGTGGAACCTGCCGGTATGGATGATTCTGAAGAGTATTACCGCTATCAACTCAAAATTAATTGATTATGACAAAGATAGACCCGTATTTTGCTGATGAGCTCAAGAAATACGGCACGGACGATTTTACGGCCTGCTTCAACTGCGGCAATTGCACAGCGGTATGTTCCCTGACAGATAAATCGGTATTTTTTCCCAGGATGATGATTCGGATGGGAATGTTGGGACTGAAAGATGAGATTCTTTCCCAGCCTGAACCCTGGTTATGTTATGCCTGTGGTGATTGCAGCGAGACTTGCCCGCGGCAAGCCGATCCCGGACAGTTCATGGCTGCCATCCGGCGTTACTCCGTTGCTGCTATGGAACCGACCGGTATCACGAAAATGATGTTCAAAAACAACCCGCTGTTTCTCCTCATAACGTTGATCATTGCCGGGTTCCTGGGCTTTTTTCTCCTGACACTGAAGCCTGAAACCAATTATGCACGGTGGCTTTTTGCCTATCTCCCCTTCGGAACAATCCACGATCTGGGCCTGATCGTTTTCGGAATCACAGGAATTTCTGCTGCATGGGGTGTGGTGAAGATGTTTTTGAAACTTAAAAATGCGGCTGGCAAAGCCCCCGGAAAAGCAATACCTGTTTCTCAGGCCATCAACCAGGTAATCCGTGAAGTAACAGTGCTTAAACGCTACCAATCGTGCGATAAAGAAGCTGATTCCCATTGGCATGCAAAGTCTTTTTCCTTAAAGCCCTGGTTTATCCATTGGTCAATCATGTGGGGTTTTATAGGTCTGTTGGCTGCAACCACGCTTAATTTCCTGTTGAAGGATCCGGAAACTACCGTTTGGTGGCCCAGTCGTATTCTGGGCTCTTTGGCCGGGATACTGATGGTCTATGGCTCAACCCTTGCTATCTGGTACCGGTTGAAAAAAGTGACCAAAGCTTATGATGAGACGAAACTGGCCGACTGGATGTTCCTTCTCTTTCTATGGGTAGCCGGTGTCACGGGCTTTTGGCTTGAAATCGCAGTATTCCTGAATGCCGATATGCTGGCGAATCACTTGGTTTTCCTTTTCCATACGGTGATTTCAATGGAGCTGGTATTGCTCTTTGCTTTTTCTAAATTTGCACATGCATTCTATCGTCCCTTGGCGTTATATTTTTATTACAGGAGACAAAGCGCTTAACTGGTACCTGTCATCTCTCAATAGAATTTCCCAGAGATGCTATCACCCGCTGCAATTTGTCAGTCACCTCGGTTGCAGTTTTACCAAGCGCCGGGTTTTCAATGGCCATCATCGAGGCGATGGGGTTGACGGCTGAAACTTCGATGGTCCCTTCTCCCTGGTCAATCACCGTCACATTGCAAGGGAGCATGGTACCGATCTTATCTTCTGCCGACAGCGCCTGATAGGCATGCAACGGACTACATGCTCCTAAAATGCGGTACTTTTTGAAATCGACACCAAGCTTTTCTTTCAGTTTTGCCTGAATATCAATATCACTGATGACCCCAAAACCCTCTTTTTTCAGTGCTTCCGTGGTCATTACGATGGCCTCTTCAAAGGAGGACCGGATTGTTTGTGAAAAATAGTATTCCATATTTTCTGCTATTTGGTTAGTAACTACTCTGAATGCTGCTCCGAATCAATTGAATAAATTTAAAGAAATTGCAAAAATAGGTAATTAACCAAATGAATCGCATAAATATCACTAAAATTTTCTCAGACCCGCAAGTTTTTCAATTTCCGGTTGTCTAAATTTCATAAACCCTTTTAAAACTATCCGGAATGAAAAAACTAATGAAAATGATCCTTCCTTTCACAGTGGCCGGTTTGCTGATCTCATCGACCCCTGCTGTCGGGCAAGGAAGAACAAAGGGATACTGCCGGCAACCGGTTCCAAGGTCAGGGCAGTATTGCTTTATCGACAAAAACCATAATGGTATTTGTGACCGGGCTGAACAACGGATGAAAACAAAGCCGGGCAGGAACTTTGTCGATAAAAACGGTGACGGAATCTGCGACAACCGCAAAAACAATGCAGGGTTCAAAGGCCGGGGTTTCGGCCAAGGCAACGGGCAGGGATATTGCAGAAGATATGCAGATTGAGCGCAGAATTCAGTTAAAAAATATGGTGGGCCGGTGTTGTATCCATCTGCTGAGAAAAGAACTGGCTATCGACGGGATACAGATACTTGCGTTGGAATTGGGTATCGTTCACTTAATTTACGATTCTGAAAAAGTACCCTGGGAACGCATTCAGGGAATTTTTAATGAATATGGTTTCGAGATTATCGAAGACAGGGAACTGATTCTGGTTGAACAGATCAAAAAAGCAGTGATCGACCTGGTCCACCATACTACTTACAATGCTATGGTACGCAACTCCGATTACCTGGTAGAACGCTTCAATATGTCATACTCCTACCTCTCCTCGCTGTTTTCAAAACATGAAAACATAACGTTGGAGAAATTTACCATTCTTCATAAAATTGAAAAGGTAAAAGAGTTGATCACATACGGGGGACTGACGCTCAGCGAAATCGCTTACATGATGGGATACAGCAGCGTACAATATCTTTCCACCCAGTTTAAGAATGTCACGGGAATCTCAGTCTCCGATTACAAGGTGAAAAAAAATATTCCGCGGAAACCCTTAGAAACCCTCCTCTTTACCATTAAAAATCCAACAAGTGTTGAAAAGAAAATGTAATTTTAGCGAGCCATGAAGGTTTAACCGGCAGATTGACCATAGCAGACGGACAGGCACCCGATCCATTCATCCATCAGTTTCTTGAACACAACAAAACATTACTGCATGACCGACCCTGAACTTCTGCAAGGGCTTATTGATGGAAGCCCGGGCGCTGTAAAATACCTGGTGAGCCAATATCAAAAAAAAGTGATCAAGACAGCCTATTATTTTCTTGGTAATATGGATGATGCAGAGGATCTTTCACAGGAAGTCTTTATGGAGATTCTGCAATCGGTAAAAATGTTCAGAAATGCCTCATCCCTTTCCACCTGGATTTACCGGATCACCCTTAACAAATCAATGAACCAACTTAAGAAAAACCGGAGAAAAGCAATGTTTTACAGGATCGGAGAGGTCCTTAAAACGCAATCGGGTGGAACACCATTCGCAGAGGAACCTTCCCTTTCAGAGCAGGGCTGTGAAGTGAAAGAAAACAGGAAGTTAATTCACGAAGCAATTATAAAATTACCTGAAAATCAACGAATAGCATTTGTGCTTCACCGGTACGATGAGAAATCCTACAAAGAAATTGCAACCATCATGAACCTTTCCCTCTCATCGGTAGAGTCGTTGATTCACAGGGCCCGGATGAACCTGCAGAAAAAATTGATCAAACAATTCCCGGAATACCACAACAAATGACCATGGATTGTGAAAAATTTAAAAGCAGAGTATTCGATTATTGCGATCAGAACGTCGCTCCGGAAGAGAGGGATGCCTTCGATCGTCATTTGAATGAATGCCGGAAATGCAGTATGCTCTATTCCCGCTTTTCCGCTGTGTTGGCCACCATCGATGATGACCAGAGAGCAGAAGCTCCTGCCTTTGCAGAGATCCGGATGCTGGCTGCTATTGACCGCCAAATGGCGCTGCCGGAGAAAAACCCGCGTTATCGTTTGATACCGGCTTTCCGGCCGCTCCTGGTGATGATGGCGCTTATTATGGGCATTTTTATCGGGTGGCGTTTTGGAATGACCCGGTTCGCTGGCGAATTTCATGGCGATTCTTATACAGGGTCCATTCAGGAGATGAAAAGTGAATTGTTTATCACCGAATTTCTTGATGAGGAGCGTTTATTCTCAATAGATCAATAAAAAAACAGGTTATGAACTATTTATACAGAAATCGAATAATTTTTTGGCTATTGGTTGCTTTGGTGGTGATCAATTGTTCAGCTCTTGTCACTTTTTTTATTGTCAGAAGCAACCATACCACGCCTTCCGCTGCTGTTGCGGGTTTACCTCCCGTTGAAGCTACTCTCCACCGGGAACTGGATCTGAATCCTCTTCAAACGGTCAGGGTCGACAGCATTCTGTACACTTACCGGCAGGCTTCACTTCCTTTGGCCGACAGTATCCGCCAATCAAGGATGGCACTATTGCAGGCGCTCTCTGCCGAACCGGCTGATTCGCTTCACATCATCAAGCTGATCAAAACATTGTCGAACCGTCAGGCGGCCTTGCAATTGGCCAGTGTGGGACAGTTCCTGGCTTTAAAAAAAGTATGCAACCCGGAACAGGCTTTGAAACTTTCTGATCTTTATGTTCGTTTATATGGACTTGATCGGCTTGGTCATGGGCAAGGTGCCGGAAAAGGAAAAGGAGAGGGGAAAGGCTATCGTTACCGGCATGGGCGCAGCAGAAACAATTAAGACCATCCAATTAAATTATGTTGTAACTTGGCGGCAAATTGTCAGCTTTTATGTCTGCCCATTTTCCAAGGGTCATTAATCTCCATTCCCTCATACTCTGCCTCGGATTCGTTTTGATTACTCTTGACACATCAGGAGAAAATGAGCCCGTCTCCACCCGCTCTGCTGTCATCACCCCGATTGTCATCACCTCCTGGTTCACACCGGCCTCCCTGGCCCCGGATGGTATTGAATACATCACCATACCGTTGAAAAGGATCGGCCATCTCTTTCTGATAGAAGCCAGGATTGATAACGAATCAGGAAATTTTGTCTTCGACACCGGATCTTCCAGATTGGTACTGAACAAAACCTATTTCAGGAAATACATTGTCGTTGACGATGAAACCGGTGGCGGAATCACAGGAAGCACTGAAGGAGTCGGTCGCACCTCAGTCAGGTCATTAGAGATGTCGGGAATGCGTTTTACCAACCTTTCTGCTGATGTGACGTCGCTGGCCCACATTGAAAACCGGCGGGGAGTGAAGATTCTGGGATTGATGGGATTGAGTCTGCTTCAGGAGATGGAAATAGTTATTGATTTAAACAATAACGTGTTACATTTGTACAAAATCGATCGCAAAGGGAATCGGATCGGGGGAAGCGGCAACCGGAAATTTGATCTGACACAGCGGATCGAATCGTACCGGAACATCATCCTGGTAAAAGCTGTAATCGGTGGAAAAGTTCTGGATTTCTGCCTCGATACCGGCGCAGAAACCAACGTCCTGAACAGCCGATCTTCAAAACCAGTCATGAGTACTGTTACGATACAACGGAGGTCAGATTTGGTGGGTGTTTCAGCCGGTCAATCCGATGTATTGTACGGAACACTCACCGATTTTAATATCGCCGGAATGCATTTCCCTTCAATGAAAACCATCATTGCCAATATGGACAGAATGTCAAAATCATACGGCAGGGTCATCGACGGGATGTTGGGATTCGATTTCTTCAGCCAGGGAGTGATCTGTATCAATTTGATTAAAAATGAAATGGGGATTTATTTCGCCAAAACAGAAGAAAAGCGCAAGGGATGAAACGGATTGAAAACACAGCGCTCCTTGTTCTGGTATTGATGTTGACCGTGTTGATGGTAAGCGGGCAGGTCAACGTGAAGGATGCATGTCGTTTGGAGGATGAACGCCTGGTATTCCGGATCGATTTGCAGTGGTCACGTGCTCAAAAAGCAGAATTGATGCGTCTTTTCGAGATTGACAGTGCGGTGTTAGCGGGTGTTTATGCAGGGAAAAGTGAGATGGTGAGCCGGGGGATTACCTGGAAAGTGAAAAGGGTGACACCACGGGTTGTCGAATTATCCAAACCCCTTACGGCCACTTCTGTCCTTTCCGCGGATCCCGGGGATGTCGTACTGGTAGACGACGACCTGGCCGGTTATGGCATGGAGGCAGCCCGGGAAACTTATCCATACGGAGTCAATAAATTTACAAGATTCAGTGTTTTCCAATACACCAACGGATATGCCCATTTCTTCCTGCCGGGTCATCTTTCCGTCAAACAGGTTGTCCTTTCCGGTACTTTCAATGGTTGGAGCACTACCCAAATGCCAATGATGCGTTCAGACAGTGGTTGGACCCTCAGGATGAAACTGAAACCCGGAAGATACCTCTACAAATACATTTTAGACGGAAACTGGACCTCCGATCCTTTTAACCGCTTGTGGGGTAGGGATGGCAACATCAATGACAATTCGGTCGTGTATTGCTACAATTATTTTTTTACACTGAAGGGAAAAACCAATGCCCGTACGGTTTACCTCACGGGAAGTTTCAACCGGTGGAACGGTCATGAGCTGAAGATGTTCAAAACAGCTTACGGATGGGCTTTACCCTTGTATCTGCGGGAAGGTACCCATTCCTATAAATTCATCGTTGACGGAGAGTGGATCACCGATCCGAACAATCCGGTCACCAGGCCTGACGGAAACGGGAATTTCAATTCCTTTCTGGGCATAGGTACGCCTTTTAACTTTGCCCTCAATGGTTACCCAAATGCCGGTAAGGTAATGGTGGCAGGCAATTTCAATGGTTGGAACCCCGGCGAACTCCAGATGGAAAAAGCATCCGGAGGTTGGCAGCTCAACTATGTTCTGGCCCCGGGGAATTATGAATACAAATTTATTGTCGACGGGAAATGGATGACCGATCCGGCCAACCCATTCAAAGTCGGAAAAGGAGATTTTCAAAACTCCGTACTGGTTGTCCAACCCAACCACACTTTTATTTTAAAGTTGTACCCTTCTGCTGGAAACGTAATGGTGACGGGGAGCTTCAATCAATGGAATGCCGATGGATGGAGAATGACCAAAAAGGATGGCCAGTGGATTTTGCCTGTTCATCTGAATCCCGGAAAATATACTTATAAATTCGTTGTTGACGGGAAATGGATCATGGACCCGATGAATGACTTATGGGAAGACAATGAATACGGCACCGGAAACTCGGTAGTGTGGATTGAGCCCTGATTTACGTTTATCCCTGGCTAAGCGGCAAGGGTTCTTAACGGGTCAGATTGCGATGTTTTTTCTTAAAATACAATGCATCCAGATAATAGAGGATCCGGATTGAGAAGCTATTGGAACCTGGCGCGTTCATCGTATTTCGAAAATCCCGTATGAAATTGTTTTCGATATCGTTGCTGAAAGTGTTGATAGCATTTTTCCAAACCACGGATAGCTGGCTGCCAGGTGCGAAGTTCCAGATATAACTCAAATCGAGATTGAACAAATTGTAGCTGATGTCCTGATCACCCGTATAGGATGAGGGTTCAAGACTGCCATCGGGTTGCAGGTCATAATAGGCGTAGTAAGGCGCCCTGACCCAGTAATGACGGGCCCTTACATCAACACTCATCGCACTGGTGATCATAAAATTGGCTTCCAGGACGTTCACGATGATAGATCGGTCTCTCCGGCCGAAAAGGATTACAGCG
>Ga0209098_1001491_pt1 | contig 22290 bp, 17 predicted proteins | sample AD_JPNHW1_MetaG_FD_184429 | JGI IMG/M metagenome (GOLD analysis project Ga0209098, IMG submission 184429) | Active sludge microbial communities of municipal wastewater-treating anaerobic digesters from Japan - AD_JPNHW1_MetaG (SPAdes) (version 2) | ecosystem: Engineered > Bioreactor > Anaerobic...
TGAAAGGAATAAAAAGATGATAACTTACGATCATATTATGGTTCGCTTTGGCGAGCTTTCCACCAAAGGAAAAAACAAAAAAGACTTTATCAATACTTTAGCGAGCAACATTCGCTTAGCATTAAGAGATTTTCCCGCGCTTGGAATTCAGACTCGCTACGATCATATCTATGTCGCTTTAAATGGAATCGACTGCCAATCAATTATTCAAAGGCTCCAAGAAATCAGTGGGATTCACTCGCTTTCTTTAGTCTATAAATGCTCGCGAGAAATGACAGAAATGAGCCAAGCCGCTCTAGCGTTAATCGAAGAAGAGCAAGGCTCAACCTTTAAGATAAAATGCAAAAGAAGCGACAAAAAATATCCTTTAGTCTCCGAGCAAATCACCCGAGAAATCGCGGGATATATCCTCCGCAATACTTCTTTAAAGGTTGATGTCCATCAACCTGACATTTGGCTATCGATCGAAGTGAGAGAAGAGGCCACCTATATTTTTTGCCATACCTTTTTAGGGGCTGGCGGCTATCCTCTCGGAGTGGGTGGAAAAACCATGCACATGCTCTCGGGAGGCATTGATTCCCCCGTCGCCGCTTACCTAATGATGAAAAGAGGAGTGATGATTGAATGCATTCATTTCGCCTCGCCTCCCTACACTCAAGCCGGAGTGATTTACAAGTTAGAAGACTTGCTCCATACCTTAAATAAATATCAACCAAAAATTCGCCTCCATATCATTCCATTCACGAAGATTCAGGAAGCCATCTACGACCACGCGGATGAGAGCTACTGTATTACCTTAATGAGGAGAATGATGTTCCGCTTAGCTGATCGCTTAGCGAGGAAGCGAAATTGCCCGGTGATTTCCAGCGGGGAATCAATCGGCCAAGTGGCTAGTCAGACTCTTCAATCAATGCATGTGATTAACGCTGTCACTAATCTCCCCATTCTTCGCCCTTGTGCGACGATGGATAAGACCGAAATCATCACGCTTTCCCGCCGTATTGGGACTTACGAAATTTCCATCCGCCCTTACGAAGATTGCTGCACGATATTTACTCCAAAGGCCCCGAAGACTGCGCCTCATCTCGATCAAGTGCTAGCCTTTGAAGCAAAATTTGATTACGAATCATTGATTGCCGAAGCCATCGCAAATGTCGAGACCAAAGTGCTGTCATTTGACGATGCTAATATCGAAGATATTCTCTAATAAAAAAACTCCAATTTTGAACTAGTCAACAAAAAGTAGACAGTTTATAAAAGCACCTCAATACCCCATGTCGATTCGATATTGATATGGGGTTTTATATTTAAGGCAATACATAGGCCTATCATGGTTGTAATAATTGACATATTCTTTTACCAAATTTAAGACGTTATCACATTTTTTAAGATTGAAATCAATGAATAGTTCATCTTTAATCCAGCCATTCAACGACTCATTAATTGGATTATCTGTCGGAGTTCCCGCTCTCGACATCGAATGAATAATGTTATTATTAGAAAGAAGCACATTGAAGGCTTCGGAAGAATAAACAGGACCCTGATCAGTATGCAAAACAGATGAGTTCGTTTGTTCTTTTTCTTTTGTTCTTTTGATGACTTGATCTAATCCTTCATAATAAGGTTTGATATTACCTTTTCTATCCGTTAATCCAAACCCGATTATTTCTCGATTAAAGGTGTCAAAATATAAGGTGAGTTCGTAATAAGTTCCTTCGGAATAAAAGCTCGTCATATCTGAGACAATTAGTTCGTTTGGTTTATTCGATTTCCAGTTGTTCCACACTAGGTTTTCGTAGATATAGCTGTTCTCACCTGGTTTCTTCCATCGGTAATGTTTTGACTCACTGATAACACTCGCATATTTCCTACATCGGTAAACGTATTCAGGAGACATGATGATACCATGTTTGTTTCTGAGAAAAGCCGCTAGCCAACGATAACCATGGGCTTTATGTATTTCCGACTCCTTTTTAATGAATTCAACATCGTTCATTCTTTGAATGTATCTCGCTGACGGATGAAGTTTTCTTTCTCTCCATTTATAGAAGCCACTTCGATTGACATCCATCACATTACACAATAATGAAATTGAATAATCTTCTGATAAAGACTCTAGAATTTCGTATTCGAGTCTTTGATAGTAACGTATTCCTTTTTTGTACCAACTCCTTTCACTAGATATCCTTTTTTTAAGCGTGTCACCTCAATTTTAAGCTTAAGGTTTTCGAGTTCTAGTTGTTCTTCTTTGGTGAGAATTTTCTTACGTTGGAATTTAGACAATTGATTCCCTTTTTTCGAATTGGTTGATCGACCAGTTTTGCTTACTAAACCATCTAGACCAGAAGCTGAATACTTGGTCCGCCACTTCCTTAGAACGGATGGGCAAATATCATATTTTTGAGCCGTCTTATTACGCCCTTTTTCATAGCTTTCCAGCACTATCCTCTCCTTTTCTATCGGAGAACGCATATCATTTCTTTCTTTGTTTCTCGCCATTTCGATTCCTCCTTCTCATAGAATAACAAAAGAAAAAGTGGACGGGGGCTTTTTTACCTTTGTCCACTTTTACACTAGCACTTCATTTCTTGGAGTTTTATTTTTAAATAAAGCTACTTATTTAAGATGCTTTTTCGCTTCTTTGACTAAATCAGCGAACGCTTGAGCATCGTTGATTGCGAGCTCCGCTAACATCTTGCGATTGACAGCGATGTTGGCTGCTTTTAAGCCGAACATGAACTTGCTATAAGAAATATCATTCATGCGGCAGGCGGCATTGATACGTCTGATCCACAATTTGCGGAAATCTCTCTTGATTAAACGGCGAGAAATGTATGCATAGCGCAAGCTGTGCATGACTTGTTCTTTAGCTGTTTTAAATAAGACGTGCTTACTTCCGAAGTAACCGGAAGCTCTCTTCAATACTCTTTTACGACGTGCGCGTGTTACTGCGCCACCCTTTACTCTTGCCATTGTCGGTTACCTCCTTATTTGATAATGAGAAATTTAATGCGTTTGTAATCAGTCTTGTGAACAAGAGTTGATTTCATTAAATGTCTCTTCTGTTTGGTTGTTTTGTTTGGGGCTAAATGTGAACGATAGGCGTGACCTCTGACAATCTTGCCAGTGCCTGTCACTTTGATTCTCTTCATGAGACCTCTTTTGCTCTTCATTTTTGGCATAATGGTTTCCTCCTACTTTTTCTTTGCCGCTAGAAACGCGATGAGCCATCGCCCTTCCATTGCAGCGGGTTTTTCAACGACAGCGTATTCGCTGACTAATTCGATGAATTTATCTAAGGCAGCTTGTCCAACCTCGATATGAGCCATCTGGCGGCCTCTGAAACGCACGCCAACTTTTACTTTATTTCCATCGCTTAGGAATTTTATGGCGCCGCGCACTTTAGTCTCCAAATCGTGGATACCAATTTGAGGAGTTAATTGAACTTCTTTAGTTTCAACTACATGCTGATTTTTGCGGGCTTCTTTGACCTTTTTTTGCTGTTCAAAACGCCACTTGCTATAATTGATAATTTTGCACACAGGTGGTTGCGCTTGGGGAGCGACACAGAGAAGGTCTAATTCATATTCATTAGCTTTTAATTGCGCTTCTCGTGAAGACATCACGCCCAATTGTTCCCCCTGAGGTCCAATTAATAAGACTTCCGGAAAGCGAACATACTCGTTAACTAAGTCTTTGGGTTGGTTGGTTGGCCTGTGGCCATCAAACTTTTTGCCTGGTAAGATAAACATCATCTCCTTTTACTATCAAAAAACGGGAGCATGATGCACCCGTAACATTTCTAATCTTAGAATGTAGCGTAGGCCAATCGATATTTTATCGATCTGGCGAGAAGTGGTGCCTCTGCTTTCTACTATTTTTTGCATATGAATATTACCATCTTTTTATCAGGGATGTCAACTAATAAAAAAGAGATATAAAATATCTCTTATTTTGTTAACTAGCGGGCTAGTGATCCCATCGGATCCCAAGGTTTCAATTCAATCGGCTCTTCCTCATAGGCTTTTAGCTCTTCTGGAGAGAGATACTTTCGATCGATCACCGCTTGATAGACGAATTGATCGAACCAAGAATCGCTCATGATATAGTAGCCGGCTTCTCCATTGGTGGTTCCCCAGGAGTTTTGAATCTTCCACTTGGTTGGCACATCGCTAGATAAATTGACCCCAGTGATGACCATCGCGTGATTCATCGCGCTGGCTCGATAGGTGAGCGAATCGCCCTTGTCCATCGCGTAGTCTAAGCCAAAGGCGGATTGGAAATCGTAGCTCCGATCATCCCAAATGCCCTTCTCTCGGTCGCGATAGAATGAGACATCGCTGCCAAACCACACTAATTCGCCATTTTGCAGCGTTTGGATAATTAACTGCTTGATTCTATTCATCGGAAGATTAAGATGTTTGACCATTTTGCCTTCTACAACGTTGCCTAAATACTTGATAGTGAAGGAACGATTAAATGGCTTGTCTTTGGTAGGAGCATTAATCAAACTGACATATCTATCTAAAACATCGCCGATATAGAGCTCATAGAATTTGTGAGCGGTGAGATTTTCTTCGATGTGATATTTATTATCGCTATCGACATATTCAAAGGAAAAAGTATCGAGAGGTTTTCCATAAGCATTAAGCAAAAAAGAATAAGTTTTATCGATAAAATCTTTTTGCAATTTTCTCACTTCATCAACGCCTTTTTCTTGAAACAGTTTGCGGGCTTGACCAGCAAAGCGAGAGATATTGAAATTCAGCAATCCATTCAGACCTTGAGTGGAGCTGGAAATGAAAGATTCGTCAATGGCGGTCTTGGGCACTAACCCGTACTTTTTGACAATGTTGACAAACATGTCCCATTGCCCTCCATCACCCACGCCATTAGAAAGGATAAATTGTAGGGTGCGGTCATCGTCATCACAGCCTAATAAATCGATGATAACTTCAAGAGTATAATTAACCTTCTCGAGTTTATCGTATAAAGCGATATAACTCTGCGATAATTCGAAATTGGCTATCTTGCATTTTTTAGCAATGATCTCTCTTAATAAATTAGTAGCGGCAAAAATCCAACAGCGGCCAGAAGATTTTTGGTTGGTGGCGGCCATGGTTTTGTTATCGATGCTAAAGGCAAATCGGGTTTCGCTTTGATAATCAGCACTTTTTGCTACTGTATCCAAAGGGCTGGATAAAAGAGCGTGGCGAACAATCGTATTCTTATCTTCTTTTAAATAAGAATTATTAGCATTTTTAAGGTATTCAAAAGTTAATGGTTTAATATTTTTCATCATAAAATATATGCTAAAAGTTGCTTATTTTAATTCAATTGTGGATTTTTTGTTAGCGATTTCTTCTTCCAATAAAGCCACAAATTTCTCAAAGGGTACTGTGATTTGATCGTTAGATCCAAAGCGGCGGTAGGTAACTGTGCCATCGTCTCTTTCATGATCGCCAATGACCAAAGTAAATGGATATTTTTTAACTTGAGAGTTTCTCATGCGATAGCCAAGTTTATCATTGCTATCATCGAGTTCCACACGGATGTGCCGATTTCTAAGCTTCTCATAAATGCTCTTGCTGTATTCGAGATGGAAAGCATTGTTAACTGGTAAGATATTAACCTGCACAGGTGATAGCCATGTCGGGAATGCGCCACCGTAATGCTCGATTAAAATACCGATGAATCTCTCGATTGAACCGAGGCAAGCGCGGTGCAGCATAATCGGGCGCTTTTTCTCACCGTTGCTGTCGATGTAGAAGCAGTCAAATCTTTCGGGAAGATTCATGTCTAGTTGAATCGTTCCGCACTGCCAAACGCGGTTCATGGAATCCTTCAATTTAAAATCTAGTTTTGGACCATAGAATGCTCCATCACCAGGGTTGATTAGGAATTCCTTTCCGCTCTTTTCGCAAGCCTCTTTTAAGATGGCTTCTGACTTATTCCAAATATTGATATCGCCGATATAACCAGTCTCTGGTCGCGTGCTTAAAACAATGTAGTAATCGAGGTTGAAAACGCTATACATTTCTTGGTAGAAGTTTAAGAGAATCGTAATCTCTTCAACTAATTGATCTTCGCGGCAGAAAATATGCGCATCATCTTGAGTAAAGGAGCGAACTCTAAATAATCCGTTTAGAGCGCCGCTGGCTTCGTGGCGATGAACTAATCCTAATTCAGCCATGCGAATGGGGAGGTCTTTATAAGAATGAAGAGAATTTTTGTAGACCAAAATACCTCCGGGGCAATTCATAGGTTTAACTGCGAATTCTCGATCGTCAATTTTAGTGGTGTACATGTTGTCTTTATAATGAGACCAATGGCCAGAAATTTCCCACAGTTCTTTTGACAATAGAATAGGGGTCTTAACGACAACGTAATGATATTTAAAATGCTGCTCTTTCCAATAATCTTCAATGGCTTCGCGAAGAATCATTCCGTTTGGAAGCCAGAATGGGAAACCAGGTCCATATTCGCTGAGCATAAATAAATCGAGCTGTTTGCCAAGCAAACGATGATCTCTCTTTTTGCGCTCTTCGATTAAATTGAGATAAGCTTTTAAATCTTCCTCGCTCCACCAGGAAGTGCCGTAGATGCGGACTAGCTGCTTATTTTTGCTATCGCCACGCCAATAAGCGCCGGCAAGGCTCAATAATTTAAAATGCTTGATTTGTCCGGTTGACAAAAGGTGTGGTCCGCGGCATAAGTCAATAAATTTGTCTTGAGTAAAAGTAGTGATATCCTCATTAATCTCTTTAATCAATTCAACTTTATAAGGGTTGTTTTTAAATGTTTCAAGAGCTTCAGCTTTGCTGAGTTCTTTGCGAACAATCTTTGTGTCTTTTGATGATAATTCGTGCATCTTCTTTTCTATCTTTGCTAGATCTTCTTCAACGATTGGCTGAGAGAAATCGATATCGTAATAGAAACCATTTTCAATAGCGGGTCCGAATCCGAATAAGGCATCCGGATAAAGTTCCGAAACTGCTTCGGCGAGCAGGTGGCTGGTTGAGTGGTTTAATACCTCAAGAGCTTCAGGCGATTTCTTGTCCATTTCTACAATGGAACCATCATGTTGTTGTACTTTCATTTTCTTTCTCCTCCACAATACAATAGTGGGCTTTCTTTGTGTTTATTTATATGTCTATGCTTTTATTGAAGCATTTCCACCAATTTCATTAAGTTGCTATGGATGTCTCTTTTCATCTCCAAAGCTTTTTCAAGATCAACGCTGACAACAGTGTTATGGTGTATGCCAACGACCTTGCCATATTCTCCGCGGCGGAATAGCTCGACTGCTTCGGTTCCTAAACGAGCAGCGAGAATGCGGTCATGAGCGACGGGTGTACCACCGCGCTGCAAGCGACCGAGGACTTCGGTGCGAGAAGAGAACCCGGTCTGCTGCTCAATCTTTTTAGCCAACTCTTCGATATTGAGAAGGTTTTCGCTGACGATGACGATTGCGTGGCTCTTATTCTGGGCTTTCATTTTTCTTAAGCGGCGGAATAAATCTTCCTCATCGGTGGGATGATCGAAAGTGATGCAGGCTTCCGCGCCTTCTGCTAATGAGGAGAAGATGGCTAAGTCGCCACAATGGCGACCCATGACCTCAATAACGGAACATCTTTGATGAGAGCCAGAAGTATCCTTGATTTTATCAACGCATTCGCAAATGGTGTTGAGAGCAGTGGCGAAACCGATTGTCTCATCGGTGGAAGCCACATCATTATCGATGGTGCCTGGGATGCCGACAACTGGATATCCTAATCTAGCCATATCGGCTAAACCGCGATAAGTGCCATCGCCTCCGATGCCAATTAAACCATCAATCTCAAAATCTTTGAGAATTCTCACGGCTTTTTGAACGACAGCAGGCTCTTTAAACTCTTCTAAGCGAGCAGAGCGAATTATCGTTCCTCCCCGATTCATAATATCGCTGGTGAATTCCTTGTTAATCTGTTTAATGTTTCCTTCAATCAAGCCCTTAAAGCCTTCATAAACGACATACATATCAATGCCGTAATATAAGCCAGCTCGAATGCATACTCTAATTGCGGCATTCATGCCTGGAGCATCTCCGCCACTAGTTAAAATTGCTAATTTTTTGACCATAGGACAATACCTCTTTGCTAATAATAGAGAACTATTATTAAGTTTATTATGCTCTAAACAACAGCGTTTTTCCATAAATTATTGAATTTATTGCGATATCAAATCGCTCGTCTTCTAAACAAAAAAAGAACCGCCACAATAATCTCAATTACGCGTGTTTTTATCCACAAAATCGCTTGTGGAAAACTCCCCTAATGCGAGAACTAGAAGAAATCGATTTATATTGTATATAAATCAATAATAAACGGAATGTGGACAAAGTTATCCCCATTTTTTCGCTTTCTTTTTCATATTGAAAAGGCTTTTTTCCTCATGGGATAATAAGTCAACCTGGAGGTCGATATATGAATATAGTCAACAACAAAGATTTTCTCGAAGTAAAATTGGCCTCTCTAATCGCTGATTACGATGTGGAAACAATCGCTAATCTTTATCAGCCAATTATCGGCTACCAAGCCGCTAGTTTATATTTTGCTCTTTGGAGCGAAGCAAAGAATCAAAAAATCACCTCTCTCATCACTCACGAGCAGCTCTTCACTCGCATGCAAATTTTTCCCGGAGATTATGTCGAAGCTCGCAAGGCTCTCGAGGCGATTGGCTTAATCAAAACCTTCCTAGAAAAGAACCCTAATACTAGCCTTTATCATTACGATGTCTACGCTCCAAAAACACCAAAAGATTTTTTCGATAATTCTCTGCTTTTCGGCATGCTGATCAAAAATATTGGTGAGGCGGACGCCAACCGTTTTAAAGCGATTTATTTCCTTGATCAGCCAGCTAAAAAGGGAGATGAAATCTCCGCGACTTTTGCGGAAGTATTCCACCCTGATTTTGAAAATCCCGTCTTTGCCAAGGTTCTTGGCATTACTCCTCAATCAGTCGGGCGCTGCGGCGGCAAAATACTCCTCACTTTTTCTTATGAGCAATTCTTCATCTCTCTATCTGAAGTTTCGCAAATAAAGCCAGAAGCATTGACCAAAAAAGAGATGAAAGAGATTGAGAGATTAGCCACTCTTTACGGAGTAAATGAAATCACTGCCGCCAATGATGTCGCCTCGACATATCAATCTCAGATGGGAAAGGGCAAAAGAGTTGATTTTGCTCAGCTGACAAAGCTCTTCCAAGATGAGACAAACTACAACTATTTGGCGATTAAACGAAACAATATGCGCCCCCAAAAAGTATCTGGTTCAACCGATTTAGCGCATAAAATCAATCTACTAGAAATCACTTCACCTAAAGACTATCTGTCTCTATTACAAAATGGCACTCGACCTGCCAGCGCCGACTTAAGATTGATCAACGACTTATCAAGCAACTTTAATCTCTCAAATGGGGTTATCAATGCGGTCATCGACTTTATATTGACAGTCAATAACAATGTCCTTAATCGAGCTTATTCAGAAAAGATTGCTGGCTCGATAGCGAGAGAAGGAATAACTACCGTGATTGATGCGATGAACTTCCTCCGCCGAGTCTACCAGCCAAAAGAAAAGAGCGCGCCTATTCCCTCACCCACAACTGAAGGAAACACCAACGATCCCAAAACAGCAAATGAAAATAAAACATCTAGCGCATCAGATACTCTTTCCTGGGAAGAAATGATCGATGATCTAGATGGAGGAGGTAGCGATGGAAAAGCTTAAAGTGAACATGTTGGTCAATGAAGATCAAGCCATTCTCGACAAAATGAAAACCGCCTTTGAGAATTGCCCTTCGGCAGTGAAACATCTCAATGAGCTCAACGTTCCTCCGGAAGTTATTGAGCGTAACCTACCCAAAATATTTGATTTTGTTTCGGACATCAATTACTGCAAAAAGTGCCCAGGAGTAAAAAAGTGCCAAAAAGAAAGGCCGCTTTTAGTCACGCGGATTGTGTACCACAATGGTTATTTAGATCGGGAATTATCCCCCTGTCCGGAATTCTTAAAACGCCTCGGATTTGAAAAGCAATTTTTGGTCCGTGATTTCCCTGATGATTGGCTCGATTATGATTTTCATAATTTGGATGAATCAGATGCCCGAAAAAAGGTTGTCGCTCAATATCGAGTTTTTACAAAAGAAGGCGATAATCAATGGATGTATCTCTCCGGTGGCCCAAACAGCGGACGAACTTTCTCAGCAGCGATTGTCACGATTGACATCGCAAAGAAAAACCTCGGTCCCATCTGCTTTTTAAATAGCGTGCAGCGAATTAGAGAACTCAGCGATTTAGCCTATAGCGATAAAGTTAAATTCCAAAAGGAAATCGACCGTTACTCTAATGTACCGGTGCTCGTTTTAGATGACTTCGGCAACGAATTTAAAAATGATTTTATTCGCGATGCGGTTGTCTTCCCGATTTTGTCGAATCGTTCAAATAAGAGGCTGCTCACTATTATTACTAGCGATTTTTCCATCGCTGATATCATCACCCTTTATTCCACATCAAAAGCAGGAGCGATTCGCGCTAAGCAAATTGGGAATATTATTAAAACGATGGCAAAAGATGAAATCAGCTTCGGCGATCTTCCAGTTTATTAATAATTTGATTAACCTTTTCTTTTAAAACTTCATAGCTGGCATTGTTCACTATTACAAAGTCAGCTTTTCTTTTATTAGCTAAATAAGCATTATCAATTTTGTTTAGAAAAGTGAGAAATGAACCGCTTTCAGCATTTCTTTTCTTCACTCTTTCATATCGCAATTTGTCATCGGATTCAACGCCGACAAGAACATCGAATAGCCCCTCCATTTTTGCTTCAAATAGCAGCGGTACTTCCACAGCGGAAAGAGGATGAAGCTTCATGAAAGATACAACTTCTTTTTTGACCAAGGGATGAATGTATCGCTCGAGTTTCTTTTTATCTAGTGGATGAGCGGAGAGATGCTGGCGAAGAGCAGTCTTATCAACTGAATCAGCAAAATTCAAATGAAACATTTGACTGATTGTTTCAGCGATATCCTTTCTCTTATATAGTTCAGTGACGACATCGTCGCTTGATAACGTCTCATACCCAGCTTGTTTAAAGCAATCTAAGACCGCGGATTTTCCTGATCCAATGGACCCAAACACTGCGACAGAAGTAGGCAAGCCTTTTTTAGTTTGGCAATGTGGGCAATAAGTCGTTCCTCGCCCATTTACTTTGATGAACTTCATCGGGTGATGGCATCTCTCGCAATCTTCTTCTTTTTGCCCGTAAGCTAAGAGGCGAGTCTGAAAATTGCCATCGATATTTTTCCCGGGGTGATAGCTGCGGATGGTGGAGCCACCAGCCTCGATGGCTTCTTGGAGTATTCTCCTTGATTCAAAAACGATTTTTTCCCACTCTTTTCGATTGATTAATTTGCCGGGAGTCATGGGATGAATTTGAGAGGCATAGAGGACTTCATCAACATAGATATTTCCTAAGCCCGTCATCAGCGTTTGATCGAGCAATAATGATTTAATTGGCAGAGATGATTTCTTTGTCCTATCTAAAAGATAGGTAACATCATTTATTGCAAATGGTTCAGGGCCTAGCTGAGCGATTTCTTTCTCTTCTCTCCAGTGAAGTTCATCAGTCAACTTCATGATGCCAAAGGAGCGAGAATCGTCGTAGCATATTTTCTTATTGTTTTCTAAGTGAAAGACGACGCGAGCATACTTAGTATCTGGCTCCTTTTCTTCCATTTCAAAAAACTTGCCTTCCATTCGGAGATGGGAGATGAAAACTTTGCTATTTGTGAGATGAAAAATCAGATATTTTCCAACGCGAGAAATATCGAGAAATGTTTCGCCCATTAAAGATTTTTTAAATTGCTCGACATCGCCTAAAATGATGGTTTTACGGTTGACATCAATAGCAGTAATGCGATGAGAAATAATAATAGGCTTCAAAACCGACTTCACAGTTTCAACTTCTGGTAATTCTGGCATAATTGACTCCTTTACTTAGTGCTGTACCAATCTTGGCCAAATCCGCCGTCTACTTCGAGAGGGACATCTAGTTTCATGGCGTTCTCCATAATATTTTTAATCAGCGGAAAAACGGCTTCCTTTTCATTTTTTGGAACCTTGAAAATTAATTCGTCGTGAATCTGCAAGACCATCTTTGTTTGGTAGTGGCCCTTTTCTAAAGCTTCATCGACGCGGATCATCGCGATTTTTATCAAATCAGCAGCCGTTCCTTGAATCGGAGCATTCATCGCCGCTCTTTTGGCGAACTCGCGAGTCTGATAATTGCCATCTTTTAATTCGCGCAAATATCTTCGGCGCCCCATCAGCGTGGAGACAAATCCATCTTTGAGCGCTTGAGCGATAACATCCTGGAAAAACTTCTCAATTTCTGGGAAAGAGCGATAGAAATTGTTGATGATTGCCTTTGCTTCCTTGACTGGGATTTCCAATTGATCAGCTAAGCCCCAATCGGATATGCCATAAACAATGCCAAAATTGACCGTTTTAGCTCTCCTTCTTTGAAGAGTTGACGGTTGCTCATCGAGGTTAAAAATCTTCTGAGCTGTCGCAGCGTGAATATCCTGGCCTTTCAAGAAGATCTCTTTTAAACCAGCGCAATGAGAAAGAGAAGCGAGAACCCTTAATTCAATTTGCGAATAGTCGAATGATAACAATTCGCAATCGGAATCAGGGAAATAAAAAGCTTTGCGAATCAATTTGCCTTCTTCGTCGCGAACGGAGATGTTTTGGATATTAGGATCAGAGCTCGATAATCGACCAGTCGAAGTCAGAGCCTGATTAAACTTGGCATGGATTTTCCCATCCTCATGAATGTGCTTTTTTAAGCCATCAATATAGGTGGAAATCAATTTAAAGTATTTGCGATATTCTAGTATCTTGTTGATGATTGGATGCTCGTTAGTCAAATCCTTTAAGGCTTCAAAAGAAGTCGACATTTTTCGATTGGCGGCTAAGCCCAATTTATTATAGAGGATTTCGCCGATTTGCTTTGGCGATGATAGGTTGAATTCTTCACCCGCCATAGCGAATATTTCTTTAGCTAGTTCTTCTGCCTTCTCTTTATAAATATCGCCAAAAGAATCCAGCACTTTTGCATCGAGAGGGAAACCTTCAATTTCCATGTCTGCTAAAGTGTCGACAAGCGGAATCTCCAAGTTGTGATATAGCTCAAGAGCCGATATTTTGTTCAATTCTTGTGAAACCTTTGAAGACAAAATTCTTGATAAATAAGCAATTTTTACGGTCTTATTCGGATTTCCTGAATTAAATAATGTCATTTCTTCTTCTTTTTCGCTGAGATCAACGCCAAACAAATTCATGACAGTTTCAGGATTATTTTTTAAAGAGCTATCCAATAAATAGGAAGCGATGAGCAAATCAAAAGATAAGCCTTTAACTTCAATGCCATAATGAGACAAACTCACGCGTATGGCTTTAAAATCGTAGCAAAACTTTTTAACTGAATCGTCTTTGAAAACCTTCTTGGCCTTTTCATCATTCTGTAAATCTTTGATGTCAATGTAGAGGTGTTGACCATCAAAATCAAATGCTACTCCTAAGACATCCGAATTGGTGTAATCGTCATTTTCATAATCGACAGCTATGCCAATTTCTCTTGGTATTTTTATCGAGTCGAGAGAGGAGATCTTTTTGGCTTCGATATCTATAGTATTGCTGTCGGATTTTTTCCACTTTTGAGGGATCTTATTCAGCAGTTGCTTGAAGCCATATTTTTGGCAAAAGCCGTTAAGGGTTTGAAAATCATATCCTCCATACACGAGGTCAGAAAAAGAGAAAGGAAGAGGGATATCGGTTTTAATTGTCGCTAAGTCTCGAGAGATTATTCCCATCTGTTGATTAGCAATAATGCTCTCACCAACCTTGCCATTTATATTGGAAGCATTTTTGATTATCTCATCGAAGCTGCCGTATTCTTGAATAAGCTTGACAGCGGTCTTTTCGCCAACCCCTTGAATACCTGGTAGGTTATCGCTTGCATCGCCTCTTAAACCTTTGTAATCAATGATTTGAAGCGGTTTAAATCCATAGGTCTCTTCGACTACTTGTGGCGTCATTATTAAGACATCAGAGAGACCCTTCTTCAATATATGAACTGTCGTTTTGTCCGTTACTAATTGAATGAAGTCTTGATCGGAAGTATAGAGGTGGACTTCATACCCTAATTTTTCTGCTTCTTTCGCAACGCTGCCAGCGATGTCATCGCCTTCAAAACCATTTTCTTCAAATTGAAAAATTCCGATGGAATGCAAAAATTCTCGGGCGATGGGGAACTGCTTTATTAGATCATCAGGAGCGGGTTTGCGATTAGTTTTATAAAAGTCACAGCTCTCATGCCTAAATGTTGGCTTACCAGTATCAAAAGCCACGAAAATTCCTTCGCCTTCTTTCAAAGAGGCGATGATTTTATTGAGCATATTCGAAAAGGCAAATATCGCATTTGTCGGTATGCCATCTTGGCTCCTCATCACTTGAGCGCCGGGGAAAGCGGTCGCATAATAAGCGCGAAACAGCAAAGAATTGCCATCAATGATTGTTAATTTGTTCATTTTAACCCTCTAAATTTTCGATATCTTCGGCAATAAAGCCAGACTCGTCATTTCTGACTTCATATTTTCCCTTGATGAGAACGATATTATTTTTCTCTAATAGCTGAGCTTTTTCAGCAAATAGTTGCGGGAAGACCGTCACTTCAATATCACCAGTTTGATCAAAGATTTTCACGAAGGCCATCGAAGAGCCTTTTTTGGTTTTGATCACCTTTTTAATCTTGACGATTCCGGCAATGCTGACGTTGACATGCTCGGGTATTTCGCCTATTGAAACGACGTTTTTCGCCTTCAACAGGTCTTGCTTATAATCCAAGATATTGCTGCTGAGCATCACGCCAATGGCGTCGTATTCTAAATCGAGATTTTCGATTGGATCATCTTGATCTTCTATCATCTCTGGCGGGGCGATAGAGGCGATGCCTATCGAGAGTTGCCCATTATCATCATGGACTAGCTCGGAATACTGCATCGCGGCTTTGATCGTGTTGCGCAAGCTAGCGCGAGAGCCATACAGGCTATCAAAAGCCCCAGCGTTAATTAACTTGAGGACTTGATTCTCGGATATCTTGCTCGCAAACAAGCGAGTGACAAAGTCAAAGAAGTCTTTAAACGGACCATTTTCTCTTTCTTTGATGATGGAAGCGGCTGTCAAATCATTGATGCCGTTGATGGAAGTCAAGGGGAAAAGCAACGCTTTGTTATTGATGGAGAAAGCCATCTGTGATTCATTGATGTTGGGTGGCAATATCTTAATTCCCATCGCTCGCATCTCGGCGATGTTGTCGATGAACTTGCTGTCATTGGCAGATAAACTGGTCTCTAAAAGAGCCACGTAGAATTCCAATGGGTAGTGGGCTTTAAGCCAAGCCATGCGGCAGGCTAAAACCGCGTAGACTACTGAGTGAGAGCGGTTAAACCCATAATCAGCGAATTTCAAGATATCATCAAAGACTTCTTTGCTGACTGATTCGCTGTGGTGATTCTTAATCGATCCTTCGATGAACTGCTTGCCAAGAGATAGAAGGATAGCTTTATCTTTTTTGCTGACTGCTCGGCGGAATAGATCTGCTTCAGAAGGAGATAATCCCGCCATCACGGAGGCGATTTGGTTGATCTGTTCCTGATAGACAATAATTCCATAAGTCGGAGCGAGGATATCTTTTAAATCTTCGGAGAGATAGACGATCTTTTCTTTGCCATCGCGGCGATTAGCATAATTCTTGACATAAGGCATCGGGCCAGGTCGGTTTAAGGCGATGAGAGCGACGACATCTTCAAAGCAACTTGGCTTAAGGGTTTGAATTCCCTTCCTCATCACTGATGTTTCGATCTGGAATAATCCGATAGTGTGGCCAGAGCTGATGAGAGAAAAAATCTCCGGAGTATCATAAGGAATTTTGGTCTTGTCGAGATGAAGGTCAGGATAGTGGACATCAATTAAATCCACACAAACTGATACCGTGGTGAGATTTCGTATGCCTAAAAAGTCCATCTTGAGGAAGCCTTGCTCCTCTAAGTATTCAGCCTCGTATTGCGAGATATAATTGTCATTGAAATCAATGGAGACAGGGATGGAATTTTCAATAGGAGTATTATTCAAAATAATACCGGCAGCATGTTGACCTGATTGACGAGGCAAACCTTCAATCTTTCCCGCCAATGAGACATACTCTTTGAAATATGGGTCGCTATCGACAATCTTTTGGAATTCGGGGAGATTCTTGTAGGCCTGTCCTAAAGAGTAGCGCGGATTGCTGATGGCTTTGCTCAATAAGACAATGTGGCGCTCGGGATATTGATAGACTCTTCCAATGTCGCGGAGCGCTTGCCTCGCTAATATGGTCTGGAAGGTAACAATAGTGCTCACCTTGTCTCGGCCATACTTGTCGCGCATGTATTGAATCACTTCTTCGCGTTTAATGTCCATGAAGTCGACGTCGATATCCGGCATGCTCTTTCGAGCGGGGTTTAAAAATCTCTCGAACTGCAAGCGATAGAAAATGGGGTCGACCTCTGTAATATTTAATAGATAGCTGACTAAGCTGCCAGCGGCGCTTCCTCTTCCTGCTCCGACGAGGATTCCTTGTTTCTTTGCCCAGTTAACATAGTCTTGGACCAAGAGAAAATAATCGGAATATCCCATCGAGCTGATAGTGGTGAGCTCATAGCTTAGCCTATCGATATAGGGTTGATTGTTATCAAGACGATATTCTTTCAACTTATTCCAAGCGATCTCTTTTAATTGCTCATCGCTGTTCCGAGAAGAAAAATGGAGCATTTCTCCGCGCTTTTTCATGAAAGCAAAAGTGCTTTTTTGGATCAATTCATTTGTGACATCAATCTCAGTTTCTTGATAGAGCTTGTGGTAGTCAGCTTCGGGCATAAAGCATTCATAGCCTTCGGCTTTCTTCTCTTTGATGAACCCGCCTTCTGCAATAGCAGAGACGATTTTTAAGACGATGGCATCATCTTTTTTCTCGTAGCGGATGCGCGGGAAAGCCACGCAGCGATAACTATAATTTTTAGCGAACTCTCGAACTTTATTCATGTTCGTCTTGCTCACTAAATCGACAACTTCAAGACCTAGATAGAATCTTCGATCAAAGAATTTTGAATATTCATTCAGCCATTTGGTAAAAGCAGTATCGACTTTTTCTAAGGCTGAGAAGCGCTCAAAAAAAGCTCCGTGGTTGGCTTCCATAACGCAGGCTAAGCCCTTGCTGTTATCGCCCAGAGCAGCTAGCGAAAGCTGATTCTTCTGAATCGCGGTATTGATATTGATGAGATGGTGGTAGCCAACTTCATCGAGGGCATACAAAGATAAATTCGCGCCATCAATGGCAATGTTTAAGCCAACGATAAATGGTTTTTTGATCTCTTCCATGGCGTGGACGAATTCCGGAATGCCATACATGCAGTCAAAATCAGCGAGGCCCGCGCCAAAGTAGCCCTGCTTTTCTACCGAGCGAGCGATTTTTCTCATCGTTAAACCGCTCTTTAAAAAAGAGTAACTGGAAATAATATGTATAGGCGCGAACTTGCTCATATAACTAGTATATTCTATATCATCAAAAAAGGTAACCATTAGGCTACCTTTTGCAGATATCTTTCTCTAGAATAATTTGTCTAGCTCTTCGATAAACTTCGGCAGTTCATCAAGAGAGTTAATCTTCGCACCGGAGGCTTGAGGATGGCCGCCGCCTTCGAACATTGCCGCCACTTCATTGATGGCTTTTTCTTTGGAGCGGATGGAAATTCTCCAGCATTTATCTTTGGGATCTTCAGTGACGGAACACCAGACGTTGACCCCTTCGATGTTGGCGAAAATATTGACGTTTTCTTTGCCTCTCTCGGTGGTGATTTTTAACTCTTCTTGAATCTTCGCATCCAAGACGTAATAAGCGACACCCTTCGGAGAGATGGTGAAATGGTTCAAAATATAAGCGGTGACATATAGATCATCGAGCTGCTTGTGATACATCTTTTGGTAGATTTTGCTCAGCTCTAATCCGGACTCAAGCAAGTACCCAGCGATGGCGAAAGTGTGAGCGGAAGTCGAGGAGTATTGGAAGCGGCCAGAATCTCCGGCTATTGCAGTGTAAAAGTAGCTAGCAGCTTCTTTGCTCATCACATAGTTGCCTTTGAAGTTAATCAAGGCGTTGACGATGTTTTCTGATGCAGCAGCACCGATGGTATTCACCATGCTGACATTGCCGAAATCTTCCACGAGCGGGTGGTGGTCAATCTTGACTTTAAATTTAGCTTTTTCCCAGCGCGGATCAGCGATGCGGCTGCTGTTGGCAGTGTCTAAAATAATGGCGAGGAAAGGTTTTTTAAACCACTCCTCATTTAAATCGTCCATGTAAGGGAATAAGCGAGGTGTGAAGGTGACATGATTGTCTCCTAAAACTCTCACTTCCTTATTGGGGAAATTATCTTTAATCCAAGTGGCTAATCCCATCTGAGAGCCCAAGGCGTCATAGTCAGGTTTAGCGTGGCGAAAAATGGCGATGCGATCATATCGCTTAATCGCGCGGTGCAATCTTGCGATATTCTTCTTCTCGCTCTCAGCGTAGATTTTGAAAATTGGTTTGATGGTCATTATTTTGTCTCCTTTATGCAAATATGGTAAGCATCGCGGGCAATCATCACTTCTTCATCGGTGGGAATGACTGCGACTTTGATCTTGCTATCTGGCAGGGAAATCAGCGCTTCTTTTCCGTGGATTGAATTGTTTAATTGATGATCGATTTTCACTCCGAGAGCTTCGCCAATTTGCTCGGCGACTTCTCGGCGAGTTCTCGGCTCATTTTCGCCGATACCAGCAGAGAAAATAATCAAGTCACACCCGCCTAAACGGACGTAGTATTGACCGATAAAATCAGCGATGCGACGAACGAATAGAGTGTTGGCGAGAATGCATTTCTCATCGCCCTTATCTGCTCCGGCTAAAACATCGCGGCTGTCAGAGAATCCACACATGCCTAAAAAGCCAGATTTCTTGTTAAACATCTGATAGACTTGCTCGGCAGATTGGCCAGTGACACTAGCGACATAGTTAAAGACGCTGGGATCCATATCCCCAGTCCTCGTGCACATCATGATGCCTCCGAGAGGGGTTAATCCCATCGAAGTGGCGACGCATTTTCCATCTTTGATGGCGGTGATTGAAGCGCCGCTTCCAATGTGGCAGGAAATGATGCGAGGATGCTCGATATCCGGCAAATATTTTAATCCTTCTTCTGAGAGATATTTGTGGCTAGTTCCATGAGCTCCGTAGCGGCGAATATCGTATTTTTCGCTGAGCTCATGAGGGATGGCAAAGACGTAATCTTCTGGGGCCATACTCTGATGGAAGGCAGTATCAAAAACCGCGACGTTGGGGCAGTTAGGCAAGACAGCTTTAAAGGCGCGATAGCAGGTCAAATGAGCCTGGTTGTGCAATGGAGCTAGAGGGATGAGAGACTCGATCTTCTTTTCGGTGTCCTCGCTAAATAAGGCGGATGAGGAGAAATATTTCCCTCCTTGGACGATGCGATGTCCCATGGCTTTGATATCGTCAAAATTTTTGATGATGCCTTTCGTGAGCAGAGCTTCGAGAACTGTTCTCGCCGCGACCGCGTGGTTGGGAAAGACGGGAAAAGTCTGCTCTTTCTTGCCATCAAATCGGATAGTAAAGATGCCATCAGCTAAGCCGATTCTCTCGCAATTTCCAGAGCAAATTACCCTCTCTTCTGGCATTTCATAAAGCTTGAACTTCAGTGAAGAACTGCCAGAATTTATTGTCATAATTTTTGCCATTAATAATACCTCTTAAAACTTCGTATATTATTACATAACTACCGCTTTCTTTCAATTTATATGAGATATTCTTTTAAAAAAAGACCCGAAATCAATCGGGTCTGATTTTAACGTAAGGTAAAAGATTAGTTAGCTTTTGCTTTTTTTCGCTTTTTGCTGACTAAGAAAATGCTTAAGCCAGCGATGGAAATGACAGCCGAGATGGTGAGAATGATAGCGAGAGCGCTAGTGGTTGATCCGCGAACGAAGAGTGAAGGGCTAGCACCGCCTGCACCCAGTATTCTCAACTGAGCGACGATGGCGGTAAGAGCCACATCCACGAGAGGAGCGCCAGTGTTGGCTCCGTCATAAGTTTTAATTGTCGCGGCATCGACAAATCCTTTTTGCGCTGAAGTTAGGCTATCATAAGCCGACACTAGACCAGCGGCGGTGTTCTTCTCGATTCCGCAGATGCTGTTGTCGGCAATTTCGCCAGCAGCTTCGACTTCTTTGCGAATGACATCTAAGCCATACACATAATTAGCCGCTGCTCCTCGATCGCCATCACCAGTGGTGAGATAATCGGTTTTGTAATAGCCATCCATCAGAAGAGAAAGGTTGTTGGTCTTGCGCTGATCCCCTCCAGATAAACCATTATTGAAAACGATTATTGTCCCAAGAACTTTGGTCAAGTAAATGCGATAGAGACCTAATTGACCATCAAAGGTAACATCGTTGTCGAGGTAGGCAGAAATGTTGGTGCCTGGCCATGGCCCTAAACTGAGAATTCCGGTATTGGTTGGATGGTAGACATAAGCATAGACATTTACCCATCCATCCTTGTTGCCAAAAGTGACGGAACCCGTATTTTCGTAAACGAGGGAAGAGGCACAGCTTGCCCATCCATCGTTTTTAAAGTAGTTATAGCTTCCCGCGGTAAATGAGTTGGCATCAAAATAGCTCCAGCGGTTCCATTCGCTGGTATGAGCAGCATCGCCCCAACGGATGATGATGACATGAGTAGATCCAGTATCCCAAGTGGCAGAAATAACGATGTTGCCTGAAGCAATTTCTCCGCCATTTAAAGGAGTACCTGGGTAAGTTGAACCGTTTGATCCACCCCAATAATGGATGGTGTAATATGCTGCCACTGAACCCCAAACTGAAGAATCTAGTTCAACATAGACGTTATCGCTAATTGAAGAAGAGGCTTCCGCGGCCTGAGCTTCTTTCGAACTATCAAAAGCGATCATTCCGGCAGTGATTAAGCCAAACGAAAAAATCGCCGCACCTAATCCTTTCCATATTTTTTTCATGCCTGTGTCCTCCTTAAATAAAGTCGCGCACTAGATATTTATATTATGTAATATTTTAAAACGCTTGCAAAATTATTTTGGTTGCCTTGGGACAAATAAGGATTTATTTTATTGTTAAAGAAATACCAAATTATTTGGAGGACTTCCTATGAAACCCAACCGTCTATTGAGCACGGCCATCCTTAGTCTATTATCTTTTTCTATGCTTCTTCCTCTCGCTTCTTGCGGGAAGAAAGATGATGGAGGAGATGATGATCCTCCAATTGTCATTGACCAAACATATGAAGAATGGGTAAACACTTGGAGTGTTTCTGGCCATTTATACATCCATTACAATCGCGGCAAAGATGTGGAAGCCGCTGAATATGAATCTTATTGCCTCTGGCTCTGGCCCCATCGCCCTAATGATTTAGAGGGCACCCTCTGGGCCTATAACGGAAAGACTGAAGTCTCATCATCTTTAACGCTTCATCCTACGACCACGAGATGGATGAATGGCAGCGATGTCGAAAAAGGTGGTACAAATACCTGGATTGATAACTATGGAGCGATTGTCGATGCTAATTTAGCGGATGCCAACCTGTTGACCGGCAAGAATCAGGACCCCGTCAGCTTTGAAGGCTGCACCAATGTGGGATTTCTGATTGTCCGCACTAGCAGCATGGATGGCTCAACTAACTGGGTGAGCGATGGTGGAAAAGAAACTTATATCGCAAACTTTGATACGCATTTTCGCGAAGACGGTTCAATGCATATCTATATAAATACTGGCAATTTCGATGATTATGCCTTCGAGGCAACGGGAACTACCGAGCCAGAAGTGAATCCTGTCACAGGTGACACTTCTGGAGCTTATCGCAGCGATGCCGACACTATCACCGATAATTATGGCGTCTCTCCGACCAGCGATTCATTCTCTTCCTTAGGAGTTGGCTATCAAGTATTCCTAGCCTCTTTTAGAGATGCAAACGGCGATGGAGTCGGCGATTTAAGAGGAGTAATTGATTCTCTTGATTATCTCGGTGACCTCGGCGTGCAAGTCCTCTGGCTCACACCGGTGCAA
>Ga0209098_1001492_pt1 | contig 22288 bp, 34 predicted proteins | sample AD_JPNHW1_MetaG_FD_184429 | JGI IMG/M metagenome (GOLD analysis project Ga0209098, IMG submission 184429) | Active sludge microbial communities of municipal wastewater-treating anaerobic digesters from Japan - AD_JPNHW1_MetaG (SPAdes) (version 2) | ecosystem: Engineered > Bioreactor > Anaerobic...
GCCCTTGACATTTTTGAAAATACGGCTACCTTTGCTTATCGGATGATGAATGAAAATAAAATGGATAATAGTTCTAAAAACCTAAACTCTTTTGAAAAATATGTCTAACTTATAGGGGGTTAAGACAATGCGCAAACATTTTCTCTTCCAATTTTACCAATTAAAAACCCGTGTTCAAAAACAACATTTTGTCTTGCCCGACTTTTTATATTAGGTTTCGCTTCATTTTTTGCGCCAATATCACACGGTGTGTAAAGCACTATTCCAAAACCTACGTTTGAATACGCTTCAATTTTTTCAATTACAGTCTTACTTCCACTTGCTTGTTCATGAAGTATTATAGGTTTTAAACCTAATTTTTCAATGAAACGTGCGGTTTTTGTTTTTGCTGCTTCGTCATGACCGTGCACAATAAATACTTCTGTTTTTGAAAGTGTTGTTTTGGGTGTCGTAACGGAAATATGTGTGTTAACAGTTACTTGCGATTTTAATAATTCAGTTCTAGTCAACAAACTTTTTAGGTTGTCCAGTTTATACTTTACTAAATTCTTAAAAGACTGAATTGGATTACCTATTACTTCCCCCATTTGTCCTATAAAAGTGTAACCAGCATGATTATAAGAGTTCATATAATTGTTATCTTCTATGTTAAATACTTGTTTAAGCATTTCAAAGTTATAATCTGACCATAATTTATAATCAGAATTCGCAGTTATTAATTCATTTTGGTTAGAAATGGAACGATTAAATAATTCCTCACCAATTTCAATTCGTTTTTCCAATTTTCCAAAAAAGTCAGAATTGCTTATAGTCAATATTGCAGACTCTTTTGGTATTTGTGTTGTGTTTTTTCTTTGTACCATTTTACTTTGCTTAATTATTTATTATTGAACACGATTTTGTTTTAATTATGCCTACTTATGTATTTCTCTATTGAAAAAATATTTATAACTGTTTTCAAATTGCAGCAATTCAATTTTACTATTACAAATAACTTATTTTCTAATTTTTAATTTTTAGAATCATCCAAAAATAAACCCTTTTATTATTATTCAAAAATATTTAAGCATAAATTACTTAACAAAAAATGGATAATAAATTTTTATAATAAACCAATACATGAATTAGATGAGTAAGGGGGATGGGGTGAGAAAGAAATAATTTATTTCAAAAACATTTAAACATTTTTCTTTCTCATTACTTTTTTTAAAAAAAAGTAATCAAAAAAAGCGGAAAATTTAAAGCCCTGCGATGGTCGTTTTATCGCACAGTCCAATGCTTACAACCCACGACCATCAAGGCACCATCGCACACCACCGCAAAATTTTCCATGCCAACGCATTTTCTGTTTTTTAATTTAATTTTTGCATATCCCATTAGCGTGTTGGGCAGACGAATCGGCGGGGGCAAGGTTGGATGTGAATGGGAAATTGCGTAAAGTTCTTTCAAAGAAGTTTACTCGCTTTGATTAGAACTTAGCAATTTTCCAGAGCGCGCAGAAGCATCGATTCGTCTTGACTTTTTGTTACTTTTTGGTCAAGCAAAAAGTAAGGAAAAACAAAAATAATTTTATTAACCCTCATTTTCACTTCAAGTTTTATTACAAGAAATGATTAGATGAAAAAAAATAAAAGATTTACTATAACCAAAAATAATTTAAAATCAAGTACAATTTTATATTCGGTAAGGTTTTACCAATAGGTGGTTGGTTTGGCTTTACAGATGAAAACTTTATAAAGACTTTCCTAGTTTTTGAAACACAGAAAGTCTTTATAAAATGAAAGCCCCCGGGAATCCGGAGGCTTTCATTCAACTCAATCATCAAATTATTTAGCAAATTTAAAATTCTTACCGAAATACTGAGCCTGGTCTCCCAGCATTTCTTCAATACGAAGCAACTGGTTGTATTTTGCAATACGTTCTGAACGACATGCCGAACCGGTTTTGATCATTCCGGTTTTTAATGCAACAGCAAGGTCGGCAATGGTGGTATCTTCGGTTTCACCCGAACGATGACTGATTACAGAGGTATAACCATTGGTACGAGCCATTTCCACAGCGTTAATGGTTTCCGTTAATGTTCCTATTTGATTTACTTTTATCAAAATAGAATTTGCCGAACCATTCTTTATTCCTTTCTGCAAACGTTCTACATTGGTAACAAATAAATCGTCACCTACCAGTTGAATTTTATCTCCAATAGTTTTAGTTATCAGTTTCCATCCATCCCAATCATCTTCAGCCATACCGTCTTCAATAGAAACGATAGGATATTTTTTAACCCATTCTTTCCAATAGTTCACCATTTCGGCAGGTTTTAATTTATCGCCGGTTGATTTATGCATGTGGTAAACTTTTTCCTCAGGAATAAAATATTCAGAAGCTGCCGGGTCGAGAGCAATATAAATATCTTTTCCGGGTTTGTATTTTGCCGCTTCAATTGCTTGAATAATCACGGTAATTGCTTCTTCATTCGATTTTAAATTAGGAGCAAATCCGCCTTCATCACCCACGTTGGTTGAGTAACCTTTTTTCTTTAAAACATTTTTCAGGTTATGGAAAACTTCAGCACCCATGCGAATGGCATCGGAAAACGATGTTGCACCTACAGGCATAATCATGAATTCCTGGAAATCTATGCTATTGTCGGCATGTGAACCGCCGTTCAAAATGTTCATCATTGGAATGGGGAGCAGGTTAGCATTCACACCACCAAGGTAACGGAATAAAGGCTGTCCTGATTCCTGAGCAGCTGCATTGGCGCAAGCCAACGAAACGCCAAGTATTGCATTGGCTCCAAGGTTGGTTTTTGTTGGTGTCCCGTCAAGATCTATCATCAACTTATCAATTTCAATCTGATCGGAAACATCACGACCATTCAATTCTTCGTTAAGGGTTTTATTTACATTCTGTACTGCTTTAAGAACACCTTTGCCAAGATAAATACCTTTATCATTATCGCGTAATTCGTGTGCCTCATGAATACCGGTTGAAGCTCCAGAAGGAATTGCTGCACGTCCCAGCACACCAGTATTGGTTAACACATCAACTTCAATCGTTGGATTACCTCTTGAATCGAGGATTTGTCTTGCATGGATATTTATTATCTGTCCCATATTTGGATTTTTTAATTTCAGTTTTTAAAATTAGAAATAATTTTTATAACTCGATGATATACTACTTAATTTTTAATCAAATATTTTTTTAATCAACATATATCTTATACCGACAGAAAAGAGTTTTGCAAAAATATTTTTTGTTTTCTGTACGGTATAACTCGTTCTAAACAGTTTTGACTTTGCAAACCTGATAATAACGAGTATAACTTCATAAGGCTTCAGACTTCTATGAACTAAAGGATGAACTCAACCTCACTTTTAAAAAGCCTATGCATGGCATATACCGGAATGATTTATACTTTCGGTATTATTTCTATAAAAACAAGGAATAATAAAAAAAGGATAAAGCGAATTACTTTATCCTTTTAAATATATTTTAAGAAATATTCTTAGTTTTCTGAAGAAGTTTCATCAGTTTTTACATCATCAGCAGGAGCATCAGTTTTTTCAACTTTTTCATCTGCTGCTTTTTTTGTTGATTTTTTTCTAGGAGCTTTCGTTACTGCTTCAGCATCTGCACCGGTTTCGGCAGTAACTTTCTTAGCGCCACCACGACCACGACGAGTAGTTTTTGCTTTCTTTTCCTGTTTTTCACCAATGAGGTTCTCGTTATAATCAACCAGTTCCATGATACACATTTGTGCATTATCGCCTAAACGGTTCTCGGTTTTCAGTATACGAGTGTAACCACCGGGGCGCTGAGCTATTTTAGTAGCCACTTCGCGGAACAGTTCGGTAACAGCTTCTTTATTCTGAAGATAACTGAATACAACCCTGCGGCTTTGTGTAGAATCTTCTTTTGAGCGGGTTAACAAAGGCTCAATATATACGCGAAGCGCTTTTGCTTTTGCCAAAGTAGTTGTAATCCTTTTGTTTTTACTTAATATCAATGAAGAAGCCATATTTGACAGCAATGCTTGCCTGTGAGCGCTTGTTCTTCCTAAGTGATTTATTTTTCTTCCGTGTCTCATTGTAAAATTTATTTTTCAGTCACATCTAAAATTCAAAATCCCGAACTTTAAACATTGAACTTTGAACTATTTTTATTCTTTATCTAATTTATATTTTGAAAGATTCATTCCAAAATGAAGATTCTTTGATTTTACAAGTTCTTCAAGTTCTGCAAGCGATTTCTTTCCAAAATTCCTGAATTTTAAAAGATCATTTTTATTGAACTCTACAAGATTGGCAAGAGTTTCAACATCGGCAGCTTTAAGGCAGTTAAGGGCTCTTACAGAAAGATCCATATCCACTAGTTTAGTTTTTAGAAGCTGACGCATATGTAATGAAGTTTCATCGAATTCTTCATTTGATGATTTTTCTTCAGTATCAAGAGTAATTTTTTCGTCTGAAAATAACATGAAATGATGAATCAATATTTTTGCTGCTTCTTTAAGCGCGTCTTTCGGGTTAATGGAACCATCTGTAGAAACTTCGAGAACAAGTTTTTCGTAGTCGGTTTTTTGTTCAACGCGATAGTCTTCGATACTGTATTTCACATTTTTTATCGGGGTGAAAATAGAATCGATGAATACGGTTCCGAAAGGAGCATTAAGCACTTTATTTTCTTCAGCAGGAACATATCCTCTGCCTTTTTCAATAGATAATTCAATGGTTAGTTTTACAGAAGGATCCATATGGCAAATAACCACCTCAGGATTTAATATCTGGAAACTTGACATGAATTTATTTATATCGCCAGCAGTAAATACATCTTGTCCGGCAATTTTTACTGTTACTTTTTCATTACTTACTGTTTCTATCTGGCGTTTAAAACGTATCTGTTTTAAATTAAGGATAATTTCAGTAACATCTTCTACAACTCCTTTTATGGTTGAAAATTCGTGTTCAACACCTTCAATCTTCATAGAAGTGATAGCAAATCCCTCGAGTGAAGAGAGCAGTATTCGGCGCAGGGCATTCCCAACGGTAATACCGTATCCTGGTTCGAGAGGGCGGAATTCAAATTTCGCATTGAATCCATCAGATTCAAGCATAATAACCTTATCGGGTTTTTGAAAAGCTAAAATTGCCATATGTTTGTTTTACCTTGGTTTATTACTTAGAATATAATTCGACGATTAACTGTTCCTTAATATTTTCTGGAATCTGGTCGCGTTCAGGATAGCTGGCTACTTTACCGGTCATTAAATTTCCATCCCATTCAAGCCATGCCTGCTGGTTGCTGTGTGAAGAAAGTGAATTGGTAATTACTTCCAGTGATTTTGATTTTTCACGAACACTAACCAAATCGCCAACTTTTAATGTATATGAAGGTACGTTGGTAACTTTACCGTTTACAGTGATATGCCTGTGTGTAATTAACTGACGAGCTGAACAGCGTGAAGGAGCAATACCAAGACGATATACAACATTGTCTAATCTTGCTTCTATTAACTGTAGCAAGTTTTCACCGGTAACACCTTTTTTACTGGATGCTTTATGGAAAATATTAGCAAACTGTTTTTCAAGAATACCATAGGTATATTTTGCTTTTTGTTTTTCCTGGAGCTGAATGCCATACTCTGATGTTTTTCTTTTTCTTTTAGAAGCACCGTGCATGCCGGGAGCATAATTTTTCTTTTCGAAATATTTATCAGGACCATAAATAGGTTCCTTAAACTTTCTTGCAATTCTTGTCTTGGGGCCTGTATATCTTGCCATTTTTTAAATATATTTAACTTTCTTAATTCTTTTTTTATTTGCCATTCGCTTACGCTGTCATTTGTTGTCATTAACTTCATGTCATTTTAATGACTATAAATGACTTAATGAGACCATCAATGACATTTATTATACTCTTCTTCTTTTAGGAGGCCTGCAACCATTATGAGGTAATGGAGTAATATCAACTATTTCGGTAACCTCAAGTCCGGCAGTATGAATAGTTCTGATAGCTGATTCTCTTCCAGCACCAGGACCTTTTACGAAAACTTTTACTTTACGTAAACCCAGATCATACGCTACTTTTGCACAATCCTGGGAAGCCATTTGAGCTGCATACGGTGTATTTTTTTTCGAACCTCTGAATCCCATTTTCCCTGCTGATGACCATGAAATTACCTGGCCTGTAGCATTAGTAAGCGAAATGATGATGTTATTGAACGAAGCAAAAATATGTGCCTGACCAACCGGATCAACTTTTACTACTTTTTTTCTTGTAACTTTTGCTGTTTTTGCCATATATCAATTATAATTACTTTTGTTCTGTTTCAATTATTAACCTTTGTTTACAGCTTTCTTTTTATTAGCTACTGTTTTCTTTTTTCCTTTACGGGTACGGGAATTATTCTTGGTACGTTGCCCGCGTAATGGTAAACCTGAACGATGACGTATTCCCCTATAGCAGCCAATATCCATCAATCGTTTAATATTCATCTGCATTTCTGAACGCAAAGCACCTTCAACTTTAAATTTCTCGTTAATGATATTACGAATCTTTGATTGTTCATCATCAGACCAGTCCTGAACTTTTTTATTGAGATCAATCCCTGCTTCATTCAATATTTTTTTAGAACTGCTGCGGCTGATACCATAAATATAAGTCAGACCAATTTCGCCTCTTTTATTCTTGGGTAAATCTATACCTGCTATACGTGCCATAATTTATATATTATATTTTCTTTTATTTCTGTTTCTTCACTAATTGTCATTTGCTTTGCATCATTTGTAGCAGTCGGTCTTACACAACGACCACTAATGACTCCGCCTCGGCGGATAATGACATTTAATTTTTTATCCCTGACGTTGTTTGTACTTAGGATTTTTTTTGTTGATAACGAATAATTTTCCTTTCCTCCGTACAATCTTACATTCGGGGGTTCTCTTCTTTATTGATGCTTTTACTTTCATTGATTATATCAGTTAAATTATTTTCTATTTATACCGGAACGTGATTCTGCCTTTTGTTAGATCATAAGGCGACATTTCAATTTTCACTTTATCGCCAGGTAAAATCTTAATATAATGCATTCTCATCTTTCCTGAAATGTGTGCAATTATCACGTGACCGTTTTCAAGTTCAACACGAAACATTGCATTGCCTAATGATTCTACAACGGTTCCATCTTGTTCTATCGATAACTGCTTTGACATATATTTTTTAAATATTTTAATTCTTATTTATTATTTTTTCAATTTCATCAAATGAAGAAAGAATATCTGCTTTATTTTTCCGAACAGCAACCGTGTGTTCAAAATGTGCAGATGGTAAGCGATCTGCTGTTCTGATGGTCCATCCGTCAGCTTCCTGCACTACCTGGTATCTTCCTTTATTAATCATAGGCTCAATTGCAATTACCAATCCTGAACAAAGTTTTATGCCGGTACCTTTTTTTCCGTAATTTAATACTTCAGGTTTTTCATGTAAGTTTTTCCCTACGCCATGCCCTACTAAATCTCTGACTACTGAGAAACCTAAATTTTCTACATGACTTTGCACTGCAAAACCAATATCGCCTAAACGTTTTCCCTCAACAGCATTTTCAATTCCCAAATATAACGATTCTTTTGTAGCTTTAAGCAAAAGTAAAATTTCGGGTTTTACTTCACCTACAGCAAACGTGTATGCTGAATCGCCATAATATCCGTTTTTCAGAACTCCGCAATCTACCGAAACAATATCTCCATCTTTTACTTCTCTTTCACCAGGAAATCCATGTACAACCTGTTCGTTAATCGATATACATAAGGTGTATGGGAATCCCCTGTATCCTTTGAAAGCCGGTAATGCATTATTATCCTTAATAAACTCTTCGGCCAGTTTATCAAGCTCAATGGTTTTTACACCCGGCCTGATTTTTCCGGCAACAACTGCTAAGGCTTTTCCAACAAGTAAAGAACTCTTTCTTATTTTTTCAATCTCTTCTTCTGTCTTATAATAGATCATTCCATCATGCTCCTCATCAACTAGCCATATTCATTGAAGAACGACCTTTGATACGTCCTGATTTCATCAGTCCGTCATAATGCCTCATCAATAAATGACTTTCTATTTGTTGTAATGTATCAAGTACAACACCAACAAGAATTAATAATGATGTTCCACCGTAAAATTGTGCAAACTGACTATTTACTCCTAACAGCCTTATAAAAGCAGGCATGATAGCAACAAAAGCCAGAAACAATGAACCGGGGAATGTAATTCTCGACATTACACTATCAATAAAATCGGCTGTCTTTTTTCCGGGTTTAACACCAGGTATAAAACCGCCATTCTTTTTCATATCTTCAGCCATCTGGTTAGGATTAACAGTAATAGCCGTATAAAAATATGTAAATAAAATAATTAAAATTGCAAAGGTAAAATTATACCAAAAACCATTATAATCGGAGAAAGCACGTGCAAATCCGGTTAATGTTTCTGATGATGAAAATCCTGCTAAAGTTAATGGTAAAAACATAATTGCCTGTGCAAAAATAATTGGCATTACACCTGCAGCATTAACTTTAAGAGGAATATATTGACGAACTCCGCCATATTGTTTGTTTCCAACAATTCTTTTTGCAAACTGTACGGGTATTTTTCGAGTTCCCTGTACCAATAAAATACAGACTAATATTACTGCAATCAGTACAACCAGTTCAACTATGAATACAACAAGACCACCACCCTGCTCTTCCATTCTTGAGAAAAACTCTGCGAATAAAGCAAACGGTAGTCTTGCCATAATCCCTATCATAATGATCATCGATATTCCGTTTCCAATCCCTTTATCTGTTATACGTTCTCCAAGCCACATTACAAACATGGTTCCCGAAACTAATATAACTATTGAAGAAATCCAGAAAAATGTTGAAGGAGAAGAAATACCCGGGTCAAAAGGAGCAACTGCTTCATATGGTAACTGTGATAAAAGGTTAGATAAATATGCCGGTGCCTGTCCTGCTGTAATAATAACAGTAAGGTATCGGGTTATCTGGTTCATTTTCTTCCTTCCGCTTTCGCCTTCTTTTTGCAATTTCTGGAAATAAGGAATTGCCATTCCGAGCAACTGAACAACTATTGATGCCGAAATATATGGCATGATACCCAAGGCAAAAATTGATGCATTTGAGAATGCACCACCAGAAAACATATTAAGCAGACCAAGTAATCCGTCTTTGGTTTGCGAATTGAGTGCACTTAATTGTGATGGATCGATACCAGGTAATACAACATAAGCACCAAGTCTATAAATTAATATAAAACCGATAGTGTTGATGATCCTTAACCTGAGATCTTCAATTTTATAAATATTTCTGATGGTTTGAATTAATCTTTTCATTCCGATTAAATTTTAGTTACAGTTCCGCCTATAGCTTCAATAGCTTTTGCTGCTGCTGATGAAAAAGCATGAGCTTTAACATCTAATTTCACCTTCAATTCGCCCTTGGCTAATATTTTTATTAAATCTTTTTTTTGTGATAATCCGTGTGCATATATAACTTCAGGATCAAATGAAGTAATACCTTTTGTTTCAGCTAACATCTGAAGCACTTCAATATTGATTCCTCTGAATTCTTTACGGTTGATATTAATAAATCCGAATTTGGGAACCCTTCTGTATAAAGGCATTTGCCCACCTTCGAACCCTGCTTTGCTGGAATAACCTGAGCGTGCTTTTGCACCTTTATTACCCCTGGATGCAGTACCACCGCCACCTGAGCCCTGACCTCTTCCTAATCTTTTTTTGGTCTTTACAGAACCTGCTGCTGGTTTTAGATTTGATAAATTCATAATTGCTTGTATCTTTTATATATTACATTACTTCTTCTATTGAAAGAAGATGTTTAACTTTATTTATCATTCCTTCTATTTGAGGAGTTGCATCCACTTCAACTATGCGGTGCATTTTTTTTATGCCGAGAGCACGTAAAGTTCTTTTCTGTCTTTCCGGACGATCAATAGAACTTTTTATCTGTTTTATTTTTAACTTTTTCATGATAGAATTTATCAATTGGAATTATCCGTTAAATACTTTATCAAGACTTAAACCCCTGAGTTGTGCAACTGTGAATGGATCTTTCATTTTCATCAATGCATCAATAGTTGCTTTAACAACACTATGCGGGTTTGAAGAACCTTTCGATTTTGCAAGAACGTCTCTTACGCCAACGCTTTCAAGAACGGCGCGCATAGCACCACCTGCAATAACACCGGTTCCCTGTGCTGCCGGTTTTAAATAAACCAAAGCACCACAATATTTCCCTAACTGGTCGTGAGGAACAGTTCCGTTGATAATAGGAACACGAATAAGGTTTTTCTTGGCATCGTCAATACCTTTGGCGATAGCTGTAGTTACTTCTTTTGCTTTTCCAAGCCCGTATCCAACTACGCCGCTTTCGTTACCTACAACAACAATAGCTGAAAAACTGAAAGTTCTACCACCTTTGGTAACCTTTGTAACCCTTTGGATACTTACCAGTTTATCCTTAAATTCGATTTCGCTCGATTTTACTCTTTTAATATTTACGTTTGGCATATTATGTTAAAATTTAAGTCCTCCTTCTCTAGCAGCTTCTGCTAAAGATTTTATACGACCATGATACAAATAACCGTTTCTGTCAAAAACAACATCATTGATTCCTGCTTCAATAGCACGTTCTGCTATAAGTTTTCCAACCAATTTTGCCTGTTCAATTTTAGGAACTTTTTTATCAGCAATTTCTTTCACGCGTGAAGAAGCGGATAATAATGTTTTCCCGGCAATATCATCAATAATCTGTGCATATATCTGCATATTGCTTCTGAATACAGTAAGACGAGGCTTTTCCGGTGAACCTTTCACCACTTTACGAATCCTCATCTTGATTCTTTTCCTTCTGAATTCTCTGGTAATTGCCATTATAATGGAATTTTAATATTTATAATTTATTTTGTAGCCGCAGCTGATTTACCTGCTTTTCTGCGCAGAACTTCATTTACAAACTTAATACCTTTGCCTTTGTATGGTTCTGGTTTTCTGAGTGAACGAATTTTAGCCGCAACTTGTCCTATAAGCTGTTTATCTATTGATTCAAGAACGATAGTCGGGTTCTTTCCTCTTTCAGCCGTTGTTTTCACTTTTACTTCAGGAGGTAATTCCATAAATATATTATGCGAATACCCTAATGTTAATTCTAAAAGCTGACCATTATTGGAAGCTTTATAACCAACACCAACTAATTCCTGCGTAACAGTGTATCCTGTTGAAACACCTTTTACCATATTATTGATCAAAGAGCGATACAAACCATGTAAAGATTTATGCCTTTTCTGTTCGGTACTTCTTTTAACAATAAGGTTATTGCCCTCAACTTCCATAGAAATTCCGGGTTCTACAGTTTGTTTTAACTCGCCAAGAGGTCCTTTTACGGTAACGATATTTTTATCGGAAACATTAACTGTAACTCCTTTCGGCAAAGCAATCGGTAATTTACCAATACGTGACATTATTTTTCCTCCCTGTATTAACTAATATAACATAATACTTCGCCGCCAACTTTCAGTTTCTTAGCCTCTTTATCAGTCATTATTCCCTGTGATGTGGAAATAATTGCTATTCCAAGACCATTCATAACGCGGGGCAATTTATCGGAACCAGTATATTTACGAAGCCCTGGTTTACTAATTCTTTCCAATTTTGTAATAGCAGGGATTTTTGTAACCGGGTGATATTTCAATGCTATTTTAATTGTTCCGGGCACGGGTTCATCTTCAAATTTATAATTCAGGATATAGCCTTTTTCAAAAAGAATTTTTGTTATTTCTTTTTTTATGCCGGAAGCGGGCAGCTCAACAATTCTGTGGTTGGCTAACGCAGCATTCCTAATCCTGGTTAAATAATCTGCAATGGGATCGGTATTCATTCTGTTTAATTGTTTTTTTGTTAATACTACCAACTAGCTTTTGTAACTCCGGGAATTATTCCGGCCAAAGCCATTTCCCTGAAATTGATACGTGATACACCAAACTGACGCATGTAACCTTTAGGTCTTCCGGTAAGTTTGCAACGATTGTGCAAACGTACAGGTGAAGCGTTCTTTGGTATACGCTGTAATCCTGAATAATCGCCGGCTGCTTTCATAGCAGCTCTTTTAGCTGCATATTTATCAACCATTTTTTTTCTTTTTACTTCTCTAGCTTTTACTGATTCTTTTGCCATATGATGAATATGTTATTTCTGATTTTTAAAAGGTAATCCGAATTCTTTTAACAGCGCAAGTGCTTCTTTATCGTTAGCTGCCGTAGTTACGAAAGTGATGTCCATTCCCGCAATTTTGGCAATTTTATCAATATTGATTTCCGGGAAAATAATCTGTTCGCTAACACCTAGAGAATAGTTTCCTTTTCCGTCGAAACCTTTATCGTTAATACCTCTGAAGTCTCTGATACGAGGCAAAGCAACTGAAATAAGCCTGTCAAGAAATTCATACATTTTATCCCCGCGAAGTGTAACCCTTATACCTATGGGCATTCCTTTTCTGAGTTTAAAATTGGATATATCTTTTCTTGATTTGGTTATCACCGGTTTTTGACCAGAAATCATAGTCATTTCAGTGGTTGCAACATCCATCAGCTTTTTATCAGCAATGGCAGCGCCCATACCCTGGTTCAGGCATATTTTCTTAAGTACAGGCACCTGCATCCTGTTTTTGAACTGGAATTGTTTCATTAAAGCTGGAACAACTTCAGCTTCATATTTCGATCTTAATCTTGGCTTGTAATCCATTACTTAATTACCTCCCCTGACTTTTTTGAATAACGAACTATATTTCCTTTACTGTCTTCTTTTCTGCCTATACGAGCAGGTTTTCCTGTGTTATCGATCACCATCAGATTTGAAATATGGACAGGTGATTCTTTTTTCACAATGCCACCTTTTGAATTTTTGGCATTGGGTTTAGTATGTTTCGACACCATGTTGATACCTTCAACAATTGCTTTGTTTTTATCAACTAATACGCTGAGTACTTTACCTTCCTGACCTTTTGAATCGCCGGCAATAACTCTGACTATGTCGCCTTTTTTTATGTGAAGCTTTTCTCCCATAATTTATCAAATATTAAAGCACTTCAGGTGCTAATGATACTATTTTCATATATTGCTTTTCCCTAAGTTCTCTTGCTACGGGTCCAAAGATACGTGTTCCTCTAAGCTCGTCAGTTGCTGTAAGTAATACAACAGCATTATCATCGAAACGAATATAAGAACCGTCGTTTCTTCTGATTTCTTTATTTGTTCTTACTACAACAGCTTTAGAAACTGTACCTTTTTTTATATTTCCTGAGGGCAGTGCATCTTTAACGGTAACAATAATTTTATCGCCTACCGAAGCATACCTTCTGCGTGTACCTCCGAGTACTTTTATGCAAAGTACTTCCTTTGCGCCACTGTTATCGGCTACTATCAGTCTGGATTCCTGTTGTATCATATTATTTAGCTCTTTCTAAAATTTCTACTAATCTCCAGCATTTATTTTTACTCAACGGACGTGTTTCCATAATACGTACGGTATCGCCAATATTACAATCATTCGTCTCATCATGAGCCATAAATGTGGATGTTTTCTTAACAAACTTTCCGTATTTAGGATGTTTGATTTTGCGTTCCACTTCCACAACAATTGATTTATTCATCTTGTTGCTTACAACTAAGCCGACTTTTTCTTTTCTGAGATTTCTTATTTCCATTGTTATGAAAAATTACTTTTTAGCACTTTCTGTTTCTTTCAATTCCCTGGCACGAAGTTCTGTTTGAAGCCGGGCAACTGTCTTTTTATATGCTTTTATCTTCATTGGATTTTCCAGTGGAGATACAGCATGATTAAATTTCAGCTTTGTAAGCTGTTTTTTTTCTTCTTCAAGTCTTTCTTTAAGGTCGGACGTTGAAAGTTCTTTAACTACTTCTTGTTTCATTTTTTAATTATATTGTTTCTTCAACGAAGTCTCTTCTTACAACAAATTTAGTTAAAATTGGCAATTTCTGGGCTGCAAGGCGTAATGCTTCTTTTGCAACAGCTAAAGATACACCTTCTGCTTCGAAAAGAATTCTGCCTGGTGTAACGCGGGCTACGAAATATTCCGGAGCTCCTTTTCCTTTACCCATACGTACTTCAGCAGGTTTCTTGGTTACAGGTTTATCCGGGAATATACGAATCCATATCTGTCCTTCACGTTTCATATGACGTGTAACAGCCTGACGAGCCGCTTCAATCTGGCGTCCTGTAATCCAACATTCTTCCATTGATTTGATGCCGAACGAGCCAAATGCAAGCTGGCTGCCTCTTTTGGCATTACCCTTCATTTTGCCTTTCTGCTGTTTCCTGTATTTTGTTTTCTTTGGTTGTAACATTGCTACAAAATATTTATGCTATAAAATAAATTACTTTCTTTTTTTACTTTTTCCAAAACGTGGGCCGGGTGCTGTATTGCTACGCGATTTCATGCTGGTAAGACCAATAACCGGGGTTAGTTCACGTTTCCCATACACTTCACCTTTACAAATCCATGTTTTAATTCCAATGCATCCGAAAGTAGTACGTGCTTCTGCTGTTGCATAGTCGATATCTGCTCTCAAAGTATGTAATGGAATACGACCTTCTTTATAGGTTTCGGTTCTTGCCATTTCAGCTCCGGCTAACCTTCCTGAAATAGTAACCTTAATACCTTCGGCGCCCATTCTTATTGTTGATGCAACTGCAGTTTTTATTGCCCTACGGAACGATATACGTCCTTCAATCTGGCGTGCAATAGTAGATGAAACAATTACTGCATCAAGTTCAGGCCTTTTAATTTCAGTAATGTTTATCTGAACTTCCTTATTTGTAATTTTCTTTAATTCTTCTTTTAGTTTATCAACTTCCTGACCACCTTTGCCAATAATAATTCCGGGGCGTGCAGTATTGATCGTAACTGTAACTAATTTTAAAGTGCGTTCAATTATTATTTTTGCAACACCTGCTTTTGATAAACGAGCATTCAGATATTTACGAATCTGATCATCTTCCACCAGTTTGTTTGCATAATTTTTGCCACCATACCAGTTAGAATCCCATCCTTTGATGATGCCTAGTCTATTACCTATTGGATTTGCTTTTTGTCCCATTTACCTGTTTATTTTTTGGTTGACTTTCTAGTTTTTTTTACTGTTGTATCAGAAGTAACTTCTTTTTCTTTTTTCACCTTTTCTTTTTTCACCTTTTCTACTTTTTCCACTGCTACTGGTTTTTCTTCAACAACCGGAGTTATTTCAGATACTTCTTTTGTATTAAGGCTTCCCAACTCTAAAGTTACATGGTTTGAACGTTTTTTCATGCGATGAGCACGACCTTGTGGAGCAGGCAATATACGTTTCAATACTCTGCCGCTATCGACAAAAATATTTTTTACAATCAAATTACTGTCTTCAATCCTGACACCTTCGTTCTTCTGCTGCCAATTAGCCATAGCAGAAAGTAAAAGTTTTTCTAATTTTTCTGCAGGTTGTTTTGCATTATGTTTCAGAATATGAAGAGCACGGTCAACACTGACACCTCTAATCAGGTCAGCTACCAGTCTCATTTTGCGCGGAGAAGTAGGACAATTGTAAAGCTTAGCATTATAGGTTTGCTTTTTTGCCTCTTTTCTTTCTTCTGCCTTATTACGTTTTCTTACGCCCATTTCTCTGGAATATTTATCTATTTACTATTTTTCTTTATTTCCTGAATGTCCTCTAAAAATACGAGTAGGAGCAAATTCACCAAGTTTATGTCCAACCATATTCTCTGTAACATATACAGGGATGAATTTATTTCCATTGTGAACAGCAATTGTCTGTCCTACAAATTCTGGAGAAATCATTGAAGCCCTTGACCAAGTTTTAATAACGGTCTTTTTCTTTGAATCAACGTTGGCTCTAACTTTTTTCTCTAGCTTATAATGAATATAAGGTCCTTTTTTTACTGAACGACTCATAATTTCTATATTAATTATTTCTTCCTTCTTTCAACAATATATTTACTTGAATGCTTTTTAGGAGCACGTGTTTTATATCCTTTAGCAGGAATGCCTCTGCGTGAACGTGGATGTCCGCCTGATGCTTTACCTTCGCCACCACCCATTGGGTGATCAACAGGATTCATAACAACACCTCTGTTGCGAGGTCTTCTGCCTAACCAACGTTCTCTTCCGGCTTTTCCTGATTTCTCAAGACTATGGTCAATATTTGAAACCATCCCGATGGTAGCTTTACAAGCAACAAGTACCATTCTGGATTCGCCTGAAGGCATTTTTAAAATTGCATACTTTCCGTCTCTTGAAAGTAATTGTGCGTATGAGCCTGCACTTCGGGCAATATTAGCACCCTGACCAGGACGTAACTCTATGTTGTGAATAACGGTTCCAAGTGGAATTTCTTCAATAAATAAAGTATTGCCAATTTCAGGAGCAACACCACGACCGGAAATAATTTTCTGTCCTACTTTTAATCCGTGAGGGGCTACGATATAACGTTTTTCGCCATCTGCATAATTCAATAATGCAATACGGGCTGTGCGGTTAGGATCATATTCAATGGTTTTAACCACGGCAGGAATACTGTCTTTATCGCGTTTAAAATCAATAATACGATATTTTTGTTTATGACCACCACCCATATAACGCATAGTCATTTTGCCGGTATTGTTTCTTCCGCCACTTTTCTTCATAGGTGCAAGAAGACTCTTTTCTGGAGCTACTGAAGTAATATCACTATTATCGCTGATTACCTTGAATCGCTGTCCGGCAGTTGTCGGTTTTAATTTCTTTAAGGCCATTTATTTAAATATTGCTGTAAAAATCAATTGTTTGTCCTTCTTGTAAAGTAACTATAGCTTTTTTGAAAGCATTTGCTTTTCCTGTTACTAAACCGCTTTTTGTATTGCGCGATTTTCTTTTCCCTGAATAACGTATTGTATTTACTGATTCAACAGTAACACCATACATGCTTTCAACAGCTTTTTTAATCTGCAGTTTATTTGCACTTTTATCAACCATAAAACCATACTGTTTCAGTTTTTCACTGATAGCAGTCATTTTTTCTGTGATTAAAGGTCTTATTAAAATATCCATTGTTATAATATTTCTACTATTATTCTTAACTTTATTTCTCTGATACTTTGAACATTTTTTCAATTTCTTTTACTGAACTTTCTACCAATAAAAGATTATTAGCATCCAAAATATCGTAAGTATTAATATCAGAAGATGTAACCACCTTTGTTCTTTTCAGATTTCGTGCAGAAAGAAGAATATTACTGTTTATTTCGGGAATAACTAAAAGGGTTTTCTTTCCGCTAAGATTAAAGTTCTTAAGTAATTCAGTATAATTTTTTGTTTTTGGAGCTTCAAAAGTGAAATCTTCAAGAACCATGATTCCATTTTCTTTAGCTTTATAAGTAAGCGCCGATTTACGTGCTAACCTTTTTACTTTTTTATTTAATTTAAAATCGTAATCATGAGGTTTTGGACCAAATGCACGGCCTCCACCAACAAACACAGGGCTGTTGATATCACCAGATCTTGCACCACCAGTACCTTTCTGACGTTTTAGTTTTTTGGTACTTCCCGATACTTCGCTACGTTCTTTTGATTTATGCGTTCCCTGTCTCTGACTTGCCAGATATTGCTTAACATCTAAGTATATAGCGTGGTCATTAGGTTCAACGGCAAATATAGAATCATTTAATGAAACTTTTTTTGCTGTTTTCTTACCACTGATATTATAAACTTCTATTTCCATTTTTCTATAATTGCTATGTATTATACAAACCTTTCAATCAAAACATATGAGCCTTTAGGACCGGGAACCGAACCTTTAACAACAATAAGATTTTTTTCCGGTAATATTTTCATTATTTTGAGATTAATCATCTTTACCCTGTTTCCTCCCATTCTACCAGCCATGCGAGTTCCTTTAAAAACTCTTGAAGGCCATGATGATGCGCCTACTGAACCCGGTGCTCTTAAACGGTCATGTTGTCCGTGGGTATTATCGCCTACTCCGCTAAAATTATGACGGGTAACAACTCCCTGAAACCCTTTTCCTTTTGATACTCCAACTACGTCAACAAATTCGCCTTCACTAAAAACTTCTGTTGTAAGTACTTCACCGTATGTTTTCCTGTGTCCTTCTTCAAACCTTGTGAACTCAACTAATTTCTTTTTAGGTGTAGTCCCTGCTTTTTCAAAATGTTTTTGCAATGCTTTTGTTGTATGCTTTTCACTTTTTTCTTCAAAAGCTAATTGTATAGCATCGTAACCTTCTTTATCTTTAGATTTTATCTGAGTAACAATACACGGACCAGCTTGTATAACTGTGCATGGTACTGATTTCCCAGAGGCATCATAAATACTGGTCATTCCAATTTTTTTACCTATTAATCCTGACATTTTATAAAAATTTTAATACTATATATATAAATGTTATTGTAATAGTATACCTATCAAACTTTAATTTCTACTTCTACTCCGCTTGGTAATTCCAATTTCATAAGCGCATCAACAGTTTTTGAAGTGGTGCTGTAAATATCAAGCAAACGCCTGTATGAGCATAACTGGAATTGTTCTCTTGCTTTTTTATTAACAAATGTTGACCTTAAAACTGTAAATATCCTTTTATTCGTTGGTAACGGAATAGGACCGCTTACTACAGCGCCTGTTGATTTTACAGTCTTTACAATCTTTTCGGCTGATTTATCAACCAGATTGTAATCGTACGATTTCAACTTTATTCTAATTTTCTGACTCACTTTATTTTTATTTTATTTATTCAACTTATGAATTAATAATTATTCCTCTTAATTTGTAAAGAACATCTTCCATAATATTTCTTGGAGTTACTTCATAATGCGAAAACTCCATGGTTGAAGTTGCTCTTCCTGATGTAATGGTTCTTAAATCGGTAACATATCCGAACATTTCTGCTAAAGGAACTTTTACATCCACTATTTGCATTCCTATTGAAGATGTAACGTTTTCAGTCATTCCTCTGCGGCGGTTCAAATCGCTCATTACATCGCCAACATATTCTTCGGGTGTAACTACTTCCAGTTTCATTATCGGTTCCAAAAGAACTGATTTTGATTTCTGACAAGCTTCCCTGAATGCGATTCGTGATGCTATTTCAAATGCAAATGCATCGGAGTCAACAGGGTGAGCTGAACCATCAATTAAGCGGATTTTAATGCTTTCTACAGGGAATCCTGCTAGAACTCCATTCATTAATGCTGCTTTAAAACCTTTTTCAATAGAAGGTATATATTCTTTTGGAATACTGCCGCCTTTAATTTCATTAATAAATTGTAAACCTCTTACTCCGGCATCTGCAGGAGAAACAATAATTTCAATATCTGCAAATTTACCTTTTCCGCCGGTTTGTTTCTTATATGTTTCGCGATAACGAACTTCTTCTGTAATTGCTTCTTTGTATGCTACCTGTGGTTTTCCTTCATTGCATTCTACATTAAACTCGCGTTTAAGCCTGTCTCTGAGTATTTCCAGGTGTAATTCACCCATACCGCTGATAACGGTTTGTCCTGTTTCTGCATCAATCTCTACTTTGAATGTAGGATCTTCTTCTGCCAGACGGTGTAATGCATTTGCAAGTTTATCAATATCGGCCTGAGTTTTAGGTTCAACAGCAATACCAATAACTGGTTCAGGAAAAGTCATCGATTCAAAAACGACAGGATGTTTTTCATTACATAAGGTGTCGCCTGTACGTATTTCTTTAAATCCAATTGCAGCTCCAATATCACCGGCTTCAATTTCTTCAAGCGGAAGTTGCTTATTGGCGTGCATCTGAACAATACGTGCAATACGTTCTTTTTTGCCGGTAGTAGCATTCAGTATCATTTCTCCGGCTTTCATTTTACCGGAATAAACTCTGAAGAATGCGATTTTACCAACATATGGATCGGTAGCTATTTTAAATGCCAATGCGCTGAAATGATCATTTACATCAGCTTTTCTTATTTCTTCTTTTTCTGTAAAAGGATTGATTCCTTTAGTAGTAGATATATCGGAGGGTGAAGGAAGGTAGGCTACAATTGCGTCGAGAAGTTTTTGAACGCCTTTATTCTTAAATGAGGAACCACAAAATACCGGGGTAATCTTCCCTGCTATTGTGGCATTTCTTATTTCTGTAATAATTTCTTGTTTTGTTAATGAATCGGAGTCTTTTATAAATTTTTCCAGAAGGTTGTCTTTTTCTTCGGCAGCGCCTTCTATGAGTTTATACCGGTACTCAACAACCGTGTCTTTGATATCATCGGGAATAGGTATTTCAAAATAATTCAATCCCTGGTTGGTATCATCCCACTGATATGCTTTGTTTTCAATTAAGTCAACTACGCCGATAAAATTTTCTTCGCATCCGATAGGAATTTGAATAGGAATAGGATTTCCTCCTAGTCGTTCGCGAATTTGTGTAACAGTTTTAAAATAATCAGCACCCGGCCTGTCCATCTTATTAATATAACTAATACGAGGTACATTATATTTATTTGCCTGACGCCATACTGTTTCCGACTGTGGCTGAACTCCGCCAACAGCACAGAAAAGAGCAACAGCTCCATCGAGTACACGTAATGAACGTTCTACTTCAACAGTAAAATCAACGTGTCCGGGAGTGTCTATGATATTTATTTTATATTGTTCATTATTATAATTCCAGAAACATGATGTAGCTGCAGAAGTAATAGTAATACCTCTTTCCTGCTCCTGCACCATCCAGTCCATAGTAGCAGCACCATCGTCAACTTCGCCAATCTTCCTGTTTACGCCGGTATAGAACAATATACGCTCAGTGGTGGTGGTTTTACCAGCATCAATATGAGCCATTATGCCTATATTCCTCGTATAATTCAGATTGCGTGACATTTTTCTGTTTCCTTGTTTATTAGAATCTGAAATGAGAGAATGCTTTATTTGCTTCAGCCATACGGTGGGTGTCTTCTTTTTTCTTGAAAGCGCCACCTTCTTCTTTATATGCAGCTAAAATTTCGGAAGCCAGTTTCATGCTCATCGATTTTTCATTGCGTTTGCGTGCATGAGTAATGAGTGATTTGATTCCTATTGAAATTTTACGTTCGGGTCTTATTTCTGAAGGAATCTGGAAAGTAGCTCCACCAATTCTGCGGCTTCTTACTTCAACCTGTGGAGTAATATTAGCTAATGCTTTTTTCCAAACTTCCAATCCGTTTTCATTTGATTTCGATGCTACTATATCAATAGCATCATAAAATATTTTATAAGATGCATTTTTCTTACCGCGCAACATAAGATTGTTTACAAAACGTGTAACAAGCACATCATTATGCTTGGGATCGGGTAAATATATTTTCTTTTTTGGTGTTGCTTTCCTCATTTTTCTATATATGATGAATGATCAATACTTCCGTGAATTATTTAGCAGCTTTTTGTTTTGGACGTTTTGTTCCGTATTTTGAACGACGCTGGTTGCGACCTTCAACACCTGATGTATCCAAAGCTCCGCGAATAACGTGGTACCTAACACCCGGTAAATCCTTAACACGACCACCACGAACCATAACTATTGAGTGTTCCTGAAGATTATGACCTTCGCCCGGTATGTATGCATTTACTTCCTTAGTGTTAGTCATACGAACCCTTGCCACTTTTCTCATTGCCGAATTAGGTTTCTTAGGAGTAGTAGTGTAAACCCTTACACAAACTCCACGCCTCTGTGGGCAAGAATCAAGGGCAGGCGATTTGCTCTTGTACTTCATTTTACTGCGTCCTTTGCGAACTAACTGTTGTATTGTAGGCATATCAAAATGTTTAATAACTGCTTTAAAATTAAATAATACCCATTTTTAGGGGTTGCAAAGGTACGAGATTATTTCATAAAACCAATAGGTTAAATGAATTTTTTTTCATTTTTCTTTCTTCTCGTGTATTTCTTTTTTTTCGTACCTTATAATTTACTAATTTTTAATGATTTACAACTAGTATTATTTTGAGAGGATTTTAACGGACTGCAAAGATATATCATTATTTTTAACTGGCAAATAATTTTTTTAGACTTTTTTTTAAATTTTATGAGCCTGTTTAAAATTTTGTTAGAATAAAAGAAAAAGGGTATCGCAAACCGAAATAAAAGCATACTTAATTTGAGGTTGCTAAAACTTAAATATATGTATGCAACCGATTTGACCGATACCCAGTGG